>Ga0209408_1000195_pt1 | contig 51216 bp, 43 predicted proteins | sample AD_UKC107_MetaG_FD_184422 | JGI IMG/M metagenome (GOLD analysis project Ga0209408, IMG submission 184422) | Active sludge microbial communities of municipal wastewater-treating anaerobic digesters from Hong Kong - AD_UKC107_MetaG (SPAdes)... | ecosystem: Engineered > Bioreactor > Anaerobic >... | reverse complement strand
GAAAAAATGGGTGTTGAGCCTTATCCCGCAGCTGAATATCCTATAGATACCACCGCCCGGGAAATTTTATCCGGCTATGATGATGAAAACAAGAATTTTCAAGAGGTAACCCTGGCCGGAAGAATCATGAGCCGCAGGATCATGGGAGCCGCCTCTTTTATGGTTATTCAGGATCATACGGGGCGTATCCAGGTGTATCTGAAACGAGATGACATATGTCCCGGAGAAGACAAAAGTTTATACAACACCGTTTTTAAAAAATTGCTTGACATAGGCGATATTGTAGGAATCAAGGGCTTTGCCTTTATTACTAAAACAGGAGAAATATCCATACATGCCAAAGAACTGGTTCTTTTAAGCAAATCCTTAAGGGTATTACCCATAGTCAAGGAGAAAGAAGGCCAGATATACGATGCTTTTACCGATCCCGAACAACGGTACAGAATGCGCTACGTAGATCTGATTGTAAATCCGGAAGTAAGGGACACCTTTGTTAAAAGAACCAAGATGGTCAATGTGATGCGGGAATTCTTCAACAGCCATGATTACCTGGAGGTGGAAACACCCATATTGCAACCGATTCCCGGAGGAGCCAACGCTCGTCCTTTTAAAACACACCACAATGCACTTGATATTCCTCTTTACATGAGGATCGCCAATGAATTGTACCTCAAAAAACTGATTGTAGGAGGATTCCCCGGTGTTTATGAATTTTCTAAAGATTTCAGGAATGAAGGGATGGACCGTACCCACAATCCGGAATTTACGGTTTTGGAGATATACGTTGCCTATAAAGATTATTTCTGGATGATGGATTTCACCGAAAAGATGGTTGAAAAAGTGGCGCTGGAACTTCACGGGACCACGCGGATACCTATGGGAGACAGGATGATTGACTGGAAAAGGCCGTTCCGCAGGGTAACCATGTTGGGAGCCATCAAGGAATATGCAGGGGTAGATGTATCCGGCATGGATGAAGAAACACTCAGGAGAACATGCCGCGATCTGGATGTTCCCATAACTCCTTCCATGGGAAAAGGCAAGCTGATTGATGCCATTTTTGGAGAATATTGTGAAAAGCACCTGATCCAGCCGACTTTTGTTACCGATTATCCGAAAGCCACTTCACCGCTTACCAAAAAGCACCGTGAAGATCCACAACTGACAGAACGGTTTGAACTGTTTGTGAACGGGAAAGAACTGGCCAATGCTTACTCGGAACTGAATGACCCCCTGGACCAGCTGGAACGATTCAGGGAACAATTAAAACTCAAAGAAAAAGGGGACGACGAAGCCATGTTCATAGATATGGATTTTATCCGTGCATTGGAATTCGGCATGCCTCCCACCTCGGGAATGGGCATAGGCGTTGACCGGCTTTGCATGCTGATGACCAACTCGGCAAGTGTCCAGGATGTGCTGTTCTTCCCGCAAATGCGACCGGAATAAAAAATGATTTCCTCGGCTCACAATCCCAGGATCAAACAAATTCGTTTGCTGATGGAAAAATCCCGCGAACGAAGAGAAACACAATTGTTTGTGATCGAAGGGGTTCGCGAACTGGAAATTGCATTGCAAAGCGGATTTTCCATTCACAGTTTGTTCATCTGCCCTCCCCTTTTATCGGATCCGCACAAGGCGGCTTTCTTTACGGCGCAATCTCCTGTAGTGGAAGAGATAGACAGGGGATTGTATGAAAAACTGGCCTACAGGGGAAGTACGGAAGGGGTCCTGGCCGTTATGTACAGCCGCTACCATGCATTGAAAGATGTTTCACTGTCCCCTGCTCCTCTGATCATCGTTCTGGAATCTGTGGAAAAACCGGGGAACCTTGGTGCAATATTGCGTACCGCGGATGGTTGTGGTGCAGATGCCGTGCTGGTGTGCGATTCCCTGACAGATCTCTACAACCCCAATACCATAAGGGCTTCTCTGGGCTGTTTGTTCAGTGTCCCTACACTGGCGTGTTCTTCTGAAGAAGCTTTCAGGTGGTTGACTGAAAACAATATCTCTATAGTGGCTGCCAGTTGTCAGTCATCTGTTCCCTACCACCTGCAAGATTTTACCGGCCCCACTGCTTTGGCCATGGGGACGGAAGACAAGGGGCTTAGTTCTTTTTGGAATGAACGGGCTCATGTAAAAGTGAAGATTCCCATGAAAGGGAAGATCGATTCGCTGAATGTCTCTGTTGCAACGGCCGTACTTTGCTTTGAAGCTGTCAGACAACGAAATATATAGAATAGTATGGGACCCTTTGCTATCATAGGAAATCCGGTACAATCCAGTATGAGCCCGGCTCTTTTCCGGGCCGCTTACCCGCAATTGCCGCGGGATACATACCGGACGCTGGAAGTCCCCGATGCCGATACCGGATGGAAGGAGATGCTGCGTCTAAAGATCCGGGGGGTCAATATTACCATGCCTTTTAAAGCAGATTTTATAAAATTTGCTCAATATACGGAAACTCCTGTCAGAGAAATCAATGCCACCAATCTGGTTTGCATCCGCGACGGCAGATGGACTGCCTTCAATACGGATGTACAAGGAGTTGTAAACAGTTTCAAGGAGTGTGGAATGATTCTGAAAGGAAAACACGTCCTGATTATAGGAGCCGGCGGAGCGGGTCGTGCGGCGGCACTGGGTATGGAACAGGCAGGTGCCCTGGTATACTCGGCTAACCGGACCGTAAGGGAGGGACTGTATCCGCTTACATCACTACCGGATCTTTTAAAGGAATGCTCCCTGGTAATCAACACCATTCCCTGGGATTCCCAACAGGCACTTGGAACAGGATTCACTGCCGGTCATGTCATTCTGGATGCTTCCTACACAGAGGCACCCCTGAAAGAGGCCGCTTCCCGGGCGGGAGCTTTGTACCTGAACGGGTATAACTGGCTATATCACCAGGCGGTTGAAGGATTTAAAATCATGACCGCTGCCGAACCTGACAAAAAGGCTATGCGCAAATTTCTGGGTTTGTAAAAAAAGATCGTAACTTTACGGAGAATCAATCAAACCAATATATACTATGTTGAATAAAGTAATGTTAATAGGAAACGTGGGAAAGGATCCCGAAATCCGTCATCTGGAAAGCGGAACGGCCGTAGCGAACATAACACTGGCTACAACGGAAAGGTATAAAGACAGGAATGGAGAAACACAGGAACAGACGGAATGGCACAACGTGGTATTGTGGCGGGGACTGGCAGATGTGACCGAGCGCTTTGTTAGAAAAGGGTCACAAATATTCATAGAAGGCAAGATCCGCACCCGCAGCTGGGAAGACCAGTCGGGCCAAAAAAGATATACTACAGAAATCGTAGCTGATAATATGCAGTTGCTGGGCAGAAAAAGTGACAATCCTGCCAATGCTTCTGCCCGGCCTGCACCTTCGGCCAACAATAATCAAACCGGCCGGAAGGATCAGTCATCGTTTGATAACGGATCTGCAGATTTCAATTCAGAAGAGGTAGACGACCTGCCGTTCTGATCAATTTTTTATTTTTTTCGTTTTATTAGGAACATCCAGTTGCAATCCCGGATGCTTGTCCGAGGACCTGGCCAGGATAAACGATACGGCTATAGCCACCAGTGACAATCCAATGAACAGGTATTCGGAATGCACGGCTGCACGTACCTCATCATGATTTCTTTCAATGATCTGTCCTACGAAGATCGGAACCAACAGCATTCCCATATTCTGGATCCAGTATATTAGTGAATAGGCCGTCCCCAGATTTTTATCCGGTATAACCTTAGGCACCGAGGGCCACATGGCTGCCGGGACCAGTGAATAACCAATCCCGAGTATGGCTATGCCCAGGTATCCGAAGAAGGGAATCCCTCCGGGAGCAAAACCAATGATGAGGTGTGATATAAGCACCAGGAAAGAACCAACTATCATCCAACGGGTGGCTTTTCCCCGAATGTCCACCAAAGATCCGAAGATGGGTGTAAAAATCATGGTGGTAAACGGGATAAGCGACACCATCAGGGACGCAATATCGCTTTCAATCTCGAACCGGGGTATTATAATGGATGTGGCAAACCTTCTGAAAGATATGATACATGCATAAAAAAATACACATAGCAGGGATATGAGAATGTAATGCTTGTTTCCCAACACCCTGAATATGTCCGAAAATCTGAATTTATCTTCTTTTTTTACGGCTTCATTGTTTCTCAATGCTTCGGCGGCAGTCTGACTATCCAAATTTCTGTCAAAAATCAGGAAAACGGTCCAGACAATAAGTCCGCACAACAACAGGACAAAACCGACCAGGGCCGGTTTGCTTGTCTGGGAAAAAGGAATATACGTTTCATTCAGACTCACTATCCGCGGTACTACAATCAGTGCGGTTGCTGTTCCCATGCGGGCCAGAGCCAATTGCAATCCCATAGCAAGGGCCATTTCTTTTCCACGGAACCATTTTGCAATGGAACGCGTCACAGCCACACCGGCAATCTCGCTCCCTAAACCGAACAGGGCACATCCGGCATAGGCAAAAGCCAGGGACGGTTTCTCAAAGGTCCGGGCCATGAAACTGTATAGCGCACTATTGTTAAAGGACTCGGAAATTCCGTACATAACCAGGGCGGCCCCTCCAACCATCAACAGCACAAACAGCGTCCCGGTAACACGTACCCCCCATTTGTCCAGCAACATACCGCATATGATCAGTCCGCCCCAGACACAAAGCAGGGAATACGCACCCCCATACATACCGTAATCACCTGATGTCCACGAAAGATCAAGTATCTCCGGATTTTTGAATATATGACTGATGGTGGTAAACTGGTCATCAAAAAAATAAGAAGCGAACATGACCAGGGAAAGGCACAAAAGCACCATCCACCTGGCCCACTTGGAATTTTTAAGCAAAAGATCCTTTTTAATCATCTGTTTTAATTTTCTTTGTTATGTTCGGTAATTCCAGTCCGTACCCTTTTACACGGTCTTCCGTTTTCAGCCATATTCCCAGGAAAAAGGCCAAAACACCCAACGAGGCAAAAATGAGCATGGGAATGGTGTAATTGTAATCCAACGGATTGGTCACTCCCCGGTTGGTACGGTCCAGGACAGCACCAATGAGTAAGGGCAATGCCCACAATCCCATGTTCTGGATCCAGAAAATAACAGAATAGGCAGAACCCATGTACCTGTCTTTTACTAATTTAGGCACTGAAGGCCATAACGCGGCAGGTACCAGGGAAAAACTTATACCTAATATAATAATAGCCGTATAGGCGATACCTTTCGTGAAATATGCTTCCGGAACAAGGGCAAAAGTCAAGTGACACAGGCACATCAGCACAGCCCCGATGATGAGCATGGAGGCCCCTTTTCCCTTGTTATCCAGATATGCTCCCAGTAAAGGAGTGAGGATCATCGCTCCTATAGGGAACCAGGAAAATATGTCACTGGCATCTGTTGCAGAAATCTGCAAGCGGCATTCCAACATGTTGGCCGCATATTTCTGGAAGGGAAAAATAGCTGAATAATAGAGCACACATAAACCGCAAACAATCAGGAACGCTTTATTGGTAAAGAGAATTCCCAAATCTTTTACTTTGAATTCTTCTTCAGGTTCTTCTCCGGATTCGCCCAATTGCCGTTCCAGTTTTCTGTCAAAGAAAAAATAAACGGAAAACGCCAAAAGCCCGATAACAAGCAGTATCAAGCTGATCATAACTGGGGCACTTACATTGGACATACTTTCAGCCACCCTTGGAGACATCCTGAATATGGCAAAGACGCCCAGTCTGGCAATGGCCATTTCCAGTCCCATGGCCAGGGCCAGTTCTTTGCCCTTAAACCATTTGACAATGCCCTTGGATACAGTTACTCCGGCCATTTCCACACCACAACCGAATATCATGAATCCGAGTGAAGCCAGTTTGGCCGATGCGGGCAATGATACCCACCATGAGTTCAGCCAGGTTTCCAGCCCGGATCCGGCAAAGGCATCTGTCAGGGCGTAATACTTTATCCCGGCTCCGACTATCATGACCAATGCCGAAAGAATAGCCGTAAAACGAACACCCATTTTGTCCAGAATGATCCCCGCAAAGATCAGGAACAACGCAAACACATTCAAAAAATATTCTGAGCCGGTAACCGTTCCGAAATTCTCGGAAGTCCAGCCTCTTGTGGTTTCCAACATACTTTTGAGAGGAGACAAAACGTCTACAAACATGTAGGCAAAAAACATCATGGATGCCAGAAGGACAAGCATGCTCCATCTGACTACAGCTCTGTCCTTCAATAAAATAGATACTTTGTTCATATACAGGTTTTAAAAAAGAAAATCTAAGATAGAATAATAAGTCAAGTCTGCAAAATTTGTCGTACTTTTGTTTTATTATGAATGTAGACGTAGTTCTTGGACTTCAGTGGGGTGATGAGGGAAAAGGCAAGATTGTTGATTATCTGGCACAAAAATATCCTGTAATCGCCCGTTTCCAGGGAGGGCCGAACGCAGGCCACTCACTCCATTTTGAAAACACATCCTTTGTTCTTCATTCCGTTCCATCGGGTATATTTCGTAAAGACACGGTAAATGTTATAGGGAACGGAGTGGTTATTGACCCTGTAATTTTTGAAGAAGAATGCCGTGCCATTGAAGCCATGGGGGTTCCTGTCAGGGAGCGCCTGATGATTTCCAAACGGGCACATCTGATCCTGCCGACGCACCGGATCATTGATGCTGCCAGCGAACAGGCCAAAGGTTCTTCACGGATAGGCTCTACCCTTAAAGGAATATCCCCTACATACATGGATAAAACAGGACGTAACGGAATCCGTGTGGGAGATGTTCTCGCCCCTGATTTTGAAGAACGTTTTCACGCCTTAAAATCCAAACACCTGGTTTTTTTGGAACAATTCAATTACGACTACCATCCTGACCAGGGACAGGACAAATGGATGCAATCCATAGATTATCTCAGGAACTTCAACCTGATTGATGCCGAGTATTACATCAACGACTGCCTGCAAAAGGACAGACCTGTTCTGGCCGAGGGAGCACAAGGAGCATTGCTGGACATTGATTTTGGATCCTATCCGTACGTCACATCTTCGTCTACCACATGCGCGGGCGCATGTATCGGACTGGGTTTCCCTCCTTCAAGGATTGGAAGGGTATACGGTATATTCAAAGCCTATTGCACGCGTGTGGGCAGCGGTCCTTTTCCCACCGAACTCTTTGACCGGGATGGCGAAATGCTTAGGGAACGCGGCAAAGAATTCGGAGCTACCACCGGAAGGCCCCGGCGTACCGGTTGGCTGGACCTGGTGGCCTTGAAATACGCCGTTATCCTAAACGGCGTGACGGATCTTATCATGATGAAATCGGATGTGCTGGACGTATTTGACACCATAAAAATCGCTACCGGATATAAGGTAAATGAGGTCGTGACCGACCGGTTCCCTTATGACATCCATTCTCCTGTAGTACCTTTATATAAAGAATTCAAGGGGTGGAACAAAGACCTTACCGGGATTCGCAGGGAAGAAGATCTTCCCGCTGCGTTTTCTTCCTACGTCCGTTTTATTGAAAAAGAGACAGGAGTTCCTGTGAAAATTATTTCCCTGGGGCCGGACCGGGATCAGACTATTATTAGAGAGTAATAAAGAATCATGGATAATCTTCTGGAAAGAATTGACAGCCCTGAAGATCTGAAGAAACTGAATATTCAACAATTACCCCAATTGTGTGAAGAGCTAAGGCAGTTTATTACAGAGAGCTGTTCCCGCAACCCGGGTCACCTGGGTGCCAGCCTGGGTGCCGTGGAGCTTTCCGTAGCACTTCATTATGTATATGATGCTCCCAAAGACAAAATCATATGGGATGTAGGACACCAGGCTTATGCACACAAGATCCTCACCGGACGCCGGAAAACTTTTTCCAAAAACCGTTGTTATAAAGGTTTGAGCGGATTTCCAAAAATAGCAGAAAGTCCTTACGATGCTTTCGGGACGGGACATTCTTCCACATCCATATCTGCAGCGTTGGGTTTTGCCACAGCTGCCGAATTAAAAAAAACCGGGGAAAAAACGATAGCTGTTATTGGAGACGGCTCTATGACAGCTGGTTTGGCTTACGAGGGTCTGAACAATGCCGGGGGCATGTCTGCCGATATGCTGATAGTGCTCAATGACAACAAAATGGCTATAGAGCCGAATGTGGGAGGTCTTCATAATTCCCTGCTCAAGCTGACTACCTCGCGACGTTATAATATATTAAAGGTGAGAACCTGGAAAGCACTCGGCTCCGGCGCTTTGCGGGACAACGTACAGCGTCTGGTACAGGCAGGTAAACGACTTGTTGTCAGGAACAGTACGCTGTTTCAGCCCCTGGGAATTCGTTATTTCGGTCCTGTAGACGGGCATGATGTGATACAACTGGTAAACACTTTCAACAGATTGAAGAAACTGAAAGGCCCCCGTCTGCTCCACATACTTACTGTAAAGGGCAAAGGCTATGCTCCGGCAGAGATGGATCAGGCAACCTGGCACGCCCCGGGATTATTTGATGCCCAAACCGGGAACCGCCTTTCAGACGAGGAGCCCGGAACTCCTAAAAAAGTTCGCTTTCAGGATGTTTTCGGACATACGCTTTTGGAACTGGCACGTGAAAACCCGGATATAATCGGTATCACACCTGCCATGCCGGGAGGTTGCTCCCTGAACATCATGATGGCAGAAATGCCTGAACGGTGTTTTGACGTGGGTATTGCCGAACAACATGCCGTAACTTTCTCTGCCGGACTGGCGGCTGCAGGTTACCTGCCCTATTGCAACATATATTCATCTTTCATGCAAAGGGCTTACGACCAGGTGATCCATGACGTAGCCATACAAAAATTAAAAGTGGTTTTTTGCCTGGATCGCGGAGGTTTGGTTGGTGAAGACGGAGTCACCCACCACGGCACGTTTGACCTGGCTTATTTCAATTGTATCCCGGATATGTTCGTGGCAGCACCCATGGATGAAGTGGAATTGCGCAATATGTTATACTCGGCACAAGATAAAAAATACAAGACCATTAGCATTCGCTATCCCAGGGGCACCGGATCCGGGATGAAAGACTGGAGAAGGCCTTTCCAATTCCTGGAACCGGGGAAGGCACGTCTTTTACACGAAGGTAAAGACATTGCACTGTTGAGCCTTGGGGCGGCAGGGATCATGGGAGCCCAAGCCGTTGCACGTGTCCTGGAAGAAGGAATATCCGTACAGCACTATGATATGCGTTTTCTCAAACCCATAGATCAGGATGTCCTGGATTATGTGGCGCGTAATTTCAAAAAAGTGATTACTCTGGAAGACGGGTGTTTGATAGGTGGATTGAACAGCATAGTATCCACATATATAGCTAATCATTCAGAGTCAGTAAGCAAAGTAACCGGGCTTGGAGTTCCTGACCGTTTTATTGAACAGGGAAAAACACGTCAATTGTATCGGGAATGCGGTTACGATACCGATGGCATTGCAAATGCCATCATTAACCTTTCCCGGACTTTTTAATGCTTAGGAATCATTGCGGTGACGCTTTGTAGAAATCGTTTATCTTTGCGGCTCCAAAATGACGGGATATTTTTGCCGATGTAGCTCAGTTGGTCAGAGCAGCTGATTTGTAATCAGCAGGTCGTGGGTTCGAATCCCTCTATCGGCTCGGCGTTTTTTGAAAGAATGTATAACCAGGGAGGGTACCAAAGTGGCCAACTGGGGCAGACTGTAAATCTGCTGACGCACGTCTTCGTAGGTTCGAATCCTGCCCCTCCCACAACCAATACGCGGAAGTAGCTCAGTTGGTAGAGCATCAGCCTTCCAAGCTGAGGGTCGCGAGTTCGAACCTCGTCTTCCGCTCCAACTTGCACCAAAGGCCAGTGTAGCTCAGGGGTAGAGCGCTTCCTTGGTAAGGAAGAGGTCATGAGTTCAAATCTCATCACCGGCTCAAAAATTACATTATTGAGTTATATAAATTATTAAGTTATGGCAAAAGAAACCTTCAAAAGGGATAAACCCCACGTTAACATCGGAACGATTGGTCACGTTGACCATGGAAAAACTACTTTGACAGCCGCAATTACCCAGGTACTTGCAAAAAGAGGTTTGTCGGAGATCCGTTCATTTGACTCCATTGATAACGCTCCTGAAGAAAAAGAACGCGGTATCACCATCAATACTGCCCACGTAGAATATCAAACAGCTGCCCGCCACTATGCTCACGTAGACTGCCCGGGACACGCCGACTATGTTAAGAACATGGTTACGGGTGCCGCCCAGATGGACGGTTCCATTCTGGTAGTAGCCGCTACTGACGGCCCTATGCCCCAGACCAACGAGCACGTATTGCTTGCCCGCCAGGTAAACGTTCCCAAGATCGTAGTTTTCCTGAACAAATGCGACATGGTAGACGATCCCGAAATGTTGGACCTGGTAGAACTGGAAGTTCGCGATTTGTTGTCCAAATACAACTTTGACGGTGACAATGCCCCCGTTATCCGCGGTTCCGCTTTGGGAGCCCTGAACGGAGAAGCTGAATGGGAAGATAAAGTGATGGAGCTTATGGATGCAGTAGACAGCTTCATCCCCATCCCTGTACGCGATAATGAAAAACCTTTCATTATGCCCGTAGAGGACATTTTCTCCATTACCGGTCGCGGAACCGTTGCTACCGGCCGTATTGAAACAGGTTTGATTAAAACCGGCGAACAAATTGAGATCGTTGGTCTTGGTGAAAAACCCAAAACCAGTGTTGTAACAGGTGTTGAAATGTTCCGTAAGATCCTTGACAGAGGGGAAGCCGGTGACAACGTAGGACTGTTGCTCCGCGGTATAGATAAGAAAGAAGTAAAACGCGGTCAGGTTATTTGCCGTCCGGGTACCATCACTCCTCACAAACATTTTACTGCACAGATCTATGTATTGAGGAAAGATGAAGGCGGACGTCACACCCCGTTCCACAACAAATACCGTCCCCAGTTCTTCCTCCGCACACTGGACGTTACCGGAGAAATCAAACTGCCCGACGGCGTAGATATGGTAATGCCGGGTGACAACGTTTCCATTGATGTGGAACTGATCTACCCCGTAGCTATTAACGAAGGTCTCCGTTTTGCCATTCGTGAAGGAGGCCGTACTGTAGGTGCCGGTCAGATCACCAAAATTGGTGAATAATTGTCCGGGACACATAAATAAACACAGGTTTGGCCGTGATTTTGCACGACCGGACCTGTGTGTACTAGGGGCATAGTTCAAGGGTAGAATAGCGGTCTCCAAAACCGTTGATGGGCGTTCGAATCGCTCTGCCCCTGCAAATACGGGATGTTACGGTTCCGTATTGTTAACCTCAACAAACGGGAGAAGCTTCCACCTCCACGTGTTGCTAACAAACTAACAATGAGCAAAATCGGAATGTACTTCAAAGACTCCTACAGTGAGCTTGTTCACAAAGTGAGCTGGCCTACATGGAGTCAACTGCAAAACAGCGCTATTATTGTGATGGTGGCATCGGTCATCTTCGCTATAGTCATTTTTGCAATGGACATTACATTTAGGAACCTGATGGAGTTTCTCTACAAGGCATTGTATTAATACTAAAGAGAAATGACAGAAGCTACCAAAAAATGGTACGTTGTAAGAGCGGCCGGAGGTAAAGAAAAAAAAGCCAGGGAATATATAGAGAACGAGGTGAAACGTCTTCATCTTGAAGATTATGTGTCCCAGGTCTTGATCCCTACCGAAAAGATTTACCAGGTAAAAAACGGTAAAAAAATCAGTAAGGAAAGAATTTTTTATCCCGGATACATTTTGATTGAAGTCGCGCTTACGCCGGAAATTCAGCACCTTATCACCAATATCCCTCATGTCTCGGGTTTCCTGGGAACTGTCAAGGGAGGGGAACCCGTTCCCGTCCGGATGTCAGAAATCAACAGGATACTGGGTCGTGTGGATGAACAGGCGGAAAGGGAAGAAGAGAACATCACACCTTATCTGGTAGGAGAAGCCGTCAAAGTTATTGACGGACCGTTCAACGGATTCAACGGCACAGTTGAAGAGATTCTGGAAGATAAGAAAAAACTGAAAGTGATGGTTAAGATCTTCGGCAGAAAGACGTTGCTGGAGCTCGGCTTTGTTCAGGTTGAAAAAGAATAAATATAAAGAATCATTATGGCTAAAGAAATTGCCGGATTAATCAAATTACAGATTAAAGGCGGTGCTGCCAATCCTTCGCCCCCGGTAGGACCGGCACTGGGCTCCAAGGGTGTAAACATAATGGAGTTCTGCAAAAAATTCAATGCGCAGACTCAGGACCGGGCAGGTAAAGTCCTTCCCGTAATCATTACTGTTTACAGCGATAAGTCGTTTACGTTTATCGTTAAACAGCCCCCTATTGCTGTTCAATTGAAAGAAGCCGTCAAAATTACCAGCGGTTCTCCCGAACCCAACCGTAAAAAGGTAGCTTCTGTCACCTGGGAACAAGTCCGTGTTATTGCCGAAGACAAGATGCAAGACATGAATGCCTTCACCTTGAAATCTGCTATGAGCATGGTAGCCGGTACTGCACGCAGTATGGGTATCACCGTAAACGGGAAGTTCCCGGAAGATATTAAACTTCTATGTAGAAATGAGTAAACTGACGAAAAACCAAAAAGTAGTATACGCCAGGGTTGACTCTGACAAACAATACAAATTGTCCGAAGCATGTGAACTTATCGGTCAGACAAGTTTCACCAAATTTGATGCTTCAGTGGACATTGCTATGCGTTTGGGCGTCGATCCCCGAAAGGCAAACCAAATGGTTCGCGGCGTTGTGACTCTTCCGCATGGAACAGGAAAGCAGGTACGTGTCCTGGTTCTCTGTACTCCCGACAAGGAGGAAGAAGCCAAAAGCGCAGGTGCCGATCACGTTGGACTGGATGAATTTATTGATAAAATTAAAGGAGGATGGACAGACGTTGACGTTATTATCTGTACTCCTTCTGTCATGGGCAAGATAGGTCCTATAGGCCGTATTCTTGGTCCCCGCGGGCTTATGCCTAATCCCAAAACCGGGACTGTGACCATGGAGGTAGGAAAAGCCGTTACCGAAGTCAAAGCCGGAAAGATCGATTTTAAAGTCGACAAAACCGGGATCATTCACGCATCCATCGGAAAAGTTTCTTTTGATCCTAAAAAACTGCAGGAAAATGCCCAGGAGTTTATTGGAACTGTATTGAAACTGAAACCGCAAGCCCTTAAGGGAACTTATGTGAAAAGCATTTACCTGTCCACCACTATGGGTCCCGGAATGTCTATCGAGATCAAATCGGGTACAGCTGCAGAATAAGAACATTGTGTATTATGAAGAAAGAACAAAAAGTACAGATCATAGATAATTTGGCAGCGCAACTGAAAGCAACCCCTGACTTCTATGTTGTAAGCATTGAAGGCCTCAACGCCGAGAAAACCTCCCGGCTGCGCCGCGAATGCTTTGCACAGAATATCAAACTGGTTGTTGTTAAGAACACCCTGCTGAAACGGACACTGGAACAGGCAGGCATAGAGGAAATGCAACTGCTTTTCCCCATACTGGAAGGTTCCACCGCTGTGATGTTCACTGAAAATGTCAATGCTCCGGCTAAACTGATCAAATCATTCGGCCAGGAAAACGGCAAACCCGTACTAAAGGGAGCATTGGTTCAGGAATGCGCCTATGTTGGTGAAGATCAGCTGGATAACCTTATCAATATCAAATCCCGTGAAGAACTCATTGGTGATATTGCCGGTCTTATCCTGTCCCCTGCACAAAGAATTGTATCGGCTGTTAAATCCGCCGGAAGCAATATGGCCGGTATCGTAAAAACACTGGCAGAACGTGAATAATAATTAACAAGCAAAAACAAATTTAAACATAAAAATCATGGCAGAATTGAAACAATTGGCAGAATCCATTGCTAATCTTACCATTAAAGAAGCTATTGAATTAGCTAACATACTTAAAGACGAATACGGAATTGAACCCGCAGCAGCAGCAGTTGCCGCCGTGGCCGCTCCCGGAGCTGCCGGACCGGCTGCTGAAGCTGAACAAACTCAATTTGACGTCATACTTACTTCCGCCGGACAGGCTAAATTGCAAGTAATTAAGGTAGTAAAAGAGATTACAAACCTCGGGCTGAAAGAAGCCAAAGAACTTGTTGACGGAGCTCCCAAGCCCGTGAAAGAAAAAGCAAGCAAAGCCGAAGCTGAACAGATCAAATCACAAATTGAAGAAGCCGGCGGAGAAGTTGAAATTAAATAAACTCACTTCCCGAACAATCGGGAACGGTACCAGGTTTAGGACCCCAAAGGGGTTCTAAGCCTTTTTGTCGTTAAAACGTTTATTTTCAACTAATCCTTAGAAAATGCCTCAAAAAGCAAATAATCAGCGAATTAATTTCGCCACATCAAAAACCCTCCTGGATCACCCCGATTTCCTGGAGGTACAATTGAAATCTTTCCAGGATTTTTTCCAATTGGATACAACTGCGGAAAACCGCAAAAACGAGGGATTGTTCAGAGTCTTCCAGGATAATTTCCCCATTACAGACACCCGGAACAACTTTGTACTGGAATTTATCGATTACTTTATTGACCCTCCCCGTTATTCCATAGAAGAATGCCTGGACAGGGGGCTGACCTACAGCGTGCCCCTGAAAGCAAAACTCAAATTGTTTTGCACCGATCCTGAACACGAAGATTTTGCCACTGTTCTCCAGGATGTTTACCTGGGAACCATTCCTTACATGACGCCTCGCGGTACGTTTGTGATCAACGGATCTGAACGTATAGTGGTATCACAGCTACACCGTTCTCCCGGGGTGTTCTTTGGTCAGAGCATTCACACCAACGGAACGAAACTCTACTCGGCACGTATTATTCCCTTCAAAGGTTCATGGATTGAATTTGCCACGGACATCAACAATGTGATGTACGCATACATTGACAGGAAAAAGAAATTGCCGGTCACTACCCTCCTTCGTGCTATCGGATTTGAGAGTGACAAGGACATCCTGGAAATCTTTGGTCTGGCTAACGAAATCAAGGTCAACAAGACCAACTTAAAGAAGAATCTGGGCAGAAAACTGGCTGCCCGTGTACTAAAATCATGGATCGAAGATTTTGTGGATGAAGATACCGGTGAAGTAGTATCCATTGAACGTAATGAAATTGTACTGGACAGGAAAACTGTCCTGGAAGAGGAACATATAGATCTGATCCTGGATTCGGGTGCCGAAACCATATTATTGCATAAAGAAGAGGCTAACATTGGAGATTATGCAATCATTCACAACACCCTGCAAAAGGATCCCTGCAACTCGGCAAAGGAAGCCGTAGTATATATATACAGGCAGTTACGTAATTCCGAACCACCTGACGAAGCTACCGCCATGGATGTAATAGACAAACTGTTCTTTTCCTCCAAGCGTTACGATTTGGGAGATGTAGGACGTTACCGTCTGAATCACAAACTGAACCTGACTACGGCTGCCGATATCAAGGTACTTACCAAAGAAGATATCATTGCCATTATTTGTCATCTGATCCAGCTGATCAATTCCAAGGCTACAGTTGACGATATAGATCACTTGAGCAACCGCCGTATACGTACGGTAGGAGAACAGCTGGCCAACCAGTTCAGCGTGGGCTTGTCACGAATGGCCCGTACCATAAGAGAAAGAATGAATGTGCGTGACAATGAGGTGTTTACACCTATTGACCTGATTAATGCCAAGACGTTGTCGTCTGTGATCAATTCATTCTTCGGGACTTCTCAATTGTCCCAGTTCATGGACCAGACAAATCCCCTTGCCGAGATGACTCACAAACGCCGTCTTTCCGCACTTGGTCCGGGAGGTCTTTCCAGGGACCGTGCCGGTTTTGAGGTTCGTGACGTACATTACACACATTACGGACGGCTATGTCCCATTGAAACGCCTGAAGGACCCAACATCGGTCTTATCTCTTCTCTGTGTGTATATGCCCGCATCAACGATCTGGGATTCATTGAAACCCCCTATCGGAAAGTGGACAACGGATGTGTTGATCTTTCGGCAAAAGGCTTTCTTTATATGAGTGCCGAGGAGGAAGAGGAACGTATGGTGGCCCAGGCGAACGTTAACCTGGACGATGACGGCAACATCCTTGATGAACGTATCAAATGCCGTTACGAAGCCGATTATCCCGTTGTTACCAAAGAGGAAGTGCACCTGATGGACGTCGCTCCCAACCAGATCGCCTCTATAGCAGCCTCACTGATCCCCTTCCTTGAACACGACGATGCCAACCGTGCTTTGATGGGATCCAACATGATGCGCCAGGCCGTGCCCCTGATCAGCCCGGAAGCCCCCATTGTGGGAACAGGACTTGAAGGATCGGTAATCCGCGACAGCCGTACACAAATTTCTGCAGAAGGAAAAGGTGAAGTAGTTTTTGTAGATGCCAATGAAATACATATACGTTACGAAAGGACAGACGACGAAAAATTCGTAAGTTTCAGTCCGGAAACAACCGTCTATAAACTTCCCATAAACAGGAAAACCAACCAGAACACTTCTGTCAGTCTGAAACCAATCGTCAGAAAAGGTCAAAAAGTAACTGCCGGACAGATTCTTACAGAAGGATACGGAACACAGAACGGTGAACTTGCCCTGGGGCGCAATCTGAAGGTGGCCTTCATGCCCTGGAAAGGTTACAATTTTGAAGATGCCATTGTGCTGTCCGAAAGAATGCTGCGGGAAGACGTATTCACTTCCATTCACGTTGACGAATATATAATGGAAGTCCGTGACACAAAACGCGGTATGGAAGAGCTTACCAGCGATATTCCCAACGTATCTGAAGAGGCAACCAAGAACCTGGATGAAAACGGGATCATTCGCATTGGAGCTTATGTTGAACCTGGAGATATTCTTATTGGAAAAATCACCCCTAAGGGAGAAAGTGATCCTTCTCCGGAAGAGAAACTCCTGCGTGCGATATTCGGAGACAAAGCCGGTGACGTAAAAGATGCCTCTTTGAAAGCATCTCCTTCCCTTTATGGAACCGTCATTGATAAACGGCTGTTTTCCAGGATCATGAAAGAAGGATCCAAGAAGATCAAACCCATTGCCAAGATGCAGGTACAACAGGCAGAAGAAAAATTCAAAGCCCGCTTTGAAACGCTGACTACTGCTTTCCTGGATAAACTGGAGCACCTTCTGAAAGGGAAAACATCCCCGGGCATTACCAACCTGTACGGGGAAACAGTTATTCCCAAAGACACAAAATTTACAAGGGAAATTCTTGAAAATCAAGAATTTGAAAACATCAACCCTGTTAAATGGACCAACGACAAGCATACCAACACCCTTATTCGGAAACTGATCAACAATTACCTGATCAGCTACAAAGAACTGGATGCCGAATTAAAACGCGTGAAATACAGCCTGACCATAGGGGATGAACTTCCTTCAGGCATCATGCAGCTTGCTAAGGTCTATATTGCCAAGAAACGTAAGATCAAAGTCGGTGACAAGATGGCCGGCCGTCACGGAAACAAAGGTATTGTTGCCAAGGTGGTGCGCGATGAAGATATGCCGTTCCTGGAAGACGGATCCATGGTGGATATAGTTTTGAATCCCCTGGGGGTTCCTTCCCGTATGAACTTGGGACAGATATACGAAACAGTATTGGGCTGGGCCGGGAAAGAATTAGGCATGACATTCGCCTCTCCGATCTTTGACGGAGCCACACTGGAAGAAATCACTTCTTATACGGAACAAGCAGAATTGCCGAGGTACGGAAAAACCTACCTTCGTGACGGAGGTACCGGAGAGCGTTTTGACCAGCCTGCCACTGTCGGGGTCATCTATATGCTTAAACTGGGACATATGGTGGACGATAAAATGCATGCCCGTTCCATTGGTCCTTATTCATTGATCACCCAGCAACCTCTTGGAGGTAAAGCTCAATTCGGAGGACAACGATTCGGAGAAATGGAAGTCTGGGCTCTTGAAGCATTCGGAGCTTCCAATATCCTTCAGGAAATCCTGACCGTAAAATCGGATGATGTGACCGGCAGATCACGTGCTTATGAAGCCATCGTAAAAGGAGACAATATGCCCCAGGCGGGTATTCCCGAATCCCTGAACGTATTACTACATGAATTACGCGGTTTGGGTCTTAGCGTTAACCTGGAATAAAATTTTGATTATGGCTTACAAAAAAGATAGCAAGTTAAAAAGCAACTTCAATAAAATCACCATAGGACTGGCTTCTCCGGAAGAGATCCTGTCTATGTCACGCGGGGAAGTGCTCAAGCCTGAAACGGTCAATTACCGCACCTACAAACCGGAGCGTGACGGATTGTTCTGTGAAAGGATTTTTGGGCCTTCAAAAGATTACGAATGCCATTGCGGAAAATACAAACGCATCCGGTACCGCGGCATTATTTGCGACCGTTGCGGTGTGGAAGTGACCGAGAAAAAAGTCCGCCGGGAGCGTATGGGACACATATCCCTGGTAGTGCCTATAGCACACATCTGGTATTTCCGTTCCACACCCAACAAGATAGGCTACCTGTTGGGCATCCCTTCCAAGAAACTGGAAGCTATCATATATTATGAAAGATATGTGGTGATCCAGCCGGGGATTAAGGCAGAGGACGGTGTTAAAGAATTGGATTTTCTGACAGAGGAAGAATACCTGGGCATTCTGGATACCCTTCCCAAAGAAAACCAAATGCTGGATGACGAAGATCCTAATAAATTCATTGCAGGCATGGGAGCCGAGGCCATCTACAAGCTTCTGACACGCATCAACCTGGATGAACTCTCTTACGAATTGCGGCACAAGGCAGACGTTGAAACATCCCAGCAAAGAAAAACGGAAGCATTAAAACGTCTGAACATTGTTGAAGCATTCCGGGATTCCAAAGAAATAAACAGACCGGAATGGATGATCATGAAAGTGATCCCCGTGATACCTCCCGATCTTCGCCCCCTTGTTCCGCTTGACGGAGGCCGTTTTGCCACATCGGATCTGAATGACCTGTATCGCCGTGTTATCATACGTAATAACCGGTTAAAAAGGCTCATAGAGATAAAAGCCCCGGAAGTGATCCTGAGAAATGAAAAAAGGATGCTTCAGGAAGCTGTAGATTCCCTCTTTGATAACTCCAGGAAGTCAAACGCCGTAAAAACGGAAGCCAACAGGACGCTTAAATCCCTGTCCGACAGCTTAAAAGGAAAACAGGGCCGGTTCCGTCAGAATTTATTGGGAAAACGTGTAGACTATTCAGCCCGTTCGGTTATTGTGGTAGGTCCGGAACTGCATATGCATGAATGCGGATTGCCCAAAGACATGGCGGCAGAACTCTACAAACCTTTTATCATCCGCAAACTCATTGAACGCGGTATTGTAAAGACTGTGAAATCAGCCAAAAAGATAGTGGATCGTAAAGATCCCATGATCTGGGATATTCTGGAAAATGTAATGAAAGGACATCCTGTCATGTTAAACCGTGCTCCCACCCTGCACCGTCTGGGTATACAGGCATTCCAGCCAAAACTCATAGAAGGCAAAGCCATCCAGTTGCATCCCCTTGCCTGTACGGCATTCAACGCCGACTTTGACGGTGACCAAATGGCCGTACACCTGCCGTTGGGAAACGCTGCCATCCTTGAAGCACAATTGCTGATGCTGGGTTCCCACAACATCCTGAACCCTGCCAACGGGGCGCCCATTACCGTTCCTTCACAGGACATGGTGCTGGGTCTCTATTACATTACCAAACTCAGAAAAAAAGCCAAGGGAGAAGGGATGACCTTCTACAACGCAGAAGAAGTAATCATTGCCTACAACGAAAAGGTAGTGGAAATGCATACGCAAATCAAACTGCGTTTGAACAAAACCACCGTACGTAGTGCAAAAGATGACAATCATCCTTCAAGAGGCACTAAAGTATTTATGGCTGACCCCGCTTTGGGAACCCACATAATAGATACGTCTGTAGGTCGTGTGATATTCAACCAGGTAGTTCCCCAAGAAGTAGGTTACATAAATGAGGTGCTCACCAAAAGATCTTTACGCGATATTATCAATCTTGTATTGAAAACAACCGGAGTGGCCCGTACATCGCAGTTTCTGGATGATATCAAGGAAATCGGGTACAGTATGGCCTACCGTGGCGGTTTGTCATTCAATTTGGACGATGTGATTGTTCCCGAAGAAAAAACCGCTCTTGTTGAAAAGGGTTACAAGGATGTGGAAAGCATTATGAGTAATTACAACATGGGGCTATTGGCCAATAACGAACGTTATAACAAAGTACTGGACGTCTGGACCGGAGTTAACGTCAAGTTGACTGATATCCTGGAAAAACAGCTGAAAGAAGATAACGAAGGATTCAACCCTATTTATATGATGCTTGATTCCGGAGCCCGCGGATCAAAAGCCCAGATCAGACAGCTTTCCGGTATGCGCGGCCTGATGGCAAAACCTCAGAAATCGGGATCCACAAGTGCCGAGATTATTGAGAATCCTATTCTGGCTAACTTTAAAGAAGGATTATCTGTTTTGGAGTACTTTATATCCACCCACGGTGCCCGCAAAGGTTTGGCCGATACGGCTCTTAAAACAGCCGATGCCGGTTACCTTACCCGCCGTCTGGTGGATGTTTCACACGATGTGATCATCAATGAAGAAGACTGTGGAACGCTCAGAGGCCTGGTGGCTACTGCTATTAAAAACAAGGATCAGGTGGTGGAATCATTGCACGACCGTATCCTGGGCCGTACCAGCGTACATGATATATTCGATCCCCTGAACGGAGACCTGATCATAGAATCCGGGGAAGAAATTACAGAAGAAATTGCCGAAAGGATATCTTCACTTCCCATAGAACAGGTTGAGATCAAAAGCGTGCTCACCTGTGAATCCAAAAAAGGTGTTTGTGCCAAATGTTACGGAAGAAACCTGGCCACAGGCAGAATGGTGGAAAAAGGAGAAGTGGTAGGTGTGATCGCTGCACAATCCATTGGTGAACCGGGAACTCAGTTGACATTGCGTACGTTCCACCAGGGAGGTACTGCTTCCACCATAACTTCTGAAAGCGAGATCGTAGCCCGTTACAACGGAACCCTGGAAATTGACGAACTGAGAACATTGACTAAGATTTCCGAAACCGGTGAAGAACAGACAATTGTTATTGGACGTACTGCGGAAATGCGTATAGTGGACAACAATACACGCATTACATTATCTTCCTATAACATACCCTACGGCGCCGTATTGTTCTTTAAGAATGGAGACCAGATCAAGGAAAAAGACAAGATTTGCGAATGGGATTCCTACAATGCCGTTACCATTGCCGAACTTGACGGGACCGTGGCTTTTGACAGTCTCATTGAAGGAGTTACTTACCGTGAAGAAGCGGCAGATGAATATTCCATGCACCGCGATAAAGTAATCATTGAAAGCCGTGACAAATCGCGTAACCCCACCCTGAAGATAATGAAGGGAAAAGAGGAGCTCAGGCAGTACAACCTGCCGGTGGGAGCCCATATCATGGTCAATGCCAACCAGGAAATCAAAGCAGGAGACATCCTGGTGAAAATTCCCCGTGCCATTGGCAAATCCAGGGACATCACAGGAGGTCTTCCACGGGTTACCGAGTTGTTTGAAGCCCGTAATCCTTCCAATCCGGCAATAGTTTCTGAAATTGACGGGGAAGTACAGATGGGACGCATTAAAAGAGGAAACCGTGAGATCATTGTTCGCTCCAAAACCGGAGAAGAGAAAAAATACCTGGTACCCCTGTCCAAACAGATACTTGTTCAGGAAAATGACTACGTGCGTGCCGGAATGGCTCTTTCAGAAGGAGCCATCTCCCCAACCGATATCCTTTTAATACAAGGTCCCACCAAAGTACAGGAGTACATTGTCAATGAGATCCAGAGTGTATACCGGAACCAGGGAGTGAAGATCAACGATAAACACTTTGAAGTGATCGTTCGCCAGATGATGCGCAAAGTTGAAATAGTTGATCCGGGAGATACACGCTTTCTTCCCGAACAATTGGTTGACAAATGGGAATTCATGCAGGAAAATGACTTCATCTTTGATAAAAAGATCGTTACCGATGCAGGAGATTCCCAGGAACTCAAGCCGGGTCAGACTGTAACGGTTCGCAGACTGCGGGATGAAAATTCAACCCTTAAACGTAAGGACCTGAAACTTGTGCAGGCTCGCGATGCCATGCCGGCCACTTCTAACCAGGTACTTCAGGGTATTACGCGGGCAGCCTTGCGAACAAACAGTTTCATGTCTGCTGCTTCTTTCCAGGAAACAACAAAAGTACTTTCGGAAGCTGCCATCTTTGGTAAGAGTGATACGCTTGAAGGGCTGAAAGAGAACGTGATCTGCGGTCACCTGATCCCTGCAGGTACGGGACAACGGGAATATGAGAATATTCTGGTTACGTCCCTGTCTGATTACAAAAAGATGGTTGAAGAACGAACGTTGCCCAAATAAAAGGGAATTATTACAAATAATTATCAATAAGGGCTGCGGCCCTTATTATTTTATATATATTTGCCACTATTAATAATAAATCAATATTACTAACCCATGCAGCACAAAGTAATCGACGTAAAGGATGTAGTGATTCGTTTTTCGGGAGATTCCGGAGACGGCATGCAGTTGACAGGAACTCTTTTTGCCGATGCATCTGCTTATTTCGGAAATGAGATATCTACGTTTCCCGATTATCCTGCAGAAATAAGAGCCCCACAGGGAACCGTAGCCGGAGTTTCCGGTTTCCAGGTTCATATCGGCAGCAGTGCCATATATACTCCGGGTGATTACTGCGACGTACTGGTAGCCATGAATCCTGCCGCATTGAAGTCAAATGTAAAATGGCTCAAGCCTAATGCAACCATTATTGTTGATACCGACACATTTGATGAAAAAGGTCTGGAAAAGGCAGGATTTCAAACCAACGATCCTTATACGGAATTGAAGATCAAGAACAGGAATATTATTGCAGCTCCTATTACCACCCTGACCAAAGATTGTCTGAACAATTGCGGTTTGGATCCCAGATCAGGACTGAGATGTAAAAACATGTTCGCTCTTGGGATCTGCTTTTTTCTTTACAATATGCCCCTTAAGCATACGGAAGAATTCTTCAAAAAGAAGTTTTCCAGATCGCCTGAACTTATAGACATGAACAACAAGGTCCTGAGGGATGGCTATAATTATGCAAGTAATATCCAGGCAATTGCCGACACATATATTGTAAAGCCTTCCAAACAGAAACCGGGAATCTACAGAAACATCAATGGCAACAGAGCCATTGCATGGGGATTGATGGCCGCTTCTGAAAAATCGGGAAGACCACTGTTTTGCGGTTCTTATCCCATTACCCCGGCTACAGCTATTCTGGAAGAATTGGCCATACACAAAGAGCTGGGTGTGAAAACATTACAATGTGAGGATGAAATTGCCGGTATCTGTACCGCCATTGGAGCTTCTTATTCCGGATCATTGGCCGTAACAACCACTTCAGGGCCCGGACTTTCTCTGAAAACAGAAGCCCTGGGACTGGCCATTATTGCGGAATTACCTTTGGTAATAGTAGATGTACAACGCGCCGGGCCATCAACAGGCATACCTACAAAAACCGAACAAACAGATCTGAATCAGGCATTATACGGACGTAACGGGGAAAGTCCGGTTGCCATCATAGCCCCGCATTCTCCTTCCCATTGTTTCACAACAGCGTTTTATGCGGCCAAACACGCAATGGAACATATGATGCCTGTCATTGTACTTTCCGAAGGATTTCTGGGCAACGGGTCGGAACCCTGGAGGATCCCGGACATGAAAGATTATCCATCAATCAATCCGCCCATAATTCATAAACCGGAACCGGATGAGCCCTATTTTTACCCTTATAAAAGGGATCCGGAAACAATGGTTCCACGCTGGGCCCTTCCAGGTACAGCCGGATTGGAACACCGCGTAGGCGGTCTGGAAAAAAACCACAAAGGGGCTGTTTCTTCGGATCCCATGGTACATCAACAAATGGTAGAAGAACGTGCCAGGAAAGTGGAATTGCTGTCCCGTGAGATACCTCCTGTGAAAGTTATAGGAGAAGAGAAAGGTGACATTCTGATGGTAAGTTGGGGAGGCACTTACGGACACATGCTAAGTGCCGAGAGTCAACTTCGTTCACAGGGAGTTCAGGTAGGTCTGGCTCACTTTGATTACATCAATCCGCTACCCCTGAATACCCAGGATGTTTTTAAACATTTTAAGAAAATCATCGTTTTTGAACTCAACAGCGGGCACTTTGTCAACTACCTGCGAACAAAATTTCCGCAATTCACTTACTTGCAATACAACAAAATACAGGGGCAACCCTTTATCGTATCAGAAATTATCGAAGCAATCAACAATTTAATAAAATGAAATTCACTCCTCAAGACTTTAAATCAGATCAAGAAGTGAAATGGTGTCCCGGTTGCGGAGATCATGCCGTTCTTGCGGCCATTCAAAGAGCATTGCCGGAAGTCAGCGAAATACTGGGCTACTCTCACGAACGGTATGTTTTCGTATCCGGAATCGGTTGTTCTTCACGTTTCCCTTATTACATGAAAACTTACGGTTTTCACGGGATACACGGAAGAGCGGCTGCCATTGCCACCGGTATAAAAGTTGCCAATCCCACCTTGTCTGTATGGGAAATGACAGGTGACGGAGATTCCCTGGCTATCGGGGGAAATCACCTGATTCATGCTATCCGCAGAAATATTGATATCAATATCGTTCTTTTTAACAACCGGATATACGGCCTTACCAAAGGTCAATATTCTCCCACGTCTAAATGGGGAACAGTTACCAAAACTTCTCCGTTCGGCACAGTGGAACATCCGTTCAATCCGGGAGCCCTTGCCATGGGTGCTCGCGGCACATTCTTTGCCCGCACACTGGATGTGGAATTGAAACTCACCCAGGAGCTTATGGTGGAAGCAGCCACCCACGATGGAACGGCGCTGGTTGAAGTATTACAGAATTGTGTTATTTTCAACGATAAGACGCATGGTTTTATTTCAGAAAAAAGTGTAAGAGCAGACCGAACCATCACCCTCCGGCACGGAGAACCCATGATTTTCGGGAAAGACAAGGATAAGGGACTTATCCTGGAAGGGATGCACTTAAAAGCCGTCACAATTGGTGAAAACGGCATAACAAAAGATGACATTCTGGTTCACAATGCAGAAGAACAGAATCATGGCATGCATATGATGCTGTGTGAGATGGAATGGCCGGAACTACCTGTTGCACTGGGTGTTATACGTAAAGTAAAAGACCGTACATACGACGATATGGTAAGGGATCAGGTAACTGAAGTAGCTGATAAATCATCCATTCACTGTATGAACGATCTGCTTCGCAGCGGAGCCACCTGGGAAGTTGAATAAACAAATTTTTTATCCCAAATATTTACATTAAAATTTATTCTATTATCATGAAAGCAAAAGAAGTAATGGCAACTCTCGAGGCCAAGTACGGGCACGAAAAAGAGTATCTGCAAGCTGTTCACGAAGTTTTGGAATCAATAGAAGATGTCTACAACCAGCATCCTGAATTTGAAAAAGCCAAAGTAATTGAACGCCTGGTAGAGCCTGATCGCATTTTCACATTCAGGGTCACCTGGGTTGATGACAAAGGAGATGTACAGGTAAATACAGGATACCGTGTACAGTTCAACAATGCCATTGGACCTTATAAGGGGGGCCTTCGTTTCCACCGTTCGGTGAACGTATCTATTCTTAAGTTTCTGGGGTTTGAGCAGATATTCAAAAATGCACTTACCACATTGCCCATGGGTGGCGGTAAGGGAGGATCCGATTTTGATCCCCGTGGCCGTTCTTCCAACGAGATCATGCGTTTCTGCCAGGCTTTTATGACAGAATTATGGAAACATATTGGTCCCGACACGGATGTTCCTGCAGGAGACATCGGAGTAGGTGCCCGCGAAATCGGCTACTTGTACGGATGGTATAAAAAACTGGCCTGTGAACATACCGGAGTTCTTACCGGTAAAGGATTAACATGGGGAGGATCCCTCATACGTCCGGAAGCAACCGGTTACGGAGGTGTATATTTTGTACAGCACATGCTGCAGGAAATGCAACAGGATCTGAAAGGCAAGACCGTTTCCATATCCGGATTCGGTAACGTAGCCTGGGGTGCTGCACAAAAAGCTACCGAACTGGGAGCAAAAGTTGTTACCGTTTCCGGTCCTGACGGATATATTTATGACAAGGCAGGATTAAATGAAGAAAAGATAGCATATCTTTTGGAACTTCGTGCATCCGGCAACGATATTGTAGCTCCTTACGCAGATAAATTCCCCGGTTCTGTATTTTACGCCGGCAAACGTCCCTGGGAAGTAAAAGTAGATATAGCATTGCCTTGTGCAACTCAGAATGAATTAAACGGCGAAGATGCAAAACAATTAATAGCCAACGGCGTGAAACTTGTTGCCGAAGTGTCAAACATGGGTTGTACTCCCGAGGCCGTAGAAGCTTTCCAGAAAGCAAAGGTTAATTTTGCACCGGGCAAAGCCGTTAATGCAGGAGGTGTCGCTACTTCAGGATTGGAAATGACTCAGAATGCATCCCACCTTAACTGGCCTGCAGAAGAGGTAGATGCAAAGCTGCACCAGATCATGTCAAGTATTCACCAGGCTTGTGTGGATCACGGCAAACAAAATGATGGCTACATCAACTATGTAAAAGGAGCAAATATTGCCGGATTTATGAAAGTGGCACGTGCCATGCTTGAACAAGGAGTTGTTTAACCATGTACAGACTGGGGCTTGATTTTGGTTCTACATTGACTAAAATGGCTCTTACAAAGCCTGGGGACAAGGATTATCCTTCACCCCAGGCTGTTTTTCAATATAAGACAAACGATCATTTACCCGAATTCTATAACGCACTGGAACGTTTCCTGTCTCAGGAAAATATTGCTTTGAAAGCAATTGATCATATTTCTGCCACCGGAACACATGCCAACCTGGTTAAAGACAATATCCTGGGGATCCCTACCCGGATAGTTCCGGAAATTGAATCCATTGGGCGCGGAGGTCTTGCTCTTTCCGGGCTGAAGGAAGCACTCGTGGTAAATACGGGAACCGGAACCACATACATAGATGCATCACCGGAAGGATTCCGCCACCTGGGAGGCACAGGAGTGGGAGGTGGCACGCTTACCGGTCTGGGACACAGTCTTCTGGGATGTTCCTCGGTTCATGAAATCGTCCGCATGGCCTCCCGCGGCAAACTGGAAAACGTAGATCTTCTGATTGGAGATGTTACAGACCAGGAAATGGAACATTTACCTCCTTGCCTGACGGCGGCAAATTTTGGTAAACTCGCCCATCCTCTTTATAAAGAAAAGGCTGCACTTGCAGGAAAAGAAGACCTGGCGCTTGCACTGATCAATCTGGTACTTCAGGTAATCGGGAGTATGGCTGTTATGATTTGCAAAAGTTGTCTTAAAGTGAATGTGGTTCTTGTAGGCTCCCTGACACGGTTACCCCAGGCTAAGGATGTTTATTCCATGTTCTCAAACGTGTACGGTCTCCAGTTTATTGTACCTCCTTTTGCTGCATTCGGAACTGCTTTGGGCAGTACACTGGCATCTTCACATGAGGTATAATAAAGATCTTCCGGCTCTAAGGTAACATTATCTGCAACCAGCCCGTTTTCATCCAATAATTGTTTTACCCGTCTGGCTACAGCAGGAGCCGGATTGACTATTTCCACACCGGGTCCGGCTATTTTGCGGATCACAGGAATGAGAAAAGGATAATGAGTACATCCCAGGACAAGATGATCAGCCCCGGCTTCCAGAATTGGGATTATGGTTTTTCTAACTAATTCTTCTGTTTCTCCGGATTGCAGTTCTCCCTTTTCTACAGCCTCTACCCATCCTTCGCCCACCTTTTCCAGAACTTTCACTTCACCGGCGAATGTAGCCAGGGTCTTGTTGTATAATGAACCCATAAAGGTCCCGCGAGTTGCCAAAACCCCTACCACCCCGCTTTTTGTATGTAGTACTGCCGGTTTGACGGCAGGTTCCATCCCAACTATAAGTGTTTGAGGGTATCTGTGTCGCAAAGTATCAATAGCAGCCGCTGTTGCTGTATTACAAGCCAGGACAATGATCTTGCACCTGCTGCTGAGAAAGAACCGTGTGATCAGATCACATCTGTGGATGATCTCATCCACCTCCCTTGTACCGTATGGACAATAAGCAGTATCTGCCACATAAATCAGGCGCTCCTCAGGGAGAAGCGCCTTGATATGACTGAGTACGGAAAGCCCGCCAATTCCGGAATCCATTATTCCAATGGATGAACCGTTCATAGAGATTTGCTTTATTGTTGTTGTTCCATCCCCGGTAATTGGGTAGGAGCCACTTTTTCTGCCGGGATGCCGAGTTCGCTTTTTGCCATAGGCAGGATGTTTACACTTACCTGCTCGTCAAAATATATCAGACTCCCGACAGAAAGATCAAAAATGAATGCAAATCCGTTTTCTTTTGCAACTTTGGCAATGGCCTCATTTGCTTTCTGGAAAACAGGGGACAGTAATATTTGCTGCATTTGCTGGTATTCCTGCTGGGCACCCTGACTGAATTGTTCAAGACGTTGTTGTATCTCTATCAATTCCCGTTGTTTTGCTTCCAGAACCGCAGCTGTCCATGTAGCCTGTTTCTGCTGGTACGTGTTATATTTTGTCTGGTACTCCTGCTGCATCTCGGTTATGGTTTGTTCCAGTTCATTGGTATAGTCCTGCAATTTGATAAGGGCCGAATCCCTTTCGGGCATCAGGCTTATCAATTCCTGGGAATTAATATGACCGAATTTCACATTTTGCGCAGAAGATGTGCCAATAACACAGATCAATAGAATAAGGACAGTAGCAATACGTTTCATAAGTTTTGGTTTAAAGATTACAAATGTACTAAAAATTTACCTGACAGCCTGTAATCTTTCCAAAACCAGATTACTTATGTCAATTTCAGGAGAATAATGCACTACGCCCATACCGGCCGCTATATCGATTATCAATGCATAACCCTGTTTTTTAGCAATGTAATCAATGGCTTCCTGCAAACGGTCCTGGATGGGTTTGAAAAGTACTTCCGATGTTTTTGCCAAGGTCCCTTCATTTCCAAAGTACTGTTCCTGCATAGCTTTCACTTCTTCTTCCCGATCCAGTATTTCCTGTTCCCGTGCTGTTTTCTGTTGAGCAGAAAGGCGCGTTTTATCATTCTGATATTGCTGGAACATGGCTTCCAGTTGGTCATATTCACCTTGTATCTTTTGCTGATACTGTTCCTGCAAATCGGAAATTTGTTCCTGGGCCGAGGTATACTCAGATAAAGCCGCCAGAATAGTTTCTGAATTCATTACGGCATATTTCTGGGCCGATAAACTGCCGGTCACCAGGATAACCAGTAAAAATAAAAACACTCTTTTCATATTGATGTAATTAAAAAGTTTGTCCTATCATGAAATGGAAATTTGATCCGCCTTTCTTTCCGCTGAAATCGGTATCAAAACCATATCCCCAGTCAATTCCTAAAAGACCGATCATGGGTAAAAAGACCCGTACACCAACACCGGCGGCACGTTTAATTGAGAATGGGTTGAAATCGCGCATGTCGCTCCAGCAATTACCACCCTCCAGGAAAACAAGGGCATAAATGGTTGACTGCGGCTGTAGAATCACCGGGTAACGCAATTCCACAGTAAACCTGTCGTATACACGACCGGCATAGGCGTCATCAATTGTCGGTGTCAGTGAATAATTAGAATAACCTCTCTGTGATATGATATCGGCACCATAGGTGTTGTATCCGCTCATACCGTCACCTCCCAGCATAAATCCTTCAAAAGGAGAATAACCCAATTTTCGGCTATAGTAACCAAGATATCCGAAATTAGCCCGGGTCATTAAAACCAGGTCACCTATCAAACGAGTATAAAGACTTGCATCAAAGGTCCATTTATGGTATTCAATCCACCGGTACCGTTCTGCATCGGTCATGGCTGAATAGTCTGTATTCTTATCCCTGAACAGGGAATAAGGAGGGGTTACCTGTAATCCGAATTTGAAATCGGAGCCCTGACGTGGATAAATTATCTGGTCGGTAGAGTTTCTTTGTAACGTGACAGTATAATCTATAATATTGGACTGACCGTCAGTAAACATAAAATAATATCCCCAGTCCTGCAGGTTGTAGCGCTTAATGTCCAGCTGGTTGTAGAACACAAAGTAATTGTCCGGCCATTTAAGCCGCGTGCCCAAACCAAGACCCAGTCCGTAAACCTCCATGAACTGATCATTGGTAAGGTAATAGTATGTAGAAGCTGTCTGCCTGGTATAATAAATACTGGAATTGAAGGAAGTTGGTTTTTTACCGGTAAGCCAGGGTTCTATAAAAGTCGCACTCAGAGCCATATAATAAGTTCCGTTGGTCTGGAACCGGAGTGATAACGTTTGTCCGTCTCCCAGAGGAACGGGTCTCCATGCTTCTTTGTCAAACAAGCGTTTAATGGAAAAGTTGTTAAAGCTGATTCCTACGGTACCCACGAATGTGTTTCCACCCCACCCGCCGGCTATTTCAAACTGGCTGTCCGGTTTTTCTGTCACATTATATATGATATCAACGGTATTGTTGACCTGATTGGGAACAACATTAAATCCGGACCCCATCTGCATGATGGCTTCCTGATCAAAGTGACCCATAGAGGCTATTTCACGGATGGACCGCTCCAGTTCTGTTTGGCTGAACAGGTACCCGGGACGTGTAAATACCTGGCGACGAACTATCTTTTCATTGGAAACATTGTTCCCGTTAATGATAATCCGGTTGTACGTAGCCGGTTTTCCCTCGAAAATTCTCATTTCCACATCAACAGAATCCTGTACAATATTGACCTCTACGGGGACCACCCTGAAAAAGAGGTATCCCTGATCCTTATATATCTGTGAAACATTACCTTGTTGAGTTTTGCCACCTCCGAACAGTCGTTCCTCCATGGTTACCACGTCATAGATGTTGCCTTTTTCTATGCGCAGTACAGAATTCAGCATATCACTTGAATATTGGGTGTTCCCGGTCCATGTAATATTCCGGAAATAATACTGAGTACCTTCATCAATGACAATATCTATTCCCAAACTTTTTTGGTCAATCTGGTAAATGGAATCCCTTACAATACGTGCATCCCTGTAACCCAACTCATGGTATTTTTGCAATAAGAGCTGCTTGTCGTTGTTATATTCTTTTTCGTTAAATTTTTTGCTGAAGAAGAAATTGTAAAGTCTTTTATCCTTTGTCTTCTTCATGGCAAAACGTTTTTTCAGCAGCGACAATTGATCCCCTCCAATAAAGTTGATCTCCTTGATGCGTACTTTTTCCTTACGGTCCACATGAAAAGTAACCTGTACCGCATTCTTAATGGTTGTGTCTTCTTTATGCGTAGCCGTTACTTCTGTATTTAAAAAACCTTTCTCAACATAATATTCTTTAATCAGATCACTGGAAGATTTTATTACGTAATCCGACATTTCACTTCCCCTTCTAAGCCGGACCTTTTCTTCTATGTCAGTCTGTTCTCCCTTCTTGACTCCTTCATATTTCCATTGGGAAACACGCGGACGTTCCACGATGTTGATATTTATGTATGCCTTGTCATTTACCAGGCTGTCCACGTAAACCCCGACGTCTGAAAAGAAACGCTGCATAAACAAACGTTTTACAATAGACTGCAATTCTTCACCAGGAATGGTTATGGTGTCTCCCAAGGCAAGGCCTGTCAGGGACAGGATCTGGTCAGCATTCAGGTAATTCACACCTGTCACCGTCAGACCCGATATAACACACTCCCGTGGATTTGAATAATCAACCACAACTGTACGCTGTTTTCCGGCGGTAGAATCCGCTGCGGTTATTGTCTCCGTAACCTGTCCAAATACAGGGAATCCCGAAAAAATTAAAATAAGGCAGAAAAACAGGTGCTTCATTCAGGGAATATTAGTATGATTCTTCAATCTTTCCAAACCGGCGCTTCCTGTTAAAATAAGCGTTCAGGGCTGTTTCGAAATCAAGTTTGCGAAAATCAGGCCAAAGTACCGGTGAAAAATATAATTCAGTGTATGCCATCTGCCACAACATGAAATTGCTGATGCGCATTTCCCCGCTTGTTCTTATCATAAGATCCGGATCGGGGATTCCGGCTGTAGACAGGTATTCGGAAAACCCCGCAGGAGTTATGCCTGAATCTGTAACAACAGACCCTGTTTTTTCCATAAAACGGTTAACTGCCTGGAGAATGTCCCATTTGCCGCTGTAATTGACAGCCAGGATTAACGTCATAGCTGTATTTTTGGAGGTCTGTTCCACACATGCATCCATACGTTCCAACACATTGGAGTCAAGATGGGTGCGATCCCCAATGAAAATGCAGCGGACGCTTTTTTTCATAAGAGAGGGTGTTTCTTTGTAAATGGTATCCACCATCAAAGACATCAAGGCATCTGTTTCTTTTTTGGGACGACCCCAGTTTTCTTCCGAAAAAACAAAAAGACTCAGGTAGGAAATTCCTTTCTCAAGGGCAAAATCAATTGCTTCACGCACAGCTTCCACTCCCTGGCGGTGGCCCAGGTTTCTTTCCAGTCCGCGGGACATAGCCCATCTGCCATTTCCGTCCATAATTATGGATACGTGACGGGGCATTTTTCCCGTATCTTCAAGCATACTCTTCTCCTCCGTTTCTTTTATCAAATCCCAACATCAGCTTTTCCCTCAACGTGGTTATGAAATCATTTCCGGCAAAAGACAAGCTGGTAATGCTAAAAGAAGCTTTTTTCACGACAAATGCATAGGGAAGGTCAATATCAACAGATCGGTTATCCATGTGTAACTGGGCTTTGGAACTCCGGCTTTTAACCTCAATTTCCATTTGAGCATCGTCTTTGAAAACCAATGGACGCACGTTTAAATTATGTGGGGCTATGGGAGAAAGGATTAAAACTCCGGATTCCGGAAAGACAATCGGCCCCCCTACACTCAAAGAGTAAGCTGTTGAGCCCGTTGGGGTTGCAACAATAATTCCATCGCCGCGGTATGTAGACACATGTTTGCCGTCAATCTTCACGTCTACTTCAATCATGGCAGAACTATACCTTTGTATACAAATTTCGTTTATGGCAAACGGGTAGATTTTTTGTATCAGATCCGGATGTTCAATCGAAAGTACTGTATGGGTGGTTTTATAGTACTGCTTCTTCTGCACGGCGTCAAACAAGTGTTCAATAAAATCCGGACCGCAACCGGTAAGAAAACCGAGCCTGCCAAAATTGATACCTACTATGGGAACACCTGAATCTTTAACAATCTGAAGTGCTTCCAGGAAAGTTCCGTCACCTCCTGCTGTTATGAGCAGATCTGTATCTGCCGGCATAATCCGATTCCCGGGAAGCATCTCAAAAGAAATACCTCTCCTGTCAGGGAGAAGCCATTCCTTATCAATTTCCTGTCCGTAAAAAACGACCTTCATGTTTGTATTGCCAATAAGTTGGTGTACTTTTGCAGCAAAGATAACCAATAATGACAAATCTAAGTGTTAATGTCAACAAATTTGCCACCTTACGGAATGCCAGAGGAGGCAATATGCCTGATCTCATAAAAGCCGTCCGGGATTGTGAGGATTTTGGGGCCCAGGGCATCACTGTTCACCCCAGGCCGGACGAACGTCATATACGATACAGAGATGTACGGGATATCAAACCTGTAATAAATACAGAGTTTAATATTGAAGGAAATCCCATCCCTTCTTTCATAGAGCTTGTACTTGAAGTCAAACCTGCCCAGGTTACATTGGTCCCGGATGCACACGATGCCATCACATCAAATGCGGGATGGGACACCATCCGGCACCGGGATGTCTTGACTAAATGGGTGAAACTATTCAAAGATGCAGGGATCAGGGTATCTCTCTTTGTAGATCCCAATCCTGAAATGATAAAAGCAGCAGCTGTAACCGGAGCAGACCGGGTAGAATTGTATACAGAGTCTTATGCGCATTTATTTGAAACAGAGCGTGAAAAAGCCATACGCCCTTATATCACGGCAGCACAGGCAGCCGCCCGGTATTCGCTGGGTCTAAATGCGGGACATGATCTTAATTTGAGTAATGTCGCTTATTTTCAACGTAATATTCCCGGATTGCTGGAAGTCTCTATTGGGCACGCTCTTATATGCGAATCCATTTATTACGGTCTTGAAAATACGATTCAGATGTATTTAAAGCAACTCTCCAATTTTTAATTATATTTGCAAGTTCTTATTTTATAAATCATGAAGAAAACATCACTGATAATCACCATTTTACTGGCACTTGCCGTTGCGGCACTTTATATTTTGCATTTTACCGGGATCGGCACCGGAAAACCCACTGTAATGGAATCTGAAACCGGATTGAGTGAAGTACCAACCGGCAACATCGTGTATATTCGCATGGATTCACTGTTGAACAAATACGATTTATTCCTGGACTTGCAAACAGATTTGAATGCAAAAGCCCGTATAGTAGAGGACGATCTCACCAAAAAAGGACGTGCTTTTGAAAATGACGTTACCAATTTTCAGGAAAAGGTTCAAAAAGGACTCATCACCAGATCCCAGGCTGAAACACAACAAAACCAACTGGCAGCCCGCCAGCAGGAACTGGAGCAGTATGCACAGCAAAAACAAATGGAACTGGCAGAGGAAAACCAGGTTATGCTAAACAAGGTTCTGGATGCCCTTAAAACTTTTCTGGCAGAATACCGCTTGCTCAATAATTACGATCTGATACTGACCACAGACGGAAGCAGTAATACCATCATTGAAGGAACGACCTCCCTGGATATTACAACAAATGTTGTGGAGGGCCTGAACCAGGAATATGCCAAAAGCCGCAAAAAATAGGAAACACCTATGAATTCGGTCATCAGGACTCAATTTGATTTTCCGCGTCAAACCGGCGTCTATACAGGCAAGGTACGCGATGTCTATACGATAGACAACCGTATATTGGTAATGATCGCAACAGACAGGATATCTGCCTTTGACATTGTTTTTCCCAGGGGTATTACGTACAAGGGACAAATATTGAACCGGATTGCGTCTGATTTTCTGGATCTTACCGCAGACATTGTGCCTAATTGGAAAATTGCGTCTCCCCATCCCATGGTGACTGTTGGGTACCGCTGTGAACCGTTTCCCGTAGAAATGATTGTCAGGTCCTATTTGACCGGTAGTTCATGGAGAACCTATAAGAATGGTCAACGCACCCTTTGCGGGATCAAACTCCCTGAAGGAATGAGGGAACATCAGGCCTTTCCCCGGCCTATAATAACTCCTACAACAAAAGCAGAGATCGGGGCACACGATCTGGATATTTCCCCCAAAGAGATCATTGCCAGTAGTCTTGTCAGTGAAAAAGACTATCAAAAACTGGAAGAATATTCACTGGCTCTTTTTGAAAGAGGACAAAAACTGGCAGCCGAAAAAGGATTGATACTGGTTGATACCAAATATGAATTTGGGAAGCTTGGGGACACGATCTATCTCATTGACGAGATCCATACACCCGACTCATCTCGGTATTTTTACGCGGACGATTACCAAAGGAATTTCCCCCAGGGACTTCCTCCCAGGCAACTTTCCAAAGAATTTGTACGGGAATGGCTCATGGAAAACGGATTTAGCGGACAGCCCGGGCAACAAATGCCGGTTCTGACTGACCGCGTAATTGAGCAAATATCCAAACGATACATAGAGTTGTTTGAACATCTTACAGGCACGGCTTTTGTACCTTTGACATATGACGATGCATTTTACGAAGACATGGAAGGATGCATCCGTAATATGATAGCCCGTTTATGAGAATAAGAAACATTTTTCTGGTCATTTTCCTATTTTCCTTTATCACATTAGGAGCTCAGGAACAGCATTATATACGTCATAAAGTACGCTGGATGGAAACGTTGTATTCCATTGCCAGGAAATATAAAGTGGAAGCCAAAGAGATAGCCATACTCAATGACCTGAAAACAGGGGATATATCCAGGGGGCAAATTTTACTGATCCCCAATCCTGCCAAAAAAGAAAAGCAGGAGATTACCGGCAACATTCAGGAAACCATCCCTGAAGTAGACCTTCCCGTTGCGGAAGAAAAGCCGGATCGTTCCTGTAACGATATGATACCTCCGGGTTCTTACAGACCTGTAGTATCTGTTATTCTTCCTTTTTCCGATACCATAGCCCGCCGTGAATTCATTGAATTCTACCAGGGAGCCCTCATGGCAGCCCGGGAAATGAAAGAAAGAGGCATGCCCATGGTGTTACAGGCTTTTGACTGGTACCGGCAACCCGTAGATATTTTGCTTTCCGGTGAAACCCTGGGGAAAAGTGATCTTATAATCGGCCCCGTATACGCCAATGACATTGGCAGTACCATCGCTTATTTTCGCAACAGCGATGTAAAGATCGTTTCTCCTTTGGACGGAAATGCTGAAATCTGGGTGAGTTCTTATCCTCATCTTTTCCAGGTACAACCGACATTAAAATCCCAGCAGGAATCCCTGTTAAAATACCTGGATCCACACCATGCTTCTGTATGGATTATCTCCGAAGAAGGAGAACAACAGGTAGCACCCGGACTACGATCAATTCTGGATAACAACCTGATCAGCTACCGTCATTTTTCTTACGATGTCCTGCAGGGAAGAGAAGTAACAGAAGTCTTGCGTGAAGCACTCGGCATGAATGAAAGGAACCAAATCATAATTGCTTCACAAAATGAAGCTTTTGTTTCCGATGCCGTTCGCAATTTACATTTATTGAATGCCTACGATAGTATACCCGTTGAATTGTTTGGTCTCTCGCGCTGGCGGAATTTTGAAACGCTGGATCTGAATGCATTGCACCAGCTTAAGGTCATCTTGCCTCTCTCTGTTTACGCAGACTACTCGGCAAATGAAGTAAAGGCGTTCGTGAGGAATTTCCGGACAATCTATGACGGTGAACCTTCCCAATACGCATTCCAGGGATACGATGTGATGTTGTACTTTTTGAATGCCATGTTTTTGTACGGACCTGATTTTGAATACTGCCTGCAAGATTTACAGATTCCTCTGTTACAGAATCATTTTTCCTTTACCCGGCAATCTCCGGAAGGCGGTTATTCCAATACCGGAATTCGCATGATCCGTTACATGCCCGATTTTACGGTAGAGCTTTTACCCTGATTACAGGTTATTCTTTTCTATATCCCTGAAATACCTGACAGTTTCTGTTTTAAGTTCGGCAGTAGCGGATTCATCACATACAATGATGGCTTTTGGATGCATCTGCAAAGCAGTAACTGTCCACATGTGGGATACAGAACCTTCCACGGCATGATATAAAGCCCTGGCTTTTCCGTATCCGTTCACAAGAATCACAACTTCACGGGCATCCATAATTGTTCCAATACCTACGGTTAATGCAGTTTTTGGAACACGGGAAATATCATTTTCAAAAAAACGGGCATTGGCCAGTAAAGTGTCTGTAGTAAGTGTTTTAATACGGGTTCTGGAAACCAGGGAAGATCCCGGTTCATTAAAGGCAATATGACCATCAGGTCCAACTCCTCCCAGAAACAGATGAATTCCGCCGGCCTTTTTTATGGCTTCTTCATAGGCATCACATTCAGCCACCGGATCTGAGGCATTACCGTTTAATATGTGAATGTTACCGGGATTGATATCAATATGACGGAAAAAATTCTCCTGCATAAAATAATGGTAAGACTGGAGGTGATCTTCCGGAATTCCAACGTATTCATCCATATTGAATGTAACAACATTCTTGAACGAAATCACACCTTTACGGTACAGATTAATAAGCTCCCGGTATGTGCCCAGAGGTGAAGATCCTGTAGGGAGTCCTAAAACAAACATGTTCCCGGGAGAAGGATTGAACGCATTGATTTTTTTTGCAATATAATTGGCCGCCCAGGCAGAAAGCCGCTCATAATTTTCCTGAATGATTACTCTCATGATGTTAATTATTTAAATGTAACAGGTCTTTTGCATTTTGCATTGCTGCCGGGGTAATGCTGGATCCGCTCAACATTCTGGCCACCTCCTTAATGCGTTCTTCCCCTTCCAGGGGCCATACCCGGGTTTGGGTCACATCACTCTCTGAATCTTTATGTACCAGGTAATGGGAATTCCCTTTTGCCGCAACCTGGGGTAAGTGTGTGATTGCCAGCACCTGCATATAACCTGAGAGTTCATGGATCATTGTCCCCATCCGGTCAGCAATTTTCCCGGAAACACCCTGATCAACTTCGTCAAATATAATGGTACTTAGACCGGAACGTTGTGCTATCACCGTTTTTATACATAACATCAGGCGTGACATTTCACCACCCGATGCAATGCGGCTGAGTTCCCTGGGGGGAACATCTTTATTGGCAGAGAACAGAATTTCAATAGCTGAATTACCGGTTAATCCGTATACCGGTTTTTCTTCAATAGTAAATTCAATACGGGCATAAGGAATGCCCAACAGGGCTAATTTTGTTTTAAGCTGTTCAGAGAGCTTGTTCAAACAGGCCACACGCTCTTTATGCAGACGGGAAGCCAGTGAATTTCTTTCCAGTGTCAAAGCATTGAGCTCCTTTTCCAATGCATGCAAACGTGAAAAATCAGTATCTGAGCGTTGTAAATGTTTATCCAGAGAATCCTTCAGCTCAATCAATTGATCTACCGTTTGAAGGTTGTGTTTACGCTCCAGTGAATAGATCGTATCCAGTCTCCGGGCAACGGTCTCCAGCCTGGAAGGATTATCCTGCACAGTATCAATGGTTTTGGAACATTCCAGTGCCAGGTCTTTAAGCTCGATACGAGCCTGTTCCAGCCGTGCGGCGGTTTCAGAAAAATCCGGGTACCGGGAAGCAACGGCCGTAGCCGATTTTTCTGCTTCTTTCATCCGGTCCAGAACGGGGAAATCCCCTTCCTGGAGTATAGACGTTACGGCAAATAAATGTTGCCTGATTTCCGCGGCATGCTCCAGGATTTTCAACTCGTTTTCCAGAGCTTCCTGTTCTCCCGTTTCCAGAGCGGCATCCTGCAATTCCTGAAACTGAAATGATAGATAATCAATGTCCTTTTGTGTTTGTTCACAGGAATGACGCAATGATCTGGTCTGTTCGGTAAGAGCAGTGACCTTGCGGTGTGTCTTAAGGTATTCCAGGCTCAACGGACCCAGCCCGGCAAATGCGTCTACCGCTTTTACCGGGTAATCGCTGTCTGCCAATAACAGGTTTTCGTGCTGGGAATGAATGTCTATCAACAAATTACCCAGGTTTTTTAAAAACCCCAGGTTTACCGGCTGATCATTCACAAAAGAACGGCTTTTTCCGCCCGGATAGATTACCCGTCTTATGATCAGATCCGAAGAAAAATCCACCTGGTTCTCATTAAAAAGGCGTTCCAAATCTCCTTCTTCCATGGGGATTTTGAAACAGGCTTCAACCACTGCGTTGGAATTCTGATCTCTGAGTACGCTTACATCAGCCCTCTGACCTAAAACAAGTGAAAGAGCACCCAATATAATAGACTTACCGGCTCCTGTTTCGCCGGTAAGAATCGTAAGGCCCTCTGAAAATTCAATATCCAGAATATTGATGAGGGCATAATTGGATATGCTCAGCGAATAAAGCAATATTAATCTTTGGGTTCTTCAACCACTTTATAATACGTTTCTCCTTCTTCAAATTCCTTAATGGATATCAGAGTAGGTTTCGGCTGACGTTCATAATGACGTGAAATTTCAATTTGTTCACGATTTTCGAAAGTTTCCTCCAGTGTGTCCGCAAAATTGGAAAACTCTTCCAGGCGGCTGTTCAATTCTTTTTTTACTTCAGCGGCTATTTGATTCGCGCGCTGGGCTACTATCATAACCGTTTGATATATGTTACCTGTCTTTTCCGACAATTGGGAAAGATCACGGGTAACAGTGGTATCGGGAACAGGTGTCTTTTTACTCTCCATATTTATTTTTGATTATTATGTCTTGCTGTAAAATTTTGTGCTTTTCTGAACATGTTGTCTATTTCTTTCCGGTATTCGGAATCGGGATATTCGCTAATAAAATTATAATATTCGTCAATGACGTTAAGAAAACGTTCCCTTTGCATTTCAGGAACACTGTTGTTTGCATACTGGTAATTTGCAGCAACAATGTAATAGAGAACTTCTTCCCGGTAACGGCTTTCAGGATTGTTCTTGAGTGTTTCTTTCAATGCATGGGTGGCCGCTTTATAATCTTCAATGGTGTAATACAGTTTTGCAGATTCATAGGCTTTCCGGTCAAGACGGTTATACAGATCATCCAGCATCTTTTGGCAAATTTCCTGGTATTCACTTCCGGGATAATCATAGAGAAACTCTTCTATGGCTGCTATGGCTGTATGGCTGGGCTGTTGGTCCAGTTCGTACCTGTATGTGTTTTGGTACAAACAGTCCAGTCTCAGGTACCGGGCTGTTTTTGTAAAGGGGCTGCGGGGAAAAATCTCTACAAATTGTTTAAAATTATCTTCCGCCAAAATAAAATCATTCAGGTGGTAATTACTCAAACCCAGGTAAAACTGAAGGGTGTCATCCCGTACAGTACCCCTGTATACCAATTTCAATTGTTCCAGTAAAGGCTGTGACCTGGAATACTTTTTGGCTTCAAAATATTCAATGGCTTTGCGGAATTTCAGATCATAGTCCGTGCTCCGCAGCAATGTCTCATACTGATTTACACAAGACATAGCTCCTGTAAGTAACAGGACTGAGATCAGAACGATTTGCTTTTTCATTAATGACATTTCATGCAAATATACGACAGTTTAGCAAATTACAGGCCAGATTTCATAGACAGGTAACGTTCGGCATCCATGGCAGCCATACAGCCGCTGCCTGCTGCCGTTATTGCCTGTCGGTATTTGTTGTCCTGTACGTCCCCGGCTGCAAAAACACCTTCTACATTTGTTTCTGTGCTTTTTGGACGGGTAATAATATATCCTTCTTGGTTTACTTCTACCCAGGGAAGGAAAGCCTCTGAATTGGGATGATGGCCTATGGCAAGGAAGAATCCGTGAAGGTCAATCACTTTTTCTTGTCCGGATTTGTGAACCAGCAAGGCGCCTGTTACTCCCGTGTTGTCACCCAGAATTTCACGTGTTTGGTGTTCCCAAAGCACTTCAATATTAGGTGTTGACAGTACCCGTTTCTGCATTACTTTGGAGGCTCTGAACACATTCCTTCTCACGATCATGTAGACCTTGCGGCACAAACCGGATAAATACACCGCTTCTTCACAGGCAGTATCTCCACCGCCGACAACAGCCACATCTTTTCCCCTGTAGAAAAACCCATCGCAGGTAGCACATGCAGAAACACCCATACCTTTAAATTTTTCTTCGGATTCCAGACCCAGGTATCGGGCTGTGGCCCCTGTTGCTATAATGAGTGTTTCAGCCAGGATCTCTTTCCCGTCATCCAGCTTGATTCTGAAAGGCGATTCGTCCAGTTTTGTTTCTGAAATGATACCGGCTCGCAAATCCGTGCCAAAGCGTTCTGCCTGTTTACGCAAATCTTCCATCAACTGGTTTCCATCCACTCCCTGCGGATATCCCGGGAAATTTTCTATCTCGGTAGTCGTTGTTAACTGACCCCCGCGCAGAATACCTTCATACAAAACCGGATGCATGTTTGCCCTTGCTGCGTATATGGCTGCTGTGTAACCTGCCGGTCCGCTTCCGGCGATCAGACATTTAATGGTTTCCATAGTATTTTTCATTCAAAAATGATAAGTTTCATAAAATTTACGTATATTTGCGGCTCTAAAAATCGGGGCGTGGCGCAGTTGGCTAGCGCACTTGCATGGGGTGCAAGGGGTCGAATGTTCGAGTCATTTCGCCCCGACTTTTTTTTCCAACCGTCTTTCCCAAACCCAAAACAAAGACACCATCCACCGCGAAAACAGCATCCAGGGGAGAAGGCCTCCTATAGCCGTGAATAAAAGCAGATCTTCCAGGTTGCTGTGAGAGACGCTTATATGATGGTTCAGCAAATCTACATCTTTTTCGGAAATCTTGCCCGCTTCCACTTCGTCTATCATCACGGCCGCCCCGTATGCAAGTCCCAGCGTATTGGCCACGATCCATAAAAAGGCCGTTTTGGGCGGCAGACCAAAGAACACCATTACAGGTCTCAATAGTTTTGCAATATAGCGTATTACCCCAAACTCGGCAAGCAATCGTTGCACGACGGTCAGCGAATAAACCAACAATACCATTGGTATGGCAATCTTCAAGGTGTCCAGGGCCCAGGTTCCCATCATGGGCCAAAATTCCTGTGTTTGTGTTTCTACCGCCTCTGCCACGGTCAGTAAACTTTCCCCGGGCATGATCTTATGCAAAAACCATCCCAAAAACAACGAAGATGAAGTTCTGACCAGGATCATGCGTATGGCAGAAGTACCCGTTTTTTTCTGTACGGCCGTTTCCATGGGAATATTATGAGCACACAGTACCATGACGGCAAGGATGGTTATGGATCTGACATCCATATTGAGTGTTGTAATGACAGCAATGGCAGAATAGCAATTCACAAAAAAACCTGAAACATAAGCCAGCGCAGCCTCTCCGGGCAATCCAAATTGTGAGAAAAAGGGTGTCAGGTGCATGGATATCCATGATATCACCCCCAGGTATTTCAAAACGGTAATGATAAATGTAACCAGGAACATGATCTTTACCAGCCACCAGGAAGTTTTTAAGGCGCCCGGCGTAACGGCTCTGACAGATTGTATGATTCTCCGGTGGGTTGACTCCATCAATTTGAATTTGAGGCGCAAATATACTATATTTTTATAGCTTTGCGATGCATAAACAACTCTGTAATGAAGAAACTAATTTTTGGGATTTTTCTATGGACAGCCGTTTTAACGATGGCTTCGTGTACATCGGACCAAACGACATCTATTGCCCGTTCTTATTTTTATTCACTGGAATCAGTCCTGGAACAGGATGCCGGGAATCTTTGGGGTATATCATTGTACGCTCCTACTTTTTTTGTAGATCCCGAAACCAGGATCATTTATGCAAACAGGAGCGACAACGAAGGATTGCTGGCAGAATCCGGAGGTATCTGGAGCGGCACATTCCCGGAAGATATGAATCCCGCCAATTCAACGGCACAATTGGGAGGTATGAAATGGACCATGGCATTATGGCCGCTTTCTGAAAATGATCTGGACCGTAATGTTCTGTTGGTTCACGAAACATTTCATTATAGGCAGCCTGAATTGGGACTCAATCCCGAGCCCGGGCTTTGTACGCACATGGATACCACATCATCCCGGATATGGCTTAAGATGGAATGGAATGCACTGGATGCAGCCATCCGGGAAGAAGACCCGGGAAAAGCTGCAGAAGATGTCCTGCTGGCTTTGCAAATGAGGAACACCCGCCTGTCGGAATTTTCCGCAGATGCCCGCAAGAACGAAGACGGCTTTCTTATCCTGGAAGGACTTCCTGAGTATACTGCGTACAAAATCTGCAGCGAGAACACGGCCATGATGAAGGAACAGATCATAAAAAGTTGCCGTCGTCACTGGAATAACGAATCCTTCGTCTATTCTTTCGCTTACCATTCCGGTCTTGCCTATGGATATCTGCTGGACCGCTTTAATCCGGGTTGGCGCACAGGATTGGGCAAAAACGCCTCACTCCCCGACATGTTGCATAAAGCGCTTTTAAATACCATCGCGGATCTTCCCGCCCAAACTGATTCGGATGCTCTTAATAAATACGGGTACGATACCATAATGGCAACTGAAAAGGAACGGGAAAGAGAGAAAGCACGTATACGGGAGGCTTATATAGATACTTTTACCCGGGATACCGTATTGCTCATTCCCCTGAGGCAAATTAACATGGGATTCTCCCCCGTCAATGTGCAATCACTGGGTCAACTGGGAACTTTGTACCCCAACATCCGGATCACAGGAGATTTTGGAATACTGGAAGTGACCGAAGGAGGATGTCTTGTTTCACAGGACTGGAGTAAAGCGGTTATTCCTTACAAGGGAACCGGATGGAACCTGGAACTTAAAGAAGGGTACAACATACTTCCTCCCTCCGCTGAAGCTCCTCTTGTTTACAGGATTGCCGAGATGTAGGGAAGTGCCCTGCCCAGGGCCGCCTGCCAATATTCCCAGGAATGTGCTCCGTCAAAGATCCTTATCTGCAAAGGAATTCCTTTTTCCTTCATGGCCAGAGAGAATTCCACGTTCGCACGGTAGGTAAAATCATCATCTCCGCAATCGATCACCCAGGTCACAGACCGTAAAGAAACTGCATCTTCCGGGGAAAGTCCTGCAATGTATTTCACTGCATTGTTATCCTCGACCCTTTTCTGAATATCCCTGTTTACCGGATCATCCTCTTTGAACATGGACAGATCCATCTTGTAGAGGTAGGCACTCATGGCATATACTACTGAAAAAAGATCCGGTCTGTGACAACCGTACATGATCGAGCCCTGTCCCCCCATAGACAGGCCGGCTATTGCGCGGGATTCTTTTTCCGAACGTATCCTGTACCGGCTTTCTACAAAAGGCATGAATTCCTGAAAAAAATGATCTTCAAAATTCCAGTCACCTCCGTTGAAATACGTCATAAAGGTTGTTCCTGCATCGGGCATTACAATGATCATTTCGCAGGCTTCGCGGGCAGATATCAGTTGGTCAGTAATCCGGGCCATATTGCCCACCCTGCCCCAGTCTCGCCAGGAACCGGCTCCGCCGTGGAGTAAATACAGAACCGGGTATTCCCGTTCAGTGCTGTTTTCATAACTTTCGGGCAGGTATACCGCAAAACGACGGACCTCGCCCAACAGGTTACTCTCCAGGGAATCCACCACATAACTTCCCCTGGCAAAAACAGAGAAGGGACTTAAACAACACAACACAGTAAGTGTCAATAACGTAACTATTCTTTTCATTATTTCGCATATTATTTCTTTACAAAAATAGCACAATATTCCCCCAAACCATCTATATTTGCAAAGCACCGGTTCCAACGGGCCTGAAAACGGTCCCACGGATTAAAAGGGAATGCCGTGAAATTCGGCAACAGTTCCCGCTGCTGTGAGTCCCAGGAACTTAGGTTCCAAAAGTTTTCGTCATTCTTGCCACTGACCTAACGGTTCGGGAAGGCGTCGGAAACAGGGATAAGTCAGAAGACCTGCCGTTGTGAAACTAGCGGAGAACTAATTAATTTTCTAAAACATGAAAAAAATTCCTTTATTGTCTGCCTTGTGCATTGCTGCACTTTTTGTGCGTTGTACTCCTTGTGTTCCCGGAGAACCCGAACCAATTGTCATTACGTTTGAAGACACTTCACAATCTTCCCTGGCCAACTCCATCTATGGTGACAACCTGTATGACGAATCCTATACCCCCTACGTTCATGATCCTACGGGAATGACCTTCGGATACGCCTTTTCATCGTTTGAATACGAAGGATATGTGTACAGTTCCTGGAACGGAATTGTTCTGTCTCAATGGGCTGACATGTACACAGAAGGGTATTCCAATCAGTGCAGCGTATTTTACCGGGACCCGGAAACCGGATTCGGAGGTCATGGCAATTCTGCCACCTTTGCACTGGCATACCTGGGAACGGATGCCGTTATCTCCTTTCAGGATCCTGAAAAAGAGATGAGTTTTCTGACCCTTTTCGTAGCCAATAGTACCTATACAGCTTTATCCATGATCCACGGAGACATGTTCTGCAAAAAATTTTCATACGAAGACCGGGATTGGCTGAAAGTCACCTTCACAGGACATGACAAGGAAGGAACTGTTACCGGGACAACTGATTTTTACCTGGCAGATTTCCGCACTCCGGAGTCGACCGGCATAGTCACTTCCTGGCAAAAAGTGGATCTTACCTCATTGGGACATGTGCACAGTCTGACTTTTTCCATGGAAAGTTCAGATACGGGTGCATACGGAATGAACACACCTGCATATTTCTGCATGGATAATCTTATTGTTGAAAATTATCCCCTGTAATAAATCAGAAAATGATCCGGAAAGTTCTAATAATATTGCTTCTGTTCCTGACGGGATCCTGTATGAAATACGGACCCCGGACTACAGAAACATTTGAACCGGGACCTTCCGCTAAAGGGCTGTTTATTGTCAATGAGGGAAATTTCATGTACGGCAATGCATCCCTTACTTATTACGACACACAATCAGGGAGTGTTGAAAACGAAGTGTTTATAAGAGCAAACGGAATCAACCTGGGAGACGTGGCCCAATCCATAACTCTTCATAACGGTCTGGCATATATTGTGGTCAACAATTCAGGGGTCATATTCATCATAGATCCGGACACATTCCGTTTGAAGGGAAACATAACCGGCCTGATATCTCCGCGTTACATACATTTTATTAACGACAGGAAGGCTTATGTTACCGATCTGTACGGAGAAAACATCACGGTCATTGATCCTGTTTCATTTACGATTACCGGATCCATTGACACCCCGGGGCACAGGTCCACCGAAGAAATGGCACACTGGAATAATTACCTGTTTGTGAGCTGCTGGTCATATGACAACAAAATATTGGTTATTGACACACAATCAGACATTGTTATCGATTCCATTGAAGTAGGACAACAACCTTCCCGGATTATTCTGGACAAAAACAACAAAATATGGTGTGCTGCATCCGGGGAATTATACAGGATTGATCCACACACGCGAACGGTAGAAGATATGTATACAGTATCTCACGATGCCTCTAATTTGTACCTGGAACTCAATGCCGCAGCGGACACCCTTTACATCCTGAACCGTGACCTCTGGCGTATGGCTGTAGATGAAGACAAATTTCCCGTAAAACCATTCATCAGGAACAGCGACAGCCGGTATTACGGCCTGGCAGTGGATCCGGCAACATCGCATATCTATCTTGCCGATGCCATTGACTACGTTCAACCCGGAAAGATTTACCGTTTTGATCCGGCCGGGACACCTGTAGATACACTGACTGCAGGGATAAATCCGGGGGCTTTTTGTTTTAAATGATCATGAGAAAAACAATATACATACCATTGATTTTCATGTTTATTCTACAAACCGGATGCAACGGGGGCCGTGAATTATACACCCTCCCTGCACCTGAAATCCGGTTTGAAGATCAAGACGGGATCTATACGGTGAAAGTGGGAAGTACACTGACCCTGGCCCCACAAGTCAGTTACGCACAGGATGCCGTATATGCCTGGATCCTGAATGGAAAAACTGTAAGTACAGAGACTGTTTATGTTTTCAGTGCAGAGCATCCGGGAACGTTTTACCTGACCTTTAAAGTGATCCGCCAGGACATGACCGTAAACAAAGACCTGCGTATAGAGGTGGAACTAAAGACACTTCCTTCCATATTTCTTGCCGTGCCGGAAAATGGGTTTGTCATAGTACGGGACAGCATCCTGACCTTGCGTCCCATAGTGGAAAACAGCCAAAACGCCACTTATTCCTGGAAAGTAAACGAAGAGGAAGTCAACCGCGACAGCCTGTATCTTTTCAGTTCTTCCCAAACAGGAGTATTCCAACTTTCTTTTAGTGCCCAAAATAATGAAGGTCGTGATGAGATAAAATTCCCCGTTACAGTGAGTGAACAGGGAACCAACCATAATGGTGACAACAATACGGAAACGCCTTCTAATCAGTATTTCCGCCCCTTGCAGGATAACAGCCGGGCAGGTTGGAACGTGATTTATGAGTATATCCCTGCCCCGGGTCAATTTATTAATGAAACAAGTATAGGCGGTTTTACCGGAGAGGATACCCGGGAAGAAGCCATCGTGTATGCCGCAAACAGGCTGCAAAACAACCTGTTTGTTTCCCTGGGAGCATTCGGAGGATATCTTGTAGCCGGATTTGACCACAGTATTGTAAACGATGGAGGATACAACCTGCAAATAGAAGGCAACGCCCATGAAAACTCTTCCGAGCCGGGGATCGTTTGGGTTATGCAGGACAGCAACGGCAACGGAATCCCGGATGACATGTGGTATGAACTCAAAGGCAGTGAAGACACCCATGGAACGGTTATCAGAAATTACAGCGTCACGTATTTTAAACCACGCCAGCCGGGTTCACCTGTCCATTGGATAGACAATAACGGAACTACAGGAACCGTAGATTATCTTGAATCATATCACAACCAGGAAACCTATTATCCATTATGGATAGATGCTGAATATTACACACTCACAGGAACCAGCCTGGAATCCCATAATTACCTGTCCCAAACGGGGTCATGGATTAGCCCTCCTTACGATTGGGGCTATGCGGACAACGACCAACAGTGTCTGTTCAGGCTATCAGATGCCATCACCGCTCAAGGAGACCCTGTTGATTTGGATTTCATTGATTTTGTGAAAATACAGACCGGGGTAAACGGAAAATCGGGCTGGCTGGGTGAGATCTCAACGGAAATTAGCGGGATCAGGGATTACAACCTTATCAAGTAATGAAATACCTCGTCTTATTTCTTTGCATACTGTCATGCCCTTCTGTACTTGAAGCACAGGATACACTAGAGGTAAGGCAGCTGGATTCCATTCGCATAGTTGCGCAAAGAAGACTACGGGATATGGGTGTCCAGAAAACTTCTTTGGATTCAGCGGGGCTTCGCAATGACATTACCGGATCCCTGGCCCAGGTCCTTTCCCAAAACAGCACCGTCTTTATTAAAAGTTACGGCCGGGCGACATTGTCCACAGCATCATTCCGCGGGACATCTCCCTCTCATACCCAGGTTACCTGGAACGGAATGAAACTCAATTCACCCATGTTGGGGATGGTGGATTTTTCCGGCATTCCATCCTTTTTTGTTGATAAAGCCAATTTATACCACGGGCCCGGTTCGGTGATCATTGCATCCGGAGGTCTTGGAGGTGCCATAGCGTTGTCCACCCAAACATTACCCGCAGAAGGTTTTCATGTCCATTTTGTCCAGGGAGCGGGCAGTTTCCGCACCTTTGACGATTTTTTGCGAATCTCCTATGGACAAAAAAGATGGAAAACGTCCACCAGGGTTTATTTTGCGTCTTCTTCCAATGATTACCCCTACACCAATTACAGAAAATATGAATACCCCCGGGAACGCAATCAAAACGGATCTTTTCGCGATTTTCACGTATTGCAAGATCTTGACTTTAGCGGATCCCATACTGGAAACTGGAACCTCTCTGCCTGGTACAGCCGGACAGACCGCGGCATACCCTTGTTAAATGTGGATTATAAAGAAAATTCCAGTGTCCGGAACAACCAGACGGAAAACACCTTCAGAGGAATCATCCGATGGCGAAAACTGCAGCAGCGTTCAAAATGGGAAGCCAAAGCCGGATACACCTATACCGATCTTCTGTATGAATACAAAAGGGACCTGGGAGAAGATCAATGGGCCAATATGGTCCATGCACAAAGTTACGTGAACACATTCTTTTCCCAGTTAGAAACCGAATGGTACATAAACAAATGGATGTTTTCCGGAAATTTGACCGCAAATCAACATTTTGTAACAAGTATGGACAACGCCGTAGTATCGGTTGAAGGCAAACAGAACATAATGGGATACGAACAGGCACGCCTGGAAGCCTCCGGATTCCTGTCCGTCAAATACCGGCCCGTTGAACGCCTGGGGTTTTCCGTAGACCTGAGAAAAGACCTGTACGGCACAGAATTCACACCCCTGATCCCTTCCTTTTTTGCCGAGTTTTTGATCTCGCGCCGGGGTGAAATCGTACTGAAAGCTTCTGCTGCCAGAAATTTTCGTTATCCCACATTAAACGACCTTTTTTTTATGCCCGGCGGCAATCCAAACCTTAAACCCGAACAAGGGAAAACTTTTGACGGAGGAATTGCGACTTCTCACAAAGGCTCGCGTTATTCCTGGAACGGCAGCGTGACCGGTTATTATTCCCTCATAGACAACTGGATCGTCTGGTTGCCTACCTTCAAGGGATTCTGGTCTCCGGTGAATGTCAAACAGGTTAAAAGCTATGGAACGGAAATCAACGGATCTTTGGCTGTCATAATCAACAAGAACTGGAAATTGGCAGCCGACGGGCACTTTGCATGGACCAAATCCATAAACCTGGGAGATCCTATCAACTGGGCCGATCAAGCTATTGGGAAACAATTGGTATACATCCCGGAATTTTCCTCGGCCGTCACGGGACGAATATCCTGGAAAGCATGGACCTTCATGTACCAATGGACTTATTACAGCGAACGGTTTACCACATCCAGCAACCAGACGGGCAGCCTCATTGGAGTGCTTTCCCCCTATTTTATGAACGACATCTCCCTGGAAACCGTCATTCGCTTACCGCGGGTAATCATCAATCTGAAGGGAATTGTCCGAAATCTGTTTGATGAAGAATACGAATCGGTCCTGGCCAGGCCTATGCCCGGGATCAATTATACGTTTTCCATAGGAATCACTCCCTTGTTTCACTGAATGACTACATATTCGCTGCGGGCAACACCTATCCGGTACGGAGGACCCCAGATGGCCAGTCCGGAAGTAACGTAAAAACGTGTTTTCCCCTTTACATACTCACCGTAAAACAGATCATTCGCTTTTTTTACGATGTACGACACGGGCCAGATCTGCCCGGCGTGGGTATGTCCCGATAATTGAAGATCCACTCCGAATTCAACAGCTTCATTTGTTTTTGTCGGTTGATGGTCCATAACTATCAGGGGAAGCTTGCGAGGTTGTCCGGCATAAGGCGAATTATCCCATATTTCCCGGAGCGTTTTGCGTTCAGGAGCAGATTGGTCTTCCCTGCCCAATAAATAAGCGACCCCGGGGATCATGACCACAGAATCCCTTAGTACCGTGATACACTGGTCTTCCATCCAGGTAAATGTATCTTCCTCTCCCGCATAAAATTCATGATTTCCTGCAATGGCATACACGCCCAGGGTGGTTTCAAT
>Ga0209408_1000193_pt1 | contig 51510 bp, 43 predicted proteins | sample AD_UKC107_MetaG_FD_184422 | JGI IMG/M metagenome (GOLD analysis project Ga0209408, IMG submission 184422) | Active sludge microbial communities of municipal wastewater-treating anaerobic digesters from Hong Kong - AD_UKC107_MetaG (SPAdes)... | ecosystem: Engineered > Bioreactor > Anaerobic >... | reverse complement strand
TTCAAAATTTGTCCTAAAAACGCCAATCAGCAAACCCTTGTTGTCAGCTTTCTGGGCTACCAAACCAAGGAGGTTGAAGTTTCCGACTTTTCGAAACCTTTTGCAGTTGAACTGTCGTTATTGCCCTACGAACTCGAAAAAGTTGTAATTACCGCAACGCTCACTCCGCAGCCAACATGGGAGGTTCCGGCCATGGTTTCGGTTATCGACGAGGTGAATGTTAGCAACAGCCCGGCAACCAATGTCGACAATTTTTTGCGCACCATACCAAACCTGTTCGTTGACCGCTCAAAGGGCGTTTTTTCAAAAAACGCTTCGGTAACCATGCGAGGACTCGACGGCTCCAACCGGGTTCTCATCCTGTACGATGGAATGCCGCTGAACAAAACATCCTACGGTTTCATAAACTGGAGCTTAGTTTCACCCGATTTAGTCGACCAAATTGAAGTTGTTCACGGTCCATCCTCGGCCCTGTTCGGCAACAACGCCATGGCGGGTGTAATTAATATTCGAACCAAGGAACCAAAAGATTTACCCCTTTACGGCTCGGTAATAGCCGAAGCTGGAGGCTTCGGGTTTATGGGTTCGCGCGCAACAGTAGGAGGAAAGTTCTCTGTTTTCGGAAAGGATGTCAGGCTAATGGTTAACGGATTCTGGCGTGAGGGTGACGGCTACGTTGCCGAACCACCAGAAATTCGCGATTCAACCAACGTTCCCCTCTACCTCAAGGAGAAGGGGTTAACCTACAAGATAGTAATTCCGTCGGCTGACAGCTCGCACTTCTACGTTAGCGGCAATGTTTACACCGACAAGCGAGGAGCCGGCCGCGCCGTTTACCTCGAGGATGGAAGCTACGACTCATACACCACCAGCAGAACGCAGGTTGGCTACAGGGGCAACGTTTCGGGATTTTCTGTTGATATGAACGCATACGTTCAGTACGAAATTTACAACCGGCAAAACGAATCGCTTAACTCTACCGGCGATAACTACCGCATTTTCCATACCGATCAGGTTTCGGGCGATGTTGGGCTTTGGCTTAGCGCATCGAAACCAATGGGCGAATTAAACCGGTTTACCTTCGGGGTCGACACAAAGCACGGCTGGATGGATGCTCACGATATTTACCGAACATCAACCGACCAGGTTGTTCGCTACGGAAAAGTTACCTTCGGTGCGCTTTTTGCTCAGGACGAACTCTCCCTGCTGGAAGGGAAGTTGAAACTTCTAGGTGGAATTCGTCTCGATTACGCTTCGTTCTACGATGGGCTTCTTCAGGTTACCGACCCAACCAAAAACACGGGATTCAGCGGCGACACAACCGCTAACTTCCCCACAAACAGCTGGATTGCTGTAAACCCAAAATTTGGGGTAAGGTACATCCCAGCAAGCTGGCTTAGCGTTTACGGATCGGTTTCATCAGGCTTTATGCCCGCCAAACTCGACGACCTTTGCTCTTCGCGCAAAATTACCAAAGGCTTTAAGCTGGCTAACCCCGAGCTACAACCCGAACACCTGCTTACCTACGAAGCTGGCGGTAGCGTAAAGCTGGGAGCAAAAGTTCGGATGGATGCCGCCCTTTTCCTTTCCAATGGAACCGATTTTCAGTACTTTGTGGCTACAGGTGATTCCATCGACACCGGAGGAACCGACATTAAACCCATTGTGAAGCGCCAAAACATTTCTTCTGTTCAGGTGTACGGTGGTGAATTCTCGGTTAAAGCAACACCAGCAAAATGGCTAGTTGCCCGTGGAAGCTACTCGTTCAACCATTCAAGGATTAAAGAGTTTGAAATAAACCCCGCCCTCGACACCGACCTAACCGGTAACTTTTTGGCCGAAGTGCCAATGAACCAGGCCTCGGTAGAAGTGTTCTTCACCAACAACAGGATTGCAAACCTTGGAATTATCTGGACCCGAATCGGGTCACAGTGGGGCGACGATGTGAACAGCTACAAGATTGAACCATGGAATACCTTCGACCTACGGATTTGGAGAGAATTCTTCGGCGTAAAATTCTCCCTCGATGTTTTCGACCTGTTAGATAATCCCTACATCGACAAGAAAGGGTTAATGTCGCCTGGAAGATATTTCTTATTTACTGTAGGTTACAGCTTCGAAAAATAGTTTCCCGTAAACTATTAATCCATTTTGATGTTTCACAAAATGGTTACTTCAAAATATTTTTCAGTTACCTTTACATTGCGAAACCGTAACTATGGGGAAAAAGAACCGAGCCATGACAATACGATTCACACACACATTCTATGTTTATTTCGAATAAACGCCAATCGCTAAATTAAATTCAAGGAGTAAGGAGTCATGGCGAGTTCCATCTGTACCTTTGAAAATTAAAAATAAACAGATGAAAAAAATAGTTGTTGCTGTAACCGGAGCCTCCGGATCGATTTACGCGGAAAGGTTGCTTCAAAAGCTTTCCAACTTTTCTGCTGAAATTGAAGAGATTGCGCTGATAGTTTCGGAAACCGGCAAGCAGGTTTGGGAGTACGAGTTGGAAACTGAATTACCTAAATTTGATATAATTAAACAGTACGAAAACGACAGTTTTTTTGCGTCGCCTGCCTCTGGAAGCGCCGGGTACGATTCCATGGTGATAATTCCCTGCACGGTTGGAACGCTTGGCCGAATTGCCAACGGCACCAGCAACGACCTCATTGCGCGAAGCGCAGATGTGATGCTGAAAGAACGCAAACCGTTGATTCTGGTTCTCCGCGAATCGCCCTACAATCTTATCCACATCGAAAATATGCGAACGGTTACTTTAGCCGGAGGAATTATTTTCCCCGCAAGTCCTTCGTTCTACAGCAAACCAAAAAATATAAACGAACTTGTTGATACGGTTGTAAACCGAATTCTAGAAATGTTGGGTTTTGAGGTTGATGGATTCAAATGGGGTAAATAATTTTAGGTTGTAGCATACGCCAGCGCAGCAATGCTTACTTTACAATCTTCAACCTCCAGTAACTCTGCTCGGCGTAGATTAGCGAAGCGGAATCTACGTCGTTGCTAACCTGCGGTCTCCTGCCAAAGGCAGGCAAGCCTGACCGCTTTTTTTTAATGGAATAAGCTATATTTGTTTCAAGTTGACAACATACTGGAGATCACATTTAAAATACGACGAAGTCGGGAGACTTCGCCGAGCATAGGGTCAGTGATTGATGTAATTGAAATTGATTTTAGGTGGCAAACTTATAGTTAGTTTAATATTTTATGCAAATTTCAGGCACAGCCTGTTTAATATTTTCGACTTAGGCGCAGCCTAAGCCGAACTTTAAAAAACAACAAAATATTCGGGCATGCTCAGAGTGACAAAAACTATTGAGTGAGTAATATTAGGTTGTTGCATACGCCAGCGCAGCAATACTTACCCTACAACCTTCAATTTCCAGTAACTTTGCAGCGCAGGCTTCGAGGGTAGCTCCGGTGGTAACAACATCATCAACCAGAAGCAAATGTTTCCCCTTTATTTCATCGGATTTTGCAACTGCAAAGGCTTCAGTAACATTTTTTACCCGCTCGGCGCGGGTTTTGCGGGTTTGGGTTTCGGTAAATTCGGTTCGTTCCAAATGCGTTGTACTGAGTTCTGTTCCAAGTCCCTTGGAAATTCCATCGGCAATTACCTCAGCTTGATTATACCCACGAATTCGTAACTTTTTGGGATGAAGCGGAACCGGAACCACAAAATCGATATCGCTATAAAGCGGTGATTTTTTTAGAACATTCCCAAACTGTAGTCCCAACTCAAAACCAATTTCTTTGAAACCCTGATATTTTAGCTTATGCAGCAGTGGCCTATACTTGCTCCCCTTTGCAAAGAAGAAGTAGGCGCAAGCATCCTCGATATTCACTCTTCCCCAAAATATTTTTGCAACGGTATTCTCCTTGTCGTTCCAAAATCGGGTTAAAGGAATATTGTAAAGGCATGAAATGCAAAAAACTTCTTCACCCTCAACAAGGTCGGCGCCGCAAACGGCGCAAACCTTAGGGTAAAAAAGTCTAAAAAAACCTGAAAATAGTTTACTTACTATATTCACTAGTTGCTACGGGTCCATGCAACCTCTTTTCCAATAAGCGAAAAGCCAATGAAACCCTTCACGGAAAGTGTGTTTGGGTCGTCCTCAAACCACATTAAGCAGCTGTATGTTTTCCCGCTTTTGGGATCGTAAATTTCACCATCAACCCACTCGTTATCATCATCATCGTAAACAAATCCGGAGAGAAGTTTCAATCCCATAATTGGCCGAGTTTGTAACTTTTTCTCAGGATTTTTATCGTCAATCTTTGGTGTTCCATCCTCGTTGACAGGAGTCTTTAACCAGGTGATCTCACCGTTGAATTTCCCCTTTGAATCCTTCGTGATGGTCACCTTGCTATCGCCATCCTGAGTAAGCCAAACGCCGATAACCTTGTCGGCATTCTGAGCAAAAAGGGCGGTTCCAACCAGAACCAGAATTGAGATGAAAAACAGTTTCTTCATAATTCAAAAGTTATTAATTCGATTGCAATATAGCTTTTTATTGGAAATTTCAAATTAAAACAACCTTAAAAACAAAAGTCTCAAACAGGAATGTACCGTTCAACAAAATTTTTAGTTTTTAAACCCAGCTGCTATCAATTTTCCAAATCAACAATTTATTTAACACGATTCACCCAACCTTACATAGTTATCGGCAACGGGAATGAATTCCTCGCTTTCGGCTATAACTATGGTATGGCCGTTTTTTATTAAGGAATCAAATAGCTGTAAAAGGTTTTCAACGTTTTGCGGATCGAGGCCATGCGTTGGCGAATCGAAAAATATTATCGCCTTCCGACTCTTTAAACTTGCCAGATTTTCTGCCAACGAAAGTCTTCGTCGCTCGCCACTTGAAAGGGTTGAAGTTTCCTGTCCCAAACACAAGTAACTCAATCCTACTTTCTGGAGCCAATGAATTATATTTCTACTTTTTTCTGAAAGAAAAATCTGGCTTGCCATAAAATCAACTGTTGAGCCTAGCCATTCGCTAATATTTTTACCGTTAACGGCAAACAGCAAGTATTCTTCTTTGTAACGTTTCCCGTTGCAATCGGGACAGGTTTCCTTCACATCGGGTAAAAAGTCGAGCGAAGTTGTAATGTAGCCCAGTCCCTTACACCTTGGACACTGCGATTTTTTTGAGTTGTAGCTGAAATCGGCTTCGCTTACTTTCCTTTCCTTCGCTTCGGGTGTTTGTGAGAAAACCTTTTTAACGTCGTTGATTAATCCGGTGCGTGTTGCAACGGAACTTTGCCCTCCGGATTGGGTTAGCTCATAGTTTGCCAGAATTGTGGTGTAGCCTTCCAAATCCCTAGCGGATTGTACAAAATCTTCCAACTTTCTGGTTTTTCCGCAACCAATTGGCCCGGTAATAAGATTTAACCTTTGAGGAAATACTTTACTATTCCCTATAGAAATAATTGGAAATATGCCGTTTACGCCCTTTAACTGACGGTTTACTGCAGATTTTCGGTTGATGATTTTTGTAGTTAAGGGAGATTTCTTTTCATCAATTTCTGCAACCGGAATATTTGCCACAATTTTCCCTCCAGCGCTTCCGGCTGCCGGACCAAGCTCAACGATTCTGTCGGCTGCAAGAATTAAATCCGCTTGGTGATCGCTGAAAAGGATTGTATTTCCTCTCTCCTTCGACTTTTTTAGCGCGCCAACCAAATGTTTTCTGCCCTTTTCATCCATTCCGGAGGAAGGCTCGTCGAGAATCAGGCACATTCCGCTTTGATGCGAGGAAAGAATGCTTCCAAGTCGAATCCACTTCATCTCTCCGGTCGAGAGCCAAGCCGCTGGCCGTCCCAGCGGAAGGTAACCCAAACCTGCATTGGAAAGGAATTCAATTTTTTCTTTCAGCTGATGCAGCAATGCTATTGAAACCTTCGAAAAATCTGTATGTGAAAGTGAAGCCTGAAACTCATCAACAGTCATCGATAGAGTTTCGCCAATGTGCCTGCCGGCAAATGTGAACTTTAGCATTTCGCTATTCAATCGGAACCCGTTACAACTGTTACAGGGCGAATCGCTTAAAAGTTCCAGCGCATGCTTTCCTCTTGTCGATGGGTAGTGCATTCGGTACTCCTGCTCAATAAGGTTGCAAAGTCCGTCCCATGATTCAGAAAATTTATGAACGCCTTCATTATTCTTCCGTTTGAATTCCCAGTTCGCCTCGTACTTCTCTTCTGAAGTTCCCCACAGTATCTTTTCTTTTTCGTCACCACTCAATTCAAACCAAGGTTTATTAAGATCTATCTCCTTGGTATTTGCCATTGCTAAAAGAACCCAACGGTACTTATTTTTCTCCTCGGTAAAGTAGGTAACCGTTTTGTGATTTGTAAGCGCACCCTGAAGCAGCGGTAACTTTTCGTTTGAAATTATTCGGCTTACATCACACTTTTTTACAAATCCGGTACCTTCGCACGATTTGCAGATTGAGTACTCGTTGGCAAACGAAAAATCGGCCGCAGTTACAGGTTTATTGTCAGGATTTTCGGCAAATCTTGCGAACAGCAAACGAAGTAGATCGTAAATTCCACTAATTGAAGCAACTGTCGATTGAATATCCGGCCGATGCGAATCGGCTTCAACCGCAACGGTTGGCATCATGCTTACAACATTTTCAATTTGTCCGACCACCTGAAGTTTTATTTGCAGTCTTCGGAATCCCGATAAATTCTCAGTAAAAAGTCGCTGACCTTCGGCATGAAGGGTATCCATGAGCAACGAAGTTTTTCCGCTTCCCGAGACTCCGGTAAACGCAACCATCTCACCCGAAGGAATCTGCAAATCGATTTGCTGCAAGTTGTTTGTTGAAATATTCTGCAGATTTATTGAAGGTTTGCTTACTACAATCTCTCTTTTACCGGTTTTATCAGTTCGTTTTAGCTCTTCAGTAGTTGGTGATTTATGATTTGTAACGAAATCGTTAATTGTGCCGCAGAACAAGCATTTTCCGCCGGCATCGCCACCTTCTGGTCCCAAGTCAACAATCCAATCAGCTTGATTAATAATTTGCGGATCGTGCTCAACCACAACAACCGTATGTCCCTTTTGGGTGAATTCATGCAAGGCATCAATAAGCATTCCAACATCAGCAGCATGCAGTCCGGTGGTTGGTTCATCGAGAACAAACATCGCTTTTCCGGTTGGCTGCCTTTGCAACGAAGTTGCAAGTTTTATTCGTTGCGCTTCTCCGCCCGATAGAGTTGTGGACGATTGCCCAAGATGAAGGTATCCCAAACCCAACTTTTGCATCGCTTTTAGGTAAGGTAGAATTGTTGGCGAATTTTCGAAAAACAGCAATGCTTCGTTTACGCTTAGCTGTAGTATTTCGTGGATGCTTTTCCCGTTTAGCTTAACGGAAAGGATTTCACTTTTATAGCGCGATCCGTTGCAAACCGGACACGGTTGAACGATATCCTCGAAAATGTGCATTCCTATTTTTAGAACTCCCGTTCCGGAGCACGATACGCATTGTCCCTGCTTGCTGTTGAACGAGAAGTAGCTGGCGTTAAAGCCAAATTTCTTGGCATCATCGGTTTGCGCAAAAAGTTTCCGGAGTTCATCAAAAAGTCCGGTGTAGGTTGCCGGATTGCTTCTCGAAGTTCGGCCAATGGGTTTCTGATCAACAAAAATTATCTGCTTGAATGCTTCGCAGTTAAGAAGTCCGTGGTTTACAAGCGTACTTTTTCCAGCGCCTGATACTCCTGTTATTACATTAAGGGCTCCACGTGAAAATCGGAATGTTTGATTGGAAATATTATGATATTTAGATATGTGAATATCAAAATAAGTTACGCTATTCTTTTTGGTACTTATGCTATTTTTTTTGATACTAAATTCGGAGTTAAGCATTTTCCCCGTTTTGCTTTCACTGGGATTAATTTTGGCTAAATTTTCGGGTGTTCCGGTGTACACAACTTCTCCTCCCAGCAAACCGGCACCGGAACCGAGTTCTACCAAATGCTGTGCAGCTCGAATAATTTGTTCGTTATGTTCAACCACAACAACAGTATTTCCGTTCTCAACGAGTTTGTACATGGTGTCGATAAGGAAGTGAACGTCGCGTGGATGCAAACCAATGGATGGTTCATCGAAAAGGAAAAGAACTCCGGTTAGTCCGCTGCTATTCAGCTGCGAAAGTCGCATTCGGCGAAGTTCTCCCTGCGAGAGCGTTTCACTTAATCGGTTGGCTGAGATATGTCCAACACTTAACTTGCAAAGTTGATTAAGTTGATTTTTTATCGTTTCAACCAGTTTTGTTTCCCCTAGCGAATTACATGAAATTTTCTCAAAAGTTTTGAGTAAATCGGAGAAGTGTAGCTGTTCGTAGTAAACAAAACTTTTACCGTGCCAGGTAACGTTCAGTGAATTCTGATTCAACCTTTCGCCATTGCAAACGGGACAATCGCGCGAGGAGAGGAACCGTAGAATGTTATCGTTGCGGTCACGTACCAAAATTTCTTCCATAACAGGAATAATTCCACGGTAGAAAGCTTCATCGCGGGGACGGGCAGTCATTCCTGTCCACCTCATTCGCGATTCGAGCGAGTGTTTTCCGTACAGAACCTTTACATTATTGGAACCGTACAGAATCACATTTTTTTGATGTTCAGTAAGTTGATTCCATGGAGTGTCAACCGAAAAACCTTCGGTTTTACAAACCTTATCGAGTTCGCTGATGGTTACCTGCGAGTAAATGGTGTAACCGTTTGGAAGCGTAATTACAAGTGCTCCTTCGCGAAGCGATTTTTCGGGGTCGGCAATTAGCTTCGAAATATCAACATACTCTTCAATTCCAAGTCCTTTGCAGCGCTCGCACCAGCCTTTTTCGGAGTTGAATGAGAATTGATTTCGATTTAGGGTAAATCCCTGATCGTTGTACCGAGAGAAAAGTTGCCGCAAAAGCGGCGAAATTTCGCTGAAAGTTCCGGCAGTGGATCGGCGGTTTGCCTGAACATGGGTTTGCCCGATACTAATTACCGGAAGCAAACCATCAATGCTGGTTACCTTTGCCGGACGAATTTTCCCCAAACGAGAGCGAGTGTAGGCTGAAAAAGTTTCAAAGTACATCCGCTGTCCTTCGCGCTGTAGAATATCGCCAACCAGGCTACTTTTCCCGCTTCCCGACAATCCTGTTACAACCGTAAACTGGTTGTGAGGAATATCAACATCAATTGACTTTAAATTATTCTCGGCTGCTCCTCTGACTTCAATTCGGGACATTCTATATAAAATTTGAGCTTTAAGTAAAAAAGAAAAAGGTTGTCTAAAGTAGCTCAGACAACCTTCATATGCAATAAAAACTGTATCTAAATTATTATACGTTTGGCATTTGGTAAAGGAATCTTTTGATACTCCGTTTTGGAGTTTTCTCAAATTCCTCAGGATATAGTTTGGTTTTAATAATCTGGCAGTATGATGGAAGCGTTTTGTTTACAAAGTTGCGATTATCCTCCATAATTTTTTCGAGGTTTGCGGTTGGAATTCCATCCTTATCGGCAGCATCAAAATCGGGGAAAACAAGGGCAATCAACTTCCCATCCTGCTCAATTACAAGCGATTCCTGAACGTAAGGAAGCACGTTAATTTGAGCCTCAATTTCCTCGGGGTAAATGTTTTGGCCGTTAGGGCCAAGCAGCATATTCTTGCTACGTCCCTTAATATACAGGTAGCCATCCTTGTCAATAATTCCCAAATCGCCGGTATGAAGCCAACCTTCGGAGTCGATTGCCTGACGAGTTGCCTCTTCATTTTTGTAGTAGCCCAACATAACGTTATCGCCCTTTACAAGAATTTCGCCAACAATATTATACGGATCTTCGGAATCAATCCTCACCTCCATGTTAACTACCGCCTTGCCAGCAGAATAGAGTTGGGTTGTTTTCCATGAGTCGTAAGTAATTATTGGTCCGCACTCAGTCATTCCGTACCCAACGGTATAGCGGAAGCCGATATCGCGGAGGAAATCCTCAACCTCGGGATTTAGGGCCGCTCCGCCAATAATCACTTCAATAAAGTTGCCGCCGAAAGTTGCCGAAAGCTTCTTGTTAATCGTATTCTTTATCCTTCGGTCGATTATTGGCACCTTTAGTAGTAGCTTTAGGGAAGGTCGTTTCAGCGACTCCAGAATGTTTTTCTTGTAAATCTTTTCAATTATCAGAGGAACAGCGAGCACAACCCTTGGCTTAATGTCGTCGAACGCTTCGAGGATAATTTTTGGCGATGGGTTTCGGGTTAGGAAGTGAACGTGGCAACCACGGGTAACCTGAAACAGAAACTCAAATGCAGCACCGTATGCGTGAGCTAACGGAAGAATTGAAACCTGCTTATCGCCTGGATTTAAAGGAATTACTTCCTGTGCAAAGTACATGTTGCTCCACATGCTGCGGTAGGGGAGCATTACCCCTTTCGAGAACCCGGTGGTTCCGCTGGTGTAGTTTATTATGCAAACTTCCTCGGGGTTTGTATCCTTGAAGTATGAAACGTGCTCGGGACCAAACCCGTTGGGGTACTTTTCACCAAAAAAATCATCAACCTTTTGCCTTATTTCTCTAACCGAGAAAGGTGTATTCTCGTGAAGTATCGAAAAGTTGGTGAGGGAAATTATGCATTTCACTCCCCGCATCTGCGACTCATCGAGGTTTTCCCAAATGGGGTCTCCCGTAAACAGAACGGTTGAATCGGAATGGTTAACAATGTGGTGAACATTATCGGGTTTGAAGTCGGGGAGAATGGGAACCAGAACCGCTCCGTAGGTTATGGTTGCCAGATAGGCAACAGCCCAGTTCGATGAGTTACGCCCAATAAGGGCAATTTTATCGCCTTGAACAATTCCCGTTTTTTGAAAAATAATATGGATTTTATCAATTTTTCGAGCTACATCGTTATACTTAAGCGTGATTCCTTTATAGTCGGTAAATGCTGGTAAATTCCAGTTTTGCTTTACACTTTCCTCAATTAGTTTCACAAAACTTTTATCCATGTCGCTGGCAATTAGGTTTATAGCAAATTAATTTTAAGGTGTAAAGGGCAAAAGTATGAAAAAAGAAATAATTTTAAAAAGAATTTAGTTACGGAGTTTCAGCCTTAGCTTAACTTGCGTTTTCCAAATTTCTTGGTAAGAATAGCGATAGTTAGCCCAACTATTAGGCCAGAAATGTTTGAGGCAATATCGAGAGGATTATAAGTTCGCCCGGATATTAGAAGCTGCATGTATTCTGTTCCAACTGCAAACCCCAGGGAAATGAAAAGCAAAACAATCCCAGTTCTGCTCCACATTAAGGTTCGAGTAGCTAAAAACACAAGGATAGGGAGTGCCGAAAAGGCCATAGCATGCAATAGGTAGTCGACTCTAAACTCTTTCTCAAAAATTGAAACCTGCTGAATTCCTCCTTTGGGGTTAAGGGAAATGCCTACAATTACTGCGATATAAATCCAGAATAGGATAGAGTAAAGTGCTGATATTCTTTTGGTCATTTCGCAAAGATAGCATCTTATTTTTCATAATTTTTTGCAGAATGTTATACCTTTGCATTCCCAATATCTTTTTGAACAATGAATTTGCCCGATAAGCGTATCGTTGATTTTATCAACAAGCACCACGTGTTAACCTTGGCTACCTGCTTCGAGGAGGAACCCTACTGTGCCAACTGTTTCTACGTTTATTTGGAGGACGATAACAGCTTAGTTTTCACTTCCGATTACGAAACCAAGCACATTAAGCAGGCAAGCCATAACATATACGTTGCCGGTAGCATTGTGCTTGAAACCAACATTATTGGAAAAATTCAGGGAGTTCAATTCCAGGGAATTATTAGCGAGCCCGAGGGCGAATCCTACAAAAAAGCCCGTGCTGCTTACCTAAAACGTTTCCCCGTTGCCATGCTTATGAAAACTACCCTGTGGGTTGTTGATTTAACCTTTCTTAAGTTTACCGATAACAGGCTCGGTTTTGGAAAGAAGCTTATTTGGGAGCAGGAGCTTCTAACCACATCGTTTCTTAACTCAAAAACCGAATAATGATTCTGGTTACCGGAGGAACTGGGTTGGTAGGTTCTCACCTGCTTGTTGAATTTGCCTCCCGAGGCCAAAGGGTAAAGGCACTAAGGCGAAGCGGCAGCGACACTTCAGTTGTTCCCAAACTTTTCTCACACTACGATGTGAACTTGCAAAACCTTAAACTTATTGAATGGGTTGAAGGCGATGTGGAGGAATACTCTTCGTTGAAGGATTTGCTTTGCGAAGTAAAAACCGTTTACCATTGCGCAGCAATTGTTTCTTTCCGGGGTTCCGACTTTCAAAAAATGCTTTCGGTTAATGTTCAGGGAACGGCTAACCTTATTGATGCTTGTATAGAGGTTGGCGTGAAGCAGTTTTGCTTTGCAAGTTCAGTTGCAGCACTTGGTTCACCTGTTGATAGCGGCATGGTCGATGAAACCTCACTTTGGGGTAAAAGCAAGGGGAAATCGGGTTATGCAATCAGTAAGTTTTTTTCAGAAATGGAGGTGAGGAGAGGTGTTGAGCTTGGACTCAAAGCCACCATTGTAAATCCAACGGTTATTATTGGGCCAGGGAGGTGGAATTCGGGCAGCGGACAAATTTTTGGAACCATAAATCGTGGCTTCCCATTCTACACCGATGGTGTAACTGGCTACGTTGATGTCAGAGATGTTGTAAACTGCATGATTACTTCTGTTGAAAAGGAAGCTTGGGGTGAAAGGTTTGTAGTAAATGGCCAGAATATTTCGCACAGGGAAGTATTCAGCCAAATAGCAAAAAAGATGGGCAAAAAGTCACCGTTTATTCACGTAAAACCCTGGATGAGTTCCATTGCCTGGCGCGTGGCGTCGGTTTTTGCGTTCATAACGCAGGGCAAACCCTCCCTAACAGGGGAAACTGCCAGAAGCGGACATAGCAAAACCTACTACTCTGCAATGCTGGCAGAAAGCAATCTTGGTATAAAATTTCGCTCGGTATTGGAAGCGATTGAAAATACAGTAAGCGCCGGAAGGTTATAGCTGCTACTCCTGCTTTTTGGCCAATGCCCAGCCAATAAACCCAATCCCTGCAAGAATAAAAGGAATGCTTAGTATTTGCCCCATGTTTATTATCATTCCCACCTCGAATTGAACCTGAGGCTCCTTTACAAACTCGATTAAAAACCTTGTTCCAAAAACGAGAATAAGAAACAGACCAAATAGCAATCCCGGTTTGGGTTTTCCATTACTCTTTTTGTAAATTAAGTAAAGAAGTACAAAAATTAGCAGGTACGCTAGCGCTTCGTATATTTGGGTTGGGTGCTTGGGAATTTCTTGGCCATCTCTAACAAAAATGAAGCCCCAAGGTTTTGAGGTGGCCACCCCATATATTTCAGAGTTCATTAAATTCCCGAACCGTACTAACGAGCCACCCAACGCAGCCGGAATCATAAAACGGTCAAGCACATGTATCATAGGCATTTTAGCCTTACGGCTAAATAGGTACATGCCAATAACACCGCCAATAGCAGCGCCATGGCTGGCCAATCCGCCCTTCCAAATCATTATAATTTCCCAAGGGTTTGAAAGATAGTAGGCTGGCTCGTAGAAAAGGCAATGACCAATGCGAGCACCAAGTACTATACCAACCGCCGAGTATACGGTTAACGAATCGAGGTAGCCTTCAGGTAAATTCTCTTTCTTCACAAAACGGTCAAAAACCAGGTATCCTAAGTAGAATGCCAAAGCCCAAAGAACTCCGTAGTATCGCACAGCAAACTTACCAATCCTGAATATTTCGGGGTTAACATCCCAGGTTATGTATGCTAGAATCATAGTTTTAAAATTTACTTCAACGTATAAACAAACATTCGGGTGTAAAGTTAAAATAAATAAAATGAACCCGTCCAAATTCGTAAGCAGTTTCATCGTTAAAGTAATGTTAACATTACTCATTGTGGTTAAATGGTAAACAGTTTTTTGTACTTTTACATCCTGTTGAAAATCTTAAAATTTTGATACTATGTTTTCAGGAATTGTAGAAGAACCCGCAAAAGTTGTTAAGCTAGAGAAGGATCAGGAGAACCTTCACATTACCCTAACCTGCTCGTTTGCAAAGGATTTAAAGATTGACCAGAGCGTATCGCACAACGGCGTATGCCTTACGGTTGTTAAGCAGGAGAGTGATACCTATACCGTTACAGCCATTAAGGAAACTCTTGAAAAGTCGAACCTGGGCTTGCTAAAAGAAGGCGACAAGGTTAACCTTGAACGTAGTATGAAAATGGATGCCCTTCTTGATGGCCACCTTGTTCAGGGGCATGTTGACCAAACCGCAACATGTACAAAGGTTGAGGAAGCCGAAGGTAGCTGGTATTTCACATTTGAGTACGATCCTTCGAAAGGAAATATTACTGTTGAAAAGGGTTCGGTTTCGGTTAACGGAGTAAGTTTAACGGTTGTGAATTCCCAAGAAAAATCGTTTCAGGTTGCCATAATACCGTACACCTACGAGATCACAAACTTTCACGAGATTAAGCCCGGAACAGTTGTAAACCTTGAATTCGATGTGGTAGGTAAGTACATTTCAAAGCTTCTGAAGCAGTACATCGAGGGAGGAATGATTGAAAGGCTTATGAAGTAGCAAAATGAAAATAGCTTCACCCAAACAAATGTCAATAGCCATTTCTGTAGTTGCGGGTGCAATTTCAGGAGTGGCTATTCTACTTTTCTCGAACTTTAAACCCGAGAACACCTATTTGGTTGCATTTGCAGTTGCTTTGCTTGTTTTTATTTCCATTTATATTATTGATCAGTACCTGCTTAATTCATTCATTTTCGAAAAGATTAACCCAATTTACAAAACCATTCACAACCTAACCATTCCCGATTCAGAAATAAAAAAGGAGCTGGAGGAGAAGGATCTAATTAACGAAGTGAACAAGGAGGTGCTTGTTTGGGCTAACACCAAGAGCAAAGAAATTGACAAGCTCAGAGAGCTTGAAAACTACCGGAAGGAATTTTTGGGCAACGTTTCGCACGAGCTTAAAACGCCAATATTCAACATACAGGGTTACGTGCTAACCTTGCTCGATGGCGGTCTCGACGACCCGTCGATAAACCGAAAGTACCTTGAGCGTACTGAGAAAAGCATTAACCGGCTTATTTCAATTGTTGCCGACCTTGAAACTATTTCAAAGCTCGAATCGAAAGTGCTAAAGCTTGATGTGGAGCGGTTCAACATTGTTCAGCTTGTAGAGGAAATTTTCGATGCACAGGAAATACGAGCCAAAGACCGGGGAATTACGCTGGTTTTCGACAAGAAGTACGAAAAGCCTGTTTGGGTGCTTGCGGATAGGAAACGAATTAGTCAGGCACTTACAAACCTGGTAGTTAACTCAATTAACTACGGAAAAGTAGGAGGACAAACCACCGTTTCGCTCACTGATATGTTCGAGAATATAATGGTTGAGGTGAACGATGACGGCATTGGAATCGACAAGAAGGATCTTCCCAGAATTTTTGAGCGTTTCTACCGTGTGGATAAGAGCCGCTCGCGTGAACAGGGAGGTACCGGACTTGGTTTGGCCATTGTGAAGCATATAATCGAGGCACATAACCAGCGGGTAAATGTAAGGAGCAACTTGAACGAGGGCACCTCATTCGTTTTTTCTCTGAAAAAAGCAGCATCAGAGAAGTAATACTTTCCCCCTATTTCTTCCCGTTGAAGGGTTCCCAGTTTTTTGCCAAGCCACCAATTCCCGTTTCACGGTAGGCAACCTGAATATCGCGTCCCGTTTCAGCCATGGTTTTTACTGCACGGTCGAACGAAATTTTATGACCCCCATCGGACGACAACGCGTAAACAGCACACGAGTATGCCTTTGTTGCAGCAATAGCATTTCGCTCGATGCAGGGAATTTGTACAAATCCCAGAACCGGATCGCAGGTTAAGCCTAAATTATGCTCCATTCCCATCTCCGCAGCATACTCAATTTGGTTGGGCGAACCGCCCAGTATTTGAGCCATTGCTGCCGATGCCATGGCGCATGCAGTTCCAATTTCACCCTGGCAACCAACCTCTGCTCCGGATATTGAAGCGTTGGTTTTTACCAGGTTACCAATGAGTCCGGCGGTTGCAAGTCCTCGTAAAATTTTGGGTTCGTTCAAATGCTCATCACGGTTTAGGTAGAAAAGTACTGCTGGCAGAACCCCTGAGGAACCGCAGGTTGGAGCCGTTACAATGCGACCTCCGGCGGCATTCTCCTCTGAAACTGCCAGGGCGAAAGCAAAAAGTAGCCCAATATTCTTTAACGTTCCGTGCGAATTGAGTGCCTTTGTGTAGTGCGATGAGGACCGGCGTGCCAGCTTTATTGGTCCGGGCAGAACACCCTCGTTATCGATTCCTCGCTGAATGGTATCTTTCATGGTGTGCCATACATCGTGCAGAAACTCCCATATTTCCTTCCCTTCGTTGTCCTCAACGTACTCCCACAGGGTTTTGCCTTCGTTTTTACACCACTTCAAAATGTCCGACATTTTGTTGTGGGCATAAATTTTCTTGCTGTTCAAAACACCCGAATCGTCCAGTAAATCGCCACCGCCAATGCTGTAAACAGTCCACGAATCGACCACTTTTCCTGCTTCATTCTCTATGGACTCAAATATCATCCCGTTGGGATGAAGAGGAAGGCTTTCCTCGGGTTTCCATAAAATTTCAACATCGTTGGGTAGAAATGCTTTCTGCAAAGCCAAGTCGGTATGATGCCCTTTGCCGGTTAACGCCAGGCTACCGTAAAGGCTAACCCTAAACCGATGTAGCTCGGGGTATTTTGTTACGAATATTTCGGCGGCTCTCACGGGTCCAATGGTGTGACTGCTCGATGGGCCATACCCGACTTTGTAGATTTCACGAACTGATTGCATTTGGAAACTCTTTTATAAGTGCAAAAGTATTCATAACAGCTGAACATTTATACCTTAACAAAATAAAAAAAGTCGTTTGAGAAGACCCAAACGACTTTAGTGTATTAGGATTTTATTAGGTGAAAATAATTTGAGTTCCTTCCCCGGCAGCCAGCTCGTAGAACTGCCCAATGGTGATAATATCCTTTACATGCTCGCTGAAATCCTCCTTCTTCAGTCCGAACATTTCAACGGCAAGCTTGCAGGCGAATATTTCGCCTCCACCCGCAGTAATCAGTTCAAGAAACTCATCAACAGGAGGGATGTCGAGTTTCTCCATCTGGCTCTTCATCATTGCTGATACACCGGCCTCCACGCCAGGAAGCATGCCGAGCAAGGTGGGGAAAGGTAAACCGCCGGGCATTCGTAAACCCGGGTTACCTACGGTTGCTGTATGCAGCTTTTTCATCTGCTTCTTTGTAATTGCATCGAGCCCGAAGAAGGTGAAGAAAACCTTCGCTTCAATTCCTTCCATAACAGCTCCGTTGGCCATGACTAGTGCAGCGTAAACATCCTCGATGCTTGCTTTGGCACAAATTATCATTACCTTTTTTATGGGGTGCTCTATGTTTGCCATAATTAATTCGTATTTGAAGTTTTAAACACAACTCGAAGGTTTGGCAATGCCGGCTATGCGGGTTGCCTTCTTAAGGGGTGCACCGGGGAAGAGCTCGTAGAAACCTTTGGTGTCAATAATTCCAGACTTGCCAATGGAGCGAATGGTTAACGCCTCGCCCTTTACCGTTTTTTCGCGGATGAACTCAATTACCTCAAAGTGTTTGTCGGTTAGGGACAAGCCTTCCTCGTTCGCAATTTCAACAGCAATTTCTTTTGACCACTGGTTGGGGTCAGACATGTAACCATCGTCGGTTACTGATACAGTTTTGCCTGCATACACTTTTTCTGCCATAACGTTATTATTTATTGGTTAAACTTTGTTTTTACTAATTTCCGAAATCATGCGAAGCATGAACGACAGGCTTTTTCGAACCTCTGGTTTATTCATCTCCCGCATTAGTTTGAATAGCGATTTATTGTCTGCTTTATCATCCATTCTCATGGTAGCAAGAACCTCAGTAATGTGCTGTACTTCGGCAAGAACATGAGGCTGGGTAACGTTTCGAATGGCCGCCCCGATGGTTGGAAGGTTCTCTTTTAGGCGAATTATGTCCTCCTCGGTTACTGCGTTTTTGAACTCACCAGCTAGGTTTACAAGCTGTTTCATGTATGCTATATACCCTTCCGATTCAAGTTTCCCAAGGGAGTTTGTTGCAGCAATGCCGGCATCTTTAACAATTGGCCCAACATCGTGAAGAAAATCCATAACGCTTTCGAGCGTATCCATAAGTTCGCCAAAGGTTTTTATATTTCGAAGAAACTTAAATACAAGGTATTTAATGTCTTCACCGTCAACTCGTATGTTCTGAATGGCGAGCTCGTCAACAGCCGTTTGGAAGGCATCCTTACCCACAATGGATAAATCCTCAACCAAATCCTGCATTGCTTCCGATTGCTGGCTTTGCCTGCTCATTATTTCGAGCATCAAATCAACCTTCCTGTTCAGCTCATCAACTTGTTGTTGAATACTTGTATCTGCCATAGCTAATTAGTTTACTGTTCTTTACCTGCCATCGTCATTTGCGATTCCAACGGAAGTTCTTTGCCTTTTAGCAGCATGTGCCAGTATATCCAGCGGAACATAACTTTACCGTAGTGGTTAATCCGCGTGTTTTTAAGCAACCCAAACGGGCCAACACCCGGAAGGGGGTAAGTTCCTGGAAGCGGTTCGGTTTCGTAGTTAAAGTCAATAAGCGAACCTTTCCCAAATCCTGTTTCAATGTAGCAGTTCGAGTGTCCATCGAATTTTGCCAGTAATGGTCTTCCTTCAATAGCCGACATTATATTCTCGAATAGAATTTCAGAGGCAAAGTGAACCACCGAACCGGCCTTCGATGTTGGGATGTTCGAAGCATCGCCCAGCACAAAAACATTCTCCCATTTCTCTGAGCGGAGCGTGTGCTTATCGGTTGGAACGTAATTCAAATCGTCGCCCATACCGCTACGCGCAATAAATTCAGCCCCCATGTTTACTGGAACAATGCTCAGTAAATCGAACGGGATTTCCCTGCCATCGTACGATACAATCTTTTTCTCTGTGTCGTCAACGCGCTCAAGGTAAAAATCAGGAACTACCTGAATGTTCTTCTCTTCCAGAAGTTCCCCCAGCATTTTGGTTGCTTTTGGTTTAGTAAACGCACCCGGTAGGGGTGTTGAGAAAATGATGTTTACTTTTTCTCGCATACCTTTCTTTACAAAAAATTCATCGGCTAAAAAGGCGAACTCCAGCGGGGCAACCGGGCACTTAAAGGGAAGCTCGGCGATGTTAATTACCATGTTCCCTCCTTCCCATGTTTTCAGGAAGTTTTGCAGGGCAACGGCGCCATCGGGGGTGTAGAAATCGAAAATACTTTTTCGCCATTCTTTACCCTTTAAGCCGGGTGTTTCATCAGGACTAATATGGGTTCCTGAGGCCACAATCAGAAAGTCGTAGTTTAGAATCTGACCGTCGGAAAGGAATACTTTGTTTGCATCGGGCTCAACCCTGTCAATTTCATTGAAAACAACCTTAACTCCGGCAGGAATAAACGACGATTTTGGTTTTACCACATCGTGTTTTGTATAAATTCCGAATGGTATAAAAAGGAAACCGGGCTGGTAGTAGTGGTTTGGCTCCTTATCTACCAAGGTTATTTCCCAGGAATCCCTCTCGAGGGCTTTTCTGAGTTTATTTGCCATTATGGTGCCGCCGGTTCCAGCACCTAGTATTACAATTCTTTTCATAATAGGTTGTGTTTGTACTTTTGCAAAGTTTACGAATTGCCAGAAATTAGTTACCTTTACTAGGCTTGTTAAATATCAAGATTGATAAATATCAAACTGCTGGTTCGATGCAAATAACCTGCTATGGAGAAGCTTGTGGTGAGTGTGGATTCCGCTCTACCATCTTCAACTGTTTGTCGAAGGAGCAGCTCGACTTGCTCTCAGAGAGCAAGAATATAATCAAGGCAAAGAAGGGTGATATAGTTGTTAAACAGGGCGATAACATTGAGAGTTTTGTTTTTTTAAGAGCAGGTTTAGCAAAACTTACTCGATTAACACACGAAGGGAAGGAGCAGATTGTTGGAATTGCTCGCCCACGTGATTTTGTTGGCTTGCTTAGCCTTTTTTCATCGCAGAAGCACCAGTACTCAATAACCACCATTGAGGATTCGGAGTTCTGTTTGGTTGACTACAACAGAATATTTGAGCTAACAAAACTCAATGGGAAGTTGGCTCATAGTCTGCTCGAGAAGATTAGTCAGGTTGCCGATATACTTATTAGCACTCGGTTAGACCTGAATAGCCGACAAATAAGGGGTCGAATAGCCTACATACTTTGCTACTTTGCAACTGAAGTTTACAATTCAAATAAGTTTAACCTGCCCATTTCAAGAAAGGAAATTGGAGAACTTATCGATATGAGAGTTGAGAATGTTGTGCGGGTTCTCTCCGAGTTTCGAAAGGACGGAATAATTGCAATAGAGGGAACGCAAATTGAAATATTGAACTTCGAAAAGTTAAGCTGGATTAACCAGCATGGCTAGGGCTACAGAATCCCTTTTATTTTTCTGGCAAGCTTTGAGGCAAATACGAAATCATTAAACTCTTTGTTATCGCTATTTAGCACATCCTCCTTGGTGCCTTCCCACCATTTTTCTCCCTGATGTATGAAAATTATTTTATCGCCAATTCCCATTACCGAGTTCATATCGTGGGTGTTAACTATGGTAGTAATATCGTACTCTTCAGTAATTTCTTTAATCAAATTATCAATTATAATTGATGTTTTCGGATCGAGGCCTGAATTTGGCTCATCGCAGAAAAGGAAACGAGGGTTTAAGGCAATGGCACGGGCAATGGCAACTCGTTTCTTCATACCACCACTAATTTCCGAAGGAAAAAGCTTGTTGGCATTCTCAATATTTACACGTTTTAAACAGAAGTTTACACGTTCAATTTTCTCTTCGTAGGTTTTCTCGGAAAACATATCCAAAGGATACATTACATTTTCTTCTACTGTTGCAGAATCAAAAAGAGCTCCCCCCTGAAAAAGCATCCCAACTTGTTGTCGTAACTTTTTTTTCCCTTTGCTATCAAGAGAATTGAAATCTTGGTCATTGTAGTAAATTTCTCCCTCGTCAACATCGTGAAGGCCAACAATTGATTTCATGAGAACGGTTTTCCCCGAACCACTTTGCCCAATGATAAGGTTAGTTTTACCCTTGTCAAAAGTAGCGCTAATACCTTTAAGAACGGGTCTCTCAGTAAACGATTTCCATACGTTAACAACTTTAATCATGACAATAGAAGTTGTGTGAGGATAAGGTTGAAGAGAAGAACTACCACGCTACTATACACAACGGCCTTAGTGCTGGAACGACCAACCTCAAGGGAACCTCCCTCGACATAGTAGCCATAAAACGATGAAACACTAGTGATTATAAAGGCAAACACAATTGTTTTAATAATTGCATAGGTAATATAGTAAGGGTAAAAAACGTATTGAATTCCATCTATATACTCCTGTGTAGTAATTACTCCAGCATACACTCCCACAATCCATCCACCAAAAATTCCTACAGCAATACTAAGTATTGTTAAAAATGGGTTAAACAACACTAATGCAGTAATTTTTGGTAAAACCAAAAAATTAGCTGAGTTAACTCCCATAATTTCAAGAGCATCAATTTGTTCAGTCACACGCATTGTCCCAATTTCAGACGCAATATTGCTTCCAACCTTTCCTGCCAGAATAAGGGCTACGATTGTCGACGAAAACTCAAGAAGGATGCTGTCGCGGGCAGCTACTCCAATTAGGTATGTGGGTAGAAATGGGTTTTCTGTATTGTAGGCAGTTTGAATAGTGATAACTGCGCCCATGAAAAAAGAAATAATTGCAATGATACCTATGGAATTTATCCCCAGTTTATCTATTTCCTTAACCGTTTCACGATAATAAATCCATCTTTTTTCGGGTCGTGAAAACACTTTACCCAAAAAAATGAAGTATAACCCAATTGTATGGAAAAGTTGCATGGTTGCAAAGTTAATAAATAATCCGACTAAGTGTTTTTTATGTTAATACCTATTGTTATGTTTGTTACTTTTATGGTATAATTTTCAATAAAAGCAGATGCAGGAAAAAAACAATGTTTATTGTGTGATTATGGCTGGTGGTGTAGGAAGCCGTTTTTGGCCCTTAAGCCGACAAGCAATGCCAAAACAATTCCTTGATATACTTGGCACAGGTAGTTCGTTGCTCCAGCAAACTTTTAGCAGAGCAACTAATTTCTGCCCCCCAGAGAATGTTTATATTGTAACTGGAACACAGTATAAGGATCTGGTTCTAGCGCAAATTCCAAGTATATCTTCAGAGCAAATTATACTTGAGCCTATGCGAAGAAATACAGCTCCCTGTATAGCTTTTGCCAACGAAAAAATCCGAAAACGCAATCCCAATGCGCTTGTTGTTGTTGCTCCAAGCGACCACCTAATCCTAGATCAAGCAAGTTTTATTCGTACAATTGAAACATCATTGTCGTTTGCACAGGCACACGAGGCACTTATTACAATTGGCATAAAACCTAGCAGACCCGAAACCGGATATGGTTACATACAAGTGAAAAAACAGGTCGAAAAAAACATTCCAAACCTCTTTAAAGTAAAAACTTTTACCGAAAAACCCAGCCTGGAGATGGCAGAACTATTTTTGGAAACAGGTGAGTTCTACTGGAACTCTGGAGTTTTCGTTTGGTCACTAAGTGCAATTAGTAGTGCATTTACAAAGTATCTCCCCGAAGTAAGTAATCTTTTTTCTGAATCGTCAAAGCACTATAACACTCAGAATGAGGCGCAAATAGTTTATGATATATATTCTGAATGTAAAAATATCTCCATTGATTACGGCATTATGGAGAAAGCCGATAACGTTTATGTTATTTGTTCTGAATTTGGTTGGTCCGATTTGGGAACTTGGGGATCACTCTATCTGAATAGTGCTAAAGATGCCCATGGTAACACGGTTTCTGGTTCTAACGTAATGCATTACGATGTTTCAAACTCACTAATAAATTTTCCGAATGATAAGTTAGTGGTAGTTCAAGGGCTTTCTGATTATATTCTTGTTGAAAGAGATAATATTTTGCTGATTTGTAAAAAGGAGAATGAGCAAGAAATTAAGCAATACCTAAATAACGTTATCATTGAAAAGGGTGATAGGTTTATATAGTTACCGTATGGTGCCACAAATAAAGAGGGGTAACCAATATAAGGTTACCCCTCTTTCTATATGGTAGAATAGCATCTAATATTCCCAAAGGTCATGCTCAAGATTAAAAAGTTCCGTTTTTATTCGTTCCGATTCCTGCATGTTTGGTATACCTCCAAATGTGTATTCGTTGATTCGTCTGTTATTGTATACGTTCGTTTCTCTAACAATAAATGAATTGAAACGACGTTTGAAGAATATATCATCAAAAGAGTTGCGTTGGGCATCGTTAAACTCATTAAAAACAGCTGTATTTGCTAAAACAGTACGCGCATGCGGATAGTATATCCAGAAAAGTTGAGACCACTGCAACTCTCCTCCAACATCCTCATCATCTGCTGTTTGTGCAATTCTAACAAATGCTCTTAGTGGACAAATTCCAAGGATTCTAACTTGCATCGTTGAATGTTTTTTGTCAAAAAACCACTCTTCTTTTATTAACAGTTGCTTAACTTCCTGCCAACGAATCTCTCCTTTAATTAAAATGGTGGTATCTCTACCATCCGGCAATGTTCTTATTTCTTCTTTATCGAGGGCATCAAATCGTGCCAAAACCTGATCGTAGGAAAGAAGTGTAGTAAACTCATCGTCAACAGGATCGTAGGCATTAATTTCGTTGAATTTAATTGCATCCACAAGCCTTTGCACAAGGCTAATTCTATCGTGCATTCTAACGGTTGGGTAGTAAAGAGGGTGGTTAACTTTTTCCCTCAAATCAATCCTACGCCAAACTCTCTTTGTCCACATCATATCCGATTCACGAAGATGTGGGTATGGAATAGGAATACGCTGGGGAATGGTTTCCCTTTCGTAAACACCATCTAGCACAAGCGGCTCTTTACCCTGTGCGCTTGCGGTGGTGAAGGCTCCTGAAACGAACGATAAACCGAGGAGAATAATTGCAAACTTCTTCATAATTATCTTGAGTTATAGTATTCTGAAAACAAGATCATTTAATTCCCTGATGCTTCCGTCGGGACCTACGGCCTTTATATTGGTAAAACTAACAACTTGTCCTGAACGTAAACTACCAATCAATCGCTTTTGGTCATCTGTTAGCATCTGACTTTTTGACATTTTGTCATCGGTAAAGCCTCCAACAACTGCCGAAACAGTAAATCCTGTTACAGTGAATTTCATATCAAAGTCAAAATCAGGGGGCATCTTCGCAGCAACATATAATGCTGATGCTAACACGTTTTTGGCAACTCTTTTCGATGTTACCCCATCAACTGAAGGTTCTGGAGGCGGTACTGGCTTAACCCTAAATGTTTGTGAACCCATTGGTCTTCTGGTTCCGTCAATCTCTGCTGTAACAGCTATCTCACAAGTTGCAGCCTGTGGTGGATTTACAATGAAATTGTTACCTGCCCTCCGAATTTTACCCCCCTTGGGCATTGTTGCAGTAATCTTATCCATAGAAATTCCTGATATTGAGATATCCACAGGGTTATCAACTGCAAGATAAAAAACATTCATTCTAGTAGGAGAAATTACTACGTTTGGCTTTGCAACTTCATATTGATGTTCAAAGGGTTTTCTGATTTTAGTTCCATTGGGAGCTGTTACTTCAAGTAAACCTTGCCATGATACAGTGCCAATTGAAGTAGCCTTTCTTGTGAGAATCCCCCTGCCACCTTCAATCGGAAGTTCATCATAACTGCCTACCATTCTGTAATCCTCAAATCCATCTTCTGTGGTAAACGTTTCGTAGCGTCCAATAAATATTTTGGGGTTTTGAGTGGTGTCAGATGCAGCGAGAAAAACCTCAGCGTTAAAATCTGTGCCTTGTATCACGTAACTTGAACTAGGTATTACAATTGCATCAAGCTTGTTAACCTTAAAATCGCCAGCATCAACCTGTTGAAGCAGGTACGAAACTACCTCTGCCTCAATGTTTAATACATCCACTTGTACTTTAGTTAACTGAGGAAAAACGGCAACCAATGGAAGATGATCAAAACGTGCGGTCTCCCATGTTTGTGCTGCTTTCTTTGGTTCAGGCTCAGGATCTTCTGTATTTAAAATATTATTAATAGATTCAACTAGTTGAGGTGCCTTGTTTTCATCAATAATGCTTAGTACGTATTCACGAAAATCTATTATTTTATTCTTTAGATCGTAAGCTTTCCCATCACGTTCTGAACCTATTAAAACCTGTGGCCCAGCATTTAAGTCACCCTTCTTCCCAATATATTTTGGGTGAACATTTTCTCCATCAATAGCTGCCGACGTTTCTTTTTCTGCAACTAAAATTACTTCTAACTTTAAATCCTGAACATACTTAATCAACTCCTGGGCTTTGTTTTTTACTTCATCAGACTTTTCTTTCCATGGACCAACCTTGGTGGGGTTAATAGTATTCGCCTTTTCAATTTGATTGTAGAGTTTCTCATTTTTAATTCTAAAGCTCTTTGTGGTCTGTGTAAGACCATTCTCAACAAGCACAAAAGCATCAAGAACCTCAGCTGACACGTTCATGGCAAGCATGGCTGTGAGCACGAGGTACATCATGCCGATCATCTTTTGTCTTGGTGTTTCTTTTCCGTGAGCCATAGTAATAAACTAAATATGAGTTTAACTATTTTCCGTTTGACATAACGTTCATGGCTGAGAGCATATTGCCGTAAACATTATTTAATGCTTCAATATTTTGATTTAAAAGAGCAACCGATTGAGCGTACTTTTCCGTCTCCCCTACTGATTCTTTCAATTTTTTCATCATACCTTCAACACCGGAGTAAACTGACTGCGCTTCCTTTAACTTTTCTGAAGTTCCTTGGAGGTGAAGCTCATGGGCTGCATTAAGCGCGGCCATATTTTTATTTAACTTTTCAAGTTGCTCATGGTAACCGCTGCTTCCTGAAGCTATAATTTCACCGTTAGCTTTCATTGCATCGGCAAGCTGCAGGTATGTAGATGTTAGATTTGTTGCTGCACCACTAATCTGGTTTGCAACTTCAGTTCCTGATTCTACTATTCGGTTACTAACGGTTTCTCCTGCCTGTGAAAGTTGACTTTCTAACTGGTTTACAGAACGTTCAACTCCTCCCATGAAATTTTGACCACTTTCAGATATTGTACCAGCTGTTTTCTGAAAACTCTCAGAGAGGATATTGATTGATTCTCCCAATACCTGTTCGTTTTTTTGGTAATTATCAGAAAATTGACCTACTGTATCACTTGCTTTCTTCATGTTCTCAGCAAATGTTGTTGTTGCGCCAGCAGCATCAGAAATATTCGCAATTTTTGCTGATGTCTCACTTAACTTTTGAAGTCCTTTGCCAACCTTATCGAAAAGTTCTGGGCCAATTTCTGCATTTTCAAGCATTTTATTGAACTTCTCAGTAAAAATTAAAGCTCCTGGAACGCCTGTTGCAGCAGAACCAACTGGAGCACTGGCTGTGCTCTTCGCTTCACCTGTTTGAACCGCAGCAGGAGCTGCACCTCCAGATGGTATGCCTGTGGTTGCTGCGACCACTCCAGCAATTAGTTCTTTAAGGTCATCAACATCGAATCCTCCCATTTCGGATCCTTTTCTATATTTTCTAATTTCATCCTCATCGGTCATACCTGCCAATTCTGGGTACACCAATGTCCAGTCAACCTCATCGTGAATGGGTTCGAAGGCCGAAAAGAAGAAGATGATAACCTCGGTGGTCATCCCTACAGTTAACATAACACTTGCACCTGTCCAGTGTTGAAGTTTAAAAAGAGCTCCCGCAAGTACAACAGCAGCTCCCCACCCGTAGAGGTACTTCATGAAGTTCTTCCAGCCTGAGCCTTGAACTATTTCGGATATGTTGATTCCCATAATTGTAACTATTATTAGGGTTAACTAACAAGAATTAAGTTTACTATTTAGCTCCAAGGTATGAACGCACGCACCTAAAGCCTATGAATGACTTGGCAGTATCTTGGTACTCATATGAACGTTGTCCAACTTGTAGGAAGAAACCTATATCCTTCCAGCTACCTCCTCTGATTACTTTACGTTTAAGTGCTGGAGGATCGTTTGGTTTAGCGTTATACTTGTAGTCGGGGTTCATGTCATGCATAAATGCATAAGCACTTTCATCGTATGCGTTGGCGGTCCACTCGGCAACGTTTCCTGCCATATCGTAGATACCATACTCGTTGGGTTCAAACATTCCAACAGGGAGAGTAATGTACCCACCATCATCCACATAATTTCCACGAAGTGGTTTGAAGTTCGCTAAGAAGCATCCCTCAGAGTTTCTTGTATAGGGACCTCCCCATGGGTACATGTTATGATCGAGACCTCCACGAGCAGCATATTCCCATTCAGCTTCGTTTGGAAGGCGATAATCGGAAACGAAAGAATAGCCCATACGAACGAGAAACTTGTTAAGGTACTGAGTCCGCCAAATGGCGAAAGCATTGGCCTGTCTCCAGGTAACACCAATAACAGGGTAGTTGTCGTAAGAGGGGTGCCAAAAATAATGTGTTGTGTATGGCTCGTTAAAAGAGTAACTAAAATCGCTAATCCAACAGAGAGTATCGGGGTATACGTTTACCTTATCTCGAATAATGAAAGAAGAGCGATCGATTACTTTAACAGGAACCCCCATGTTGTTAATAACCTCTGCATTATCATCGTACGAGCCAGTTTCAAAGTTCCACCTATTTTTCTTTTGTGCTGCTTGTTTTAGGTCTATCCAAAAGAATTCAAAATTTAGTTTACGAGTATCAATTTCTTTGCGATAATAGAATCGTTCTTGCTTTGTATAGTACATTTCCTTAAGAATTTCAAGCTGTTCCTCGTCACGAAGATCAACCGGAACTTCCCAGTCAATAATTGGAGGATCGATTTCGTTACCGAACTCATCCTCAGAGATAACAAAATCCTCAATTTGTTCGCCCAACAACTTGCGGGCGATAGAGTCCTGAACGTAGTTCACAAATTGCCGATACTGGTTGTTTGTGATTTCAGTTTGATCCATCCAAAATGCATCAACCGAAACGGTTCTTGTAGGGGCATTAATTGCCCAGGCCACATCCTGATCGTTGCTACCCATATTGAAACTCCCCATAGGAACAAAAACCATGTTATATGGTGTGGGATCCTGGTAGCCTTTCCTACCGGGAACTCCAGTAAGTTCACCACGTTGTGAAGGCCCGCAACTACTTATGAGTAGGGCAATAAGAATGGCGAAAACAAGAATCTTTTTCATAACACTCCAATTATTTAATGCAAATAACGTAAAATATTTTTAAAAACACATTTATTCAACTATAAAAAACGTATGCTCTTGTATTGCTGTGGGGGTTTTTCCTTTTTAAGGGAAAAACAATACGCAAGCATAAATTCGTGTGAACCGCTATTGTAACGGCTAATATCGGTTGTTGAAAAATCGAAAGCATACCCGATACGCATCCCATTGAAAAGTTCAAAACCAACCATAGCTGTAACAGCTTCTCCTATACGATAAGAAACGCCTCCCCAGAACTTTTTATTGTAGATAAAATTTGTTGTTACAGTGAACTGGCTAGTAATCAAATCACTACCTATAAAAACGGAAGGGTTTAACTCCCAAACAGGATTTGGTAGCTGCAACACGTAACCTCCAGTTAGGTAAAAATGCCTCCGATAACTAGAGGGGCTCAAGGCTTTGTTGAATTTGGGTTGGTTTAGGTGTGTTGCAGAGGCTCCAAAATACATCTCCTCATTACTAAAGAATACTCCAGTACCCATATCGAAAGCCAACGAATTGTTTTTCCCTGTTGGAACTGCGTTATCTGACTGATTTTCTGTTGGGTACTGCCAGTTTGCATCAATAACGTTGTTAATAAAACCCCCGTTAACTCCTATTGCTAGGGTTCCTGCACCCTCAATTTTGATACGAGCAGCATATGATAAGTTTATGCCTAGATCCTTGTTAAACCCAAACCTATCATTCTGAATGTTAACACCAATTCCACTGGATAGGCCGAATGGTTTCATGGCTGCGTTAATATTAACAACGGTAGTACCTGGTGTTCCTTCACCAAACCCAACCCATTGCTGACGATTAATAGCTGTGGCGCAAATCATATCGTTGCTACCGGCATATGCAGGATTAATAGACATTTGGTTAAACATGTTTTGACTAAACTGAGGATCTTGTTGACCTACAGCCAGAAAGGAAAATAACAGAAGGATAAGAAGTAATAAATATCTATCTTGAAACATGCTCAAACGCTATTAATCTTTAAGTTCAACCGAAAGGTAAAGTAAGTAAAAAATATTTTTCCAAACAAATTTTATTAACAATTATCTGTTAATAATTTGAACGAGAAACAATGCCTTATACTTTGATTTTTATATTTATGTTTCCTAATTACACAAAAAATCCATCAAATAACTCTATTTTATGATGGACTGTTGTTGTTGCTCAGCTAGAAAATAGGGGAAGGTGATTTAGGACACCCTTTTAAGAATTTTTAGCCATCTTTCTGGAATATCACCCTTGCTTGCTAGTTTGTAGTCGGTGTAGGTACATGCAACGACGAGTGGTTCTCCTCCTGTTTTCTCGGTTCCTGGAAGTTCCATCCACCATTTGTCTGTACTGGTGTTTTTGATGAAAACTAGTTCTACGTTTGGGATAGGGCTTTTAACGTAGAACCGCTTCACATTGTTTGTAGAGAAGGTGTCGTTCTTTTTATTATTGGATGCTTCGATGTAATGCCAAACAATTTGTGCGGCTAAATGAGCGCTTTGGTTATGAACATCGTTCTCAGGTGAAAAATCGAATAGTCCAAAGCATTTATTCTTGTTGCTAAGCCCTGCATAACGTGCTAGTTGACATGCCTCCTCAGCGTAAAGTCCATTTGGAGAGGGGGAAACGGAGCCAGGACTATCTCCCTGTCGGATGCTGGCCATGTCGAAACTTACAATCTCCGAATCGCGGAAGCATGGTTCAACCTCCTGAATCGATCCACGAACATATCCTAATCTGTAATGACTTAGGTTATTACTTTCAAACTGGTTAAGTAACTTCTCGTCGGTAAGGTATCCTTGGTAAGCCAAAAGGTTCAGAGAAAATAACTTCTCGAAGGGTTCAGACAAGAATTTGTTTAAATAGCAATATGGTGAAAAATCGTTGCTATTTGCCTCGGCATCAAGCGTTTGGTCAACCAAGGTAATATTAATCATTGTGTTACTAGCACAAATACCACGATAAATTGACCAAGTAAGTTCCTGTGTACCCCCCAAAATGATTGACATAACTCCTTTAGAAGATAAATAGGCAACGACTTCACTTAGGGCTGAGTATGTGTTAGCTGGGGATGAGGTTTGCTTAATGTTTCCCAAATCGAGTAGTGGTTTGCGTATTGGTGAATTGGACAGACCATAAAGAAATTTTCGAATAATATTGGCCGAATTCGATGCGCTGGGATTATTCGAGTTTCGACTTTCGGTTACCCCAATAATGGCAAGAGAACCAGCTTCAAGAGCATTGTTTTTTAGATGCTGAAGGGTTACTACCTTGCTACTAATTGAAGAAGGTTTGCTAAGTGAAGCAGGGTTTATACTGATTTCAGGGAAATCGAAATAGTCGGTTAGGTTCATTATTTTGCCTTGCTTTTGACGCCAGGTTTCCTCTTTTTACCGTTTGTAGCTGGCTGTTGCTCAATTATTTTCATACACTCTTCGTATGACAGCGTTTTAGGATCGGTTCCCTTTGGAATTTTATAGTTTGCTTTTTTAAAGGAAATGTAGGGCCCCCATCGGCCATTTAGCACCTGTAGCTCTGGTTCTTCCTTGAATGTTTGGATTAATCTTTCGCTTGCTTTTTTACGTCCCTCTTCAATTAATTCAACAGCACGTTCTTTTGTAATTGTTAATGGATCGTCGGTTTTTTTGAGGGAAAAGAATTTTGAATTGTGGCGAACGTAGGGCCCAAAGCGTCCAACACCAATTACAACCTCCTTCCCTTCGTATTCACCCAAATTCCGGGGAAGGTTAAAAAGAGCTAGCGCTTCTTCAAGCGTAATGGACTCAATGAGTTGTCCTTTAAGGAGGCTTGCATACTGTGGTTTTTCGCCGGTTTCTGAGTTGGTTTCACCTATTTGAGCAACAGGGCCAAATCTTCCTATTCGAACTGAAACGGACTTGCCTGATTTGGGGTCGTTACCTAAAACCCGCTCTCCTTTGCTATAATCCGATTCTTTGAGGGTTTTCTCAACATTAACGTGGAAAGGTTTGTAGAACTTATCAATCATTTCTGTCCATTCCTTCTTCCCGATAGCAATTGTATCGAATTCTTTCTCAACCGTTGCAGTAAAGTTAAAATCAACAATTTTGGGGAAATGCTCAACCAGAAAATCGTTTACAACCATTCCAATATCGCTGGGGAAAAGTTTTGCCTTCTCGGCACCTGTTTGTTCAACTTTTTCAGAATCAGTTATCTTTCCGTTCTTTAAGGTGACAATCTGATACTTACGTTCGGTTCCAGGCCTGTCTTCTTTCAGAACGTATCCCCTGTTTAGAATTGTTGAGATGGTGGGCGCATATGTAGAAGGACGGCCAATACCAAGTTCTTCCAGCTTCTTAACTAAGCTGGCTTCGGTAAACCTTGGCGGTTTTTGTGTAAACCTTTGTGTGGCTACAATTTGGTTAACATCTACGTTCTGGCCTTTAATAAGCTGCGGAAGTATATCCTTTGTAGTATCCTCTAGCTCATCGTCAGTAGATTCGAAGTAAACCCTTAAAAAGCCATCAAACTGGATTACTTCACCGCTAGCAATAAAGGTTAGTGGTGATTTTGAAACATTGATGTTAACGGTAGTTTTTTCAACCAAGGCTTCACTCATTTGCGAAGCGATAGTTCTTTTCCAGATAAGTTCGTATAGGCGTTGCTCGGCTGATGTTCCGGATACTTTTTGTTTGTCCAGGTAGGTTGGACGAATTGCTTCGTGAGCTTCCTGAGCACCCTTTGATTTTGTTTTAAAGGTTCGAGTGTGGTGGTATTTTTCACCAAACTCTTTTATAATCATATTTTTTGCTGCTTCGATAGCCGTTGCAGAAAGGTTGAGCGAATCGGTTCTCATGTAGGTTATATGCCCGGCTTCGTATAAACGCTGGGCAAGAGTCATTGTTTGTGCAACTGAGAAGTTGAGTTTTCTGCTTGCCTCCTGCTGGAGGGTTGATGTAGTAAAAGGCGGTGCAGGAGTTCTTTTCGAAGGCTTTTTAGTAACGTTTGATACTTGAAAATCGGACGTTTTACACAACTCAAGGAATGCAATAGCATCCTTCTGGTTCTTAAGCTTTTCGCTTAAGTCTGCTTTAAAAGGGGTCTTCCCCTGAAAGAAGCCGGTTACTTTAAAGAATGATTCCGAATTGAATGCGATAACCTCACGCTCTCTATCAACAATAAGCCGAACGGCTACAGATTGTACTCTGCCAGCGGAGAGTGCTGGTTTTACTTTTTTCCAAAGAATTGGCGAAATTTCAAAACCTACCAACCTGTCTAGAACCCTTCTTGCCTGTTGGGCGTTAACTAAACTTTGGTTTATGTCGCGGGGATTTTGAATCGCGTTCAGTATGGCATCCTTGGTTATTTCGTGGAAAACTATTCTGCGGGTTTTTGCTTTGTCAAGCTTAAGCACCTCGCAGAGGTGCCATGCAATAGCTTCTCCCTCACGATCCTCATCGGAAGCTAGCCAAATGGTTTTAGATTCTTTGGTGATTTTTTTCAACTCCTCAACAACCTTCTTCTTGTCATCGCTTATAATATACTCAGGTTTATAGTTTTTTTCTGTGTCAATCCCAAGTTTCTTTTTTGATAAGTCGCGAATATGCCCAAAACTTGATTTTACTGTAAAATCTTTCCCTAAAAACTTTTCAATGGTTTTTGCTTTTGCGGGCGACTCAACGATAACCAGATTCTCTGTCATGTGTGTTTCTAATTTATATTAAGGTATGAAAAAACGGCACAAAGTAAAGCATTTAGCTTTCTAAGTACAAAATTATTTGCTCAAAAAAATAAAATTGTAGAAAAATGGCGATTGCACAGGGGCTCAATAATTCATTTATTCTTACCTTTGATGGTTAAACTAAAACCCTTTTTTATGAGGAATGAAACAAGAAGGTTTGGTAGAAAATTTCTACTTTGGTTTTGGGGAATCTTTTCTTTTATATGGGTTATTCTTATTAGCCTGTTCGTTTTAATTGCTCTAGAATATTTTGGACCACTTCCAACCTTTGAGGATTTAGAAAACCCGAAAAGTAACATTGCGTCAGAAGTAATTTCAGAGGATCATGTTGTGCTTGGGTATTACTATAAGGAGCTACGCAGTTTTGTTGATTACGAAGAGCTTTCGCCTAATTTAGTTAACGCATTAATTGCAACAGAAGATATTCGGTTTTACAGGCACTCAGCAATTGATGCCAGAGGAATAGCAAGGGTTATTGTAAAAACAATATTAATGGGTCAATCTGGAAGCGGAGGGGGCAGTACCATTACCCAGCAGCTGGCAAAAAACCTCTTCCCCCGTGATACAGCCCTATACCGATATACATTTGTAAGAAAGGCAAATTTGGTAATAACAAAATTCAAAGAGTGGATTACTGCTGTTAAACTTGAAAGAAACTATACAAAAAACGAAATTCTTGCAATGTACATGAATACTGTTGCATTTGGAAGTAATGCGTATGGTATCAAATCGGCAGCAAAAACATTTTTTAATACAACCTCCGATTCCTTAAGAATTGAACAAGCCGCATTATTAGTGGGTGTTGTTAATGCTCCAACAAGGTATAGTCCGATTCGAAATCCTGAACGTTCACTTGAGCGGCGTAATTTTGTTATCTCTCAAATGTGCAAGTATGGATTTATCACAGAGCAGCAACGCGACTCAATTTCTTCTATTCCCATAGAATTGAACTATAAAATAATTGACCATAACGTTGGGTTGGCAACCTATTTCAGGGAGAGTTTACGCATCATGCTATCACATAGTAAACCCGAAAGAGAAAACTACTTTTTAAACAGCCAGTACCTTGAAGATTCCATTGAGTGGGCAGAAAATCCGTTGTTCGGATGGTGCCACAAGAACACAAAGCCCGATGGAAGTACCTACAACCTTTATCGTGATGGAATAAAAATTTACACTACCATTAACAGTAAAATGCAGCATTATGCCGAGCAGGCAGTTGTTGAACATATTGGTGGTTTTCTTCAGCCCGTTTTCGATGCTGAACAGAAAGAGGAGGGTTACACTTTATTTGGAGAGGATTTAACCGATGAGCAGAAAGAGGCGATTCTTAACTTCGCTATTCGCCAAACAGAAAGGTACAGAGTTTTACGAAACAACAGAGTGTCGAATGACAGCATAATGCGTCATTTCAACACAAAGATTCCAATGACCATATTTACCTGGAAGGGCGAGCGAGACACCCTTATGTCTCCGTTAGATTCAATTAAACATTATAAACGGCATTTTCGTGCTGGTTTTATGGCAGTTGATCCAAAAACAGGTCATGTAAAAGCGTGGGTTGGGGGTACAAGTTTTCGTCACTTTAAGTACGACCATGTTAAGCAGGGCCGTCGTCAGGTTGGTTCTACCATTAAGCCATTCCTGTATACACTGGCAATGCAGGAGGGCTACTCGCCCTGTCATCAGGTTCCCAATGTTCCACAAACATTCGTAGAGGGGGATTCAACATGGACTCCAAGAAACTCAGGGAAAAGCAGGTATGACGGAAAAATTGTTACCCTAAAATGGGGGCTTTCCAACTCAGTAAACAATATTTCAGCATGGCTAATTAAGCGATTTACTCCACAGGCGGTTTCGGATATCATTAAGAAAATGGGGGTAAAAAGCAAAATAATGGCAGTGAATTCAATCTTTTTGGGAACTTCGGAAGTTTCATTGTACGAAATGGTGGGAGCCTACAGCACCTTTGCCAACAAGGGAGTTCATATTGATCCGTTAATTGTAACCCGAATTGAGGACAAGAACGGAAACGTTCTGGCAACCTTTAACCCTCATAAGAGCGAAGCTATAAGCGAGCAAACAGCCTACTTAATGCTAAACTTAATGGAAGCGGTGGTAAATCAAGGAACGGCCATAAGGTTACGCTACCGCTATAACCTCGAAGGGCACATTGCAGGTAAAACTGGAACCACCCAAAACCATTCCGATGGTTGGTTCATGGGAATTACACCAAATATAGTTGGTGGCGTTTGGGTTGGAGCCGAGGATAGGGGGGTTAGGTTCAAGGAGATTGGAATGGGACAGGGAGCCAACATGGCGCTTCCAATTTTTGCGCTTTTTCTTGAAAAGTGCTATAAGGACGGTAGCGTAGGAATTAGCCCGCTCGACGATTGGGACAAACCCCTTCGTGTTGATCACCAGTCGCTTGACTGCCCTAGCCCCGATTTAATTGTCCCTGAAGAGAAGGATATTGTAGAAGATAATTTCTTCTAGGTTTTTCGAATTTGGGGAATTGAATCGATTAGGTTTTTGGTGTATTCTGTTTGAGGATTTTGGAATATTTCATCCGGATCACCGGACTCAACCAACTCACCCGATTTCATAATTAGCACCCTGTTGCTCATGTACTTCACTACAGAGAGGTCGTGCGAAATGAAAATGTAGGTTAAGCCCAAATCGTGCTTTAGCTGGTTTAGTAGGTTAAGTATTTGAGCCTGCACCGAAACATCGAGCGCAGAAACCATCTCGTCGCAAATTATAACTTTAGGATTTAGGGCAAGTGCTCTAGCTATAGCAACCCGTTGCCGTTGTCCTCCTGAAAACTCATGCGGGTATCGATAAAAACTATCTGTAGGTAGCGAAACCTGCTCAATTAAGCTAATTGCTTTTTGTTTTACTTCACTTTCTGTTTTAGCTAGCTTATGGAATTTTATTGGTTCCATAATTGCTTCGCCAATTGTATGCCTTGGGTTAAGCGAGGAGTATGGATCCTGAAAAATAAGCTGAACCTGCTTTCTGAAACTGGCAAGCTCATGGCTTTTCATTCTTCCTACTTCTTTTCTAAGATATGAAATTGTGCCGTTTTCAGTTTGTGTTAAACCAATTATAGCCCTTCCTAACGATGATTTTCCACATCCCGATTCTCCAACAAGTCCTAACGTTTCACCCTGATACAGATTGAGGTTTACCTTGTTTACTGCCCTGAATGATTTAGATGGTTTTCCAACTAAATTTCTTTTCAATGTGTACTCAACAACCACATCTTTAACCTCTAGTATTGGAGAAGCGCTGTAAATTCTGCCGTTTTGTTCCGTTCTTTGTTCTGTTGAAATAACTTCAACCTCAAGGTGTTGGTCGCTGGTTTCAATAAAATCGGATACAGTTGTTAGCTTTTGTGGACGTACATTTAAAGGCGGTTTGCACATCAACAAACCTTTAGTGTATGGGTGTTTCGGCGAATTAAAAATACTATCGCAGGTTCCTTCCTCAACCAATTGTCCCTCTTTAAGCACAATAATTCTGTTGGTTACCTGTGAAATTACTCCCAAATCGTGGCTAATGAAAATTAGGCTTAACCCTCGATTAGCAACCAACTTTTTTAGGAGAAGAATTATTCCCTTTTGGACGGTTACGTCGAGGGCTGTAGTTGGCTCATCGGCAATAAGTATGGAGGGATTTCCGGCAAGAGCCATGGCTATCATCACGCGCTGCTTCTGGCCCCCGCTCAGCTCGTGCGGGTAGCTTCTGAAAACCTTTTCGGGGTTGGGAAGCTGCATTTCCCCGAAAAGTTTAAGGCAAGCTTCTCTCGCTTTTTCTTTTGTAACACCCTGATGCAGAATAATTGATTCACAAACCTGCTTGCCGCAACGCATTGAGGGATTTAGGGATGTCATTGGTTCCTGAAAAACCATTGAAAGATGATTCCCCCTGAATGTTCGATGCGTTTTTTCATCAATTTCAAGAAGGTTGAAGGTTTCCCCCGAATCGGGTATTTGAAGCGATGCTTCACCGCTAACCAGCTTCGCATTTTTGGGGAGTAACCCCATTAACGCCAAAGCAGTAATTGATTTACCAGAACCCGATTCGCCAACAAAACCCAGCGATTCCCCTTTTTTTAACGAGAAGGAAAGGTTTTGCAGTGCAAGGCTATCACCAAATTTTATTGAAAGGTTTGAAACCGATAGCATTGGAAGGGGTATTAGGTTACATTCTCTTGGGCAAAAATTCTTTTTGTAATAATCCTCACCGGGAAACGGGCGGTGAGGTAACCAATGGTTAGCACAACTACCATTATTGCGGCTATGTCGGGAATCTGAATATCCACGGGGTACGCATCAACAATAAATCCTCCGGCTCCGGTTAGCTTCACCAGCTTGAATTGAATTTGAAGCCAGCAAATTAGCAGCCCAAGCGCAGTTCCCAGAATGGTTCCACCGAAGGAAATCAGGAGCCCCTCGGTTAGAAAAATCTTTTGAATTAGGTCGTTGTTGGCACCCAGGCTACGGAGCGTTTCAACATCCTTGCGCTTGTCAATAATCAACATCGATAGCGAACCAATAATGTTGAACGATGCGATGAAGAGTATGAGGGACAAAATTACTCCGATGGAGAGTTTCTCGGTGTTCATTGTTCGGTATAGCGACTCATTTTGCTGGTATCGGTTAAGCACCTTGAATTTTTCACCTAAAATTTTTTGTATTTCAGCTTGCGCTTTACTCTTGTTAACTTCTGGTTTAAGAAGAATTTCGACGCTGGTTACTTCAGTGCTGAAGTTGGTTACTATCCGCGCAAACTCAATGGGCACAATTATGAACTGTGAGTCGAACTCCTGTTCAATGGCAAAAACCCCCGATGGCATAATCAACTTCGAGTTGAACGCGTTGGCGGAGGAAATGGAGAATTGGCGTCCACGTTTAGGGATGTAGATCTCAATGGGATCGAAGTGAGCAAGGTTGGCGTTAAGGTAGTATGCAACTCCTTGACCCATAATTGCCAGCGGCTGGCTTCCCCGCCAAAGCTGAAATTGCCCGTCAATTATCATCGAGTCAACACCCGAAAGTTCGGGGTAGTTTCGGCTAACCCCTTTAATAACACCAATGTGCTGCTTGTTTCGGTACTTGAAAAGGGCGTGCTCCTGCAGCACTTCCGAAAAAACGGCAACCCCGGGGTAGCTCCGAACGGCGTTTAACTCCGCCAACGTATCGGGGAAGGTTTTCCCCTCAACCAGCTCGATGCGTAGGTCGCTATCAATATTCGAGAACATTTTTCGGATAAGCTGGTCGAATCCGTTAAAAACCGAAAGAACAACAATTAGCGCTGTTACTCCCACGGCCATGCCCACCACTGAAATGGTTGAAATTATGTTGATAAGGTTGTGCGATTTTTTCGCAAATAGGTAGCGGCGAGCTATGTAGAATGGGAAGTTCATATTCAGTGATTATTTCTGACAGAAATAAATTACCTCGTCTTTCGGAAGGGCGTAACGTTCGGCCAGTTCTGGTGGCATTCGTTTTGCAAAATCGTCCTCGGTAACCCTGAAGCCCGCCTCGGCCAACCTTTTTCCGTAGTCGTTACCGTAAAGCCTTACATGGTCGCGCTGTCCGTAAAGTTTCTCCCGCATTTCGGGCGATTTAACCGACTTATCCTCTTGGGTTTCTTCCATTGAACTGTCCAGAGGAACCTGGAAGATTCCAAACCCATTTGGCTTCAAAACTCTGAAAAATTCTCGCATTGCCAAACGATCATCGGCAACATGCTCGAGCACGTGGTTGCAGAGAATTATATCGAACTCATTTTCGGGGAAAGGAATGTTCTGCACATCGAGCTTCACTTTTGCCCAGGGCGAGTTAAGGTCGGCGGTTACGTATTCAATGTTCCTCAGCATTCCGAAAGGTTTCAGGAAGCAGTACTCGGGGGCAATGTGTAAAACCTTCAGCGGAGCTGAAAAAAAGTTTGTTTTTTCTTTCAGGTATAGCCACAGAAGACGATGCCGTTCGAGCGACATGGAGTGTGGTGCAAGCGCATTATTTCTTAAATTTACCCTTCCGTAGGGAAGTAACTTTCGGTACGTTTTCCCCGAAATTGGATCCTCGAATCGGTTTCCGCGGTAGAATACTGCAACCAATCGCATGGCTACGCCCGCAAACTGTTGAAGCCTATGACGAGGTAAAAACCTTGTGGTGAAGGAAATAATGTGTCGAATCATTTTCTACTCCTTGAGTAACCGGTCGATATTCTCGATGTAATCCAGCGAATCATCGATAAAGAAAGCTAGCTCTGGAACAATCCGTAGCTGGTTGCGAACCCGTTTCCCCAGCTCGTGCCTAATGGATTTTGCCTGCTGGTTTATTGTTTCCAAAACCGACTCCCTCTTATCATTTGGGAAAATGCTAACGTATGCCTTGGCCAGGCTGAAATCGGGGCTCATTCGAACTTTGGTAACTGTAATCATGCTTCCGTGAAACATTCCGGCTGATTGACGCTGAAATATTTCGCCCAAATCCTTCTGGATTTGTCGTCCCACCTTAATCTGTCGTGTGCTTTCCATCTTTTCATCTGTTATTCACTGCAAATATAACTATTAAAAGCGAACCAGTAAACCAATAATTTGCAAACTGTTCCATGTAGATATGCAGCTACAACAATCCCATTCTTTGAATTGTTTTACTATATTTGCAGCCTAACTTTTTAAAACAGGAATTTACCATGGATATTGTAGTTAGTGGCATTCGATCGACAGGAAAACTTCATTTGGGGAACTACTTTGGGGCGTTAAAGAATTTTGTGAAGATGCAGCACGAGAATACGTGCTACTTTTTTATTGCCGATTTTCACTCGCTTACAACCCATCCAAATCCTGCCGATTTACACGGTTCCGTGAAGCAGGTGCTGGCTGAATACCTTGCCTGTGGCCTCGACCCTGAGGTTGCCACCCTCTACGTTCAGAGCGATATCCCCGAAATTCCTGAGCTGTATCTTCTCCTAAATATGAACGCATACTTAGGCGAATTGGAGCGTTGCACCTCCTTTAAGGACAAAGTACGTAGTCAGCCCAACAACGTGAACGCGGGCTTGCTGACCTACCCAACCCTGATGGCGGCTGATATTATTATTCACAAAGCGCACAAGGTTCCCGTTGGCAAGGACCAGGAGCAGCACCTTGAAATGACCCGAACATTCGCAAACCGGTTTAACCGTTTGTATAACGTTGAGTATTTCCCCGAACCCGTAGCGTACAACTTTGGGGAGCAGCTTGTAAAAATTCCCGGGCTAGATGGGTCTGGTAAAATGGGAAAATCGGAAGGGAATGCTATTTACCTTTCGGACGATCCTGAAACCATTCGTAAAAAAGTTATGAAGGCTGTTTCCGACAGCGGTCCAACCGAGCCAAACCAGCCAAAACCAGAGGCAATTCAGAATTTATTCACAATTATGTCGGTGGTTTCGAAACCCGATACCCTGAAATTTTTTGAGGAGAAGTACAGCTCCTGCGAAATTCGCTACGGTGACATGAAGAAACAGCTAGCTGAGGATATTACCCTGTTCACCAACCCATTCCGTGAGAAAATAGAATCGATACTTGCCGATAGCGATTACCTACGTAAAGTTGCTAAAATGGGAGCCGAGAAAGCGCGCGAAAGCGCTACCAAAACGCTAGCTGAGGTTCGAGAAATTATAGGTTTCAGGAAGTTCTAACTCTCGCTAACACCCTCAATCGACCTGTTAAGGAAACTTACCAGCGGGCTTAGCTCACGAAACACACCAACCGTTTTTTCAAGCAGGCTGCTGCTTACAATATCCCTGTTGTTTAGGGTTGCAAGGGGTGTTATGTTTTTTAGCTTAAGGTACTCGCTTACTTCGGAATCAGCAGGAAATCCGGTTGGAACACGTTTCAACTTTTCTTCGCCAAGGCTCTGGAATGTGCTTGTAAAAGATTTCTTTTGAACGATTGGCAGGAATTCTTTGGAGTACAAATCCATGTCCTCACGAATTCTTTTCATTACAATGGTTGGAGCCATGTAAACACCACCCGAAATGAACGATTCTGAAGGTTCAAGATGAAAGTAGTAACCCGAGAAACCTCTTTTCCTTCCTCCCTTTGCCATGTAGGCACCGAAGTTCGTTTTGTACGGATCCTTATTCTTTGAGAATCGAACATCACGAAAAATTCTGAAAATGCAATCTTTAGGCTCTAGGGCTCCAATGGAGTTGTCAAACTCTTTTATTCGTAGAATAAGCTGGGCAATAAACTGCTCAAATTCAACTTTTGCAATTTCGTATTTCGATCTGTTTTCAGCAAACCACTCACGGTAGTTATTGTCTTTCAGTTCAGAAAGGAAGTTCAGGGAATTAGTTAGCATTAAATTAATTGTTATGTTCGTTAACAATATAAAAGCCTAGCTTGTCGGGATGATCAGCAACGATGGTATTCAATGGCAAACGGTTCATCATGTGGAGCATAATTATGTCGCCACCGGCTGCCCAAATAAATAAAATACCGAAGCAAATTAGGAAACCGTTGCCAACCATAAGCGCTACAATTGAGGGAATTATCCCCATTGCCACCAAGGGTAGTGCTCCACCAACCATGTAGTGTTTAACCTTTAGCGGATCTTTACAGTGACAGTATGGGGTAATGTACTTCCAGATAATTCCAAAACGAATGGAGCGGAAGCCACTCTTTGCAAAAATGGCCCAGCCAATTCCGTGCAATGATTCGTGAACGACAACCCCTCCAAGAAGAATTACCCAGAAGTAGCGGAGCAGTATTTTATACCCAGCTTTTGCAAGCTCAAAATCCCAAATTAACGAGAAGGGTAGCAGGGTCAAGGCTAGTATGGGTATAATTAAAAAGAGTGCAATAAGGTTAGCCCTTCCTGCACTCAGCGTGTACTCCACCGCACTATTTTCGGTGTTATCCATAAGTAGTATTCTCGCTTTTTAAAAGCGAAGCGGTTTACTCAACGGTAACCGATTTCGCCAGGTTTCTTGGCTGGTCAACGTTGCAGCCCCTCATTAGTGCAATATGGTAAGCAAGAAGCTGCAACGGAACCACTGCTAGTAACGACTCTACTATTTCGCTGGCCTTTGGAATTTCAATCACGTAATCGGACATTCCCTTGATAACCGTATCGCCTTCTGTTACAATGGCAATTACTACGCCTTTTCGAGCTTTCACTTCCTGAATGTTGCTTACAACCTTCTCGTAGCTGCTATCCTTTGGTGCGATAACAACAACGGGCATCTTCTCGTCAATGAGTGCAATTGGGCCGTGTTTCATCTCAGCAGCTGGGTAGCCCTCAGCGTGGATGTACGAAATTTCCTTTAGCTTAAGCGCTCCTTCGAGCGCAACGGGGAAGAAGTAGCCCCTGCCCAGGTATAGGAAGTTTGTAGAATCCTTGAAAATTCCGGCAATCTTTTCGATGGAGGTGTTCGACTCCAAAATTTTCTCAATTTTTTCAGGAACGTATATCATCTCACGAATAAGCTGCTCGTATTGGTGCTGAGAAATGAAATCGCGTTTACGACCCAGCAGCATAGCAATTAGCGTAAGTACAGTAACCTGGGCTGTGAAGGCCTTGGTTGAGGCAACGCCTATTTCGGGGCCTGCGTGTGTGTAAACCCCTGCATCGGTTTCGCGGGGAATGCTCGAGCCAACAACATTGCAAATACCCAGCACTAAGGCTCCAGCCTGGCGGGCAAGCCTAATGGCGGCCAAAGTATCGGCGGTTTCGCCGCTTTGGCTAATGGCAATTACCACATCGTCCTTGAAAATTATGGGGTTACGATACCTGAATTCGGATGCGTACTCAACTTCAACCGGAATTCGGGCATACTCCTCAATTAGGTATTCACCAACCAGCGCTGCATGCCATGATGTTCCGCAACCTATGAGGACAATTCGTTTTGCTTTTACCAAGCGGGGGAGCACCTGGTACAATCCGCCGAGGTGAATTTCTTTTGAGTCGGCTGAAATTCTTCCGCGGAAGGTATCCATAATACTACGAGGCTGTTCAAAAATTTCCTTGAGCATGAAGTGGTCGAAGCCATTCTTTTCAATCTCCTCAATGTCCAAGTCAAGGGTTTGTATATTTGGCTGTAACGCTTCGTTCATAATGGTTTTGAGGGTAAGCTCACCCCGACGAATAATGGCTACGTCATCGTCGTTCAGGAAAATAACGCTATTGGTGTGCTCAATAATAGGTGTGGCATCGGATGCAACGAAATACTCGTTTTCGCCAACGCCAATTACCAGGGGACTCCCTTTTCGTGCAGCGATGAGGGTATTTGGTTCGTCGCGGCAAATTACAACAATACCGTAAGCCCCAACAACTTTTGTTAGCGCAAGACGAACGGCAATTTCAGCAGAGATATTCCCTTTCAGGAAAATGTATTCAATTAAGTTTGCCAGAACCTCTGTGTCGGTTTCTGAGGAAAACGTATAGCCTCTGCGTTCTAGGCGCTGCTTCAGGTGGCCATAGTTTTCAATAATCCCATTATGGATAATAATGAAATGGCCGTTCATGGAAATGTGGGGGTGCGCATTGGCATCGTTGGGTTCACCGTGGGTTGCCCAGCGAGTATGACCAATCCCCATTGTGCCAACAAGTTTCTTGCTGCCAATGTGCTTCTCAAGGTCACTAACTTTTCCCTTACGTTTATGCATTACGGGCTCGCCGTTCACGACACAGATTCCTGCAGAATCGTAGCCTCTGTACTCGAGTCGCTTCAATCCGTTGATAATAATAGGGTATGCTTCCTTGTTCCCTATGTATCCTACTATTCCACACATAACCTTGCTATAGTTTAGTGTAAGTAATTTTTAACTTTATTTTCCCGGAATGGTTACCGCTACGAAGCACCGTTCGGTTTGCATCGAAATACGATTCTGGCTCAAGGTAAAGCTTATCGGTTTTTAAATCGCCGTTCAGCAAATGTTGTAGGTGAAGAGTAATATTGAACGAATAGTAATTATTAATTCTGCTGTATACACCACCTGCGCCAGCGTCAATATCGTAATCGTCAATCAAGTTAATTTTGTCATTCTCCTTATGGTATATTGTTAACTTATCGATTATGGTGTCGGCAGGCATCCCAGAGTGATTTTCACGCTCGATATAAAGTTGTGCACGGTTTATGGCTATAGGCATTGAGTCAAGCCACGATTTTAAATCGTTCAGTTTAAGCATCCCTCTTACACCTCCCATTCCCTGGATATAAAACACAGAATCCTGGATAGTGGTGTCGTTCAAATAGTTAATATTTAACGAGGGGGATGCAGCGGTATAATCGTGCTCAAAATGGTTGAATCTTTTACAGTACGTGTTGAGGAGCATTGTGAAATAGGAGGAAGTTGTGGAGTCCTCTTCAACGGTTTTTGTGTAGTAGATAACTATTCTATTGCTGGTGTTAGTAAAGTCGAAGTAATGAACTGTTTTATTGAGGGTTTCGAATGGATTTGTTCTAACATAGATACCGTAAAAGAGGCTGTCAAAATTATTCTGATTTGAAAGGGTTACGGAATCGGCAGTAATAAATTTTTGAGCCCATTCAAAGGATAATGGTACCTTGAGTTGTGAATCGCCCTGATAATTAGTAAAACCGATAGGTTCGGGGTTGTAAATATTAGACAGGGGCGCCAGGGCATTATACACAGAGTCCTCCTGTAGGGAATCTGTTAGCTCATGCACATAAATCTTCATAGGAATAGTTGGGTCACCAAACGATTCCTTAAGATTAAGAATTAAGAAAACAGAATCGACAACCGGGTTTTCCCCAAAATCGTGGTTAAGCGAGGGTAGAATAACCGAGGAAAGGAATGATGCTTGTGATTTACCAAAAATCTCATCGTAAACAGAACCTACAATGGCTTCGGTAAAGAATCGAGCATCAAGTGTATCGCCAACCAATGTGTATGCCGATAATGTGAACGAAGTGTCAACCTCAACTTTCAGGAAATCCTGAGATGGGATAACGTCGTAACCCAGGTAATCGGGTGGGGAGATACACCTCCAAAACAGGAGGCTAAAGAGCATAAATAAAAAGAAAGAGCGGTAAGGTTTACGGTTTGGTCGTAGGGTAAAACTAGGAAAGTTAACTTTTATCATTTGACGCTTCGTTTAAAATCTTGTCATAAAATCCGTTAATATCATCAATATAGTTGTCCTTATCAGGAATAGATAGAACGGGTTTTTTTATTGTATTGATATGTTCAACCAAGGATTTTTTTTGTTTCTCTTCACCAAAAATTATTCCATCGGAGTAGTTAATTGCAAAATTTGTGATGCTCTCGTAATCGGTATTTTTCAGCAGATCGGTATCTTTCTTGGTAACTCCTTCCAGCTTAAGCTTGCTTTTCAGGTTGGGGTCTAGCGTATTGTCGAAAGAGTCGTTATACAACGAAAACACAACTTTTGCTTTTGAAAACACCGGATCCTCCTTATAGGTTCTTTTCACTAGCATAGGAACAAACGAGGTGAACCAGCCGTGACAGTGAACAATATCGGGAGCCCAGCGTAATTTTTTAACGGTTTCGAGCACTCCGCGGGCAAAGAAAATTGCACGCTCATCGTTGTCAGCAAAGAACTTCTTTTTCTCGTCGCGTAAGATTTGCTTCCGATGGAAGTAATCCTCGTTGTCAATAAAGTAAACCTGCATACGTGCGCTTTGTATTGACGCAACCTTAATAATAAGCGGGTGATCGGTGTCGTTAATCACTAAATTCATCCCGGAAAGGCGTATCACCTCGTGTAGCTGGTTTCTGCGTTCGTTTATACAACCCCAACGCGGCATAAAGGTTCGAATTTCTTTTCCTCGCTCCTGAATTCCCTGAGGAAGGTTCCTACTAATAACGGATATGTTAGTTTCGGGCAGGTAAGGTGTAATTTCTTGCGAAACGAATAGTACTTTAACACTTTTCATCAACCTCTATATTTCTGTATCACAAACGTTTAAAAAAATGATGTGTCTCAGAACTTAATCTAAAATGCACACTATGAAATAATTTACAAAAGTATAAAAAAAAAATTACTTTTTTTAGTATATCTGTGCTATGTTTTTTTCGTATCCTGATCGGATATTACCTAAAAATGATGTTTTTTGTCTTGGAAATTAAAAAAATTACGAACTTTGCCCGCTGTTTTTAGCTTTAATGTTAGCTTTTTTTTGTAATAAATAACAAACCATGCAGGTTGCAACTACAGTCGAACAACTAAAGCAAACGATTGGCAAAGAGAGGGAACAAGGGAAGCAGGTTGGTTTTGTTCCAACCATGGGAGCATTACATAAAGGGCATGTTACGCTAGTGGAGCAAGCGGTTGGCTCAACCGATTTTGTTGTGGTGAGTATATTTGTAAATCCAACACAGTTTAACAATCCGAACGATTTAAAAACCTACCCTCGAACACTGGAACACGATTTGGAGAAACTTGAGGAAGCTGGGGCTTCGCTTGTATTCGTTCCTTCAGTGGAGGAGATTTATCCCGAACCCGATACCCGTGTTTTCGATTTTGGGAACCTCGACAAGGTAATGGAAGGTCAGCACCGCCCGGGACATTTCAACGGGGTGGCTCAAGTGGTAAGCAAGCTGTTCGGTATGGTAAATCCGCACAAAGCGTTTTTCGGACAGAAAGATTTCCAACAGCTGGCAATAATCCGAAGAATGGTTGAGATGCTTAACCTCAACATTGAGATTGTTTCGTGCCCAACCGTTCGGGAAAGCGATGGGTTAGCCATGAGCTCACGCAACATGCTGTTGAACCCCATGCAGAGAGCCAGCGCTCCAATTATTTCAAAAACTCTTACCCAGGCGCGTAACTTTAAGCAGCAATTGAGCGTAAAAGAAATGATTGAATGGGTTAATAACGAGATAAACAAAAACCCTGAGCTGAACGTTGAGTACTTTGAGATTGCCGATGCAAAAACCCTTCAACCAGTAAATTCATGGAACGATTCAACCCAACTGGTTGGATGTATTGCGGTTCAGGTTGGGCAGGTTCGGTTAATTGATAACATTCTATTCTAAATTTCATAAAACAGAACAACAATGTTTGTTGAAGTTATAAAGTCGAAAATTCATCAGGTAAAAGTTACCGAGGCCAACCTATTCTACGTTGGTAGCATTACCATTGACGAAGATTTAATGGATGCCGCGAACCTCATCGCCAACGAGAAGGTGCAGGTGGTAAATATTAATAACGGAGAACGACTTGAAACCTACGTTATTAAAGGAGAAAGGGGTTCTGGTGAAATTTGCTTGAACGGGCCTGCTGCCCGGAAATGCGTTGTGGGCGATATTATCATCATCATCTCGTACGCCATGATGGATTTTGAGGAGGCGAAGAGCTTTAAGCCATCCATCATCTTCCCCGATGCGGAAACAAACAGGTTAGTTTAACTCCTTACTCAACCCCAGGTGAATACTTCAATCAAAAAAAAGGTTAGCTACTTTATTTTTTTTGGAATAGCAGCGTTGCTGCTTTTCTTTGCTTTTAGGGGGGTTGATTACAATTCGATGGTTAACGGATTCAGAAAAGCAAACTACAGCTGGGTGGCGCTTTCGCTCGTTGCTGGTTTCTTTTCCTACGTTGTACGTTCACTTCGGTGGCGCTTACTTATTGAACCGCTGGGTTTCTATCCTTCTCTTACCAACACTATGGGCGCATTGTTTTTCGGATATGTAACGAACCTTGCCTTCCCCAGACTAGGAGAAATTACACGCTGTGCATCGTTACGAAAAACCGATAAAATTCCCTTCGAATCGCTTGTTGGAACTGTAATTATTGAGCGTGCTTTCGACGTTTTAATGATTCTTTTACTCGTAATCTCCGTGTTTTTTATCAGAATTGATTTCTTTGGAGGCTTCATTTGGGATCAAATCGCTGTTCCTCTCTGGTCAAAAATGATATCACTTTTTAAAATATCGCCCATTATTGTTGTTGCGTTGGTAGCTTTCCTTGTCCTACTATTTTTCTTGCTGAGGAAAAATTTTCTGGGTGCTAAGTTTAAAAGGAGAATCATCTCACTTTTCTGGGGGGTTATTGATGGGCTGAAATCGGTGTACACCATGAAAAGACGTAAAGAGTTTTTTTTATACACAATACTCCTCTGGTTCCTTTACTGGCTAATGACCTGGCTGTTGGTTTTTGCCACCGAACCTACAAGCCAACTTGGCTTGGTTGATGGTTTCTTCCTGCTCGTAATCGGATCGCTTGGGATGGCTGCTCCGGTTCAGGGAGGATTTGGCGCGTTCCACATTATCACAGCAATGGGGTTGGGTATTTACGGAATTTCATGGGAGGATGGGCTGATTTGGGCTACCATCTCGCACGAAGCACAAACAATTCTGATGCTGGCTGTAAGCGTAGTTTTTATGATTATTTTTTTCTTAAAAAACCGTAAAACCTCTCCGGTTTAATCATTTCTTTTTCAAAAAGAAAATAAAATTTCATTTAACATACTCTTTTGGTTAAATTTGCTCACTTAAGCAGAGTGATTTTTCTTTTTCATTTCTTTTTGATTCATTTACTAACAATGGCTAAAGTTAAAACCAGCTACGTTTGCCAGAATTGCGGCGCCGAATCGGTGAAGTGGATTGGTCGCTGCCCCTCGTGCGGCGAGTGGAATACGTACGTTGAGGAGAAGGTTAGCCAAAGCAAACCGCGCGCTGGTTTGGTTGATGTTTCGCGCAGCGCAGTTCCCAAAGCGCTTAAGGAAATTGAATCGAGTAACGAGAAAAGGCTTGACACCGGAATTGGTGAGCTAAACCGAATTCTTGGCGGCGGATTGGTTCCCGGATCGCTGGTTCTGCTAGGGGGTGAACCCGGAATCGGAAAATCAACTTTGGCGCTTCAGCTGGCGTTGAAACTTAACCATTTAAAGGTTCTTTACGTTTCGGGCGAGGAAAGCGCACGACAAGTGAAACTCAGAGCCGACAGGCTTTCGAACGGAAACCAGGAGTGTTTGATTTTAAATGAAACGTTGCTTGATAACATTCTCACTCAGGCACAAAATGTTGAGCCTGAATTACTGGTAATTGACTCCATACAAACACTTTACACCGATACGATTGAATCCTCTCCGGGTTCGGTTTCGCAGGTGCGCGAGTGCGCGGTAGCACTTCTTCGCTACGCGAAAACAACAGGAATTCCGGTAATAATTATTGGCCACATCACCAAGGACGGCAGCATTGCCGGGCCCAAGGTTCTGGAGCACATTGTTGATGTTGTGCTGCAGTTTGAGGGCGATAGCAACTACCTGTACCGAATTCTCCGGTCGATAAAAAATCGGTTTGGGTCCACCTCAGAGTTGGGAATTTTCGAGATGCAATCGTCAGGGTTGATTGAGGTTCCAAATCCTTCTGAAATTCTTCTTTCGCATCGTGATGAAGGTTTAAGCGGAGTTGCCATTTCCGCAGCCATGGACGGAACGCGTCCGTTCTTAATTGAAACGCAGGCGTTGGTTAGCACCGCAGCCTACGGAACACCCCAACGGTCGTCGATGGGATACGAAAACCGACGGTTGAACATGCTGCTGGCAGTTCTTGAAAAACGGGCCGGATTTAAGCTGGCTTCGAAGGATGTTTTCCTGAATCTTGCCGGAGGAATAAAGCTTGCCGATCCCGCAATTGATATGGCGGTTATTGCAGCGGTTCTTTCATCAAACTTCGATTTGTCAATCTCCGGATCGGTTTGCTTCGCTGCCGAAGTTGGTCTTTCGGGTGAAATCAGGCAGGTTAGCAGGGTTGATCAGCGGGTATCGGAGGCAGCCAAAATGGGATTTGAGAAAATATTTGTTTCAAAATATCACTTCGGAAAAGGGAAAACCATTCCAGTAAATGGCATCGAAATTGTGCAGGTTGCCAGAGTTGAGGATTTGGTTAAATCGCTTTTTGGAAGAGGAAACTAAACGAATCTGTTCTCCTTTGTAAAAATAAACAAATAACAAAATAATTGGACAATAAATTATTAAGATGAAAAGATCGATACTAGTAACCGGAGGAGCCGGATTTATTGGCTCACACGTTGTACGTAGGTTGGTAACCCGTTACCCCGATTATCAGATTGTGAACCTCGATAGTTTAACATACGCAGGTAACCTGGAAAATTTAACAGATATCGAAAAATTACCTAACTACAAGTTTGTTAAGGTTGATATTACCGATGTTGATGCTGTTGAAAAAGTTTTTGCCGATTACAATATCGACGGGGTAATTCACCTTGCTGCAGAGTCGCATGTGGACAGGTCGATCTCCGATCCGATGGCTTTTATCAAAACCAACATTCTGGGAACCGTTGTGCTACTCAATGCAGCACGAAAACAGTGGGCTGGAAATTTCGAGGGGAAACGTTTCTACCACATCTCCACCGATGAGGTGTACGGCAGTTTGGGCGAGGAAGGAATGTTTGTTGAGACAACTCCCTACGACCCACGTAGCCCCTACTCCGCATCAAAGGCAAGCTCCGATCACATAGTGCGTGCATACTTCCACACGTACAAGCTACCGGTTGTACTTTCAAACTGCTCCAATAACTACGGGCCAAACCAGTTCCCTGAGAAACTGATTCCTTTGTCAATCAACAATATAAAAAACAGCAAACCAATTCCAATTTACGGGAAGGGTGAGAATGTTCGCGACTGGCTATATGTTGAGGATCACGCATCGGCCATCGACACCATTTTTCATAAAGGAGTAACCGGACAAACCTACAATGTTGGGGGAAACAACGAGTGGAAGAATATCGATTTAATCAAACTCCTTTGTAGGGTGATGGACACGAAGCTGGGAAGAGAGGCCGGAACTTCGGAGAAACTGATTACTTACGTTACCGATCGGGCTGGTCACGATTTGCGTTACGCCATCGATTCAACAAAGTTGAAGAACGACTTGGGTTGGGAACCATCAATTCAATTCCCCGATGGGTTGGCCAAAACGGTTGATTGGTACCTGGCAAACCAGAAATGGCTGAACGATATTATTTCCGGAGATTACGCGAATTACTACGAAGGAATGTACGGGAACAGATAAAATTTGCTCCCTTTCCTTAACGAGGTTGTTCATTCCGATATCGAATCTAAAAATAACCTTACTCTCCTACCCGTGGTACAGCCAAGGCAGGTAGGCGTTCCGTTCATCCCATTCGCTAAAACAAAAAAACTCTGCACATAATATGCAGGTTTGTTGATGCGCGGATGCGAATATACGATGATGAGCA
>Ga0209408_1000189_pt1 | contig 51792 bp, 48 predicted proteins | sample AD_UKC107_MetaG_FD_184422 | JGI IMG/M metagenome (GOLD analysis project Ga0209408, IMG submission 184422) | Active sludge microbial communities of municipal wastewater-treating anaerobic digesters from Hong Kong - AD_UKC107_MetaG (SPAdes)... | ecosystem: Engineered > Bioreactor > Anaerobic >... | reverse complement strand
TTGTTTGGGGAGGAAAAGAAAGAGCAGCCCTGCGAAGACAAGTGGTTTGACAGACCACAATTGGTCGTTGAGGGAACTGTTGACTTATCCGTATCACAGAATATCAACCAGTTGAGGGTGCAGTACCAAACTTTATAGAAAGAGAGAATGGTCCGTTGCAGCAATTATCATCGAAAATTTTGATTTAATTCCAGGAAAATTATGTAATTTATTATTCCTAATGTCCAAAAATGAATCCGCAGCAAAAATAATTTCAAAATCTATCGCTGAAAATTATAATGATATTCCAATATCTGTAATGTGTTTGCTGCAAGATCTGTCAAGAAGCGATAAAATAGCAGCTGTAGTGGCACTAGATATAATAAAAAATGCTGATAAACTCCCGCATGAAGTATTGCGCATCTTAATTAACGTCTCTGAAAATGATACCGTGGCAAAAGAAATCGTATATTCAATAGATGAAAACTTTAATAATTTGCCTGAAGATATTAGAAATGATCTGCTACTTAAATTCATTGAAAAGGACGAAATTTCGATACCGACAGCTCGCATAATAGCTCAAAATTATGACGCTATTCCTGGAGATATTCGAAATCATATAAATAGACTATTGGAAGATCAAAATGTATTAGAATATTTCGGCATGTGTATGAGGAATTTAGATGGGGCGAGACCATTACGAATAAAATCAAAGTATCTATTAAATAAGATAATATTTAAGCTGTCCTATATCGGCTGGTGCGACCTCAAATCTGTAATCGCTAATTTCGCATTAGACAATTTGAATAAGCTACCAACAAGCGAAAAAAATGACCTAATGAGCGATATTGAACAATTGTGCTTAAAAATCGCTAATAGTGATGAAAACTACAAACATTTAGTAGATGGCCAGTTCGATTTCACCCTTGAAGATATCAAAAGTATATCACATAAAGTAAATCATATATTAGAGTATTTATTAATTAATTATTCCGAATACGATCCGTACGAATTAAGTTTAATTTTAGCCCAAAAAAAGGATATATCAGAGTTTATTTTAATGGATTTGATAAATCGAAATAGATTGGATAGTAGAATATATGCCGAATCCTTAATGGATAAGCTACTTCAGAACCTCAAGAATTATATATAATGTATGCTTAATATCGCAGACTCAACATGCACTAAATTGACCGCTTTGTCTTATCCCTCCTAGATGCATTAGCAAATCTTCCGATCTGTTTATCAATCCCCAAGAAAAAATACCCTTGGAATGAATAAGAATGAAGAGCTTGAAAGGAATCCAGACCGAGAAGAACGTCCTCACGGCCTTTTCCGGAGAATTCCTGGCGAGAAACTGGGACAACTTCCTCGCCTCTCAGCCAAGTAGGAGGGCTACGAGCAGATCTCCGCCATCTTGGCCGAGGCCGCCGACAAACGAGAAGGAGCACGCAAAACGGCTCGTTAAGTTCCTCGGAGGCGGCGAGATCAACGAGCGGTGCCCCCACGAGCCGCCTACACCACCTCGAACGACAGCCCCATCGGCTTGAACTCCGACGTCTCCTGGCGCCTCAGCTTCGCTCTGATCTCCTGGAACCGCCGGACCGTCTACTGCGAGTAGAGCCGCTCACCGCATCGGAGACAGACCTCGGCCCTCACCTTCAGGAGAGCGGTGTGGGCGCCGCCTCTCAGGATCTTCTCCACCTCCTTCTCCACCAGCTCCCCGCCGCGAGAAGGGGCATTTATCGAAGGGTCTCATCCGTCATCACCTCCTCTATCAGTTCAGGATATGAGAGGTTATGTATATCAATGAGCCCGAAATCCCTTTTTGCATGATCTGGAGCGTGATCCCCTGACCTGGAAGAAAATCGTCTCCGACTTCGAGCGGGAGTTCACCGCCCTCCACGGCGACTGGATGCGCTCGGTGGAGCTGAGGGATAGAATCGGCGAGATCGTCGCCGGGCCCGATTTTAGCCACCTCGCCCCCGACCTCCAGGAGCGGCTCGATCTACTCCACGTGGAGCTGGTGGCCGCGACCCGCGAGAACGTCTGCACCAACGAGCGCTGCCCCCACTACCAAAAGGACTGCAAGATGAGATAGATGATCATCTCCGCCAGCTACAAGACGGACCTCCCGGCCTTCTACGGCCAGTGGTTCGAGAAGAGGCTCGAAGCCGGATACTGCCTGGTCGCCAACCCCTACAATCGCCGCCAGGTCCGCCGGGTCAGTTTGGCGAGGGAGGACGTGGACGGCTTCGTCTTCTGGACCAGGAACCTCGGCCCCTTCATGGGGCGGCTGGAGAAGGTGGCGGGGATCGGCCGCCCCTTCACCGTCCAGTACACCATCACCGGCTACCCCCGGGAGCTGGAGCGGACCGTTGTCGACGCCGACCGCTCCGTCCGGCACCTGCGGGACGTCGCCGAGATGTACGGTCCCCGAGCCGCAGTCTGGCGGTATGATCCCATCCTCTTCTCCTCCCTGACTCCTTGGGAATACCATCTCGAAAACTTCGAGCGGCTGGCCGGGGCTCTGGAGGGGGCGACCGACGAGGTGGTTATATCCTTCGCTCAGATCTATAAGAAGGCCGCTCGGAACCTCGACCAGGCCGCCCGCGAGTTCGGGTTCACCTGGGAGGACCCGCCCGACGAGGCCAAGCTGGACCTGGCGGCAAATCTGGTGGCGATGGCGAAAGCTCACGGCATGAGGCTCTCGGTCTGCTCCCAGCGAAAGTACGTAGTTCCCGGGGCGGCGGCCGCCCGATGTGTCGACGCCCGCCGGCTGGCAGCGATGGGGGGCCGACCGGTCAGGGCCAGGCTGAAGGGAAACCGGCCCGACTGCGGATGCTACGAGTCTGTCGACATCGGTGAGTACGACACCTGCCCCTCCGGCTGCGCCTACTGCTACGCCGTCCTCCGCCGGGATCTGGCTTTGAAGCGGTACCGAAGCCACGATCCCCAAGGCGAGTTTCTCTTCAGTCCTGCCGCTTCGCCTGAATATTCGAGTGTCCAGACGACCCTCCTCTGAATCATGCCCTTCCTGCCCTATTTCTGCCCGGAAACCCGCTCCAGCCCATTAGAAAAATTAGAAAAACTGGGGCGTCAAGCCTCGTACCCCAGCTTTTCTGCCACCAGAGATGACATGGTGGCGTTGTAAACCTGGCCCAGCGCCCTCTGCGCCTCTCCCCTTCCATGCCAGGCGTTGCTGGAAATCGGGCCCAGCTCGATAGCCCTGTTGTATGCCTCTAGAGCCTCCTCGTTTCTGCCAAGTGCCAATAGAGCATCGCCCCTGCCTTCCCACGCGTTGGTATCGACTAAGTAGGGCTCGACTCCTGGAGAGGCTTCGAGGATTTGATCGAAGACCTGTAGGGACTCGTCGTATCTGCCGAGTTCGAATAGAACTCTTCCCTTCATCTGCAGCAGGTCGATGTTGCCTGGATCTTTTAAAATGGCCTCTTCGTAGAGCGCGAGCGACCTCTCGAAGGCCAACGTTGCCTCTTCTTGCTTTCCAGTCTTTTTCGGTGCCATTCCCTTGGAAAGCCAGATCTCTGCTAGCTCTTCCGTCTCGTTCTCCGGGATCAGCGCGATGGCCTCGTCGTAGGCCTCCAGGGCCTCGTCGTACCTATTCATCTCGGCGAGGAGGCTCGCCTTCCACTGCCAGCTGCTGACGTCATCGGGGTTCTGGATGATGGCCTCATCGAAGGCCGCCAGCGCCTCTTCTTTCCTCTCCAGCTCCGTCAAAATAAATGCCTTGAAATGCCACCACGTGCCGCTCTTGGGGTTCAGCTCCAGGGATCTGTTGACCGCCTCCAGAGCATCATCCCATCTCTCTGCAGCCGCCAGATCCTCGCTCTTGGCGGCGTAGGCCAGCGCCAGCTCCGCGGTGTCGTTTTCGGGTATCAGCTCTATGGCCCTGTCGTAGGCCTCCATGGACTCGTTCATGTCACCTATGTAGCTGATCACCTCGGCTTTTCTCCACCATACGTTGTAGTCGAGGGGTTTCAGCTCCGTGACCTTGTCGTAGGCCTCGGAAGCCTCCTCCCACCGGCCGAGGTTCAGAAGGACGTTGGCCCTCCCCATCCAGGCGTCGGCGTCGTTCGGGTCCGCCTCGATCCTCTGGTCGAAGACGTCCAGGGCCGTTTCGTAAGCCTGCTCGGCCTCCTCCGGCCTGTTCAGACGTCTCAGAACTAGCGCCTTGTTCTGGCAGGCATCGGCGTCGCCGGGGTCCTCCTCAAGGTCCTTATCCAGAAGGACGAGGGCCTTCTCGTAGGTCTCGGCGGACTCGTTCACCTTTCCCACGACCGCGAGTTCGAAGGCCTTTCGTATGAGGATCGTCTCGTTCTCGGGATCGATCTTCAGGGCCTCATCGTAAGCGGTGATCGCCTCTTCGATGGAGCCGTTTTGATACAGCTCCTGGGCCCTATTCATCCAGTAGTCTGCGGTCTCCTGCTGCGCAAAGGCGGGACCGCAGAGCATAGCCAGAGCCGCTAAGGCTAAGGCGAGCCCGATCCTTCCGCCCAGCTTCGATGGCCCGGTGAGGGCCTCCAATGGTCCATTTTTTCCTTTCACATCAACCCACTCCACGTTTTCACCCAGATGTGATCACAAAAAACTTTGACTAATTTCACAACTCATACCCCGGATCTCTGGCCTTGGCGAAAGCGGCCTCTGCTTCAGAATTTCTGCCCAGCAACTGGAGGCAGCGTCCATAACTATCTTCTTCTTCTTCTTCTTCTTCAAATTCATAACCACCATCCCCACGAAGATCGATATTTACGGATTATTCTTAAACTTATGGGCCCAACAATATGCTTTAAACGGAACTGATGACCCAGGATGACAATATAAGCTTAGCTCAAATCCTATTTATATACAATTAAGCATAACTTTATAAGGCTTATGCTCCTGAAAGATCTAGCCTTACTAATGGGACGATTTGAAGAGGATCTGCCGCACAGCCAGATCAGGATGAATTGAAGAAGCTCGATCTTGAGGGATGTCGGTGCCATTCAAAATTGATCAGACAGGCTCAGCCGGCTCGATTCATCGATAGATCGCCGAATCACCCATAAGGCATTATACCCATGAAGAGAATACTCTAGGCGAGATCCGTTCTTGATGCGCAAGGCTGGGCTGTGGTGCAGGGATGATTCGAGCTCTGTTGGTGGACGACGACCCCTCGGTCCTGGAGATAACCAAGATATTCCTCGAGAGGTCCGGAGACATCGGGGTCGATGCCGTCGAATCGGCCGAAGAGGCGATAAAAAGGCTGAATGACGGGCACTACGACGTCATCGTCTCCGATTACGTGATGCCTGAGATGGACGGGATATCATTTTTGAAATTCGTCCGAAGCCATGACCCCGAGATCCCCTTCATCCTCTTCACCGGAAAGGGGCGAGAGGAGGTGGTGATCGAGGCCCTCAACAACGGTGCCGACTACTACCTCCAGAAGGACGCAAATCCCAGGGTCCTGTATGCAGAGCTGACCCATCAGATCCGCCAGGCGGCAGAACGGCAGAGGACGAAGAAGGCCGTCCGGGAGAGCGAGGAGAAGTACAGAGCCCTCTTCGAGAACATGAACGAGGGCTTCGTCCTCTACGAGTTCATCCGCGACCCCCATGAAGTCCCCACGGATTACGTGGTCAAGGACGCCAACCCCTTGATCAGCCTGATCGCCCAGGTCGAGCCGGAGGAGGCGATGGGAAAGAGGGCCACCGAGATCTTCGGGTCGGAGACCCCCCCTTTCATGGAGATCTACTCGAGGGTCGACCAGACGGGATCTCCTGCCAAGTTCGAGGCCTTCTTTCCCCTGACCGGCCGATACTTCAGAATCTCCGTCTTCTCCATCGGAAGAGGACGGTTTGCGACCATATTCTCCGACATCACCGAGCAGAGGAGGATGGACGAGGAGCTCTGCCGAGCTCACAAGCAGCTCTTTGAGATCATAGACTTCCTACCCGACGCCACCTTCGTCATAGACCAGAACAAGAAGGTTATCGCCTGGAACCGGGCTATCGAGGAGATGACGGGCGTGGCCAAGGAGGAGATCATCGGAAGCGGCGCCCGCTCCTACGCCGAGCCCTTCTACGGATTCAAGAGGCCCATTCTGATCGATTCCATCTTCGACCAGGATGAGGGGCTGGAAAAAGAGTACGATTACCTTCGCCGGAAGGGAGATTCGATCTTCGCCGAGGTCTTCGTCCCTCACCTCTACGGGGGCAAGGGGGCCTACATCTGGGCCATAGCCTCGCCCCTATTCGACGAGTTCGGGAACATGGCGGGAGCTATCGAGTCTATCCGGGACGTAACCGAGCGGAGACGGGCCGAGCTGGACCTCCGGGAGACCCGGGACTATCTGGACAGCCTCCTCCATTACGCCAACGCCCCCATCGCCGTCTGGGGGCCCGATATGAAGATCATCCGCTTCAACCGGGCCTTTGAGCGGCTGACCGGCTACGCAGCCTTTGAGATCGTCGGCCGGGAGGCATCGATCCTCCTGCCCGATGAGGGTCGAGAGGAGGCCCTGGCAAAGATCTCCTTCGCCCTGGAAGGAGAGTGCTGGGAGTCGGTGGAGATCCCGGTCCGATGCAAGGACGGGGGGGTCAGGATGGTCCTCTGGAACTCGGCGAACATCCGCTCCGAGGAGGACGGGACCCTGGTTGCGACCATCATCCAGGGGCAGGACATCACCGATCGGAAGCGGGCAGAGGAAAGGCTCATCGAATCCCACAAGCGGCTTCTGGACATCATCGATCTATTGCCCGACCCCACCTTCGTCATCGATCAGGAGAGGAGGGTGATCGCCTGGAACCGGGCCATCGAGGAGATGACCGGGGTCGCCAAGCAGGATATCGTCGGGAAGGGCGATTATGCTTACGGGGAGGTCTTCTACGGCGCGAAAAGGCCCATCCTCATCGATCTGATCTTCTCCAGGGACGAGGAGCTGGAGGCCCTCTACAGCTACGTCAAGAGGGAGGGGGACACCCTCTTCGCCGAGTCCTTCGTATCTCCTCCTCGGGGAGGAAAGGGGGTTTACGTCTGGGGAACGGCTTCTCCCCTCTTCGACAGGGACGACCGGATCGTGGGGGCCATCGAGTCGATCCGGGACGTCACCGAGATCAAGGAGACGGCTATGGCGCTCCAGGAGAACGAGGAGAGGCTGAAGCTGGTCATCGGGGGAGCGAACCTGGGGATCTGGGACAGGAACGTGAAGACGGGAGAGGTGGTCCGGAATCGGCGGCTGGTGGAGATCTTCGGCTACCCCGAGGAGGACTTGAAGGGCCAGGCCTGGGATCGGGAAGGCGTCATACATCCAGATGATTTCGATAATGTTATGGCGGCCCTTCAGGACCACTTCGAGGAAAGGACCCCTTGCTTTGAGATCGAGTATCGGCTGAGGCGCGGAGACGGCCGCTGGATATGGGTCCGCGATCGGGGGGAGGTGATGGAGAGGGACGAGGCTGGCCGCCCCCTGCGGATGGCGGGGATCACCCAGGAGATCACCGAAATCCGGCAGAGCCAGGAGGCGCTCCGGGAGGCGAACCGGAAGCTGAACCTCCTCAGCAGCGTCACCCGACACGACATCCAAAACCAGATAGCGAGCCTGTCGGGGTACGCCCTCCTCCTCAGCGAGATCCTCCCTCAGGACCCTGCCATGAGAAATTACATCGATCGGATCACCGAGCTGACGGAGACGATAAGAAAGCATGTCGCCTTCACCCGGGACTATCAGGACATGGGGGTGGCTGCTCCCGAGTGGCAGTCGGTGGAGGAGATCGTGCGGCGGGCGGCACAGTCTGCTCCCCTCCCGATCGCCAAAGAGCGGATCAGGCTCGAGATCTCCACCGGCCCCCTGGAGATCTTCGCCGACCCCATGCTGGAGAAGGTCTTCTTCAACCTCCTGGAGAACGCCGCGAGACACGGGGGCAAGGTCACCGAGATCCGGGTCTCCTTCCTCGAACGAAGGGATGATGGCGGCGGGGTCATCGTGGTCGAGGACGACGGGGTGGGGATACCGGCGGAGATGAAGGCCCGGATCTTCGATCAGGCCTTCGGGAGGCACACCGGCTATGGCCTCTTCCTCAGCCGGGAGATCCTGGGAATCACCAGGATGACCATCACCGAGACCGGTGAGGAGGGGCGGGGTGCGAGGTTCGAGATCTCGGTTCCGCGGGAGAACTACAGGCTGGGGTAGTCAAATCTATTATTATAATATTTTTACACAAAATTCAGAGTCATCTTTGAAATTCCGTCCCAGAAGAGACGATACATCCTCACACTTCGCACTCCACCAGGATCTCCTCCGCGAGCCTCCTCATCCTCTCCTCGCTGACGAGCTCCCCCACCAGCCGGAGGGCGAACTCCATCGCCGTCCCTGCCGCCTTGCTGGTGATGAGCTTCCCCGAGACCACCACCCGGTCGTCGACGTACTGGTCGTCGGTCAGGTCGCCTCGCCCGGCGGGGTGGATGGTCGCACGCCTCCCCTCCACCACCCCGGCCTTCACCAGAACCGAGGGCGCGCCGCAGATGGCTGCAACGTGCTTTCCCAGCCCATCCATCCGCCGGAGCAGGTCGAGGACCCGCTGGTCGTTGCCCAGGGTAACGAAGCCGGGATAGCCTCCGGGGAGGACGACGGCGTCGAAATCCTGGGGGTCGATCTCGTCGATGGAGGCGTCGGGGACGATCCTGATCCCGTGTGACCCCCGGACGGTGCCGACCTCGTCCTCGTCCTCGTCGGCCGCTCTTCCCTTCCCGAGCTCTCTATCTCTATTTCTCTCGCCGAGGCTTGTGGTCACCACCTCCACCTCGGCCCGCCTCAGGATGTCCACTATGGTGACAAACTCGATCTCTTCAAAGCCCTCTGCCAGGGGAACGACGACCCTCATCTGCTTCAGCCTCCTTTCTCTCCTCAACGTTTATCCTTCATAGTTCTTAGCTTCACAGTTTCGTGAGGTCGAAGGCCCAACGGCTGACGGTCGGGGCGACGCTCCCGCACCGCCGATGAAAATCGACCGCCAGGCCCTTCTCCTCGAACTCTTGGATGAGCCCCTCGATCTGGCTCTGCCGCTTGAAGGTGTAGAAGTGGATTGCGCCGCCCGGCCTGACCAGGGGGCTTATGGCGTCCAGGATCTCGTCCCTCCCGTAAGGGGTGGGGACCACGGCCCGATCGAACTTTTGCTCCGGACGAATCGACCTCCCCTCGCTCCTGTATTGAGATTTCCCCGCCAGGACCCGGCAGATCTCGAAGGCGTCGCAGTTGACGATCTGGATGTTGCCATCGACCTGGTTCAGCCTCGCGTTCTCCGCCAGCCATCTGCACGCCTCGGAGCTGATCTCCAGGGCCAGGACACGAGCCCCCGCCGCGGCCAGGGGTACGGCGAAGGGGCCGACCCCGGCGAAGGGGACGATGATCCGCTCTCCGGCCCTCACCTTCGATGCGACCCGCATCCTCTCAGAGCCGAGGCGGGGGTTGAAGAATACCCTGGCCAGGTCGAGATGGTAAGCGAAGCCGTACTCCCGGTTGCAGGTGACGGTACCTTCTCCCGCCAGGACCTCGAGCTCGGCGACCCTCCGCTCCCCCTCCAGCCTGGTGACCTTGTTGAGGACGGTCTTCACGTTCCTGTGGCGGGCGATTATCGCCTCTCCGATCTCTTTCTTGCGGCCTTCGAGGTCGGAGGTCCGGGGAATCGAGATTATGGCCGCGTCTCCAACAAGGGAGAAGCTGCACCGTGCCTCCTTGGGCATCTCGCGGGAGACGACGCCGGAGAACTCGTCTCTGGGCCTCCTCCCTCGCCTCATGGAGATCTCCCGTCGATTGATCCCCCGACAGGGACGGCGATGAAAGGCAGCATCTCCATAACCGTCCCAAAATACCCTCGAGCCGATATAGCTTCGTATTTGATGATCTGGCGGGAGAAGGATCAATAGGGAGATGGCTCTCGATTCCAGAGATCTGCGCCAGAGATCGAGAACCAGAGGCCATCGCCAGAAGTTGACGCCAGAGTGGATGACAGGGTCGGCGACCAGAGGATGTGAGAATTGGAGTCCGAGCTGACCTCGGGGAAAATAGAGAAAATTAAGTAGTTTGAACGCAAAAATAAAGAGCAGAGGTGAATCGGCTTGGAGAAATCGGAGAATAATTCGAAAGGGGCGATCATGAGAGGAGAGACTATCGCCTACTTCTCCATGGAGATTGGATTAGTGGAGGAGATCCCCACCTACGCCGGGGGCCTCGGGACCCTCGCCGGAGATACGGTCCGCTCCAGCGCCGATCTCGGAATCCCCATAGTGGCGGTCACTCTGGCCAGCAAGAAAGGAAGCTTCCGCCAGGAGCTCGATGCCGCTGGAAGGCAGATCGAGCATCCGCAAGATTGGAACCCCGCGGATCTCATGGAGCTTCTTCCGGAGAGGGCTCGGGTCCGGATTGGGGGAGGGATGGTCAGCATCGCGGCCTGGCAATACGACATCGAGAGCCCCACCGGCGGCAGAGTACCCGTCCTTTTTCTGGACACCGATCTTGAGGAGAACTCGCCGGAGGATAGGGGGATCACCGACCTTCTTTACGGCGGGGACTATAGGTACCGGCTGAAGCAGGAGATGGTCCTGGGGATGGGGGGGGTCAGGCTTCTAGACGCTCTGGGGTTTAAGATCAGAAAGTACCACTTGAACGAGGGGCACTCAAGCCTCCTGGCCCTGGAGCTTCTGGATCGGGCTGGCGGGGACCCTGATGCGGTCCAGGAGATGTGCGTATTCACCACCCATACCCCGGTGGAGGCGGGCCACGACAAGTTCTCTTACCATCTGGTGGGCGAATTGATGGAGGACGGCGACAGAATCGAGATGTTGAGGAGGTTCGGGGGCGGCGAGGAGCTGAACTTGACCCTACTCGCCCTCAACCTCTCCCACTACGTCAACGGCGTCGCAAAGAAGCACCGGGACGTCTCCAGCGCCATGTTTCCCGGATACGTCATCCACTCGGTGACCAACGGGGTCCACTCCTACTCCTGGACCTGCCCCTCTTTTCGAGAGCTGTACGACCGCTACCTTCCGGGCTGGGCGAACGAGCCCGAACTCCTGGTGAGGGTCGACATCATCCCCGACGAACTGATGGTGGAGGCCCACGCCACCGCCAAAAAGGAGCTGATCGACGCGGTCAACAGGTCGACGGGCTCCGATATGGACCCCGAGGTTCTGACCCTGGGGTTTGCGAGACGATCGACCGAGTACAAGAGGCCCACCCTGCTCTTCTCCGACCTGGACAGGCTCCGGAGGATAAGCTCCCGGGGCGAGGTCCAGATCGTCATGGCGGGGAAGGCTCATCCTCGGGACTTCCAGGGAAAGAGGCTGATCGAAGAGATCTTCGGTCACGCCAGGGCCCTCAAGGGCGAGGTCGAGGTGGCCTACCTTAAGAACTACGACATGGGTCTCGCGGCGAAGATGGTCGCGGGGGTGGACGTCTGGGTGAACACGCCGCTTCGGCCCCGGGAGGCCTCGGGGACCAGCGGGATGAAGGCGGCCCATAACGGGGTCATAAACTTCAGCGTTCTCGACGGCTGGTGGATCGAGGGTTGGATCGAGGGGGTGACGGGCTGGTCGATCGGCCCCGAGCCCGGCGAGGAGCTGACTGCGGAGGAGTCGAGGAGGAGGGATATCGACGACCTCTACAGCAAGCTCGAGTACATCATCGTCCCCACCTTCTATAATCGGAAGGACCACTGGGTGAGGATGATGAACGACTCCATCGGGATGCTCGCCTACTACTTCAACAGCCACAGGATGATGAGAAGGTACGTCACCGAGGCCTACCTTTGAATACGGAGATTTGCTTCGAGGTGGTCTATTGTCGGATCCGACTTGCAGGGGGCCGATTCCTACCGCCTATATGGCCTTCTATGTGGCCGCGTATCTGGGCATCTATCTGGCCTTCTTTCTGTCCCTCCATCAGGTCGCTACTGTGGCCCTGGCCCAGGGGGCGAATGTCACCGTCTGCCCTGAAGGTTGCGACTACTCCAGCATCAAGGCCGCCGTCTTCGCCGCACGGACGGGTGATGTGGTGTTGATCGAGAGCGGAAGGTACTATGAGCACCTGAAGGTCGACAAATCGATAACCCTTCTGGGCACGGACGCCGGGGCCGGGATTCCGATTCTGGACGCCACCGGATGCGGTTGCCCCATCATCATATCCGCAGACGGGGTGGTCGTGGAGGGGCTGAAGATGATGAACGGCGGCCCCAATTCATCCGGAATTCTGGTCCTTTCTGATGAGAACGTCATCCGGAACAACGACGCCAGCAACAACTACATCGGAATCCGCCTGGTCGGGAGCAACAACAGCACCGTCCTGGGGAACTCGGCCTGCGGCAACCTGGAGTTCGGGCTGAGGCTGGAGGGCTGCAAGGGAAACCTAATCGCCGAAAACGTCCTCATGGACAACTTCCTGGGCGACGCCTTCGACGACGGGTCGAACCGGTGGGATGACGGCGCCGTCGGGAACAGGTACGGCGACTACGACGATCCCGAGGAGGGCTGCGCCGACGAAGACGGCGACGGGGTCTGCGACCTCGGCCGCGAAGTTCCCGGCGGATCGAGCATCGACCGCTTCCCCCTCTTGGTGGTGGGTTGATGGTCTTCGCCCCCCTACACTGGGTCCCCTCCCTCGTCGCCGCCATCCTGACCATCGCCCTCGCCGCTACGAAAGGAAGGCCGCCCCATTCGCTCCTCGCCAGAGGCATGGTCCTGTTCGGCCTTCTGGGGCTCATCGGCTATATCCAGAGGGGGGATATTCGCCTCTTCGCCTGGGATCTTCATACATTTCACTCCTGGACCGGCCTTGCCGCCCTTCTGATCTCGATTTACATCTTCTCGACGGAGAAGATCCTCCGCAAAAAAGTTCGCCACTGCCGTCCGGGCAGGGCGGCAGCCGTATTCGCTTCCCTCGCCCTCGCCACCGGCCTTTTTATGCTGACCGGATTATATCCCGGAGGCTCAGATGAGCCGGGGCCATCCATCCGTGTCCAGGCTCCGGCCTCCAGCAGTCTTCCGGAGGTGGAGGCGGCGGAGTACGGTGAAAGGAAGCTAACTCCCATATCCGAGCAGGGGAACAACGCCATCGCTGAAACCCCATACATCGACCCGGAGGCTTATCGCCTGGAGGTTACGGGCCTGGTGGATGAGGAGATGGAGATGAGTTACGGCGACCTTCTCAATCTGCCCGCCTACTCCGAGCTTGCCCGGATGCCCTGCGTAGAGGGTTGGGGATTTGAAGCCAAGTGGACCGGATTTCGGGCCATCGACCTTCTGGACGGAGCCGGCCTCCGGCCCGAGGCCGCGTACGTGGTATTCCATTCGGCCGACGGCTACTCCACGGGCCTGCCTCTCGACTACCTGAGAGAGGAGAAGATTCTGATCGCATACGGCATCAACGACATCACCCTGCCGCCGGAGAGGGGCTTTCCCCTACAGGTGGTGGCGAAGGGTAAGTACGGATACAAGTGGGCCAAATGGGTGACGGGAATCGAGGTGGTGGCTGAGGAGAGGAGGGGCTTCTGGGAGTCGCGGGGATATAGCAACAGCGCCGACGTGGGCGAGTTTCCGTTCGGCTGAGAAGCCGACTCTCACCTCTCGAGATCGATCTCCACCGGCCCCTCCGATATCACCTCTAGCTTTCGCTTCAGATCCAGAACCTCGCCGGAGAGCCGCTCCTCCAGGGCGGCCAGGCTCCGCCTCCGATCTTCCAGCCCCGCCTCCAGGGCCGGGATCTTCTGGCGAGCCAGATCGCGCTTCTCCTTCAACCTTCCCGACTCCCGGCCGCTTCTGGAGAGGCTTGCTTCCAGCTTCTCAATCTCCCTGGAGAGGGCCAGGTGGCGGGATTTGAGGACCTCAAGAGGCCTGTCCTCCAGGAGGTGGTCGATCTGATCCACGATCCGATCCCGCTTCTTATCTCGCAGGCCCAGGAGGTCCACCTTCGACTTCAGCTCCAGGAGCGCCCCCGAGACGTCCCCCTCCAGGGCCCCCACCGGTGAGCTGGAAAGCTGCTCGAAGATCTCCCGGTGCTGGAGGGCGATCCTATCGCTGGAATCCTGCTTCACCGCCCTGGAGAGCGCCTTGGTGAGGGGAGCTACCAGGTCTGCCACGCTCATCTCGATCTGAGCCCTCTCCCTCTCCTTCTGCTCCAGGAACCTCCTCTCTTCGAGGGTCCTCTTTCCCTCATCGCTTTTGGACCAGGTCTCTATATCCTGCTGGTGGCCCCTCTCCCTCTCCCTCAAGACGGCGAGGGTCCCTTCCTCCTCGGATATCTCTCTTTTCAGGGCCTCCGCCTGATCTCGCGCCACGCGGACCCTTGAGGCGAGGGCGGAGGCCTCCCTGAACGCTCCGAGGCTCGCTTCCCGCTCCTGGATGGCCTCGCCCATCTCCGCCAGGTGGCGGCTGATGGACCCCAGGTCGGATTTGATCGCCTCCCCCTCATCGGGGAAGAGGGCGGCAGTGTACCTCTGGGCCCGGCCGAACTTCTGGACGGTGTTTTGAAGCTGCTTCAGCATCGCCGAATGGTACTCCTTCGCCGATTCGAGGTTCGCCCCGGCGGGAGGGGGGAGCCTCTCGGAGAGGACCCTCATCTGCCGGGAGACCGTCTCCCTGGTGGCCGTCCCGGCCTTGAGGAGCCGGGGCGGGGCGTCCTCCCTCGGCTCGGCCGCCTCCAGGGCCAAGAGATCCCTTTCAAACTCCTTCGCCAGCCGCTCTATGGCCGCGTAGATGGACCTGATCCTCTGGTCGAACTCCGGCTCCTGGGATCGAACCGCCAGCCACTCCTGGACGTAAGATAGGGCCAGCCTCGAGGGCGTATCCTCCGCCTCCTGCCGGCCCGGCCCAGCTTTATCCTTCGAAAAGATCTTCTTCAGCCACTTCAAGCCCCATCCCACCTCTCTATATGCCAACTCTATATGCCAAGACGGGATCGAGACGTATAAACCATCCGACTTCCCGCTCCCAAAAGTCTTAAAGAGGGGCGACCCAATCCCGCCCTCATGAAGTTCGATCCAGCCCGCATCCGGGAGGCTGCCGCCGAGGACTTCAACCTCGCCTGGCAGCAGGGAAAGGAGTACGTAGAGGTGCCGCCCTTGAACCGGCGTTATCCAAGGCGCGTCTGTTCCTACGGCAGGCCTCATCCCATCTTCGACGTCATCGGCAGGCTCCGGGAAGCCTACCTTCGCCTGGGATTCGACGAGGCGATGAACCCACTGATCGTGGAGGATCAGGAGGTCAAAAAGCAGTTTGGAAGCGAGGCTCTGGCGGTTCTGGATCGATGTTTCTACCTGGCAGGCCTTCCCCGCCCCGACGTCGGGATCTCCGATGAAAGGGTCGGCACGATGAAGAAGCTCCTGGACCGGGACCTCTCCGCTGAGGAGGTGGACAGCGTCCGGAAGATCCTTCACGGCTACAAGAAGGGGACGGTGGAGGGGGACGACCTGGTCCACGACATCTCCGCGGCCCTGGATGTGCCCGACGCCCTAATCTCCACCCTCATCGAGGAGGTCTTCCCCGAGTTCAAGGCTCTGGCACCCGTCGCCACCACCAGGACCCTCCGGAGCCACATGACCTCCGGCTGGTTCATATCCCTGGGGAGCCTCGCCGAGAGGGCGACCCTCCCGGTGAAGCTATTTTCCGTCGACCGCTGCTTTCGGCGGGAGCAGTCGGAGGATGCGGCGAGATTGATGACCTACCACTCGGCAAGCTGCGTCATAATGGACGAGGATCTCTCGGTGGAGGACGGGAAGATGGTCGCCGACGGCCTCCTCAGCCAGTTCGGGTTTGAGAAGTTCAGGTTCTTCCCCGACGACAAGAGGAGCAAGTACTACGTCCCCGACACCCAGATCGAGGTCTACGCCTATCATCCGGGGCTGGTGGGGTCCTCCACCAAGTACAACACCGGCTGGGTGGAGGTGGCCACCTTCGGGATCTACTCCCCGACCGCCCTATCGATGTACAATGTTCCCTACCCGGTGATGAACCTGGGCCTGGGGGTGGAGAGGCTGGCCATGATCCTTTACGACGCCACCGACCTGCGCGCCCTCACCTATCCCCAGTTCCAGACCGACCCCGACCTCTCGGCAAGAGAGATGGCCATGATGATCAGAGTCGAGAGGGAGCCGGAGACCCCCGCCGGGATCGAGGTCGCAAGGGCCATCGTCCGGACCTGCGAGGAGAACGGCGATGCCCCCTCCCCTTGCGAGTTTGAGGCCTGGAGGGGGGAGCTCTCCGGCAGAAAAGTCGTGGTCAAGGTGGTGGAGCCGGAGGAGAACACCAAGCTCTGCGGTCCTGCGGCCATGAACGAGGTGATCGTCTACAAGGAGAACATCCTGGGGATCCCCAAGACCAGCAAGTGGGAGGAGGCCTTCGAGAACGGGGTCACCACCGGGATGAGGTTCATCGACTCCTTCGCCGAGCTGGCTGCCCGGGAGGCCGAGGATGCGGCCCTGAAGGGAGAGGGGTCGGAGACGAGGGCCCGGATCGTGAGGAGCCCAGGGGACGTGAACCTGAAGCTCGAGCCGGCCCTGGAGAGGTACATCACCGGCAGGAAGAGGAAGATCGACGTCCGGGGGCCGGTCTTCACCACGGTCAGAAGCGAGGTCGTCGATTAGGTCTCGGAAACGCTTGGGAATAAGGAACTCGGAATTGGCTGGAGGAAGATGGTCATGGTCAGAACGCCGGATTCGAACGCCGAGGAGAAGCGGGCCGCGGGGGAGGCTGCGGCGGAGATGGTCAGGGATGGGATGGTTTTGGGCCTGGGGACCGGGTCAACCGTCGCCTGGACGATTAAGAGGATCGGGGAGATGGTGGAGGAGGGGATGGAGGTTCTGGGGGTTCCCACCTCCTACCAGGCTCAGGAGCTGGCGATAGCCTCGGGGATCCCCCTCACCAGCCTGGACCAGGACCCCATCCTGGACCTGGCCATCGACGGGGCGGACCAGATCGCAAAAGACCTCACCACGATCAAGGGGGGCGGCGCCGCCCACGCGAGAGAGAAGGTGGTGGCCTCTTCGGCCATGTGGTTTGTGATCGTGGCCGACTCATCCAAATACGTCGATATTCTCAGCCACCCCGTCCCGGTGGAGGTCCTTCCCATCGCCGCCAGGCTTGCGAAGAGGAGGATCGAGGAGCTGGGGGCCGCGCCCATCCTGCGGCAGGCGAAGATGAAGGACGGCCCGGTGATCACCGACAACGGAAACTTCGTCATCGACGCCGACTTCGGGACCATCGAGGACCCCCCCCACCTCGCCGCCCGGCTCTCGGAGATTCCCGGAGTCGTCGAGCACGGGATCTTCGATAACGTCGACCAGCTGGTCATCGTCATCGACGGCATGGTCAGGACCTTCAATCGGGAGTGAGGGCTTGAGGACGATCTGGTGGGACGAGAAGAGCCGGGCCATCGGGATGATCGACCAGACCCTCCTCCCCGAGAGGCTCGAAAATATCGAGGTCGCCTCCGTTGAAGAGCTCTGCGAGGCGATCCTCTCTTTGCGGGTCCGGGGCGCTCCGGCCCTCGGCGCCGCCGGGGCCTACGGCGTCGCCCTGGCGGCGGCGCGTTCGGCGGCGACCGACCCGGCCGCCCTCCTCCAAGAAGTAGAAGAGGCGGCCGGGATCATTCGGGCGGCGAGGCCCACCGCCGTCAACCTCTCCTGGGGCGTCGACCGGGTGATGAGGGCCCTGAACGAGATCAGAGAATCAGCCACCACCGACGAGATCAGAGTCGCGGCCCTGGCGGAGGCGGAATCGATCGCCGAGGAGGATCTGGCCATCAACCGGGCCCTCGGCAACATTGGCGCGTCCCTCCTCGCGGACGGGGACGTCGTCCTCACCCACTGCAACGCCGGGAGGCTCGCCTGCGTCGGCTGGGGGACGGCCCTGGGCGTCATTCGGTCGGCTTGGGCCAACGGCAAGAGGATCAGCGTCTACTCCTGCGAGACGAGGCCGCTTCATCAAGGGTCGAGGCTGACGGCCTGGGAACTGTCTGAAGACAACATTCCCGTCACCCTCATCTGCGACAACATGGCCGGGATGGCCATGCGCCAGGGCAGGATCGACAAGGTGATCGTCGGCGCCGATCGGATCACCAAGGACGCCGTCTTCAACAAGGTCGGGACCTACTCCCACGCCGTCCTGGCGAAGGCTCACGGAATCCCATTTTACGTCGCAGCCCCCATCTCCACCTTCGACCTCGCTCACTCAGAAAAAGACGTCGAGATCGAGGAGAGGGACGCGGACGAGATCAGGCGGCTCGGCGACAAGCAGCTCGCCCCGGCTGATGTCCCCATCTACAACCCGGCCTTCGACGCCACGCCCCTCGATCTGGTGACGGCGATCATCACCGAGCGGGGGATCTATCGGCCGCCGGAGATGCCTGACATCGAGTGATCGGGAGGGCAAGGTGGTGGTTAATGCCGTTAAGATGCTATCCCAAGGACCTGATGACAAAAGGAGTGGATCGAAGGGATATGCAGGTCAAGAGAGAGCGGAACCCGCAACAATAGCTAAACTCGGTGAATCACACGCATCGACAGTTCTACTGCCGCGATTGTAGCGATCTGGAGAATTAAGCCAAGAGTGGCGAATGTGCATTTCATACGCTGAGAAATAAAAATATATGTTACTTCTCATCATAATGGTCGCATGCAAATTTCCCATGAAAACGATAAATTTTGTAGATCTCATCTTTATCTATAGGATCTCTCATCATCCAATCATCTCCCAAATCCACTTTTTCACAAAATGCCTGCCAGCTATTGTGAAGTAGCTCAAACAATCTTCTACCTAGCAGTACGTCGTTATGCCCTGCTCTTGATTGAATTTTAGCAACTAAATTCATCGGATAGCCAATTAAATCATCGATGGCTGCAATATCCGGTGCACCAAATCGATCAGCTCGTACAGAACCAATATCCAAACCGATATGAAACCCAATCTTAGGCAACCCCTTTTCGATGAATACCGGATTTATTACTTCCTCAACGACACTGCGCATAATCATTGCAGCCTGTATTGCGTTATCACATGTATTGAGAAAGTTATCCTCAGCAGGGAATATACCTATGACGCAATCACCCACGGCTTTAAGAACAAAACCCTTGTAGTTATCAATTACTTTTGCCATTTGCATCAAAAATATTTTTATTATTTTGATGTATATATCATTCTCTATCTCTGAACTTAGTCTTGAAGATCCTTCTAAATCTACATAGATTATAACAACTTGTGTGTCTTTATCTTTTAATTTGTTTAAAATATGTTCGATAGGATTTGTAAAATTATCTAAGGAAAGTTTTTTATCCCAAAACTCCGCTAATTCTGTCTTTCTTTCTTTTAAGTATGAGTGGTAATCTAATTGCTTTGGCCTATCATAAAGAATGGGTATACCGTTCATTGATGGCAAACTTTTTAGTAAATCTTCTTCTATTATTGCAATGCGTGTAGACTTATCAACATAGGCCCGCTTCCCATCAATTTCTATGGTATCATATCTTCTAGGATCTAGTTCTAAAACAAATTCAACGTATAAACTTTTTTCATTTTCTACAAATGAAATTGGCTTCATAACGAAATCCATTCTAGACACATGTTCCTTTTGATCGTTTTTAGCCATAATACACCTCCTGATACAGATTTACAGCAATCATATATATCAACTTTATTAGCGAATCCTCGACTTAATGGAGTTATACATTTTTCAAAGTTGTGGTCCAAAATCGAATGGTAAAATGAGCAATGGAATAGACTCATAATAGAATATCTAGGAAAATATAAGGCATTACTTAATTTTTGCTAGGTTATCATAAATCTTGATAATGGCTGAGGCTGCTTCAGTGCTTTCAACAACATTCCAACAATATCGTCTACTTGATTGGGATCGCGTGGGACCATGATTAACGAGTTGAAAGAATGATCATCAGAGCGGAAAAGACTTTATAGTTACCTTAGCCTGCACGCTTATCAGGTAATCCGGAGCCGTCAAGAGCGAGTTTTTAAATTCCTTGCCATTAAATGCTAAAAGCGATGGAATCAGACACCAGCTCAGACCGGCGCCCAGTGATCCCTGCAAGCGAGATCCTGGCCAAGATCGAGCGGGGCGAGGACGTCGAGTACGACGGCGTGATCGTCGAAGGCGACCTGGATATAAGCGGGCTGAATCTGCCCACAGAACATATCGAGAGGATGTGGTATGTAATCGAGCGTCTGAACCTCGCTGGAGAGGCGAAGACTATCACATCTCCGATAAGCATCACTAATTCCGAGTTCCAGGGCGCTGCGACTTTCACCAACTCCGTATTCCTGGAATCAGTCAATTTCATGAATACCAAGTTCTGTAGCGAAGTCGACTTCAGGGCAGCTCAGTTTAAGGGCAATGTCGACTTCTGGAAGACTCAGTTCAGCAGCGATGTACACTTCGAGTGGGCTGAGTTTATCGGCAACGCAATCTTCTGGAATGCACAGTTCAGCGGTAGCAATGCCGACTTCAGTGATACTCGGTTCTGCGGCAATGCAAACTTTTGGGTTGCTCGGTTCAGCAGAGGCGATGCCGACTTCAGGGTGGCTCAGTTCAGCGTTGATGCCAGTTTTTGGGTGGCTCAATTCAGCGGCTTTGTCGACTTCCGCGGATCCAAGTTCAACGGTGATGCCGACTTCAACGTTGTTCATTTCAACAGTGGTGCAAACTTAAGGGGAGTTCAGTTCTTTGGTTGTGCGCACTTCTTTAGGGCTCAATTCAAGGGCGGTGCCGACTTCGAGGGAGTTCAATTCCATAACGAATTGGTTTTTGACGGGTTAGAATTTGATAAATTATATAATATCTCTTGGAGATCAATTAGAGATCATCTAGTTTGCGACGGCCCTACTTACTTGAGATTAATAAAAAACTTCAAAGTAATTGAACGGTTTAGCGACGCTGATGATTGCTATTATCAATACCGAAAAGAGAGCCAGTCTCAGAAGATATGGTATAGTGGAAAGAATAGAGTGGTTGAATTGCTTGTCCGCTGTTACATTTGGATATCGAACAAGGCTAAGCGAATATCCGAATATCTGAGCTGGATCAACAACTACCCACCGTTTACCTGGATTCATCGTTTTAACTGGTCCAAGCTCCTCGACTGGGTAGGCTTCGTCTCTTGCGGATACGGCGTCAGGTTAGGCCCCATATTTTTCTGGGTCTTCGGCTCCGTCCTCAGCTTCACCCTCCTCTACAAGCTCCTGCCCCAAAGCTTCGGAGGAATTGCGGAATCCGGACCCTCGACCGTGACCATGGAGGCCGTGAACAACAGCACCCTCCTTTTCACCTTCAGCTCGGGCGACGGCGCCGTCTCCCCCTCGTGGGGCGAGTGCCTCTACTTCAGCTTCACGGCGCTGACGGGCGGGACCCCCGACGGGCTGCACCCGGTGGGGCTCTGCAAGTACGCGGTGATGATCGAGGGCGTCCTCGGGTATCTTTTCCTCGCGCTCTTCGTGGTGGTGCTGGCGAGGAAGATCATTAGGTGAGCCGGGGGGGCGTAGAGAGCGAGTTTTTAAATTCCTAGCCATCGAATGCTAATGCCGATGGAACCGGACACCAGCTCAGATCAGCGCCCAGTGGTCCAGGCGAGCGAGATCCTGGCCAAAATCGAGCGGGGCGAGCCAGTCGAATACGACGGCGTGATCGTAGAGGGCGATCTGGACATAAGCGGGCTGGATCTACCGACGGAGCATGTGGACAGAAGCTGGTTAGAGAAACGTAGAGCGTTGACCGAAAAGCGGAAAGTAATCAGCTCACAAATTATCATCACCAATTGCGAGATGCAAGGTCCTGTAAAATTTGATAATGCACATTTCGAGAATACTACCATCTTCGAGGAAGCCGATTTCTGTAGAGTTGCAAACTTCAGGGGGTCCAAGTTTAGCGGAAGGTGTGCCAACTTCAGTAAAGCCGAGTTTTTCGAGGATGCAGACTTTATGGGAACCAAGTTCACTGGTGGATTTACCGACTCAGGGGAACCCAAGTTCGACGAACATACCGACGTAGATGGACCAAACTTCGAGGGAGCCAAGTTCATAGGTCATGCAAACTTCAGTGAAGCCAGCCTCGATGGCCCCAACTTCGAGGAAGCCGAATTCGGTGAGGATGCCGAGTTCGGGGGAACCAAGTTCACTGGATATGCCTACTTCAAGGGAGCCAAGTTCGGTGGTAACGCCCACTTCTACGGAGCCAAGTTTCCCAGCGAAATTTCCGAACTTGAAATGGCTGATTTTGAGGCAGCCGAGTTTGGAAAAAATGCCTACCTCGGAGCAATCCAGTTTTGCGGGAATGTTAATTTCATAGGGGTCAAGTTCATCGAATATGCTGACTTCGGGGAAACTGAGTTCAGCGAATATGCCGACTTCCGCAGAGCAGAGTTCTGCGGGGATGTCAACTTCTGGGGATCAAAGTTCGGCGGGAATGCTTGCTTCAAAGGAACCGAGTTTAGCGGGGATGCCTACTTCGATTATGATCAGTTTAACAAGGACATATCGTTCGAAGACACGAAATTTGACCAGCCTACTTCTCAAGAGGTTGCATGTAGAATTGCAAAAAGAAAGAAGGAAGATCAAGGAAATAAAAAAGAAGCTGATGATTACTTTTACAAGGAAATGGAGGCAATAAGATTAGGAAATGGAATCAAAGGAACAAAAAAGATGAAATGGCCTTGGAAAATGCAGATATCCGAATGGCTCGAACTTGTTGGATCAAAGGTCTGGCGGCTCGGGAGATATGATTTTCTTGAATACATTTTCCTCCAAGGTATTTTCGGATACGGGGTCCATCCCCTTAGATTGTTTGGCTTTTGGATTTTAATGGCCTTAGCCTTTGCTTCGATTTATTGGTACTATGATGCAGTCGAAGGCGCAAGCGCGTGGTTTGATTACGTTTGGTTTAGCATAGCAACTTCAGCGACTCCCGGTTATGCCCTTTATAATCCCATAGGGCATTATAAAATAGTGACAGGAATCCAAGCCATAATCGGCACCTTCATGTGGGCCGCCTTCATCGCCACCTTCGCGAGAAAGTGGCAGCGGTGATGCGGCCGCAGGCGGCGCGCGCCCCCTCCGCCGAGCGGACGGTGGGTGGTCCCGCCACCGGTCCGGCGATGACGGGGAGGCGGCCGGGGATGGGCCATGTCTTGAACTCCAGCAGGTGGCGAGGGCCGGAGAAGTTATATGGGATAAATGGGTTAAATGGGAGGAGGTTTAGGATATGCCGCTCGCCAAAATCGACGATAGAGGAAGGGTGCAGCTTCCGAGCAATCTGAGACGGAAGATGAAGCTGAAAGAAGGAGACGAGTTCGCTGTGGAAGATCTCGGAGAGGATACGATCATCCTCAAGAGGATCGACCTTCGTGCGCTGCTGAAAGACGCGATAGAGAAGGCTAAGTCTGTCGATCTCGAAGAGCTGGAACGGGAGATCGAAGAGGAGAGCAATCAACTTGCCCGCCAGAAGTTCAAGGTATCTCCTCGATAACACGGTCTTCATCGCCACCTTCGCGAGAAAATGGCAGCGTTGATGCGGGCGCTAAGCTGCGGCGCGCACCTCCCCCACGAACGCCGCCCGCCGGGAATTGTCCCGCCCCCGGTCCGGCAACGGCAGGGAGGGTGGCCTGGGATGGGCACCTGTGTAGCAGTGAGGATCGGATGGTATTTAGTGGCAGTAACTCCAACTGATGGTGACAGGTAGAACAGATGGCTCTAACGGAAGTCGGGAGAGAGGACTCCGACCTGCAAGCTTCCGACTCTTATGGGGAGTTCAGCAAGGAGTTCATAGCGGAGGTGCTGGAAGCTGAAAAGGAGTGCAAAACGAGCCTCTGCAAGCGGTTTAATAACTTTGATGACCTGTTGGCTTCTCTCGAAGAATGAAAAAGCTGTCCTACTTTCATCGGCCTGAAAAGGCCCAAACCTGAAATAGTAAATATTCGATTATAGGCATCCTCTTCCCACATTCTGAGTTTTGAACTCTGAAATCCTGAATTCTCTCATGTAATATCCAAAACATTTTTTCATGAATGAAAAGCCAAATAACATAGCATAAAAATTACATAAAATACCTTTATTTGCTGCATTAACCATCACATTAAAAAGATACGCAGCAGTATAAATAACATAAAATGCGGCAAAAGCTAAATAGGTGATCATGCTAATTTTTGTCATATCAGTTCAAATCTCAAAACTGCGCGAGAGGTCATGAGAATGGCTAAGAACGTCAACCAGAGGAGCATCGACCCTGCCACCCGAGCGATGCTTCTGGAGGCCGACCGGGCGGGAATCGAGACCGCCTGGGACCGTTTCGAAAAGCAGCAGCCTCAGTGTGGATTCGGCCAGCTGGGAGTCTGCTGCCGCAACTGCAACATGGGACCCTGCCGGATCGACCCCTTCGGCGAGGGAGCCGATAGGGGGGTCTGTGGTGCCACCGCCGACATCATCGTCGCTCGAAACCTCCTTCGGATGATAGCCGCCGGCGCAGCCGCCCACTCCGACCACGCCCGGGACGCCGTCATGACGTTCAAGCAGATGGCCGAGGGAAAGGCCCGGAGCTATCAGGTGAAGGACGAGGCCAAGCTGAACGCTCTGGCCAAAGAGTTCAACATCTCCACCGAAGACCGGACCGCCGGGGAGGTGGCCCTCGAGCTCGCCAACGTCCTCCTATCGGAGTTTGGAAAACAGACCGGGCCGATCACGTTCACCCGGAGGGCCCCTCCAAAGAGGCAGAAGATCTGGGAGGACGCCGGGATCGACCCCAGGGGGGTGGATCGAGAGATCGTGGAGTGCATGCACAGAACTCACATCGGCGTCGACAACGACCCCGTTCACATCCTCCTCCACGGCCTGCGGACCAGCATCTCCGACGGCTGGGGCGGCTCCATGATCGCCACCGACGTCCAGGACGTCCTCTTCGGAACCCCGACGCCTGTGATGTCGGAGTCGAACCTGGGAGTGCTCAAGGCCGACGAGGTGAACATCATCGTCCACGGCCACGAGCCGATCCTCTCGGAGATGATCGTCGCCGCCGCCGAGGACCCCGAGATGATAGCCCTCGCAAAAGAGATGGGGGCGAAGGGGATCAGCGTCGCCGGAATGTGCTGCACCGGAAATGAAGTCCTGATGCGCCACGGGGTTCCGACGGCCGGAAACTTTCTCCAGCAGGAGCTGGCCGTGATCACCGGAGCGGTCGAGGCGATGGTGGTGGACGTCCAGTGCATCATGCCCGCCCTGGGAAATCTGGCCAGCTGTTACCACACCAGGTTCATCTCCACCTCGCCTAAGGCCGACTTCCCCGGCACCGTCCGGATGGAGTACCACGAGGAGAAGGCCCTGGAGACCGCAAAGGAGATCGTCAAGGCCGCCGTCGAGAACTACCCCAACCGCGATCCCGGCAGGGTGAACATACCCAAAGAGAAGAGTGCCTGCATGGTGGGCTTCAGCGCCGAGGCGATCCTGGGAGCCCTGGGCGGAACCCCTCAGCCCCTGATCGACGCCATCGTCTCGGGAGCGGTCAAAGGGGTGGGAGCCGTCGTCGGCTGCAACAACCCTAAAATCCAGCACGATTTCGGCCACGTCAATCTGGTCCGGGAGCTGATCAAGAACGACGTCCTGGTGGTCACCACCGGGTGCAACGCCATCGCCTGCGCCAAGGCCGGTCTCCTCACCCCCGAGGCGGCGAAGGAGGCCGGGCCGGGGCTGCGGCCCATCTGTGAGGCTCTGGGCGTTCCGCCGGTCCTCCACATGGGCTCCTGCGTCGACATCAGCCGGATCCTGGTCCTGGCCGCGGCCCTGGCCAACCACCTGGGGGTGGACATCAGCGACTTGCCGGCCGCGGGCGCCGCCCCCGAGTGGATGAGCGAGAAAGCGGTCAGCATCGGGGCTTACGTCATAGCCTCCGGGGTCTACACCGTCCTGGGGACGGTGCCGCCGGTTCTGGGAAGTGAAGAGGTGACCCGTGTCCTCACCAAGGATGTGGAAGGCGTCGTCGGCGCCACCTTCGCCGTAGAGCCCGACCCCTTCAAGGCGGCAAGCCTGATGATCGCCAAGATCGAGGAGAAGAGGAAGGGGCTGGGGCTATAGGCTCGCGTCCGACCCCATTTCCCAAGGAGTTGAGATTCGATGAAAGAGATCTTGGTAAGGCCTGAAAGGTGCCTGGGGTGCCGGTCCTGCGAGATAGCCTGCGCCGTCGAGCACTCCGGGGCGAAGAGCCTCTTTGGGGCCGTGGCCGAGCGGCCGGTTCCCCGAAAGAGGGTCTATGTCGAGTTCGCCCCTGAGTACGCGATCTCGGTCCCCATGGTCTGCCGCCACTGCGAAGACGCCCCTTGCGTTTCGGTCTGCCCCACCGGCGCCCTCCGCCAGGACGAGTTCACCCGGGTGGTGACCCACAGCCCCGAGGCCTGCATCGGCTGCTGGACCTGCGCCTCGGTCTGCAACTACGGGATGATCGGCAGAAACAAGGAGGAGAGGATCGCCATCAAGTGCGACCGGTGCCCCGACTTGGATGTTCCCGCCTGCGTCGCCGCCTGTCCCGCGGGAGCTCTGGTCTTCAAAGAGGTGGAGGAGTTCTCCGGGTCGAAGAGGGCTGAGTCCGCCCTGAAGATGGCCAGGGGGGTAGCCGCCGGCAGCGGCCGGTGACGGACCACTCTTCGACCTCTTTTTGGGATCGATATGATCAGAGGTTGAAGTTGATGGCTTTCTCATCGGCGAGCTAAAACGGGCGAAAGGGGTTGAAGGGGTGAAAAGGATTGGAGATTTACGTTGATTTGGAGAGGTGCATCTTCTGCCGCGCCTGCGAGGTGGCGTGCGAGAGGGAGCACGGCGAGTCGAGGATATCAGTGGAGGCGGTGAAGGACCGGGCCTCGGTCCCCGTCTCCTGCCACCACTGCGAGGTCGCCCCCTGCGCCATGGTCTGTCCCACCGGGGCGCTCTCCCAGGAGGGTGGCGAGGTCGCCTTCGACGTGGGATTGTGCACCAGGTGCGGCCTTTGCGTCATCGCCTGCCCCTTCGGAGCCGCAGAATTCGACCCTGTATCCATGGTCCAGAAGTGCGACCTCTGCCCCGACTGGGACGTCCCGCCGTGCGTTCTCACCTGTCCTACTGAAGCCCTGATCTTCGGGGACCGGGATTTGGCGACGGTGGAGATGAGGAGGAGGGCGGCATCGAGGATCGCCCAGTCCTACGCCTCCGCCGTGGGGAGGGAGAGGGCATGACCGATGCCTATGCCGATGCAAAAGCCAAAACAGGCCCGAGCTCAAGCCGAGACTCCGGCCCCTGGCGCGTCCTTCTCGTCGACGAGGACAAGTGCATCGGGTGTCGGGCCTGCTCCAACCTCTGGCGCGAGATATCCTGCGCCCTATCATTCTCTGAGGCGGGGCCGGAGCGGACGATAAAGTTCCCTGCGGCCTTCGAGGAGTTCGAGGCGAGGATCGGCGAGGCTCTGGCGGAGGTCTGCCCGACGGGGGCGATCTCGGCCGCCCTCGCCGACGACCTGCCGGAAGAAGAGAGCTTCGCCCTCACCTTCAGGCTTGCCCGGTGCAGGAGGTGCAGGACGCCCTTTGCCACCGAGAAGGAGATGGATTACATCCGGGATCGGCTCCCCGAGGAGATCCAGGCGAGGAGCTCCGCGGCGTCGTGGATGGAGCTATGCCCCAGCTGCCGCCGGTCCGCCGAGCGGGACGCGGTTTCGAGGGAGCTGATCGTCGCCAGGAGCTGGGCGAGGAGGTGATAGCTAGCTAGAGGCGGCGAAAGGAAGCTGGGCGGGGAAACGATAGGTTACTGTCTCATATTCGGAAGGACAAATCCTATCTGGGAACTCATACTATAAATATTTACGATTTGAAAGGATTTTCGAAATCCTCTTCTTTGAGTATACACTCGTAATCCTGCTCTGTTCCGGCATATATATCGACATCTCCATCTTTTCCTTGTCCCTGCAATTTGTAGTCTTTATACCCAATTTTTCTGATAGAAATTTTATAGGTGCCTTCGGACAACATAATCATATTCGGTGTTACCAGGCGGGTATCGTGACCGTCTACAAAGATCTTTGCGCCAGCTGGTTTGCTATTGAGCTTGATGTTTCCTGTAAAGAGCATGGATCTGAGCAGTTCGTATAGGCAAGTTATGGCAGGGGGAACCAGGAGCAAGGTCGTCTCGAATACAAATATAGAGGCTAAATTGAATAAATTTGCCGGATTCAGTTCCACCAGAGGGGGGAACTCTGCCGTCAAACCCACCGAGAAGCCATAAATGGAGAGGGCGACTATCACTCCATAAAGCCCGAGGAAATAATGAAGTATCCTTGTATGCCGATAATGGAAGTGGGATTGCTCCTGGCGGAACCCATTTCTCCTGAAGCTTAAGATGTTCTTGGGTATGGCCGTATAAAATGCCGCGATTATAGCGAGGATGGTGGCGAAGATCTCTCCCATCTCTCCATAGTAGTTCTGCAGCCATTCTTGGGTATCAAGCTGACTAGCCCGCAGTATTAAAGCATCTAGAGATAAAAGAATTACTAGCATAAAAACCGAGTTAACAAGCCACAACCACGAAACAGTCGCAAGCCTTTTGGAGGAGACGGTCTCTTTCTGGCCAAAACAGGCTTCGGTGAAGTAAACGATAAGAATAAAGACTACAAGGTATACCCAAAACTCAAAAAGGCTTAGAGACTTCGGATATACCATAAGTTCGTCATATTTAAATAGTGGATATAAAATCTCATAACCACGATAATAGATGAATAAATAGATGAATGTAATTATAATGATTGTACAACCTGCAGATATTTTGGCATTCAATAGTGAGTTTATTCTTAAGATGATATCATATGATTTATATAAAAAACTAGGCAAACTGATCTTCTTAGTGGCTTTCTCTACAATTTCCTGAGTCATTTCCTGAGTCTTTGGATCCCTGAAATAACCTATAACTAATAATATAATTAAAATAAAAATGTAAACAGTGACAGGTATTATTGGATGGCTTGAAGAATTATAAATATATGAATAGTCATCACCTAAGTACGATATGTTAACTTGAGTTTCTTTAGAGGTGCTATTTCTTGGATCTTCAGCTGAAACATAAAATGAGTATTTCTTTTCAGGTTCTATAAGCTCACTTATATCGTATATACAATTATGCGTATACTTTCCCGGGAATTCTATATCTATGTATTCAGATCGATTGCTGGATTCTTTATATCGCCAAATGTAAGTCAAGTTTTCGTTTTCTCTGTCCTTTACATCAACGCAAAATGTAGCATTAAATGGTTTATCAGGCATTTCGAACGCTATTAGTGTATCTTGTTTTTTAGATTGGGACGACAAATATAAAACGGGTTCTTCTACTATGATTTTAGTAAGTCTTGAATTTAATTCAGGCATGTCATTTTTTATTGTTAAGTTGGAGTCATTTGATATAATCAATCTTCCGTTTATTCCTTTATAGTCCCAATGCCAATATAGAGGATCAATGGTTGTATTAGAAATAGAATGTGTTTCTTCGCATTTTGGAATTTCACCAAGAGTATTAAAAGGATTGCATGATATTATTGCGTCATAACTACAGTTGATGTATTTATTTTTATTAATATCGCAATCTATTATAATTTTATTATAATCTTTGGCAAACTTATATCCGTCGTCCATAAACACTGGAGTCATGTCGCTAAAATATGGTGGTATTTTAATTTCTCCCTTCACATTAAATACACCGGTATGTGTATTATATATAGAATAATTAACGTTAATTAAATTCCCACCATATAATGGTTCGGTTTCTGATATATTTGTAGAAATATTCATAAATACATTTCGATTTTCTGTACTAAAAGGGTGGGGTATCTGTGCTTCAATGGTGATGCAAGAAAAAATTAAATAAAAACTCATTAGGATTATTATTTTGGATGATCTTTGCATAATACGTTACCTCCTTTATCTCCTATTATAGATATACCTACCACATCGAGCATATCCCATAGCTGGTGTATCACATTTGTTATTACCACAAATAACATCTTCACCGGGAATAGTTATATTACAATTTTTCCGAGCTATGCAACAAGAACTGGTTATTTGACAACAAATATCATTCCCAAAAACAGTACCAATAGTACAATTAGTCAGGTTAATACCACAACTATTAGCTTTAATAGTGTTACCTGAAATACTTATATTTTTTAAACTATGTGCTGTTCTTCCCTGTAAGCATATCCCTTCTTCCCCGTTTAATACAGTATTATTAACTAATATAATATTTCTGACATCATCATTTATTTTAATATCGAATAAAACTTTGTCCCCAGTAATTATAAATCCACTTATTGTTACATTATCTGAGTCGACGGATATGGGGATTTCCATTCCATAAATTGTGGGCATAGCATCCGAATTGCATTTGTCACAACCTAGTAATGTAAGTGGCCTATTGATGATAAGATTTCCTGTATAGTTGCCAAATTTCACAGTAACAAATCCTTCTTCCTTAATATCTCTAATTGCATCGCTGATATTCGTGTATCTTACATCGTATCCTTCCGGCTCGCACTGGCTGGAGCCTGGTTGATATACGCAAGCAGAGCTGGGCCTGATTATCGATATTCTCCCTTCAGAGAAATTCGAGTTTCCTGAGTTATCCCAGCAAGTTATCTTCCAAGTGTGGTTACCAGGCTGGGAGATTTCAGCCCTAAGGCAATCTGCAGAACCGACTTGTGGAGATTCGTTACAATCTCGCTCAAACTCGTCAATGTATAGCATGCATCGATCTATCCGGCAGTCGTCTGATGGAGTGTATTCAAATTCTATGGTCTGATTCACAAATTGCGTGTCCCCTCCTCTGGGGTAAGCGTTCTCTATTTTGGGATGCTCATCTGGTTTTATATAAATATTATATATTGGGCCGTAATTAGATTCGTTTTCGTCGTCGAGGCAGATGATGGTCCAATTGTGATATCCGCATTTATCGAAAGTCCAATTAAAGGTATACAGCGTTCCATTCTCCGGGCGAACGTTCATCATTTTTGTCTTATTTCCGTCGATAGAGAGGGTACAGCACTCAAGCTCTTTGTCGTCTTTCGGGATGTACTTAAAAGATACATTCTGGTTGATATAGCTGGCATTATCGCCGTCAATAGGGGACTTCAGATCGACGGTTGGACGTTCATTCTTCAAAATCGTGATGCTCCTTTTCTCGGAGGAGGACATATTATTACTTTGTTCTAAGTCGTCCCAGCATTTTACGGACCAGTTATAATTGCCCGGCTCAAAAGGCCATTCGAAGTGGTTCTCGGTCCCGCTTGATAGTTCGGTCTCATTTTTACAGATAGGTATTCCATCAACATACAACGAGCAATTCTTCAGATTGTTATCCACTGGCTTATAAATAAGCTCCAAATCTCCTTTGCTACTATTGGAGCGATCTGGTGGGGATATGAGCTCGACGGTTGGGATGGGATCAAATATCGATATCTTTCTTTCGGGACTCGTTTCGCATCGAGATCCATTATCGCAGCATCTAATGCTCCACGTGTGTGGACCGTAGTCTGGGATATTATCGCGGAGCGTATAGTTGACTCCCGAGACCAAGCTTTCATTCTTTTGACCTACTTCTTCTCCATCGATCAAGAGGGAACAATTTTGGAGGATTTTATTATCTTTAGGAGTGTAATTAAAGCTCACTAGATAATCGATAGGATATGAGGCATTATCGTCTGGCGATAAAAGTTCGATAAATTCTTCAAAAGGGCCTATTTGAATCTTATCTATCCAGCAGTATTGAGACTTATTGGCTCCAGTTTTAACGAATTTAAACGTAATTTTATGAGCTTTGTCATCATCTATTATATAAGATATTTTCTCCCAATCTTGCGCACCGGATCTCTGATAGTCTTGATTGAAAGCCTTTTTATCATCCTTAATATAAAACATTCCATCCGATAGTTTTAGAGAGAAATTTACGTAAAATGGTTTTTGAAAATTCTTTGGGCGCTCAACGCATCTACAGAGCTTAATAGTATCAATATTGTTTCCAGCTTCTGATTCTAAAGACCAATTTCCACTGAAACTCTCATTTTGAGTTGGATTCCATCCTGGGATTTTTTCTGTAATTTGAGTTTCGCTATCGCAGTCTATCCAGCCATCTCCAATATCGCCTCCCTCGAAATCTAAACACTCCCCCTGAGCTGAGATGGTAAATAGTAGTAGAACTACAGAGATGATACAAGCTGATTTTATAAAATTTAGTATCCTACAGCTTAAAGTATCTTTAAAGCATTTGATAGACTGATTGTAAAATGATGACATCCTTAGCCAGCCTCCTTTAGTATATCTCAGCTATACCTATTGATTTCATGGAAGAACGTCGTCCCTGACCTCCTACTTAGTTACAATATGATTCCTATAAATCTCTTTCGTTGGCATTTAACTATTTTTGTTTTGGGTAAGCTCAGAGGAGGTCGAAAAACGCTCTCAGCCGAGCAAATGCCTTCGATAAATCAAACCTGTTATTCGGGTAACGGTAACATCTTATTTATATTATATATAATCAATTATTTATTTGAGCAGAAGCGTCGAACCCGTAATGAAAATCTTTGATAATAATCATAAAAAAAATCCCGAGGCAATATGCGCCGCTAGATTCGAGACACCCCATCATATAGCGAGTAGCCAGTCTTATTTACCCGAAAAGACAAACTTGCCCCAGATGTTAGTCTACGCCGTCTTCGGAGACCCCGTGGAGCACAGCCTCTCCCCAGCGATGCAGAACGCCGCCTTCTCGGCCTTGGGCCTCTCGGCCCGCTACCTCGCCTTACGGGTTAGGCGGGAGCGGCTCCGGGACGCGATACTGGGGGCCGAAGCGATGGGCTTTGGCGGCCTGAACCTGACCATACCCCTGAAGGAGGCGGCCCTCGAGGTCGTCGTCCCCGACGAGAACGCCGCGGCCATGGGCGCGGTCAACACCGTCGCCTTCGGCGAGGGCTCGATCCGGGGGTACAACACCGACGGTCTTGGCGCCCTTCTGGCCCTGGAGGGGGCCGGGGTCCGGGTCGATGGGAGACGGGTTCTGGTGATCGGCGCGGGGGGGGGGGCGAAGGCCATCGCCCGCCAGCTCGCCCTCTCGGGTGCTGAGGTCGCAATCGCCAACCGGGACCGGCAGCGTGCCCTCGACCTCGCCGCCGCTGTTGGGGGGAAGGGCTACGGCCTCTCCGACCTGGAGGGGCTGGTCCCCGAGGCGGAGGTGGTCGTCAACGCCACCTCCGTCGGGATGAAGGCGGGGGACCCCCGGCTCGTGGATGGCCGGCTCTTCCGGGAGGGTCAGACCGTCTTCGACATCATCTACAACCGGGAGACGGAGCTCCTGCAAGACGCCGCCCGGGCCGGAGCCCGAATCATCGACGGCGTTCCCATGCTGGTCATGCAGGGGGCCCTCTCCATAGAGATCTGGACCGGTCGGAAGGCCCCCGTCGACGTCATGGAAGATGCGGTGAGAGAGGAGCTGAGGAACAGATGAATCCAGAGCCGATTGATTCGAGGACGAAGAATAAGATGCTGATCGTCGGCGGCACCGGAGGGACGGGAAGCTGGTTTGCCCGCTACTTCAAGTCACACGGCTTTCGAGTCACCGTCTGGGGCCCCAGCGGCAAAGTCGATGTCGCCGAACGGCTGGGGGTCGGGTTTGCCGCCGACCTTCTGGCGGAGGTGGCGGATAGCGACGTCGTCGTTCTCAGCGTCCCCATAAAAGAGACGGCCAGAGTGGTCGAAGAGGTCGCCCCTCGGATGAAGGCGGGAAGCCTGCTCATGGACTTCACCAGCCTCAAGGCCGGGCCCATGGAGGCGATGACACGATGGGCCCCTGCGGGGGTGGAGGTGCTGGGGACCCACCCCATGTTCGGCCCCACCATCCCCACCATCCGGGGCCAGACGGTGATCCTGGTCCCGGCTGAGGGAAGGTGTGCCGAGTGGCTCTCGCCGATGGAGGAGATCTTCCGGGAGGACGGCGCCCGGGTGGAGGTGCTGGAGGCGGAAGAGCACGACCGGATCATGGCCGTGGTCCAGGCCCTCACCCACTTCGCCTACATCTCCATCGGCTCCACCCTCCGGTCCCTGGACTTCGACCTCGAAAGGTCGAGGCGGTTCATGAGCCCGGTCTACGAGATCATGATCGACTTTGTGGGCCGAATCCTGGCCCAGGGGCCGGAGCTCTACGCCAGCATCCAGGAGAACCCCGAAGCGAGGCAGGTGAGAGAGGCCTACATCGAGGAGTGCGAACGGCTCTCCAATCTAGCCGATGAGGGCGACCTTCCGGGATTCATGGAGGCGATGGAGGCCGCAGCCGACCACTTTGAGGGGAGGAAGGAGGCTCTGGAGAGGTCGGACAGGCTGATCGGCCTCTGGATCGAGAACCGGGAGGGCGAACGGCGCGGATGATAACAGACGGTGGTAGAAAAATGAACGCAGACGACCAAAATTCCGAAAAGACCAATTACAAGTTCAAAACCGAATCCCAGCCCCAAAGGCCCAAATGCGCCTGCACCCTGGGCCCCCGACGCTCCTGGACCGTAGTCTTCTTGGGGATCATCCTGGTGATCCTGGCCGTGGCTCTGGACCTCTCCCTCGAGGCGGTCCTGATCATCGGCCTCTTACCCCTGGCGGTCCTGGTGGCCTCGGCGGTGAGCAGCCGCCGTCGGACCTGAAGGGTTGGCCCGAGCTGAATAGGCTTTGTGGATATTCATAGTTGAGAGACGTGCAGAAAGACCCTTAGAAGGCCCTTCAGGAAGCGGGCCAGTGGCGTCTCAGCCTGACCAGAGCCTCATTCTTCGCCTCGGAGAGCTCCCGGTGTTCGAAACCGCAGATCCGAGAGACCCTCTCCGCCGGAAGATCCCCCACCAGATCGGCCATGAACTCCGTCTTCAGGGCCATCACCTCCTCCGAGGACCGGGCCCTTCTGACCTTCTCGCCAAACCGGCCGGCGAGATCTGCAACCCGATCTGCCTCTCCTCTGAGGGCGACTTTGGCGTCCTCTGTCGGGATGGCCTCCGCCCGAGATCGGCCCGGCCGAAGGTTCTCCACCGCCTCCACCAGGTCATAATGGGCAACGATGGCCCGGTTGTAAGGGGTTCCCGCTTCGGTGCACCGGCCGTACCTGGCAGCATATCTGCATCCCTGACAGTCCAGGGAGCCTGGACGGTAGATGGTGCAGAAGGGGCAGTAGACCGGGCTCAGGGGCAGATTTGCCAGCATCTCCAGGGTGGACCTCTCGGCCAGCTCCAGAACCTCCTTCGCACCCCCGGCGGCGGCTAGGTCCGCCCGAAGGTCTTCTGCCAGCTCCGAGTACCGATGGGCCACCTCCTCCAGAGCCGTTTTTACCCCCTCAGGGGGATCGGTCGAAATTTCATCGGCGAACAACAGTCTCTCCTCCACCAGGTATGGGGCTTTGATCGGATTAAAGGGTTCCCTCCCGTCTCCCTAGAATCGAAGGTCTGGAGATCTCAGTTGCCGGAGGTGAATCCCGGAGCTCCGTCGGAGCTTGAAGGAAAACGCGATCCGCTCCTCAGAGCTTGCACGCCTTCTCGTCCTGCTGGCTTTTCTTGACCAGGTAATAGCCGGCAGCAAGGGAGATGACGATCACCCCTATCCCGATGAGGGTCATGCTGGGAAGGATCTTCACGTCCAGGATGATGACCTTCCTCGCCACGGCGATGATGGCCACCAGCAGGACCACCTGAACGTTGATGACATTCTCCTCGATATATATCTTGAAGGTCTCCAATAGCTCGATCCCGATGAGGACCAGGAGGAAGTAGCCGAAGATCTCCAGGAGCTGGTCGATCTCCAGCAGGAGAAGAGGCGGGGTGACTATCTCCTTTACGATGATGTAAAATAGCTCCCCCGTCGCCAGGAGCACCACCATGGCCATCATCCAGGTGAGAAATATCAGAACGGCGTTCTGGAACTTCGCCAGCCTCTCCATCATGAAAATCCTCCGGCTTGGGTCCGGCCAGCGGTCGAGAAGCCGGCCCGGTCCTCAGGGCATTTTTGGCGTTCTTATCGGAAGTACCTTCTGGTGGTGTACCTGAAGTAGAGGAGAAGCCCCAGGGTCAAAGTCGACAAAGAGACGAAGTTGGCCACGATCAGGGGGGAGTTATTCAGGTGCAGGCCGTAGAGCATCCAGAGAAATACCCCCAATCCCATCTGGACCATCATGACCAGGCTCACGTCGTCCACCGACTTGGTCTGCACCATCTTCACCAGCTGCGGCAGAAAGCCGAACATGGTCAGGGCTGCAGCGGCGTAACCTACGATCTCCCAATCCATCATGATCCGTCTCTTATATAGCTCGGCCGGAGCCAGAGAGCGTCCCGGGCCAGCGGGATATATTCCCAGGCCGTTATCCGGGTTTCGGTCCTCCTGCCGCAATTACAAAATAAAGACCGAAATTCTTATTAGTTAATAATCATATCCCATTTACACATCTCAGATGAGCTAAAGGAGGGTGAATTTTGAAGAAGATATCGCTCTTTATGCTATTGGCCCTGAGCGTCAGCCTGACCCTGGGGGCGTCGATCGCCGTCGATTATCCCATAACCGTCACCGACTCCGCAGGAAGGTCCGTGACCATAAACTCGCCCGTGGAGAAGATCGTGGTCCTCAACTCCGATGCCGCGGATGCGGTGAGCATCCTCGGGGACGCAGAGAAGATCGCGGGATCTGTGGACATCTCTTATAAGGCCCACTACTTCACCGAATTTTCTGACCACTGGGAGATGGTGGGGACCTGGAAGGAGTTCAACTACGAGAAGATAGCCGATCTGGCCAGGGACGAATCCGGCGAGATCCAGCCGGGGATGCTGGTGATCTGCTATGCCAGCAAGGCCGGAGAGGTGGTGGAGAACCTGGCACCCTTCGAGCTGATCGACGTTCTGGCCCTCGACCTCTACAAGGCCGAGACCCTGGAGGAGGAGATGACCACCCTCGGACAGGTTCTGGACCGCGAGGCTAAGGCTGAAAGCTATAATGACTGGGTCGGCGAGAAGACAGCCGAGGTTTCACTGGCGGTCTCCGATCTGGAGAGGCCGAGGGTCTACGTCGAGGGCGGGTCCGGCGCAGACCTGGGAGCCCTCTGGACCTACGGCCGGGGATCTGCCCCCGACCAGATGATCACCATGGCCGGAGGAGAGAACATCATGGATACGGATGAGGCAAATCCCAAGGTGGAATGGGAGACCGTCCTCGCCGGGATGCCCGAGGTGATGATCAAGGTGCCCGCGTCCATAAACCAGCTCGGATGGAGCAACACCACCGAGATGGAGGCCTTCGTCAACGAGATCGAGAGCCGCCCCGGAGCCGACACCATCCCCGCCGTTGATAACGGCAAGGTCTACGTCATCTTCAGGGACATAACCCTGGGTACGGGCGCCGTGGTGGGACTGACCTACTGGGCAGAGATGATCCATCCCGAGGCGGAGCTGGACCCGGTGGGGGTCTACCAGGAGTACCTGGAGATGAGGGGGCTGGAGTACCCGGAGGAGAACTTCTTCGTCTACCCGGCGATATGAAGGGTACTGATCTGAAGATCAGGTGCAAAACCCTCGGAGGCTTCGCCATATTCGAAGCCTCCGAAATGGCATCAGAAAGAGCCCAGGTCGAACAGCCGCTCTTCTGCCTCTTAAAGAGCATCACAGATGATCAAACAGGTCGCAAGGCAGGATCTGGCAGCATTATAAACTCGGAGATTCGTATTTGATCAAATAAACTTAAATTGGATCAAGTTTATGAGCGAAGCTGAGACGATGTCAACAGATGCTGCTATAGAAAGCTCAGAGCTGAAGGAAGAGTATGCCTCGTTCGTGGGCCGGAAGGTCCTCTTCCTACTCCTCTCCATCCTCGGGATTGCGATCCTGGCGGGGATTGCGGCGACCCTGGGGTCCGCCGAGATCACCCCAGTCGAGGTCTACTCGGCGATCCTGGCCAGGCTATTTCCGGGTCGATTTGAGGCCACCGACTTCGTCGACACCATCGTCTGGCAGCTCCGCCTCCACCGGGTCCTGATGGGGATCTTCGCCGGGATGGGGCTTGCGGTCGCCGGAGCTGCGATGCAGGGGATCCTCAAAAACCCTCTGGCCAGCCCCTTCACCCTGGGGATCGCCTCTGCCGCCAGCTTCGGGGCGTCTTTGGCCATAATCCTGGGGGCGGGCTTCGTCGGAGGAGGGTATCTGATAGTGGGAAACGCCTTCATCTTCACCATGCTGGCATCGGTCATCGTCTACGGCCTTGCCAGGTACAAGGGGATAACCCCGGAGACGATGATCCTGGCGGGGATCGCCATCATGTACCTCTTTTCCGCCATGACCTCCTTTCTCCAGTACGTCGGAGAGTCGGAGGAGGTTCACGAGGTTGTCTTCTGGATGATGGGAAGCCTGGGCAGGTCCTCCTGGGATAAGGTGGCCATCATCGCCCTGATAACCATGACCTGCACCCTGATCCTCATGGCCTTCTCCTGGGACATCAACGCCCTGGGGGCCGGGGACGAGACCGCAAAAAGCCTGGGGGTGAACGTCGAGTTCGTGAGGGTCCTCTGCATGATGCTGGCCTCCCTCATCACCGCGAGCATCATCTGCTTCACCGGGACCATAGGGTTCATCGGCCTGGTGGCCCCCCACATCACCAGGATGGTGGTGGGAGGAGACCATAGGTTCCTCCTCCCTGCCTCGGGGCTCGTCGGTGCCCTCATCCTTCTCGCGGCCGACACCGTCGCCAGAACCGTCCTCTCACCGGTGATCCTACCGGTGGGGATCATGACCGCATTTCTGGGAGTTCCGTTCTTCATTTATCTCTTTTTGAAAAGGAGGAAGGACTATTGGTAAAGATCACCATAAAGGATCTGTGCTTCAGCTACGGCAGCCGCAGGATCCTGGACGAGCTGAACTTCGTCGTCGGCGATTCGGAGGTTCTCAGCCTGGTGGGCCCCAACGGCTCCGGCAAGACGACTTTGATCAAATGCATAGACAGGATCCTCAAGCCCAAAGGCGCGATCCTCCTCAATGGTGGTCGGGACCTCGCTAGCCTCAGCCGACAGGATGTGGCTAAGCTCATCGGCTACGTCCCCCAGTCCACCTCCGGGGTCCTCACCACCACGGTCTTCGATACGATCCTCATCGGAAGAAAGCCCCACATGGGGTGGCGGGTGGCCGACGAGGATATCGACAAGGTCATCGAGATCATGAAGCTCCTTCATGTGGAGGAGTTCGCCCTCAAGGACTTCTCGGAGCTCTCCGGCGGCCAGAAGCAGAGGGTCCTCATAGCCAGAGCCCTCTGCCAGGAGCCGGAGGTCCTCCTCCTGGACGAGCCGACTTCGAACCTGGACGTCAAGCACCAGCTGGAGGTGATGGAGACGGTCAGATCTCTGGTGAAGAAGACCAGGATCTCGGCGGTGATGGCGATCCACGACCTGAACCTGGCGGCGCGGTACTCCGACAGCCTGGTGATGCTCAAGGAGGGGAAGGTCCACGCCATCGGCGATCCTCCGTCCCTCCTCACCAGGGATAACATCAGGACGATCTTCGGGGTCGAGGCGGTGGTGATGAAGGACCTAGACCGGCCTTACGTCATCCCCATAAAGTCTCTGAACGGCGATGCGGTTTGAATCTGAATCGGAAGGTCGGGCAGAAGAAAAGGGATGCCGGAACTCGGGGGCTTTGATCTCCCCAAATGCCGGCACCCTTTGGTCAGGAAGGCTGTTGTTGTCTTTGCCTCCCCGGGCGGCGTACGCAGCTCTCTGAAAGGTCACGAAGCGGGTTTTCACGTACGCCAAATCGACTACATCTTATTTAGTAATAAACTTTTCGCTTTAATTGCTACAAGATCCGGCCGGAACGAGTTTGAATGAATAGCCTGCCTCGAGCTTCCTTCCTTCGGGCTGCATTGCGGTCTTAAGACGGACAGCTAGTTATCGTATAAGCGACCAACTTGATAGAGAGGCGAAGACTTTGAAGGCGGCGGGAGGAAGAAGGGTTGACTTTTCGATCTGGCTCTTTGAGCAGCGGAAGAGGGACGACCGGGTGGGAAGGGTGGCTTTCGATGCCTTTCAGGATCGTCAGAGGGGCGAATGGCCCGAGGCTCGCACCCTCCAGGATCTCCTGGACGAGATGAAAAAGAGAGGGGTTCGAGGCGCTCCTCTCAAGGCCCTGGACCAGGCCTGGTGGGAGTACATCGAGATCGTGACCAGGGACGTCGCCCAGCATCATCTCCTCCTGGAGGCGGGAGCGGTGATGGAGAGGGCTCTATCCAAGGCGGAGCATATCGAGGAGGGTGACAGGTACCTCATCGACGGGGCCTATGTCCAGCGGCTGGAAAGGTTACTGGCCAGGCTGAAGGAGATATGAAATAAATTGCTGATTTTCTTTTAGAAGTAAGTTTCTTATAGTATCCATTCCTAAAAATAGAGAGGATTGGCAATGAAGCGAAGAGAGAGCAAATATCCACCCATCACCAATCCTGGATGTGGCGAGATGAAGCAGGTTTCACCGGCCAGCCGACCGAACAGCTGCAATGCGAGATGATGACGATTGGACGGCCGCCAGAAATTTGCCTTGAGATTCTCAGGTCATCTTAGTCTCTCAGAGAGGGGTGAATTTTATGTTGTTTGAGAGAGTCGAATCGGAGGGGCTCGCCCACTACTCCTACATCGTGGGCGACAGAAACGAGGCCGTGGTGATCGATCCCCGGCGGGACTGCGAGGTCTACCCGAGGATGGCGTCAAAGGAGGGGATGCGGATCACCGCCGTCCTCGAGACTCATCGAAACGAGGATTACGTCGTCGGCTCGGTGGAGCTCTCGGCTCGGACCGGAGCCGAGGTCTGGCACGCAGATGCCGAGCTAAACTATCGATACGGGGAGGCGGTCGAGGACGGGATGACCTGGAAGGTGGGCAGGTTCTCGATCGAAGCGATCTCCACCCCCGGCCACACCCCGGGCTCCATGAGCTACCTGCTCCGAGATGCAGACGGCGAGCCCTGGATCGTCTTCACCGGAGACGCCCTCTTCGCCGGAGACCTGGGGAGGGTCGACCTCATGGGGATGGACCGGGCCGAGGATCTGGCAGACCAGCTCTACGACTCCATCTTCGAGAGGCTTCTGCCCCTGGGGGACGAGGTGATCGCCTGTCCCGCCCACGGGGCGGGATCGGTCTGCGCCGCTGCCATAGCCGATCGGAAGTGGACCACCCTGGGGATCGAGCGGAAGAGGAACCCCAGGCTCCAGGTCGATGGTAGGGAGGATTTCGTGGCCAGGATGGCGGTGGAGCTGGAGCGTCCCCCCTACTTCAGGGAGATGGAGCGGCTGAACCTGGAGGGAGCCCCCCTCCTCTGCACCGTCTCCGACCCCTTCCCCCTCTCTCCTCAGGAGTTCGCAGCCCTGGACGAGGAGGAGTTCGTCCTGGACACCAGGATGGAGCTCGCTTTCGGGGCGGCTCACGTCCCCGGAGCCCTCAGCATATGGCTCGACGGGTTGCCCAGCTTCGCGGGGTGGTTTTTGCCATACGAGAGGAGGGTCCTTCTTGTAGACGAGACCGGCGATCCGGATATCGCGGTCCGGCGGCTCCGGCGGCTCGGCTACGACGACCTTGGAGGATACCTCGCCGGCGGGATGCTGGCCTGGCATAGGGCGGGAAAGGAGAGCAGGCCCATTGCCACCGCCAACGTTCACGACCTCTGCAGGCGCCTCGACCGGGAGGAGAAGGCGAGGGGCTGGATTCTGGACGTCAGGGGAAAGGACGAGCTGGAGAGCTCGGGGAGGATCACAAAAGCCCACCACATCCACATAACAGAGCTTCCCCAGAGGATCGGGGAGGTGCCGAGGGATCGGCCTGTCTACATCTTCTGCGGGAGCGGGCTTCGGTCGATGATCGCCGCCTCGATCCTTCAGAGGGAGGGCTGGGAGAACATGACCGTCATCCTCGGCGGCCTTGCCGGCTGGTCCTCGGCGACCTGTCCGGTGGTGAGATGATGGCTGAGCATTTTTTATTTTAAATTCAATAAATTTTTTCTCCACTGAAGAAGTGTCGAAATCTATTTGGATGACCTCAGATTATACATGCTCTTCATTGGGAGAAATTCTCCGTGCAGTGCAGCAACTCTAGGTGAAGATGGATTTGTTGGAGGGAGAAGCATGGCAAAAATAGGTGACCTGGCATGAGACGAGACGTCCTTCTTTTAACCATATTTGTTTTAACACTGGCCAATGCGGCTTTGGCTGAGATGGGCAACGTGAACTTCTGCATCGACACGAATATGGATAGTTTATGCGATGAGGAGTTCACCCGCTACATGGAGCTTGGCGGGCTGACGGATATGGATCTTCTGGAGATGGCCTTTGAGGACCAGCTGTTGTATGATAATTGGAATGATAACCTCTGGGCCGTCTCCATCGAGGGATACGAATACGACTTTCTTCCTCAATTCGACGGTGCAGAAGAGGTATACCTGATAGACGGCGATGAGGTTTACATCTGGTTCACCGGATGGCAGTGGTGGGAGTCCTGCGCCGCGACCTCTGGGTCGACTGATGGGACAACCCAATCCGGCGGGTCCCAGGCCGGTGGATCTCAGGGCGCTGGCACCGGATCTGGCTTTGGATCCACTACCAGCGCCGGGATCGGTCCGACTACGACAGGAGCGATTTCCTCCGGATACGCGCAGCTGACGATCGTCTCCAACCAGCATCGAGGATACGTCGTATCGGTCGACGGTGTTCAGGTTGGGACCGAAGGGACAGGCTCCGACGCTTTAGACGGAATCTATACATTAAACGTTGCGGGAAACCAGCAGCATACCATAAGAGTGGATCTCTACCAAGATTGGAGGACTTGGACGGAATCCTTCAGGGCCGGCGGCAGCTATACGGCAGATATAGACATAGCAGGAAGGATCGTCCAGACGGCCTAGAACAGTGGGCTCCATCCTTTAATTTTTCTATGCTATTTCGGCCTACTTTCTATACCCATGCCATCTCTATATATCCGATCTGCGAGATATTAGATCTTGCTGTGGCTAGCTGCTATGTCTGAGATGGGATATATTAGATATCCAAATCTATCGGAGTGTGATGAAAATTGAGCGAAGAAGATCCGGGCAAGATGACGGGGCAAAAGACGAGGAAGGCCACCTTTGCCGCAGGCTGCTTCTGGGGAGTCGAGGCCGTCTTCCGGGATGTGGAGGGGGTCGTTTCCACCGCCGTCGGCTACACCGGCGGATCCACGACCAATCCGACCTACGAGGAGGTCTGCACCGACCGGACCGGCCACGCCGAGGCGGTGGAGGTGGTCTACGATCCAAAGGTCGTCACTTACGAGGAGCTCCTCGACCTCTTCTGGTCGATCCACGACCCCACCACCAGGAACCGGCAGGGCCCCGACATCGGGAGCCAGTACCGCTCGGCCATCTTTTATCATGACCCAGAGCAGGAGGCTGCGGCCCGGGCCAAGATGGAGAAGCTTCAGAGCTCCGGGCTGTATAGAAGAGAGATGGTGACCGAGATCGTCCCCGCCTCACAGTTCTATCGGGCCGAGGAGCGTCACCAGCAGTACTTCGAGAAGCACGGACGGAGAGGATGCAGGATCTGGTGACCATCCCGGATTAAGGATTTGGGCGGACCAGATATCCGCCTATTTGGCAAATTTTATGGAGTTTGATGAGCGGATGAATGACGACCTGATCTCTGCCGTGAGGCGCGAGCTGGAAGAGTTCGCAGACGAGAAGACGAGAGAGAGCGGCCAGCGGTTCTTCAAAGAGGAGGCCAAGTTTCACGGGGTGAAGGCTGCAGTGGTAAGAGAGATCGCCAAGAGGCGGTTTCGGGAGATAAGGGATCGGGATAAGGAGGAGATCTTCGAGCTGTGCGAGGAGCTTTTGAAGTCCGACTACGGCGAAGAAGCGTTCATCGCCTTCGAGTGGGCCTACTCGCTGAGGAAGAGGTACGAGCCTTCCGACTTCTCCATCTTCGAGAGGTGGCTCTCCCAATACGTAAACAACTGGGCGAAGTGCGACACCCTCTGCAACCACGCCCTCGGCTCCTTCCTCGAGATGTACCCCGAATTCGTGGCGAGGCTGAAGGGCTGGACGGGATCGGAGAACCGGTGGCTGCGGCGGGCGGCGGCGGTGACCCTGATCCTCCCGGCCCGGAAGGGCGAGTTTCTCGACGACGTCTTCGAGATCTCGGACCTCCTCCTGGAGGACGGGGACGACCTGGTCCAGAAAGGGTACGGCTGGATGCTGAAGGAGGCGAGCAAGAAGCACCAGAAGGAGGTCTTCGAGTACGTGATTAGGAATAAGGGCCGGATGCCCCGGACCGCTCTGCGGTACGCCATCGAGAAGATGCCCGAGGATCTCCGGCGAAGGGCGATGGAGAGGTGAGGTACGGCCTGAGGGGCAGAATCTCTGCCGGTCGGTCATGGGGATATCACCGCCTGGGACTTCGAGGAGAGTCATGATTCCGTCTCTTTTTTATCCTCCGCCCTTCAAGCTTGATCCATGAAGCCCAGCACTTTCGACGTCGCCCGGCAGCGGACCAAAATCAACGTCTTCAAGGTGGGCAGGATCTGGACCTTCAAGCATTTCTTCGGGGATAAGGAGATCTTCAAGGATCTGGCCGATCATTACAACCGTGACAACTGGCGCTTTGAGTTTCTCACCGAGCACGAGAGGGATGATGCCCTCAGAAAGCTGGAGGGCCGGGGCTTCGACTTTCAGATGGTCGAGGACCTGGCCGGATATGTGGTCCGTCTCGATCGGTCCAGCAAGTACGCGCCGGTTCTGAAGAACTCCATCGAGCACCTGCAGACCAGAGACGAGCGAATATTCCTGATGAAGGACCTGGCCTCGGTGGAGGAGTCCCTGGTGTTGGGGGCTGAGATCTACCGTGGGATCGTCCCCTTCTGACCAGCTTTGATGGTCAGATGGTTGGGGCCGTCCTTATGGGGTTGAAGTGGGGTATTGGGTCTGGAGTTTTCAGGACGACTTATATATTATTTCAGCCAATATGCTTTTCATGAAATTGAGTCATCTAGTGGCCGTCTTAGCGGCCTTCGCGGCCTTCGGCTCCGCCGGGGCCCTGGCCATGCCGCCCTCCGAGGCGGGCGATGTTCAGGACGAGAGCAGCGCCACCTTCTTCGACGTTGTCTCCATCCGGGACGCGGTGGAGGCGATGGAAAAGGAGGATCTGAACGAGAGCGAGACCTCCGGCATCCTCTTCATGAGAGAGGAGGAGAAGCTGGCCAGGGACGCTTACCAGGTCTTCAATGAAACCTACGGCTTGCGGGTCTTCGGGAACATCGGCGCAGCCGAGGAGACCCACATGGAATCGATGGGGGTTCTAATAGACAAGTACGAGCTCGATGACCCCATCCTCGAAGCAGGAAACTTCTCCGACCCCGACCTTCAGGACCTCTACGACGACCTGGTGGCCCAGGGCAGCTCGTCGCTGGAGGAGGCCCTCAGAGTCGGCGCGGCCATCGAGGAGACGGACATCCAGGACCTTGAGGACAGGCTGGCGGAGACGGACAACGAGGACATCAGCCTCGTCTACCAGGCTCTCTTGAGGGGATCGAGAAACCATTTGCGAGCCTTCGTGAACAACCTGGAGCGGCGCGGGATCGAGTACTCGCCTTCAGTTCTGAGCTCCGAGGAATTCGACGAGATCGTCAGCTCCGGGAACGAGAGGGGCCCCTACCAGACTTAGGATCCCTCCACCTTTCCCCGCCGTTCCTCAATGTTCCCCACTGTTCCCTTTTTTCTTCTTTTTGCTCACCACCGACGGTAAGAGTCCCTGAACCTCTTCTTGAACTCGTAGATCTCCCGCTCCGAGACGTTCATCCTCCAGCCCAGATCGTAGAGGTCCTTCTCCCGCTCCGTCCCGGTCAGGATCGGCCGGAGGAAGCACTCGCACCGCCTCCCGTCCAGCCCCCGCTCGTTGCACCTCCAGCCGTCTCCGTCCTTGAGGTGGTTTGATAGAAGGTGGCCGCAGACGCAGCAGATCCCGCTTCGATAGTCGGGGCGGAGGGCTTCATGCCGTCCTTTTACTGCGGATGATGGGTCCATAATCGTCAACCCCGTCCAGCTTCGCTTCAATTCAATGCGTTTGCATCGTTTAGGCCAGGCTAGGCCAGCCGTCCTCGGGCTTGCACCCTCCTCGGGCTTGCGCCGTCTTCAGGGTTGCGCCATCCATAGCCTTGCGCCGTCCTGAGGCCAGCGTCCTTCAGAGGCTTGGAGCAGTCCTGAAGCTTGCTCCAGTCTCCGAGCCTGCAGGGCAGGCTCATTCTCGCCTCCCTCGAAGGAAGGCCCCTCCAGTGGTGCCTCCCATGGAGATCTCCCTCGCCTCCGACTTCAGACGGTGTAGGTCTCCGCCCTCCAGGGCCTCACTGTACAGCTCCGCCATCCTCCTGGCGTACTCTGCCGTCCGGCCCCTGGCGTCGATGGCCATGGAATCGATCCCCATCGAAAAGAGCCTCGGCACCTGGTCGATCAGGGAGAGTTCGACGGCGTTGAATATGTGAACTCTGCACTCGCCGTCCCTTCTCGTGGGAAATACCCTTCCCGTCTCGTCCTCGATTCCCCAGAACGCCTCCCCCCTCCCCGAAACGGACCTGCACCCCAGGGCGGAGGAGAGGAGGCAGTTTTCGGCCACCATCGCCTCGACGTTCCCCTGGACCACCACCTCCAGATGGGGGCGGTTTCGAATGGATCGAGACCTGGCCACGACCTCTTCCGTCTCCCCGGCCGAGAGCTCCGGGGAGAGGGTCAGCCTGCAAAAATGGTGCGCCAGAGCCTGGACGGCGAGGCTGTTCCAGACGTTCAGGCCCACCGATCCCGATACTCTCATCTCCGGCGCTGCGGACTTCACCCTCTCCGCCAGACCCACCCCCTCCACCATCACCTCATCCACCCGGGTCCCTTCGAGCAGGGGGACTGCGAAGTCGAGATATCTCCGTCTCGCGATCCTCGGCCATTTCCAGACCAGCTCGGCGTCTCTGTTCCGGCAGATCTCCTTTGCGAGGCGCAGCGTCTCCAGCACCTGGCCTGGTTTTGTCTTTGCTGGGCTACACATTCTATTCGAGGCGATTCCTATGAGAGGCTCGAAGTAGATCCGGCGGCATCCGCCCTCAACTGCCCCTGCGACCGTCTCCAGGCAATCGGCGTAAGCCGAGATCGAGGGCTTCGATTCTTTCGAGGACTTCGACTCTTTCCAGGACGCGAAACGCGGAGCCCCCCTCCGCCTCTCTATGAAGCTCTCGAACCTCTCCCTCGCCCCTCTCACCTCCTCGATAGAAGGCCGGAAGGAGGCGGCGACCGCCTCCTCCGCCTCCTTCAGAAACTCCCGTCTCAGCCGGTTCATCTCTCCCAGGGGGGCGAAGAGCCCGCCCGGATAGTCCATCTCCACCCGCCTGATGGTGAAGGGGGTGCCCCCGGTCTTTCGGAGCTGGGCTTCGATCTGGTCCTCTGAGAGGGGGCGGTTTCTTGCTGCCTCCATGGAGAAGTCGGCCGCCAGGGTACAACAAACCTCTCTTTCATCCGGAAGGATGATCCTTCCTTCCAGGGAGGGCCTACCCTCCTCCCAGCTGACCATCAGATCGATGGGGATCTCTGGCCTTGCTTTCTGACCAATCCTTTCGCCGAGCCTCGATCTCCGGGTGAGGAAGACCTCGGACCCTGCCTCCACCGGTCCCTGGATGGCCAGGCTCAAGAGACCGTCGGCCATCCTGGCGGCAGATCTGACCACTGCACCGTGCTCCTTTCCGCCGGAGAATATCACCAGACCGTCCCCCTGCTCCGGGACGAGATCTCCTTCGATCCTCACCGAAGCCAGCTTCCGGCGTCCGTCCCATCCCACCACCTGCCCCACCCGGAGGCCCCGGTTGTCGGGACGGTCCGGGCTCACCAGCTCCGCCGGGTCGGCGCCGCCTATGCATCCTCTGGTGAACTCCCGGTTGAAGGCGAGGGCCAGGTCCCTCTCGTCCTCATCAGACGGGGACCAATCTCCCCGGGATATGGCGTCGAGGGCCCGCCTGTAGATGGAGACGACGACCCTGACGTATTCGGGCGACCTCATCCTCCCCTCGATCTTCAGCGCCTCGATGGGGGTCCTCACCAGATCCGCGAGGTTTGGGTAGACGGCCAGGTCTTTCATCGACATCAGGTACCTGCCCTTCAGGGGGACGGGTTCCAGATCGATGGGCCTCCCGTAAGCGTCCCGGCTCAGGCCCTGCAGGAGGCGGTAGGGCTTGCGGCAGGGCTGGGCGCACATGCCCCGGTTTCCGCTCCGGCCGCCGATGACCGAGGAGAGGAGACATTGGCCGGAGTAAGAGTAGCATAGAGCCCCGTGGACGAAGACCTCGACGCCGATGGGGACTTTCATCGCGATCTCCTCCACCTCGGCGAGGGTCAGCTCCCGGGCCAGAACCGCCCGTTTCAGCCCCACATCGGCGGCCCACCGCGCACCCTCCAGGCTGCAGATCGACATCTGGGTGGAGGCGTGAAGCTCCAGGTCCGGCACAACCTCCTTTCCCATCTGTAGGACTCCCAGGTCCTGGATCAGGAGCGCGTCGGCCCCCAGCTCGCTGAGCCGGAGGATATGGCCCGCCGCATCCTCAACCTCGGATTCGGGGATGAGGGTGTTGACGGCGACGTAGACCCTGACCCCGTTGAGGTGGGCGAGGTCGATGGCCTTCTCCAGCTCGGAATGGTCGAAGTTTTGAGCGCCTTGTCGTGCTCCGAATCTCTTGCCGGCGAGGTAAACGGCGTCCGCCCCCGAATCGATTGCGGCCACGAGCCCCTCCCAGGAACCGGCCGGGGCCAGGAGCTCCGGAAGATCGCCAGATCGTCTCACGAACAATACCTGGGAGGGCGAGATATAGCTTTATTTATCTCATTACCCCGACCCTCTTGGAAGCCGGGATACATCTTCATCTCCTTCCCTCGTCCATCTTGGAGGCCGGGATACATCTTTATCTCATTTGCGTCTTCTTTCGACCTGTGGAACCGATCTACGCCCTCGCCCTGGTGATCACGGGAGCGGTCGCGGGCTTCTCATCCGGGATGCTGGGGGTCGGAGGCTGCTTCATCATGGTCCCGATCCAGTTCTGGGTCCTCACCTCCATGGGGGTCGAGCCGACCCTGGCCACCCGGATCTCCTTCGGTACCGCTCTGGCCGTTGCCCTCCCCACGGCCGTCAACGCTGCCCTGGGCCATCATCGCAAGGGGGCGGTGGTCACCAGGGCCGCCCTCCTCCTGGGGTTAGCCGGCCTTGCGGGCGCCTTCATCGGGGGGGCAGTGGCCAGCCAAGCCCCGGGAGACCTCCTGAGGACGGCCTTCGGGGTCGTCGTAATCGCGGCGGCCCTCAGGATGGTTACGGCTCCCGATATTGAGGCCTCTGCTGACCCAAGCGGCATCTCTGTTCCCAGGAAGGGCAGCTGTTACCTCCTTCTGGGTCTGCCCGTCGGATTCGTATCCGGCCTGGTCGGGATCGGCGGCGGGGTGATCATGGTCCCCATCCTCTCCACGGCGATGGGTTTCGGCATTCACAGGGCCGTCGGAACCTCCTCCGCCGCCATCATCCTCACCTCCTCAGGGGGCGTTCTCTCCTACGTATACAACGGCCTCGGCGTTCCCGGCCTCCCCTCCTTCAGCCTGGGATACATCAACCTTCTCCAGGTGGCGCTCCTGGCCGGGGCCAGCATCCCCGCGGCCCGAATCGGGGTCAGGGCCGCCCATCGGCTCCCCGCAGAAAGGCTCAGGGCGATCTTCACCCTGGTGATGGTCTACATGGGCCTGCGGATGATGGGCGCATTCGAGCTCTTCCATCTCCCGATATGATCCTTCAGGATATGATCCTGGAATGATCCTGCAGGGTATGATCCCGGAATTATCCTGCAGGGGATGTTCCTGCATGATGCCCGCATGATCCTGGAATTATCCTGCAGGGAATGTTCCTGCGAGGTACGATCCTGCTGCCACCGGATATCTCATCCGCACGACCAAATTTATTAATCAAAAGGGCTCAGAGATCGAGGGGGCTTCGGGAGTGGGGATTTCTCGGGTCCTTAAAGGCTGTTGGAGCGGGCGAATCTCTCCATAAATGTTTAAATCAAATTGGTGAGAAGTCCCAATGGCAGAGCCGGGGTCTGATATCGCATACAGGACGACTATGTCTCGCCTGCTCGCTGTAATTTTGATTTCAGGATGAAGAGGAGTTTGGTAAGATGGCCATCGAGATGAGCAGCCCCTGGATTGTGGGGCCGATCGGAGCTTTCGCCGGTGCGGCTTTTGCCTGGATTGCGAGCGAGTACAGGACCAGGAAGACCTACCGGGGGGCGATCCTCCTTCTGGCGAAGAGCGCCGACGACTTCGCCAGCATGGGTCAGCTGGACAAGGCCCTCTCCATCTACGACCGTATTCTGACGGACCTCCCCCGGCTCGAGCCCGCCGTCAGGGGGATGGTCAGGTTCAGGCAGGGGCTCAGCCGTTACAGCTCGTCCTTTCAGGGGGCGAGGGATACGAACCTGAGCCTCGCGGTCGAGGCCTTCGAGGAGGCGATCGGCCTCTTCAAGGCTGAAAAGCATCCCGACGAGCACGCCCGGGCTCAGAACGGCCTGGGTATGTCTCTTCTCCGCCTATCGGAGACCGGCGGCGAATGCTGGGGGGACCTGGCACACCGAAGGGAGAGGGGTGGGGGAGACGGTCCGGTGCAGAACCTGAAGCGGGCCATCGGGGCCTTCGAGGCGGCCCTGAAGATCTACTCCGCCCAGGAGCGGGCGTCAGAGAGGGCCCAGGAGCGGGCCCAGACCGAGAACAACCTCGGCGATGCCCTGGTTCAGCTGGCCGGCCTGGAGGCCTCCGGCGACGATCCGGCCGCGGCCGGCGCCGCCGCCGAGGACCTCAATCGGGCCATAGAGGCCTACCAAGCAGCCCTCCTCTTCAGGACAAGAGACGATCATCCCGACGATTACGCCGAGACCAGGAACAGCCTGGGAGGGGCCTGGATGGCCCTCGCCCGGCTCGAAGAGGGGGAGGAGAGAAAGGCGCATCTGGAGAAGGCGATGATCGACTTCAAGGCCGCCCTGGAGGTCAGGGCTCCTGCCAGCCACCCCGAGGATCGGGCCGAGACCCAGACCCTCCTGGGGAGGGCTCTGGTTCTGGAGTCGGAGCCCGAGGTGAGCGGAGGAGAGATCCGCTGGTCGGACCGGGAGGGGCTGAAGACGGCCATCGAGGCCTACGAGGAGGCCCTCACCGTCCGCACCCGAAAGGACCACCCCCGAAAGTTCGCCGAGACCAAGAACCTTCTGGGGAGGGCCCTGATAATCCTGGCGGGGCCGGCGAGGGGTCCCGAGGACGCGGCCAATCTGCGGAGGGCCATCCGGGCCTTCGAGGAGGCCCTGGAGGTCCTGACCATGGAGGCCTGCCCCCTGGAGTACGCCGAGGTCCAGAGCAACCTGGGGATCGCCTACCGGAACCTCTCCAAGCTGGAGGACCGGGGGGACAACCTGGAGCGGTCGATCTGGGCCTACGAGGAGGCGCTGCGGGCTCGGTCCGGGATGGCCAAGAAGAGGGTGGGGGAGAAGGAAGAGGGCGGCGAAGAGAAGGGCGGATGGATAGAGAGCGAAAAAAAGTCGGAAGAGGGCAAAGGCGGGGTGGGCGGGGCATAGGACGCACCCGCGAAGCTGCTCATCCCTCTATCAGCTTGGAGCTCACCGTCCGGCTCGACCCCGAGATGTCGACCGAAGCCTCCTCGGTGACGGTGGAGTTAG
>Ga0209408_1000186_pt1 | contig 52277 bp, 54 predicted proteins | sample AD_UKC107_MetaG_FD_184422 | JGI IMG/M metagenome (GOLD analysis project Ga0209408, IMG submission 184422) | Active sludge microbial communities of municipal wastewater-treating anaerobic digesters from Hong Kong - AD_UKC107_MetaG (SPAdes)... | ecosystem: Engineered > Bioreactor > Anaerobic >... | reverse complement strand
TTCGTAGTGGCTGAGCCAGTTCGAATGGTTGGCGTACTGGTCGGGTATGAAGAAACGGTTCGTACCTTTTCGTGTTTCCTCCTCCCTGAGTTTCTCTACTTCCTCTATGGCTCCGTCGGTGCCTTTTTCCGCCGGGGTTTCTATCAGCTGAGCGCCCATGGCCATCAGGGTGTGCTTCCTCTCCTGGCTTGCGCCTTCCGGAATGGCCAGGAGGGTGCGATAGCCCAGGGCGGCGCCAACCATTGCCAGCCCTATTCCGGTGTTGCCCGAGGTGGCTTCCAGAATGGTCATTCCCCTCTTCAGGCGGCCGTCCTCTATTGCGTGGGTTATCATCCACTTCGCTGTTCTGTCCTTCACGCTTCCCCCGGGGTTGCTGCCCTCGAGCTTGAGAAGGATCCTGGCTCCGTTCTTCGGTCTCATGTTGGTCAGCTCCACCAGGGGGGTGTTCCCTATGGAGCTTAAGAGGTTTCCCGCTGCGGTCATTCCTTCCGATTCCCTTCTTTTCCTGTCGTTGCTGGCTGTTCCGTTGTCTGTGGTTGTGGGTTGTTTCTGCCTTCTGGCTGCTTGCTTCCTTGCTTGCAGATGCTTAACTGCAGGCTGCTTGTTTCCTTGCTGCTGCTTGCTGCCGTTTGCACGTTGGCTTCTCCTGACTTGCTTACCGCGGGCTTTCATGCTGCTTGTTGCCGTTTGACTGATGGCTCCTCCTGGCTTGCTTACCGCGGGTTTGCGTGCTTCGTGCTGTTTGCTTACCCGCTAGATTCTCCTGACTTGCTTACAGCGGGTTTGCATGCTCTTTTCTGCTGCTTGCCTGATGGCTTGCTGCCGCTGGCTTCCGGCCGTTGCTTTGCCGGCGCTGCTTCGTTAATCCGCGCCGGAGGGTCAAAAAAAGCCCGTGACCTTCCGGCCACGGGCTTGCTGTTACTGCTGCTTGTTTGCTCTGCCTGTTCTATCCGCTCTGTTCGTTCTGTCCGCTCAGCTGTTTATGTGCTTCGCTTGTTTATCTGGTGCTGTTCTGCGGTTCTCTATGAGTTCTGGCTGCAGCATGCGCCCCGTCGCCGAATCAATGATGTCGGCGTACAACAGAGCTGGGTGAATGCTGCTTTGTGTTCCATGGGGCAAATCTACTTCTTTATCACACCGATGGGAAGGACGGTTCTGCCCTTGTCTTCGTTAAGTACTTCCGCGGCTGCGAGATATATGGCGGAGAGGCCTGTGATGATGCCCTCGATGCCTGTGAAGGTGCTGAAGGCTGCGGGAACGGTGAACCAGTGCTCAACGGCAAGGAGCCAGAAGAGGGCGGTCACCGTTGCGAAGACAACCTGGATGGCGCGGTGCTTGTTGAAGGTGCCGAACCAGAGCCAGAACGCCAGAAGGCCCCACATGAAGAGGTACCAGCCCATGAAGGCCCTGTCTGCTCCGCCCTTCATGATGATGAAGACCAGTGTGATCCAGAAGAAGCCGAAGCTTGTGAAGGCGGTGGTTCCGAAGGTGTTGCCCTTGCGGAACTCCATTATGCCGGCTATCACCTGGGCGAGGCCGCCGTAGAAGATACCCATGGCCATGATGTTCACATCCATGGGGAAGAAACCTGCGTTGTGGATGTTCAGAAGAACGGTGGTCATGCCGAAGCCCATGAGCCCCAGGGGAGCAGGGTTGGCCAGCTTGTTTTCGCTCATCGGTACCCCTTTGTTGTTGCTGGTTTTTCTGTTGTAGCTGTAATGCTGTTTCCGTTGTGGACGGGCGATTCTACAGAGGGGTTTACCTTTTGTCAAAGAGAAGCCGGGCCGTTTGTTGGCCCGGCTTATTCTATCTTGTTCCGTTACAGATGTTCTGCTGTTCCGTTCTTCTCAGTTCCTCTTCTGTTCTTCTCTGTTCCTCTTCTGTTCTTCTGCAGCGCTGGTTCTTCTGTGCTGCTTGTTCTGTGCTGCTTGTTCTGCGCTGGTTGCTCTGTGCCGGCTGCACTGTGTCGGCTGCTCTGTGCCGGCTGCTCTGTGGTGCTCGCTCTGTTCTGCCTGTTCTGTTCTGCTTGCTCTGTGCTGGCTGCTCTGTGCTGGCTGCTCTGTGCTGGCTGCTCTGTGCTGGTTGCTCTGTGCTGGCTGCTCTGTGCTGGTTGCTCTGTGCTGGTTGCTCTGTTCTGCTTGCTCTGTGCTGGCTGCTCTGTGCTGGCTGCTCTGTGCTGGCTGCTCTGTGCTGGTTGCTCTGTGCTGGTTGCTCTGTGCTGGTTGCTCTGTGCTGGTTGCTCTGTGCTGGTTGCTCTGTGCTGGTTGCTCTGTGCACTTGTTCTGTGGTGCTTGTTCTTTTCTGCTTGTTCAGCAGTGCTCTCGTGCGATGCTATGGCTGCTTCTTCGTGTGTCCGGCTGCTGTTCTCCGGTTTCCGCTTCGGTGTCAGCCCATGGGCAGGATCGTTCTGCCCTTTACCTCGTTTAAGGTTTCGGCGGCTGCCAGGTAGATGGCGGAAAGGCCGCAGATGATGCCTTCTATTCCGGTGATGGTGTTGAATGCTTTCGGCATTTCGAACCAGTGGCCAATGGCCAGGAGCCAGAAGAGCACAGTGAGGGTGAAGAACACTGTCTGGAGGGCCCTGTTCTTGTTGAAGGTGCCGAACCAGAGCCAGAAGGTGAGGAGGCCCCACATGAAGAGATACCAGCCCATGAAGACCCTGTCGGCTCCGCCCCTCATTATTATGAACACAAGGGTGAGCCAGAAGCATCCGTAGCTGGTGAATGCGGTGGTTCCGAATGTGTTGCCCTTCTTGAACTCCATGATGCCGGCGATTATCTGGGCAAGCCCCCCGTAGAAGATGCCCATGGCCAGGATCATGGTGTCCATGGGAAAGAACCCGGCGTTGTGGATGTTCAGAAGAACGGTGGTCATGCCGAATCCCATGAGGCCCAGCGGGGCCGGATTGGCCAGTTTGGCTTCGCTCATTATCCCCTCCTGCAGAAAGGGGGAGGTTTCCCTCCCCCTGCCGTCGATTTCCGGTCTACATTCCGTACTTGTCTATGATGCCCTTCTTGTCCAGGCCGAGAATTCCGTACTTCTCTCCGACCTTGGTGAAGGCGGCCACTGCCTTGTCGATGTGCTCCTTGGTGTGGGCGGCTGAGAGCTGCACCCTTATCCTGGCGGCTCCCGCGGGAACCACCGGGAAGAAGAAGCCTATCACATAGATTCCCTCGGCGTACATGTCGCGGGACATGTCGTTGGCGAGCTTGGCGTTGTAGAGCATGACGGGAACTATGGGGGTGTTACCCGGCCTGACGCAGAGCCCTGCGTCCTCCACTCCCTTGCGGAAGTATGCGGCGTTCCACTCCAGCTTGTCCCTGAGCTCGGTGCTCTTGCTGATGAGGTCGATCACCTTGATGGAGGCGTTCACGATCGGGGGCGCCATGGAGTTGGAGAAGAGGTAGGGGCGCGCCTTCTGGCGGCAGAGCTCGATGAGCTCCCTCCTGCCGGATACGCAGCCGCCGGAGGCTCCTCCAAGGCCCTTGCCGAAGGTGGTGGTGATAAGGTCGACCTTGTCGATGCAGTTGAAGTGCTCGTGGGTACCACGGCCGGTCTTGCCGATGAATCCCGAGGCGTGGGAATCGTCAACCAGTATCATGGCGCCGTACTGGTCGCAGAGGTCGCACATCTCGTCCAGCGGGGCAAGGTCGCCGTCCATGGAGAACACGCCGTCGGTTACCACCAGGACATGGCGCTTGTCGCTGTGAAGCTCCAGCTTCTTCTTCAGGTGCTTCATGTCCATGTGCTTGAATGTGTCGTACTGGGCGCTGCAGAGCCTGATGCCGTCGACCAGGGAGGCGTGGATCAGCCTGTCGGCGATTATGACATCCTGCTCCTCGAGGATGGCCTCGAAGACACCTGAGTTGGCGTCCATGCAGCTGGGGAAGAGGAGGGTGTCCTCCATGCCCAGGAACTTCGACATCCTGTCCTGAAGCTCCCTGTGTATGTCCTGGGTGCCGCAGATGAACCTCACGGAGCTCATTCCGTAGCCGCGCTTGTCGAGCCCCTCGTGGGCGGCTTTCACCACCTCGGGGTGGCTGGAGAGACCCAGGTAGTTGTTGGCGCAGAAGTTCAGGACCTCGGCCTTCGGAGCGCCCTCGGGGTACTCCACGGTGATGGCGGCGTCCTGGGGAGAGCAGATGAACCGCTTCTCCTTGTAGAGGCCCTTGGATTTGATCTCCTCTATCTGCTCCTGATACTGCTTCCTAGCTTTGTCGGTATATGCCATTCCTACCCCCTCAGCCCTGGAACTTCTTCACGAGCTCGCAGATGCTGTTCACTGTGTCGAAGGCCTCGGGAGTGGCTTCGTTGTCGGGAAGGCTGATCTTGTACTTCTTCTCCAGGAAGACCTTCAGGGATACCATGGAGAAGCTGTCCACTATTCCCGAGGAGATGAGGGGAGTGTCGTAACCGATCTCCTCGTCGTCGTCCTCGTCAACGTACTCGTCGATAACGTACTCAAGGACCATGTCCTTCATTTCGTCTGCCATGGCGGTTCCTTTCCTAATCGTCCTCAAGGGTCGAGAGGTCTCCAACTTCCTGACCCCACTCGAGAGCCTTCAGATACCTTCTGAGGATCTTGCCGGAGCGGGTCTTGGGAAGTTTCTTGGTGTATTCTATCTCCTGGGGCATCGCCAACGGCGAAAGCCTCTTCCTGATGAAGTTCATTATGCTCAGTTCCAGGTCGTCGGAGGGCTCGTAGCCGGGGTTGAGGGTAACAAAGGCCTTAACGACCTCCATGTTAACCTCGTCGGGCTTGCCGATGGCTGCGGCTTCCGCCACGGCCTCGTGCTCCACCAGTGCGCTCTCGATCTCGAAGGGGCCCACAAGGTGGCCGCCGGTGTTGATCACGTCGTCGTCGCGGCCCACGAACCAGTAGTAGCCGTCCTTGTCGAAGCTGGCCCTGTCGCCGGAAACGTACCAGAGGTTTTCATCGTTCCTCAGGTCCTCGGGTTGGGCGTCGGGCTTCGCTCCCACGAACTTGCTCCTGTAGATCTCGGGCTTGTTGAGGTAGGTCCTGAACATGGAGGGCCATCCCGGCCTGAAGGCGATGAGACCCACGGTTCCAGGTTCCTTCACAGGCTGGTGGGTGTTCAGGTCAAGAATGCCAGCCTCGATCCCCGGGAAGGGCTTGCCCATGGAGCCGGGCTTGATCTTCATTCCAGGGTAGTTTGTTATCATCATTGCGCCGGTCTCGGTCTGCCAGAAAGTGTCGTGGAAGGGAAGGCCGAAGACCTTCTCGCTCCAGATAACCGCCTCGGCGTTGAGGGGCTCTCCCACCGAAGCGAGGTGGCGGAGGCTGGAGAGATCGAATTTCTTCACCAGTTCGTCACCGTCGCGCATCAGGGAGCGGATGGCGGTGGGGGCGGAGTACCAGACCGTTACCTTGTTGTCCTGTATGAACTGGTACCAGGCGGCACTGGTAAACCCGGAGTCAAGCACGCACTGGGTGGCGCCAAGGCTCCAGGGGCCTATGATGCCGTAGCTGGTGCCTGTAACCCATCCCGGGTCGGCGGTGCACCAGTAGATGTCGTCTTCCTTCAGGTCCAGCACCCAGGAGGTGGTGAGGGCCTGTCCCCACACGGAGCTGTGCACATGCTGGGCGCCCTTGGGCTGACCGGTGGTGCCGGAGGTGTAGTGGAGCACCGAGGGGGTCTCGGGACCGGACTTGTATACCTGGAACTCTTCCACACGGGGAGCTTCCTCAACATCGAAGAATATCTCGCCCTCCTTGAGCTTGTCGGGGTTGCCCTCTATCACCACGATCTTCTCCAGGGCGGGGAGCCTGTCCTGTATCTTCCGCACCTTCTTCACATGCTTCTGGGTGGTGAGGATCATCTTGGTTCCGGCGCTCTCCAGGCGAACCTCCAGGGATTCGTCGCCGAATGCGGAGAAGAGCGGCTGGGCCACGGCTCCGGCTTTCAGTATTCCCAGGAATGAGATGTAGAGGCCGGGGATCTTGTCCATGAAGATGCAGACCCTGTCGCCGGGCTGGATGCCCTGATCCTGCAGGAACTTGGCGTACCCGTTGGAGAGAACCATTATGTCGTTGAAGGTGAAGGTCTTCTTCTGGCCGCCGAAGCCCTGCCAGATAAGGGCCTTCTTGTCGCCGTTACCCCTTTCGCATACGCGGTCGGAGCATATTGCGCCTATGTTGAGGGTCTCCCCTTCCTTCCAGTCAAGCACTTCCTTCGCGATGTCCCAGCTGAAGTCCTTCCGTCTTTCTTCGTAGGAACCGATGTTGCTCAAAACGCACCCTCACTTCCGGGTTCAGCCTGCCTGCAGGCTCCGATGTTGCCGATCCTTTGAATGCTATGCATCAAAATATGTGTTGGTACAAATAACCCAACCGCCGCCCCATGTCTAGGCTGTTTCAGCCTTGGGCTATCACAATGGCAATTGCGGCTTTCCTCGTGTGGGAAAGGGATAGGGGAAGCTCTTTCACCCCGGCTTCCTTCATGACCTCCAGGGCCCTTCCGCTGAGTCTGAGGGATACGGCTCCGGTGCTTGTGTCCCTGACCACTTCCACCTGGCGGAACCTCAGCCCCTGGGCCAGCCCGTGTCCCAGGGCCTTGAACACCGCTTCCTTGGCGGCGAACCTAGCGGCGTAGTTCTCCCAGCTCCTCGTCTGGCTTGAGCAATAGGCCTTTTCCTCCGGAAGGAACACCTCGTCTATAAGCTCGGGAGTGAGTTTCGCCCTGAATGTTTCGATGTCCACCAGGTCTATGCCCACGCCCTTTATCTCACCCATCAGAAGCTCGGCTCCATGGTCTTCCAGCCCCTTCCACGGTTCTCTATGTACTGCCCGGGTCCGCCGTAGGCCCGGGAAAGGCCGGTGTCTATCATAATCACCCTGCCCCCGAACCTGGTCTCTATTTCATCAACCACCGTGTGGCCCACAACGGCATATTCCGCTCCTGAGGTCTCCAGGAACTCCTCCAGGGCCCGTTCAACGGAAGTGGACGGATCAAGCCCCCAGCCCCTGTACCAGAAGGGGCCTTCACCCTGGAAGACACTCGCCTGAAGGCTGTCCGACCCAAGCGCTTTCCTTACCGCTTCATTGATAGCTTCAGGGGACATAGCGGAGAACTCAGGAGACACTCCCCCGTGGAGGAATACCGTGTCGTTAATCCTTATCACCGCCGGGTGCCCGGAGATCCATCTTCCGTAAAAGCCCCGGGGGCCGAGCGCCGTTGCCGCCTTCTCCATTCCCCCGTGGGAATCGATCTCTCCCTGATGGATGTACCTGAAGTCGCCTGCGAGGTTCATTATCTCGTGGTTGCCCATGAGCTGATGAACCATTCCGCCCTGTAGGGGGGCCTGTCTTTCCAGCTTCATCATCAGGTCCATTATCAGCCTGGAGTCCGGTCCCCTGTCCAGGAGGTCCCCGGTCTGCACAAGGTGGGTCTTTCCGCCGCACCAGTCCTTGTTACCGTCGATAAGGCCCGCATGGCGAAGAACCTCCGCGAACCTGTAAAAGTCGCCGTGCGCATCGGCTACTGCCACCACCCTTGGGATGCCGTTCCACCGGGCCGGACCGGAGATGAACGCCATGGTCAGCAGAAGGGCGGTCAGCAAAGCCGTCAAAGGCCCTCCCCTTCGATCTCTTCCCGGATGTTCAGGAGCTCTTCCGCCAGGTGACGGAGGCGCCTTTCCTCAATGCCCGGGAGTCCGAAGGCCCCTCCCCTGTGTGGGCTCATAACCACGTTGGGCAGGTCCCCGAAGGGGAACCTTGAGGGATGTGTGGCCCTCCGGGACTCCTCCGTGTCGGGATAGGAATACCACACATCGATTCCCGCGGCTCCCAGATGGCCTGAAAGGAGGTTCTGGAAGAGGGCCTCCTCGTCAACCACCGGCCCCCTGGCAACGTTCACCAGCACAGAGCCCCGGGGCAGCATGGCGATCTCCCCTTCGCCTATCATTCCCCGGGTCTCTTCAGTGAGGGGAACGGCGATAACGAGAATGTCCGTGCCGGGAAGGATGGAAGGCAGGTCATGCGCCGTGAAGGAACCTTCCGCGGCGGTCCTGCCCACCGTTCTTACTCTGGCTCCCATGGAGGAGCATATGCGTTCCACCCTGCTTCCTATGGAGCCCCTGCCCAGAACGGTGATCCTGCTGTCTTCAACGATCAGGCCTGTTGGGGTATACCTGGGCGACCAGTCCCCCCTCCTCAGGGCGGTGTCCGCGGGTATGATGAGCTTCGCCGCGGCCATCATCAGGGTTACGGCCATTTCCGCGGCGGCCACGGCGTTGTGGTGTATGCTCCTGAGCATCAGTTCCGGGCGGCGGGCGAGGGCCGTGACGGTGGACTCAGGAACTCCAGCGTAGGGTACCACAACCGCTCTCATGCCACGGCACATGTCCAGGTGTTCCTCCGATATCACACCGGCCACCAGTATCTGACATTCCGTTTCCCTGGTGATCTCCCCTGCGGAAAAGGCGAACTTGCCTCCTGTAAGCTCTTTCAGCCTTGAAAGCGTCCCTGTGGCGGGACCGCCGGCTATATGAACCTTCATCACCTCAGGAGAACCATCCTTGCGCTGGAAACACCGGACTCATGCACGGCCCTTGCGAAGTAGACTCCCGGCGCGATTCCACGGGTATCCCACTGGGCCGTTCCGGATGGGCTCACAGCTGCTGTTCCCATCACTCTCCCCTGAAGGTCGTATATCTCCACCACCGGGGGTTCTCCACCGGGCCAGCCCAGGGAGAACGAAGCCGTTCCCCTGGCGGGGCTCTCCAACGGCCTTATGGAAAGGGCGGAGCCCTCCTCGCCGGACACTCCCATGGCATCCCCTGCGGTGAACGAGTACTGGGTGCCGCCGGTGAACGAAACGGAGGCCACCGCCAGAATCACCTGGTCATCGGGGTCCGTGAGGCCGCCCACCGTAATGGCGCCGCTCTGGCCGGCTTCCTCGATGGTCATCTCCAGTACCTCCGGGGACTGTGAGTTCCTCAGAGCCATTATCCGCACGGCGTAGGTGTTGTCGTCGGATCCGTCAAAGGCTATCTCCAGGCTCTGGAAGGGGAAGTCCTGGAAACGGTAGTAATCCGCCGCCCAGTGGCTGACAGACTTCTCCGCCTCGACTGGATAGGTGGAGTAGCTGCCGGAGGTATTGAACTGGGGAAGTTCCTCCAGGGCATAGCCGTACCTGCCGTCGCCTATGCTTGTGTCGTCAAGGAAATTGGCCACGGCCCAGTCGGCAAAAACATCCTCCGTATCCTCGGAGTACCCGAAGGAGTCAAGCACGGCGTCGTACCCCGCCATGGAGTTCGCCGGTTCGTGAACAACTGCGTATACCGCCTCGTGGCCGCCGTAGCGTTCAAAGAAGTAAAGCGACCACAGGTAGGTCTGTATGTAATCGGCCCATTCGCCGTCCCACACCGTGAGGTCGTTATCGGGATTGGAGTTGAACGAGGAGATGTTGTCAGGGTGGCCAAAGAAGTACATGGCCAGTTCCGCCATTCCCTCGTCCACCCATGAAACCTCGCTCTCATCGTACTTCCAGTGGATCATGTGCTCGAACTCATGGGCTATAACTCCGTGCATGTAGTCTCCCGAGGGGCCGCCGGTGCTCATGGTGTTCAGGTAGAGCACCTCGCATTCGTTGCTGTGGTAGCCGGGGAATGTGCCCTCTGGGTACTGGTCAAAGTAGAAGAAGAAACCGTCGGCGGCCACCTCGAAGTCGTACCACATCAGGTAGATCCTTGGGTCGTCATCCAGTTCGTCGGGTGGGGTCCCGAAGGAGAGGCTGTCTATCTCGTATATGCCCTGGTCGGGGTAGGGGCCTATGCTGGAGCTGTCCCAGTGCTCCAGTATGGAGTCCACGTCGGCCTGGTGGATGGACACCTGCCATTCGGTGTCCTTCACCACCACGTAACCCTTCTCCCCAACTCCCCGTACGGTGCACACATGCTGCTCGAAATGAGGGGGCATGGGATACCAGGTCCACAGCCACCACACCCACGAGTCGCCCACCTGCGGGTTGTCCGGAGGGCCCAGGGGAACACCAGGGGCCTGTATCGTTACATCCGGGCCGAGTTCCTCCGCCGGTGGGATCGTGAACTCCCTGGTGAATGAAGCCCCTTCATGAGGGGCCGCCACGGCGGCGGTCAGAAGGGTCAGCGCCAGAACGGCGATCTTCCAGGAATGCATGGTTGCCTCCAATATGCTAGAGTGTTCTTCCCCGTGAACATATCCACATGGTTTTCCCGGAACAACGGACACTGCCTGGGAAGACCGGCTCTTTCCCATTGACCGGCAACCGCCGTCGGGCAATCGTATTGAGAAAGGGAGGCTGAGAACATGTCAGAGAAACATGAGATGATGGCTCTTGTGGAGGATTCTCCCTTCCCCTGGTGGTCATGGGATGTGAAGCAGAACCGGGTTGCCTTCAGCAGGCACAAGGTGGAGAACCTGGGTTACAGGTACCAGGACTTCCTGGGCTGCGGGTACGAGGCCTTCACGAACCTTCTGCACCCCGAGGATCATGAACGGACCATGGATGCCATGAGGAAGGTGCTCTCCGGGGCTTCGGAACTGTACCGCATCGACTACAGGATACTGGCCGCCGACGGGAGCTACCACTGGTACATGGACAGGGGCGTGGTGGTGAAGAGGCTGGCCGACGGATCGCCGGGTCTGATCCGGGGGCTGGTTCTGGACCTGGGCACCAATCTCAGATCGGGAATACACAAGGATGAGCTGCTGAGGCTCTTCCGTATGGCAGTAACGATTCATGGCGCCGAGGGGCAGACGCTTCAGGTTTGCTCCAGCTGCGGTTCGGTTAGGGCGGGCAATACCTGGCTGCCGGCCACCGGCGACCTGGCGGACTTCCTGGCGGCGGAGAAGACCCATTCGGTGTGCGAAGGATGCCTGAAGGCACTCTATCCCGATTTCGCCGGGGAGATACTGAAGGAGCTGGGCAGGGCGGGCTGACGGTTACCCTTCCTCCATATCCCTGAGCTGGCACATGAGGAGCTCGCCTGTGGTTTCATCCCGGAGATGAAGTCCGTTCCCCAGGCACCACTTCCAGTAGCGGCAGTCTGCACAGGCTCCGGTCCTGGTCCACTCCCTGTTCCGCATGACCTGAAAGCGGTTCTCCCATACATCAAGGAAGTCGTCGCGGTAAATGTTTCCCTGTATGAAGTCGGACCTGAGGCTGGGGCAGGCGGATATGGATCCGTCGATGAGCACCGAGGCCACACCGATGCCGGCCCGGCAGAACATGAAGTCGTCGCGGACCTCTTTCTCGTAGCTTCCCAGGAAGCCGTCGCAGCTGTACGACGCGTGGATGACCCCGGCTTCCCGGGTCTCCCTTATGAACTCCATGACGCTTCTCAGCTCAGCGCCTGTGAGCTTCATCTCATCAACTCCGGCAGCCCTGCCCTTGGGAAAGATGCTGAAGAGCCTCCAGCGCTTCACCCCTATGCCTGTGAGAAGCTCCCTCACGAGGTGGAGCTGGTCCAGGTTGCGCCTGGTCAGGCATGTTACCGCGTCAAAGACGGGGATGGAGCTGTTCGCAGCACACTGAAGGGCGTTAACGGCCCTTGCGAATGAACCCTTCTTTCTCCGAAGCCATTCGTGGGAGTCCTCCAGCCCGTCCAGGCTCACTGTCAGGCTTTTCATCCCGGCTGCCAGCAGGCTGTTCATCCTCCTCCGGTCGAGGGCCCAGCCGTTGCTCACAATGCCCCAGGGATAACCCATGCCAGCCATCCGCTCGCCTGCGCTCTCAAGGTCTTTCCTCATTATGGGTTCGCCGCCGGTTATGGCAACGGTGATCTTGCCGGGATCCATCTTTCGCTTCACGGACTCAAGCACCCTGAGGAAATCCTCCGCCGGCATGTCGGGAACGGAAGAGGATGCGAAGCAGTCGCTTCCGCAGTGACCGCAGTTCAGGTTGCATCTCAGGGTGCATTCCCAGAACAGGTAGTTCAGGTCGTGGATGGCGGTCAGGAGTTTCCTGTGCTGTTTGAAAAGCTCCAGCTGGAACTGCTTCTTCAGGTCGGGCTTGAGGCTGGGCACCCGTTACTCTTCGTCGGGTTCGAGTTCGAAGTTCACTTCAAGGTATACCATGTCGGGAATGTCCGGATCCCGCTCCAGGGGAAGCAGGGTGTCTTCAGGCAGGAAAGAGCCGTTCAACGGTCCATCGATGTCGGTGAGCTCCACCGTTACGGTATCCGGAAGGCTGAACAGCGAAAGGTCCGCCTCAAGCCAGTAGTGGCCGTAGCCGTCGGAAGTTACAATGTCGAGTTCATCGGGATATCCATTGTGAACCATCCTGAGCTGGATGCCCTGCACCGGCTGGCTGTCCGAAGTCACGGTTCCAGTGATGTTCACCGCTGAAGGCACTCCGTAATCGGTACCAGCCCATCCGCAGCCCGAGGTAATCACACCCAGGGTTCCCAGGATGCTTCCTGAAAACCACCCTGCGAACCTGAGAAGGCCTTTGCGGGCTTTACGGGCCATCAGTCCTCCCCGTAGGGTTCCATGTAAAGGTCAATAGTCAGGGTGGTGGTGGTCCCGATGTAGGGAGCCCAGATGAGGGTGTCCAGATCAGGGTAGGTATCAGGCCATTCACCCTGAGGATCCACCGCCCGAAGCAGCATTGTGTCGGGTATTTCCCAGGGTTCCAGCATGGAATAATCGTAACCTACGATGTACTCCCCGTTGTTGTCGGTCATGCCGTGCTGAAAATCCTCCTGGTCCGGAAGGGAGAGCCCCAGGTGTATATCATCGATCCCTGTGCTGTCCAGTGCGCACATCACCCTTCCGTGAACGATCAGGGAGTGATCGCTGCAGGGTGGCATTCCGTATGCCATGACTATCTGCTCACATCCGGTTGTGATAACTCCCAGGGCTCCGAGCAGGGAGGCCGATAACCTGCTGATCATCTTAAGGAGACCACGATGTGTCCGTTTTACGGCTTCGGCCATGACCTCACTCCAGAGGCTGAAGGTTTATGTCCACGGTCAGTTCCGGGTCGTCGCCGGTGGGCAGGGCCAGCAGGGTATCTGAGGTGTAGAACTCTCCGTTCTCCGCTCCGTCTACGTCGTCCGCCGTCAGCCCGATAGAATCCGTATAGGCAAACTCGTAGTCTTCCACGAAGAGGGAAAAGGAGCCGTCGGCCCCTGTGAAGGCCTGTTCTCCCACGATCTGGGAGACCTCCTGGCTGAAAGCCCTCACCCTGATTCCTTCAACACCGGTGCTGTCCGCAGCGGAGCGTATGGTTCCTGTAAGGGTAACGCTGTATCCTGGAACCCCGTATGTGGGTTCAGCGGCCTGGTAGCAGCCTGCTGTGATCACACCGGCCATGCCCAGGAGCCTGGCGGATATCGCCGCAGCTTTCTTAAGGAAAAACCTTCCTGAAACCTTCACCCGACAGCTCCTTTCACCGGCTTCCTGGGATAGTATACGATGAATCCTGTGATTGTTCCATGGGTGTTTGATTATCTGTCTGTCGAGGCTGAGACTTGACAATTCCACCGGGGAATGCATGATACCGCCCATGGAAAACAGTTTCTTCTCCCTCCGTTCCGTTCTTGTCAGCGCTTTCGCATGGCGCTGGTGGGCGGGTTCCTCCGCCCATAAATAACACTCTCTGACATTTACATCACCGTAACTGCAAATTGTTTCAAAGCAATAATATAAGGAGTGTGCCATGCGCAGGTATTCATCAAGGAACAACGAGTTCCTTTCCACCAGATACACGAATCTGAAGCCCTTCCTTCCATCCCTCCCCCCGCCGCCGGTGGATAACGAGGGGAATCCGGTGAACCCGGAGGTGCTCCGGGCTCTGTTCCCGGACGGAATGATAGAGCACGAGATAACCATGGCACCGGAGGTGGACATCCCCGGGGAGGTGCTGGATGCCTACCGGGTATTCCGGCCTTCACCGCTGGTGCGGGCACTGGCCCTGGAAAAGGCCCTGGAGACCCCGGCGAGGATCTACTACAAGTACGAGGGCACGAACCCCGCGGGAAGCCACAAGAGCAACACCGCCATCGCCCAGGCGTTCTTCGCCGCCAGGGAAGGTTATGCCGGCATAACCACTGAAACCGGAGCCGGCCAGTGGGGCAGCGCTCTCTCCCAGGCATGCTGTCTCTTCGGGCTGGACCTTGACGTGTTCATGGTACGGGCCAGCTTCCTTCAGAAACCCTTGCGAAAGACCTTCATAGGTATCCACGGAGGCAGGGTGCACGCCAGCCCCAGCAACCTCACCCGGTCGGGGCGGAGCTTCCTGGAGAACGACCCCGAGCATCCTGGAAGCCTGGGGATAGCCATAAGCGAAGCGGTTGAAATGGTGGTTGGCAGCCCGGACAGGTGCTACAGCCTGGGAAGCGTCTCCGACGCAGTGTGCCTGCACCAGTCGGTGATCGGTGGTGAGGCAATACTGCAGATGGAGGAAATGGGCGACTTCCCCACGGAGATAATCGGTTGCGTAGGAGGAGGTTCGAACTTCTCCGGCCTGGCCTTCCCTTTTATCGAGAAAACCCTTACCGGCGGTGATGCGATCCGATTCACCGCGGTGGAGCCGGTGGCCTGCCCCACCCTCACGAAGGGGAAGCTGATGTACGATCACGGCGACGCTTCAGGTCTCACCCCGAAGTACATGATGTACTCCCTGGGGGCGGGGTTCGTGCCCCCTCCCATACACGCCGGCGGCCTTCGCTATCATGGGATGGCGCCTCTGGTAAGCCATCTGGTGAAGCTGGGAATGGTGACTCCAGTGGCGTATGAGCAGGAGCGGATCCTTGAGGCCGGAAGGATGTTCGCCAGGGTTGAGGGGGTCCTCCCAGCGCCTGAGTCATCCCACGCAATAGCCGCGGCGGTGGATTCGGCGCTGCGTGCCAGGGAGACCGGTTCTGAAGAAGTGGTGCTCTTCAATCTGAGCGGGCACGGGTTCCTGGACCTCTCGGCCTACGGAACAGCCTGAAGGCCAGGGGCGGCGGTCCTCAGGCCGCCGCCCCCGGTTCAGCTACTTGATGAGGCCGTATATGGCCTTGTAGTCCCTCTCGACGCTTTTCAGTATGGGAAGGTCCGTGAAACTGCCTATCTCCCTCACCGCAAGGGGTGAACTGGAGCAGACCCCTGAGATGGCGTGCGGAGCAAGGTCGAAGTCGTCGCTGAGTATTTTCAGACCGCCGGCTACACCGGCGGCATCCGAGGCGCAGAGTATCAGTCTGTGTATCCTGCTCTTGACCATGGGGTGCCGAAGCAGCATGGCGGTCTCCCGCTGGAAGATGCCGTCTGCGAACTCCAGGACAAGGTAGTTCCTGGGGTTGTTGCCGTACTTCATGTCCACGGAATGGAATATCCTCAAGAGTTCGTCCTCGCTGAGCATGTACGTGGACGGGTGGCCGAAGAAGGTGAAGTCCACCACCTTCTGGGCGCCGCAGTCCTGCATGAGAAGAACGTCCTTCAGGCTTGCTGTACCGGTGATCTTCGCCGCCCTGACCCTTTTCTCCATGGAGGAGAGGGCGTAGCAGCACGCCGCGGCGGCATAGCTCTTTCCCGAGTTCATGGCGGTGCCTATGCAGAGTATGATCCTGGCGCCGGAACCGGTTCGTTCCAGACGCTTGGGTGTTATGAGAACATGGTCGGCGGTGTTCACCACCTGGCCGGTGGTATCGCAAACATAGCCCAGTATCTTCACCTGGGTGGGCGACGCTATCAGCTCGTTGTGGTTCAGCATCTCCCCCACCAGGCCGCTTCGCGCCAGCATGTCCACGGTGGTGCATGGCGCATCGGGAACCATGCCTTCGTAGTGGTCGGGGGCGTACCTGTTTCCGAAAACGAACACGGCCCTTGTCCTGTCGTGGATGGTGTGTATCCTGGCGGAAACGCTCTCCAGGCTGGTATGGAACCCCAGGGAGACTATTTCCCCATAGATAAGGTCCCCCATCCTGGGGGTCCTGTCGGGCGTCTGGGTGTACGCCTTGATCAGTCTCCTGGGTACTGAGTACGCGGAGCTGGGAATAATGGCGTTCGGGGCTATTCTCTTCATTTCACCACTTTCTTCCTTTTTCCACCGGGTAACCGTGCCGGGAATCTATCTGTTTTCCCATTGAAAGTGATAGCCCTTTCAAGTTGCTGTATTCAAGCAAGTTACTTACCTCGTGCCGATGTAATGCCCGTTACATGCCGTACTCAAGGTAACGAACCCTCCTGGAAGTGGGATCGTACCAGAGAAATCTGAGAAGGTCGCCGCCGCCGGATACGGATGAGTAGACCTCCATCCCGCTGAGTTCGCTGTTCCTGAACCAGTGGAACTCCCTTCCCTGAACTTGAGAGATGCCGGTGCGATCACCGGGCTGAAGCCCCAGGGAATCGATGATCCTGCTTACAACCTCCCGGTCGCCGTTGAAGCCGATCTGATAAAGGGGATCGGCTCCCAGTTCGTCGGCATAGTAGAAGACGCCGTCCACCCCCTGGTCCGGCTCGAATCGGAAGTGCCGTCTGAATCCTTCAAGGTTCGCTTCCGTATCGGGAACATCGTGGTCATAATCGCTGAAGCACCCGGTTTGAAGAAGCAGAAGTGAGATCAGGCAGAGAGAGAGCCTCATCTCTCATTCCCCTTCACGGCCAGGAAAAGGGAAAGGAAGAAGAGCACCACGCTGACAGGAAGGAATACGGCCCTCTCCGTGGAAGAGGCGGAGAAGAGATTCCCTGCTGTATTGAAGAGGAAATAGACGGTCATGACCCAGGAACCCGCGGCAAAGACACATCCGGGAAGGGTCCTCAGTATCAGACCCGCCCTGCCTGCTGCGACCATGGCAAAGAGAACAGTGATCAAAAGGGCTACGATCTCCATTGTCACGGCATCTTCCCCGGAGACGGATCCTCCCCATACCACTCCGTCTGGCAGAAGACCCAGCAGCACGCAGAGATGGAACAGGAAAAGAAACCCCAGCACAGTCAGCGCCGCAACTCCGGCTTTTGCAGGTGTGAATCTGGAAAACATCATTGCAACTCCCTTCACTGGCAATATAAGGACAAGCCCGGGGAGGAACAGGTTGTAAACCTGTGAGTAACCAGTGGTTGACAACCAGGGTTCAATGCTCTATTTTCGCCCTCCGGAAGGGGGTCGAAGTGTATTCCAACTCATCTGAAACCGTAAGATATCTCAGGGAGAGCAGGGATTTCGTCTCCGGGCAGGAGATAGCCGGAAGGCTGGGCATAACCAGGGCGGCGGTCTGGAAACACATAAACTCCCTGAGGGAGCGGGGTTTCGGCATCACATCCGTTACCAACAAGGGCTACCGTCTGGATTCGGTTCCGGACCTCCCCTCGGAAGAGGTGCTCCATTCCCTTCTTCGAACAAGTCTTATCGGCTCGGTGATCGAGTACCATGATGCGATACCCTCCACCAACACCCGGGCAATGTCCCTGGGGCACCAGGGTTACCCCCAGGGAACCGTTGTAACCGCAGACAGTCAGACAGCGGGAAAGGCAAGGGACGGAGGCATCTGGGCCAGTCCTCCCGGGAAGAACCTCTACCTTTCCGTACTGCTTAAACCGGGAGTCCCCGCCGACATGCTTTTCAAGCTGGAGGAAATCGCCCTCAGGGCAATGAAGGAAGCGGTAAACGCTTCCTGTCCCGACCTGCCGCTGGAGGTACTGGACGCCGGGCTTTTCTGCGGGAAGAACAAGATAGGAGGCGTACTCTGCGAGGCCTGCGGCGAGATAGGCAGGATACACCATGCCGTTGCGGGGATCGGGCTTAACGTAACCCACCACCCCTCAAGCTCCCCTGCATCATCCATAACGGAACTCACCGGCTCTACCCCTTCCAGGGCTGAGCTGACGGTAACGCTCCTTGAAGCCATGGAAACCCACTACCTGAAATGGATGGATACCGTTGAGAAAGGCTGAGGCCCTGGAAGTGCTCCAGAGCGTTCCCCTGGATGAGGTGCGGAACATGTGCGCCGCCGGGAGGTCGGCCTTCGGGCGCACTGTGGATCTGTGCGCCATAATGAACGCCAGGAACGGCGGGTGCCGGGAGAACTGCGGATTCTGCGCCCAGTCAGGGGTTCCCGGGGGGATCATGGAGGATGCGGATACCCTGAACTCCGTGCACAGAAGGGCCAGCGCCACCGGTATAGGCCGTTTTTCAATTGTGACTAGCGGCGGGAAAGTTGGGACGAAAGAGCTGGACACGGTGTGCCAAGCCGCTTCCATGGGAAACGGGCTCTCACCACTCTGCGCGTCCCTGGGGCTTCTGGAGCTGGATGAACTGAAACAGCTCAAGGACGCAGGATTCACAAGATACCACCACAACCTGGAGACCTCGGAACGGTACTTCCCCTCGGTGTGCATCACACATTCCTGGGAACAGAGGGTGTCCACCGTGGAAGCTGCGTCCCGGGCAGGCCTCTCCGTCTGCTCCGGGGGGATAATGGGCATCGGGGAGAGCGATGAGGACAGGGTCGACCTGGCCCTTGCCCTGGCGGAACTGCCGGTGAGCTCCATCGCATTGAACTTCTATGTGCCGGTGGACGGGGCCAGGATCTCCGAAGAGTACCTTTCCCCGGAGAAAAGGCTTCGGATCACCGCAATGTTCTTCCTCGTCAACCCGGTAAGGGAAGTTAGGATCTGCGCCGGAAGGAAGGGCTTCGGGGATATGGAGGGCATGGTGTTCGACTTCGGGGCAACGGGGATCATGACCGGGGATCTTCTCACCACCGCCGGAAGCAGCCTGGAAGATGACAGGCGTCTCATAGAGGAGGCCGGCTACCGCCATGGCATATCCTGACAACGAACTGATCAAGCTGGAAAATGAGGGGCTCCGCAGGGAACTCACCCTGGGAGATGAAGGCGGGTTGTGCTTCTCGTCCAACGATTATCTCGCCCTCTCAAGGAACCCCAGGGTGACAGCCGCCGCTGTCCGCGCACTGCAGGAGTACGGAGCCGGAGCCGGGGGATCCAGGCTCATGGCGGGGAACCTCAGGGTGCACCAGGAACTTGAAACCAGGCTGGCAAGGCTGACGGGGATGGAGAGCGCCCTCGTGTTCGGCAGCGGCTACCTTGCCAATCTGGGTGTGCTTACTGCCCTGGGCAGCCGAAACGGCACGATCTTTTCCGACAGGCTCAACCATTCAAGCCTCAACGCGGGGGCCAGGGCTTCCAGCGGCAAAGTCATCAGATACCGTCATAACGACTGCGGCCACCTCAGGGAGATGCTGTTCAGGAACGGCTCAGACGGAACAAGGATCATAGTTACGGAATCCCTGTTCAGCATGGATGGCGATATTGCTCCCCTCAGGGACCTCAGGAGCCTGGCCGATGAGTTCCAGTGCCTGCTGGTCGTGGACGAGGCCCACGCTACAGGGGTCTATGGAGGGGGAGGAGGCATCTGCAAAGGGCTCGGGGTGAAGCCGGACATCCTCACCGGAACCATGAGCAAGGCACTGGGAAGCTACGGCGGCTTCGTCTGCTGTGGAGCTGCCATGAGGGACTACATCCTTAACAAGGCTCCCTCCTTCATATACAGCACAGGCCTTCCCCCGGCCTCCGCAGGTGCCGCTGCTGAAGCTGTGGACATAGTGCTGGAGGACCCCTCTCTGGGAACCGGTCTTCTAAGCCTGGCGGAAGGGTTCAGGAGGGAACTGTACGCTCTGTCTTCCTCCGTTCCCTCTTCCTCCTCCCAGATAGTCCCGCTGGTGGTGGGCGAACCCTCCGCGGCGGTGGAGCTTTCAAGGACCCTTTCCAGCAGGGGGATAGGAGTAACTGCCATAAGACCTCCCACGGTTCCCCCGGGAACCTCCAGACTGAGGTTCTCGGTGACCCTGGCGCATACCCCGGCGGATCTGTCGAGAACGGCGTCGGAGACAGGAGCCCTTCTGTGAAGAAGATACTGATAAGCGGCTGGGCAACCGGGAACGGGATATGGAGCGAAGTATCCAGGGAACTCAGGGATACGGAAACGGTGAGCTGGAACACCGTACTCACCGGCGACTTCTCCATAACCGAACCATGCATCGTAGTGGGGTGGTCACTGGGAGGCCAGATGGCCATGGACCTCTCCATGGGCGAAGAGGTCATGGGTCTGGTGCTGGTCTCCTCCATGACATCGCTGAACGACAGAGGGGTCAAGCCGGGCCTGGAGCCAGAGATGTGCTCCATGATCTCAAAAATGCTTCACAGAAGCAGGCGCGCCTACCTTACATCGTTCTTCAAGGAATGCGGAGCCTCTCCTGAAATGGTGCCGGAACTGCTGGACAACTCCGACCGGTTCGCAATGGAGGAGCTGATAGCAGGGCTATCGGTAATGTTCAACCACATGGCCGTTCCCAGGGATGGAGTTCCCGCCGTGCTGATACACGGTACCGATGACAGGATAGTCCCCTGGGAAACCGCCGTGGAGCTTTCCGACTCGATACTGACGAACTCAAGGCTGATCACCGTGGAGAACGGCCAGCACATCCTTCCGGTCACCCATGGCGACCTTATAGCAAAGGCGGTGATGGACCTTGAGGGGTCACTCAACCTCTGATGCCGCACGGATTCGCTGCAGGTTCTCCAAGGCGGCGCCGCAGTACGACAGATACGCCGCTCACCACAGGATGATCGCCCGGGAACTGCTCCGCCATCTGACAGGCCTCCGCTGCCAGAGGATACTTGAGCTTGGCTGCGGCACGGGGATACTGTCCCGGGGACTGCAGAAGCTGTTTCCGGAATCAAGCATTCTGCTGACCGACTCCGCGCCGGGGATGGTCAGCGTGTGTCGGACCAGGGTTCATCCCTCTTCCCTGGTCCGGCACTCCCTCTGGGATTTCGAGTCCGCCGAGTTCCCGGGCAGTTTCGACCTTGCTGTGTCAAGCTGCGCTCTGCAATGGCTCGCAAGGCCTGAGGAGTTCGGGAAAAGGCTGTTCCACGCAGTGTCCCCCGGCGGATGGACGGCCCACGCAATACCTGTGACGGGAATGCTCCGGGAGCTGGAATCGAGCTTTCTCGGTACGGGATGCACCTCCCCTTCACTGGATTACCTTTCCGGCGAGGAGTGGAACGGAGTGTTCAGCGAAGCGGGTTTCGCCATCGCCGGGAGCCTCACAAGAAGATTCACAGTGATGTATCCCTCCCCTGCTGACGCGGTGAGAGCGGTGAACGGAATAGGCGCGTCCCTTTCCGGTCTCTCCCGTGGGGATGATGTGTCCCCGGCTGCGCTGAGGCGAGCCCTGGGATATTACGGAGAAAGGTTCGGCGCTCCCTGCGGAGAGGTGCCGGCCAGCTATGAGGTTCATTTCCTTCTGGCGAGGAGATCCGGGGATTGAGATCCATTTTCGTAACGGGAACGGATACCGACGCCGGAAAGACCTGGGTAACGGGGGGAATTGCCGCGGCGATGAGGCTTCGCGGTCTGAACGTTCTTCCTGCAAAACCCGTTCAAACAGGCTGCGTTAACGGAAACGCACCCGATCTCGACAATGCCCTTTCCCTCTGCGGAGCAGTGGTATCCCGGGAACTCAAGGAGCAGCTCTGCCCTGTGCGCTTCCCCACCCCCTGCTCCCCGGACCTGGCCGCGGAACTGGCTGGTGCTTCCATCGACTTTCAGAAACTCGTCTCATCCTTGAGGAAGCTTGCTTCAGCGAAGTCACTCATCGCCGAGGGAGCCGGAGGGGTCCTGGTTCCGCTGGGGGGCGGAAGGACCATGCTCGACCTGATGAAGGAACTGGGCTGGCCTGTGGTCCTTGTAGTGAGGAACCGCCTGGGGTGCATCAATCACTCGCTGCTTTCCCTTCGAATGCTTAAGACAGCGGGTCTGGAGGTTGCCGGGGTGGTGATGAACCAGGCGGATCCCCCTGAAGAGCCCGTTTCATCGGCGAATGTCCGGGCAATCGAGGAATACGGAGGGATCCCCGTCATTGGCAGAATTCCCTTCTCCCCGGATGGAGTAACAGTGGAGATGTTCCGGGAAACCGCCCACCGGCTGGAGAGGTTCCTGAAATGAGCAACGGCCTTTGTGAACCGGGACACCTGTGGCACCCCTATTCCGACATCGACAAGATGGAGGGGAGATCGTTCCCGGCAATGGCATCCGCCGGCGGCGTTCGCCTTATCGACGATTCCGGGAAGGAGTACCTTGACGGGATCAGTTCCTGGTGGTGCGTTAACCTTGGTCATGGGCATCCCAGGATCGTTAACGCTATCGTCCAGCAGGCCCGAACGCTCCAGCATTCCATCATCGGGGGAATGTCGCACGCCATGGCGGACAAGGCTGCGGAAAGGCTTGCGGGGGTAACTCCGGAGGGGCTGGAGAGGGTGTACCTTGCATCCGACGGGGCAAGTGCTGTGGAAGCCGCGGTGAGGATGGCCCTGCAGTACTGGTGGAACACCGGCAGGCCTGAAAAGAAGACCATCATCTCCATTGAAGGGGGCTATCACGGCGACACCCTGGGGGCCGTTGGCCTGGGGTTCGTTCCCCGATTCCATCAGCCGGTGGCCCATGTGGTGAACAGGTCGCCCCAGGCGCCATCGCCTCACTGCTTCCACTGCAAGTACGGGCTCCGCCCGGAAAGCTGCGGCACAAGATGCTTCCAGGGAATGGAGATGCTTGTCAGGGAGAACTCTTCGACCACCGCCGCAGTGATAGCCGAACCTCTCTGCCAGGGGGCATCCGGGATAAGGATCTACCCCGCCGAATACGTTCGCAGGCTCAGGGACCTGTGCACCGAAGAAGGAGTGCTCCTTATTCTCGACGAGATAGCGGTGGGATTCGGAAGGACAGGCGAGCTGTTCGCATCGGACCTGGCCGGGATCTCGCCGGACATCCTCATTCTGGGGAAGTCCCTCACCGGGGGATATCTGCCCATGAGCGCCGCGGTGGTCACCGGTGAGATCTACGATTCCTTCCGGAGCACCCCTGAGATGGACAGGACCTTCTACCACGGGCACACCTTCGCCGGAAACCCCATTGCGGCGGCGGCGGCCTGCGAAGCCCTCTCGATCTTCAGCGAGTCCGGGGTACCGGAGGTTCCAGTGGAGTTCCGTAAGGCGTTCAGCGACATGGAGGGGATTGACGGGGTTCACCGGACCGCGGCGCTGGGCTGGATGGGAACGCTGGAGATAGAGGCTTCCGCCGGAGGCGGGGAAACCGCGGCAAGGGCGGCTTCCATAGCCCTTTCGGAAGGGCTTCTTGTAAGACCGCTGGGGCCGGTCCTCTACCTCTGGCCGCCCCTGGTCTCCACCTCTGAGGATATCTCCCTTATGACCGGTATATTCGCCGGGGCGGTGAAAAAGGCCCTGGAGGAGCGGTGAGACGGGAAAGATACCTGCACAGGCTGATTACTGGACACCTTGATGACAGGAGGATACCCGCCCTTGAGTCGGGTGTTCCTGCCCTGCTGGTGCTTGACATGCAGAACTACTTCCTGGATCCGGATTCCCACGCCTTCGTACCCTCTGCTCCAGACCTTGTGGAGCCGCTGAGGGAACTGGCGGAACTCTTCGAATCCCGCGACCTCCCTGTGATATACACCAGGCACTCGAACACCCCGGAGAATGCCGGGGCCATGGCGAGGAAGTGGAGAACGCTTCCCTCGGCGGAAGACCCCATGAGTGAGATATGCGGCTCCTTCGACACGTCATGGTCCGCGGTGGTGGACAAGCCGCAGTACGACGCCTTTCTGCACACGCCCCTTCAGGGGCTTCTTGAGCAGCTTTCCGTTACCTCCGTGGTGATTGCCGGGCTCATGACGGACCTGTGCTGCGAAACCACCGCAAGGGCCGCCTTCACCAGGGGCTACGACGTGGTGTTCCCGGTGAACGGTACCGCAACGCTGAACATGGACCTTCACAGGGCGACCACCCTGAACCTGAACCACGGCTTCACGCCTCCGGTGAGCATCGGGGCGGTAAGGAAGGCGATTGGCGTTGGCCGCTGAAACAGTTACGATCATCGGAGCGGGCCCCTCGGGAATGGCCGCGGCGAATCAGCTTTCGCTCTACGGGATCGAACCGGTGGTGTTCGAACCGGGTGAACCCGGCGGGCTTCTGCTTGAAGCCGGTTCCGTGGTGAACTATCCAGGGGTTCCCGGAGGCATCTCCGGAGAGGATCTGGTGAAACTCTTCCCCTGTCCCCAAAGACTTGTCCGTGAGAGGGTTACTTCGCTTTCGCGGGAGCCCGGAGGAGAATACATCATTGAACATACCTGTGGAACTGTTTCGGCACAGGCGGTGCTTGTTGCCTCGGGAACCCTTCCGGTGAAGCCGGACATTCCAGGCGTGCCGCCGGAGAGGGTTCACCACGGCGTACGGAGCACAAGGAAGGCCGAGTTCGCCTCGGCGGCTGTGATTGGAGGCGGTGACGCCGCTCTGGACTACGCCCTTACCCTGTCGAAACGGGCTGAGGTCCGGGTGTACGCCAGGAGCGGCTTCAAAGGGGCTTCGCCGCACCTTCTCAAGCAGGCCGGGGCTTCCGGACGGATAGCTTTGTTCCCTGAGCACGGTGATTTCAGCAGTTTTTCCGAGGACATCGTCGTGGTTGCCTGCGGCAGGGAACCGAATCTGGCATTCCTCTCCCGGGAGCTTGTATGTTCGCCCCCTGGGAACGGTAGTTACCACCTCTGCGGCGACTGCACCAGCGGCATTTACAGACAGGCTTCCATAGCGGTGGCGGCGGGGGTCAGGGCGGCAATGGCCGTGAGATCCTTTCTTGAAGGGAACACTGGAAATTGATAGTTGCGGCCTCAAGCGGCAGGGATGACCTGGCAAGGGTTTACATTGTGGAGTACCCCGGGGGAGGAAGGGTGGAGTGCGCTGAGTCCCTTCAGCCGCCGAAACCCATCGAGGAGAAGTGGGTTATGCTTGTATCCACCCTCTTCGGTTGCCCGGTTGGCTGCCCCATGTGCGATGCCGGCACAGGCTACGGAGGCAGGCTTACCGCGGAGGAGATCACCGACCAGATCATGATGATGGTCAGAAAGCGCTATCCTGACCTCAGGGTTCCCGCAGGGCAGTTCAAAGTGCAGTTCGCCAGAATGGGCGAACCGGCGCTGAATCCGGATGTGATAACGGTACTCAGGGAGCTCCCGGAAAGTATCGACGCCCCTGGTTTCATGCCCTCCATCTCCACCGTTGCTCCCAGGGGGACCGACCGCTTCTTCCGGGACCTTATTCAAGTTAAGAACGACCTTTACAGGGGAGGAAGGTTCCAGCTTCAGTTCTCCCTGCACACCACCGACCCTGAAAGGCGAAGGAAGCTGGTGCCGGTGAAAACCTGGTCCATGGAGGAAATGGCCCGGTACGGCGAGGAGTTCATGTCGCCAGGCGACAGGAAGGTTACTCTGAACTTCGCCCTGGCAGTGGATTCGCCCCTTTGCCCCGATGTGCTGCTGGAACACTTCGACCCCGAGGTATTCCTTCTGAAGATCACCCCACTGAACCCCACCTGCCGGGCAATGGAGAACGGCCTCTCTACCTGTGTGGACCCGGACTCCCCCGACTCCGCCGCCTCGGTGGTCTCAGCCCTTGAGAAAGCCGGCTACGATGTGATAGTGAGCATAGGCGAGCAGGAGGAGAACCGCATAGGAAGCAACTGCGGCCAGTACCTGAGGACCTGGCTGGAGAAGGGCAGCGCTCCGGAGGGCGGATACACCTACCCCCTGATGAACGGCTGCCGGGAATAACTGGACCCTTCGCTGTGTATAAAGGAAAAAGAAAGGAGAGGTCATGATCCCGCTGATGCCGTTCCTTGTTGATACGATGATACCCATGGATGGTCCATACCTGAACAACATAGTTCACGAATGGGGCGTGGTGGTCTTTCAGGAGTCCGGCGCTCACATGGCCGGAGGCCTGGGAGACGGCATGAGCTTCTATGATCAGAGCGACATCGACGCCTGCGCCGAGGCTCCGGTGGTCTGGATACACGGGGAACCCTTCACCGGTGCCTTCACGGTGAATCTGCCCGAAGGTCAGAACTTCACTTTCCTGTATCCCGAGCCATGGGACCTTTCCGACATTCAGGCAACATGGCGCATCGAGGCTGACGGTTCATCCGGGCACATGAACGAGGAGCTGGTCCCGGTTTTCGGACCGTTCCAGGCTGCTTCCGTATGGTGGGAAGCGGTTCCCTCGCTGGATCTGTACTTCCCTGATGAGGACAAGACCGCAAACTACATCTACTACGAATGCACCGTGGGTTCCGACTTCTGTGATCCTTTCCTGGAATGGAACTCCGGGGGATCTCCGAGTCTCAGTGAGGGATTCCCGGAGGAAGCCCTGTACTTCATTGACGGGAGGGCCATGACATTTTCCCCGCCGGCCAGAGGCCTTATCGACTGGAGCTTTTCCGGTGAAGGTCTCACGGAGGATCAGATACAGGAGATCCTCTGCGGCTGGGCAGGCGGAATGCTGAAGTCATCGGAGATAGATGCCCTATGGGAAACATGGAAGCCATACTGGCGGCAGGGAAGCTGGGTGGTCTTTCCCATTCCGGAGGAACACCATTTGGACATAAGCCGGATTACCCTGTCGATAGACCGCACAAGGACAGTGGAGTACGAAAGGCTCTTCCTGGGCGCTGTCAGGCTCGATCCCCGGTGACCCTCTCGAAGTACTCCATGCATTTGCGCACGTAGTCCCGCTTCTCCCGATAGGTGCCGGGGAAGAAGCTCCGCTTGAAGCCATAGACGATCAGGTTCTTCAGCTCCCTCATCGATAGATCGAAGGCGCTCACCGCCTTGAACACCTCGTCGGTTACCGTGGTGTGTGACACTGTACGGTTGTCGGTGCAGATGGAACAGGAGAGCCTGTTGTCCACCATGTGTCGGAAGGGGTGGTCCTCCAGCCTTTCCAGGCTGGGATCGGTCTGCATGTTGGATGTAAGGCAGACCTCCAGGGTTATCCTCCTGTCGGCTATGAACTGCACCAGGTCGTCCACGTACCTTTCCCTGTCGAGGATCTCAGGGTCGCTTATGGCATCGGGGTTGAAGAGCGAAGTTCCATGCCCTATCCTGTCGGCTCCCAGCTCGGTGATGGCCTGGTAGATGCTTTCCGGGCCGTAGGCCTCGCCGGCGTGAACCGTTTTCTTTATGAAGTTCCTCTGGGCCAGCATGTAGGCCTCCCTGTGGTGCACAGGGGGGTTCCCCTTCTCGGAACCGGCGATGTCTATGCCAACCACCGGGATCTCCAGTTCCTTCCTGGCCTTGATGCCGGCGCCCACCAGCTCCAGTGAGGCAAGGCCGAAGATCTTCTGCTCGGTGGAAAAGGAGTGGACCGATATTATGTCCCTGAAGTAATCAGAGAAGTGCTTGTTGAAATACCTCATTGCGCAGGTGATGATGCCGTACTCGAAGGGGGGCTCCTCCCCCTGCATCACGCTGGGCCTGTGGTTGAACTCCCTCTTTGCCCGGGCCAGCCCGCCGTCCACCGCCTGTATGGTCTGCAGGAGGTTCATGGAACCCCCCGCATGGAGCTGCGGGGCGAACCGAACTTCGATGTACCGCACGCCCTCTTTCTGGTTGTCCACCGCCAGTTCATAGGCGATGCGCTCTATGTTCTCCCGGGTGCGCATCACTGCGCATGTGTACCCGAAGCCCTTCAGGTAATCGTCGAGGCTTTCATAGCTGTCCTTGAATACTGTTTCCCTGAGTCCCTCAACGGTGGTGCTGGGAAGCTCCACCTTCTCGGAACGGGCAAGCTCTATGAGGGTGGGTATCCTGATGGAACCGTCGAGGTGGAGGTGGAGGTCGGTCTTGGGCATTCTTTCGATGAGTTCTCTTGTTATCTCCATGTCATTCCCTTTCGTGTTCCGGGAATGATACTAAACTGGGAAGCCCCCTGGGAGTGCACCGCGTCTAGCCCATATGAATGTCGTCGGGATTGGACGGGTTGACTTTCACGGCAATGGTTGTACCCGCGGAGAACTGGGCAAGGGCGGTAAGGGGGATGACCTGTTTGTGAACCACTTCCTTTGCCCCGTGAACGGGAGAATGGACTAGAAGCCTGAATCTGAGTCTGGGCTGGTTGTTGATGTAGGTGCCGGTCTCCGAGACCTCCAGTATCTCCGCCTGGGCGTCCATCCAGTTCGCCTCCCGGTAGGCCCGTTTCCTGTTGGCAATGGTGGCGAAGAGGATCACCCCGCCGGTGGAGAGGGCGAACATGCCCGCCATTACCCAGAAAAAGATGTTTAGGGGATGGCCGTCGTCGGTTCTTGCGGTGTCCGGCACCAGGAAGCCGGCAACGATGAACCCCAGGATCAGGACGCCGAAGATCCCCACCACTCCATAGTTGATCACCGTTCTCAACCTCTTCCCTCCTTCACATCAGATGTACTTTGCTGTAGTCGTCAGGATCCACTCTTACATTCACTTCCGATCCCGGCTGGAACCCGGACAGCGCCGTTACGGGCAGAACCTGGATAAGACGGGCTTCGAACCGTTCACCCTCCGGCGGATCAACCAGCAGACGCAGTTCCACCTTGGGCTGCCTGTTGATGTATGTGCCTGTCTCGGAGATGGCGGTGACCTTCGCAGTTGCCTGAAGCCAGTTCGCCTCAATGAACGCCCTTTTCCTGTTCAGCACCGCCGCCCTGGCAAGCAGAATGAGGTTAATGGCAAGGAACAGCCCCCCCATGAAGAAGAGGAAACCGGGAAGGGGGCTGGACTCGCCGGATGGGAGCTTCGAAGGGACAAGAAAACCCCCTGCGAGAAAGGCTGCGATCACCGCCGAAAAGAGGATCAGCGCCGTGGGATTCGCCTTGGTCCTGACCGGCATTATTCCCTGCCCTTCCAGTACTCATAACTTAAAAAGAAAACTGCCCGGGGCAAAGGGAACTCTTTCCAGGGTCCTGTGTTGTTTCGTTGACTATTTCTTACCAATTTGGTATTGTTTATGAACTCGAACAACAGGAGGATGAAGTGAAAGGGATCACCATAACAGCGGCGGTGCTGGCAATAGCGTCCGTTTCATCAGGCGTTACGGTGGGGTCGCCGGAGATACCCAGCATGGACCCGTTCTGCGCGTCTTGAGGCTCCCAGAACCGCTATCAGGTGATAGCGCTTGCCGAAGAGATGCAGGGACCGATGACCATCGGGGAGATCTCCTGGCAGAGGGCCGGTACTTCTGGTTCTGCACAGGGTTTCTACAATTCCTTCGAGATCTGTTTGGGTCTTGCTGAGATCGATGAGCTCTCAGACAACTACGAGAGCAACTATGTCCCGGGGTCAAGGGTCAGGGTTTACTCCACCGCCACCCAGACAATGTCCGCAGATCCAGACCAGTGGATGACCATACAACTTGATACCCCCTTCTTTTACGACGGAACCCATAATCTCCTCGTTGAGATCAAATGGGTCGGCGGCTCCAACATGTTCTTCACCTACATGTGGGAAACCGGTACGAACAGGGGGCTAATGAACAAGAACGACGCGGGCAGTCCCACCGGAACACTCTATACCAGGATGTCCAGGCTTATGTTCTCACCGGCCTCCTCACTGGAGCAGTACACATTCGGGGCTATCAAGGCCCTCTGGTAAGACCACTGCCCTCCGGGTGAAAAGGCTGTTATCTTTTCAGCCGGAGGGTCAGATGATCGAATTCCTGCTTAATGACAGAACAGTAACTACCGGCTGCCCCGGCGGGATCAGGGTACTCGACTGGCTCAGGAACGAAGCCGGGCTCACCGGAACCAGGGAAGGCTGCCGGGAGGGCGACTGCGGGGCCTGCACGGTAGTGCTCGGCAGCCTCGAGGACAACGGTATGCGCTACCGTGCCGTGTGCTCATGTCTTCTTCCCCTTTCAGCGGTCCATCGCAGCCATCTGGTGACTATTGAGGGCATTTCTGCTCCGGGAAAACTTAGTCCTTTCCAGAAGGCCTTTGTCGAAGAATGCGCCTCCCAGTGCGGCTTCTGTACTCCCGGGATGATCATGAGCCTTACAGGATTCCTCCTGGGGAGCAGGGAACTCACCATTGAGAACGCCATGGAGTCCCTGGACGGCAACATATGCAGATGCACCGGATACGCATCTGTCCGCCGGGCGGTGGAGTCGGTGATGGCAGGTATTCGAGGGGGCAGTGACAGAGTGGCCGCCATGGTGGAACAGGGTCACGTACCGGAATACTTCAACGAAGTGCCTTCGATACTGGGGGCCATCGGGGAAAGAAGCGTTACCCGGGGAACGATGCCCGTGGCCGGGGGAACCGATGTCTATGTCCACCCCGATGCAGGAGCCTCCGGGGAGGAGCCCTTCTTCATCCAGGCACCGGCGGGGATCAATATTGAGGGAGGGATGGTTCTCGCAGGCGCAGGAACCACCGTGGAGGAGATACGGGAGTCCCCGGTTTTCAGAGAGCTGTTCCCTGACATCGACGGCTTCCTGGCAAGGGTGGCCTCCACGCAGATCAGGTCCCTGGCCACCATCGGCGGGAACATCGTGAACGCCTCCCCCATCGGTGACCTGGCGGTGCTTTTCCTGGCCCTTGGCGCAACCGTCCACACGGGAAGACGCTCCCTTCCTCTGAAGGAGTTCTACCTGGGATACAAAAAGACAGACCTGGACGAAGGGGAGATCATCGAATCAATCTCTTTTCCGCTGCCCCGGGAAGGGGCAAGGCTCTCCGCGCTGAAGGTCTGCAAGAGGGAGTACCTGGACATTGCCTCGGTGAACTCCGCAGCCCTGCTGGTTCTCCAGGGGTCATCCGTTCGCAGCGCTTCACTCTCTGCCGGGGGAGTCTATCCGTATCCACTGTTCCTGGAAGCGGCGTCCTCATTCCTTCAGGGAAGGGAGCTTACCGAAAGCACGATCCTCGAAGCGGCTGACATTGCCGCCGGCGAGATTTCTCCCATAAGCGACATAAGGGGTTCCGCCGAGTACAAGACCGAACTGCTCCGCTCACAGATCATGGCCCATCTGGGTCACGGCGGCGTGTGATGCCGCACTTCGACGGCTTGCTTCACGTTCAGGGCAGATCCATCTTCGTTGACGACATCCCGGAGCCGAAGGGCACCCTTTTCGCCCATGTTCTCACATCGCCTGCGGCAAGGGGAAGGTTGACCGGACTGTCCACTTCCGCAGCGGAGAAATCCCCGGGAGTGGAAGCGGTGCTCACCTGGAGAAACATTCCCGGGGAGAATCAGATAGGAAGCATAGTCATGGACGAACCCCTCCTCGCCGGGGAGGAGGTCCACTACATCGGCCAGCCGGTGGCTGTGGTACTCGCAGATTCCCCGTCATCGGCTCGAAGGGCCTGTGAACTCATCGATATGGCTATAGACAGGGAACGGCCGGTGCTGGATCCCAGGGAGGCCTTTTCCAGGGGTGAGCTGATCGTTCCCCCAAGGACGATCGGCTGCGGCAACCCGGCGGAGGCACGAAAGCACTCTGCCTTCGTTGTCTCCGGAACCGCGGAAACAGGGGCCCAGGAACACCTCTATCTGGAAACCCAGAGCGCACTGACGGTGCCGCTGGAAGACGGTGGGCTCAGGATATCCTCCTCCACCCAGGGACCCTCCTACGTTCAGAGGATCACCGCCCGGGTCCTGGGGATTCCATCCCACATGATACACGTGGAGGTGCCCAGGCTTGGCGGAGCCTTCGGAGGGAAGGAGGACCAGGCAACCCCCTGGGCGGTGATCAGCGCCCTTGGGGCTTTCGTCACAGGGAAGCCCGTAAAGCTTATCCTTTCCAGGCACCAGGACCTTGTGTGCACAGGGAAGAGACACCCCTACACCAGCGACTACACCATGGGTCTCGACGAGAACGGCCTGATCGTAAGCTGGGAGGTTGACTACTTCCAGGACAGCGGAGCGGCTGGGGACCTTTCCACCGCGGTGATGGAAAGAACCCTCTTCCACGCAACGGGGAGCTACTTCGTGCCGAATGTCAGGGCAACCGGCTACTGCTGCCGCACCAATGTGCCCCCGAACACCGCCTTCAGGGGGTTCGGCGGACCCCAGGCCATGTTCGTAATGGAAGCAGCCATTCGCAAAGCGTCTTCCGTGACCGGAATACCCGTTCACATCCTGCAGGAAAGGAACCTCCTGAAACCCGGGGATCGCTTCCCCTACGGCATGACATACAGGGCCGAGGAGGTAAGGGATTCATGGAAGCTCTGCAGTGAAAGGATGGGGCTGGACGATGCTTTGCACAGAGCGGAGCGGTTCAACGCAGCCGGAGGAAGGATGCGCAGGGGAGTCTCCATGATGCCTGTGTGCTTCGGGATCTCCTTCACCACCACCTTCCTGAACCAGGCCAGCGCCCTTGTCCATGTATACACCGACGGGAGCGTGGGCATATCCACAGGCGCAGTGGAAATGGGCCAGGGGGTAAACTCCAGGATAAGGCAGGCGGCGGCCATGGTGCTGGGAATACCCGTAACCCTCACAAGGATCGAGGCCACCAGCACAACCAGGAACGCCAACACCTCCCCCACCGCAGCCAGCTCCGGCGCGGACATGAATGGTAACGCCACTACCATGGCATGCGGGGAGATACTCACGCGCATGCTCAGGAGCGCCGCTGAGAGGATGGGGGTTCCAGAGGAAGCTCTGACCGTGGAAAAGGGAAGACTTCTTGTAAACGGCGAAGATACCGGGACGGGCTGGAAAGATCTTGTCGCCGAGACCTATAGGAGCCGGATAAGCCTTTCAAGCCATGCACACTACGCAACACCGGGAATACACTTCGACGGTGAGACCGGCAAGGGAGAACCCTTCGCCTACCATGTTGCGGGCACGGCCCTTACCGAAGCCACGGTGGACACCCTGCTGGGTACCTATACGGTCGACAGCGTAAAGATCGTCCATTGCGGAGGCAGTCAGCTGGACCCTGTGATAGACCTGGGCCAGGTGGAGGGAGGTCTTGTCCAGGGAATCGGATGGGTCACCATGGAAGAGGTGGCCAGGGATGCGGAAACCGGCAGGCTCCTGGCGGACGCCCTGGCAACTTACAAGGTGCCTCAGATAGGGTCCATACCGGAAATGACCGTGGTCTTCGCTCCGGGAGAAACACTTCCGCCGGGGGTTGGGCTGATGGGCTCGAAGGCCGTGGGAGAGCCGCCCTTCATGTACGGTATAGGCGCCTGGTTCGCAATTGCGGACGCCATGGGCGTTCCCATGGAGCACACGGCGCCCCTGACGCCTGAGAGGGTGCTCATGGCACTCAGTGCCGGGAAAGGGAGCAGGGGCTGAGGCTGCGATCCGACATTCTGAAGGGGCTGGTGATCTACGCCGCGGGAGATACGGCCGCAGCCCTTTTTACATGCGGTTTCTCCCTGTGGAGGATGCTGGGTGTAATGGCGGTGGGAGGGCTGATATACTCCTTCGAGGTTCCCGCATGGTTCAGGTGGATAAACGGAAGGTATTCCGGGATCCCCAGGGCTGCCATGGCCGTTCTCTATTTCAACCCTCTCTGGATAACCAGGCACCTCGCGTTCATATGCCTGTTCTCACGGGATTTCTCCGGGGTTTCCCCGGTCCTGGCCGCGGCGGCCCTGAAGGGGTTCGCGGTTAACCTTCCGGTGGTGTTCGTGGTGAATTATCTTATTCAGAATTCCATCCCCCTCAAGTGGAGGTTCTTTTCCAGTGCTGTGTTCTCCTCTCTCATGGCGGTCTATTATCCTCTCTGCCGGGTGCTGTTCAAGTGAAACTGCTTGATCTCTACAGCCGGAAAAGGTCCATCCTCTGTGTTGTGGCGGAAACTTCCGGAAGCTGTCCGGGGAAAACCGGTTTCAAGATGGCGGTGCCCGATAAGGACATTCCGAAGGGTTCCATAGGAGGCGGTGAGATGGAACGCCTGGTCATCGAGCAGGCACAGGAGATGCTGAAGGAGAACGCTTCCACTCCCCTGATCAGGACCTTCCGCCACAGTCCCGACGCTGATCCGGATCAGGGTACAGGCATGATATGCTCCGGTTCTCAGAGGATAATCCTGGTTCCCCATCCCCCTGCTAATGCCCTTACCAATGAAACGAGATCATTCAGGATCTCTCCAGCCGGACTGGAGTTCCTGACCTCCCCCTGGGAGAAGGAAGGTTTCACAGGAAGTAAGGATTACTGGGAGTACCGGGAGAATCTGAAGCTCCCTCCAGTGGTCTGCATTTTCGGCGGAGGTCACTGCAGCAGGGCCCTTACCCCCATTCTCGCAAGCCTGGGCATGAGGGCCGTCATACTTGATGACAGGGAAGGGCTCCATACCATGGAAGAGAACGAAGACGCCTGGCAGCGGATCACCATGGACTATTCCCAGGCTGCATCCATCGTTCCGGACAACGGACAGGGGCTGGTGGTGATAATGACCGATTCTCACGTTCACGATGCCCGTGTGCTGGAACTGATGCTTCCGCTGAACCTGAGATATCTGGGCATGATGGCCAGCCGATCCACAGCGGACCACGTGCTGAAGGAGATGGAGATGAAGGGATTCACACGGGAAGCCCTTTCCAGGGTTCACACCCCTGTGGGCATACCCATAGGAAGCCATACCCCTGCGGAAATAGCGGTGAGCATAGCCGCGGAGATAATACGGGAGCTTAACTCGGGCAGCTGATCAGCTGATTTGCCCTGTCTTCCTCCAGGCTGCGGCGAAGAGGCCGTCGATCCCGGCATCCGGCGGGAAGTAGGAAAGTGTGCCGTTCCCGTCCACCAGCTCGGAGGGGCCGGGGAAGGGTATCCTGGTAAATTCCCCGTGGGAAGACTCGAATCGCTGCACCACCTCCATGTTCTCCTCCGGTTCCAGGCTGCATGTGGAGTAGACCAGGCATCCCCCGGGGGCAACCGCCAGCGAAGCGTTTTGCAGTATGCTGCCCTGTATCCCGGCCATGGTCGATGACAGCTCAGGCGTCCAGTTCCAGCGGGCGTCATACCTTCTCCTGTAGACACCTGTGTTAGAGCATGGGGCGTCCACCACCACCTTCTGGAAAAGGGTGGAGAATGGAAGAGCCTCAACTTCGGCGATCAGGGGCAGGCTATCCTCCCAATGGAGTCTCCTGCAGTTCTCACCCCAGCGCTTCATCCTTCTGAGGCTGGGGTCCATGGAGAAGACAGGCCCCTTCCGCTGAAGGTGGGCGGTCTTCCCGCCGGGGGCTGCTCCGATCTCCAGGACCGGGGAGCCCGGGAGATCAGCCATCCCCCTGCCCACGATCGCAGCGGATTCATCCTGAAGGTAAAAACCCTCCGGGGGCGAGAATACGCCCTTCCTGGGAATGGTCCCATATTCCTCCAGGAACCTCCCCCTCTGAAAGCCTTCGGGTCTGCCGCCGAAGGCATAGCCCCCCAGTTCAGGGGCCGTGTTGTTCCATTCCAGGAGCCTGCGCGTTCTCTCCTCGCCAAAGATGGACAGCCATCCCTCCACCAGGACCTTCGGATGGGAGTAGCGGATATGAAGGGGCAGCTCCGGCTCGTCGGAATGGGCGGCAACCTTCCTGAGAACGGCGTTAACCAGCCCCATGGTCTTCCTGCGGCCATGGGCGTCCACCGTTGCGGAAACCGCCGCGTGGGAAGGGACCCTCATCACCAGAAGCTGTGCAGCACCGGCCCGCAGGGCTGCCAGGACATCCGGATCGAGCCTGTTCAGGGGAGTTTTCGAATACCTGCCGATGACATGGTCGAGGTAGCCTTTCCATACAACGGCTTCCCTGTGGATACGCTGGGCCAGGGCGGCGTCGGATGGAGGAAGGGGGAGCCTCTCCCGGCTCCCCCTGAGAAGAAGTATCGCCTGTCTTCTGGAATCACATCCCCTACTGGACGTTCTCAACACGCTCCATGTCCGGGAAGTACTTCTTCAGGGTCTTCTCAACTCCGAACTGAAGGGTCATGGTGGCGAAGGCGCATCCTGAGCATGAGCCCTGCAGCCTTACCTGAACCACTTTGTCCTTCAGTGCCACGAACTCTATGTCTCCGCCGTCGGCCTGGAGCATGGGACGAACCTCTTCCAGTTTCGCCTTCACGTTCTCTTCGTTGAACTCCAGCGTTTCACTCATCTCTAATTCCTTTCCAGGTCAGCGTCAGGCCAGTTGCACCTGAGCCAGAACCAGGGCCACCACGGTCATCAGCTTGATCAGGATGTTGAGTGCGGGCCCGCTTGTGTCCTTGAACGGGTCTCCCACGGTATCACCCATGACTGCGGCGTCATGGGATGGAGAGCCTTTACCGCCCATATGTCCCTCTTCTATGTACTTCTTCGCGTTGTCCCAGGCCCCCCCGCTGTTGGACATGAAGATAGCCAGGAGGACCCCGGTGACTATGGATCCGGCGAGAAGACCTCCCAGGGTCTCCGGGCCGTGTTCGCCGAAGGCGAAGAATACTATCACCGGAACGGCCACGGCCATGATCCCGGGAAGGATCATCTCGTGAAGCGCTCCTCTGGTGGCGATGTCCACGCACTTCTCGGTCTCAGGCTTCGCGGTTCCCTCCATGAGCCCGGCGATGTCCCTGAACTGCCTTCTGACCTCCTGGACCATTTTCATCGCTGTCTTGCCCACGGCGCGGAGAGTAATGGAGGCGAAGATGAAGGGAAGGAGCCCGCCGATCAGGAGACCCGCGACCACATTGGGGCTCAGTATGTTGATGGTGAAAAGATCGGTGACCTCGGCGTATGCCGTGAAGAGCGCCAGTGAGGTCAGGGCGGCGGAACCGATGGCGAAGCCCTTGCCCATGGCGGCTGTGGTGTTGCCCAGGGCATCGAGTTTGTCGGTCCTTCCCCTTACTTCCCTGGGAAGACCGGCCATCTCCGCGATACCTCCGGCATTGTCTGCCACAGGTCCGTAGGCGTCCACGGACATGGTCATCCCAACGTTCATCAGCATGCCCAGGGCAGCTATGGCTATTCCGTACAGCCCTGCGAAATGATGGCTGACAAGGATGGCGGCGGCAATGAGTATCATCGGAGCCGCGGCGGACTCCATTCCCACGGCTATGCCTTCGATTATCGTGGTGGCCGGCCCGGTGGCGGTTGACCTGGCGATCTTGCGTACCGGCCCCGCGCTGGTGTAGTACTCGGTGATCAGCCCTATCGCCGTTCCTGCAACCACCCCGGCGGTAATCGCCCAGAAAACTCCCATGCTTATGGAGAGGGCATCCACCATCCACAGTGAGGCCAGTATGGAAAGAATGGCGCTCACGAAAGTACCGTTCCTGAGGACCTGATCCGGGGAGCCCTTCTTGAAGAGCTTCACGTAGAATGCCCCGAAAAGGCTCGCCAGGGTCCCCATTGCGGCCAGGATAAGGGGAAGGGCGATCAGGGAGGTGCGGCCCAGGTGCTCAATACCTTCACCGCGGAAAATGAAGGAAAGGTCTGCGGTATCCATTCCGAAGGCCAGCACCATGGCCGCTATGATGCACCCTACGAAGGATTCGAAAAGGTCGGCGCCCATGCCGGCCACGTCCCCAACGTTGTCTCCCACGTTGTCGGCGATGACCGCGGGGTTCCTGGGATCGTCCTCGGGAATCCCGGCTTCCACCTTGCCCACAAGGTCGGCACCCACATCAGCGCTCTTGGTGAATATCCCTCCACCGACCCTGGCGAAGAGGGCGATGCTGCTTGCCCCCATACCGAAACCGGCTATGCTGGTGAGATCAACGCCGGGAAGCCCCAGGAAACCCTGGAGGAAGTTCCTGACCGTTTCCACTTCATGAAAGGCGAGATAGAAGATGGAGACGCCCAGAAGCCCCAGGGAGGCAACGGCGAAACCCATCACGCTGCCGCTTCCGAAGGCTGCTGAGAGTGCTTCTCCAAGGCCTGTTCTGGCTGCGTTGGTCGTTCTCACGTTGCCCATGGTGGCAGCCCGCATACCGGCAAAACCCGCGAGCATGCTGAAAAGGGCACCGGCGATGAAGGCCAGAGACGTCGCCCTGTTCACGCCGAAGAAGAGGAGAACCGCGACCAGCGCCACGAAAACGGAGAGTATCCTGTACTGGGTCTTGAGGTATGTCATTGCGCCTGAGCGTACCATGGCGGCGAGCTCCGCCATTTTCTCAGTGCCCTCGGGCATCCTCTTCACTGACCTGTAAATAAGCCAGGCTACGATTCCCGTTCCCGCCGCAACCAGCGGAGCAAAGGTGGTGATGATCGTATTGAAATTCAAAACAGCCTCCACAGACTTCTGTTTAACTACGCCGGTCGATCAATGTCTCAGTTCCAGCAGGGCTCTGGCCGCCGGTAGATAACCCGGATCCCTCTCCAGGGCAAGTGTCCACCAGGTTTCCGCTCCCTCCGGGTCCCCGTCCCTCAGTGAGATGAGGCCCAGATTGAACAATGCGTCGGTTCCGTTCAGGTCCACTCCGTCATCCCTTTCCAGGGCAACATCCACGGCCTTCAGGAAAAGAGCTCTGCTCATTTCCGTCTGCCCCTGCCTGTAATGGGCTATCCCGTCGTGGAACGCCATGTTGACCCCTCCGTTCCTCACCGTATGCCCGGTGAGGAAAGCCAGCGCCAGGCCCGCGGCCAGCCCGGCAGGGGCTGCGATTAATGCTCTGCGAGGCCTGAGGAGGAATCGCGGGGCGAGTAATATAACCAGAAAGGGCACAGCGGGTAAAAGGAATCTCGCGGTGACGAAGAAGGGCAGCACCCCCGCTGAGATGACCGCCGCCCAGAGACCTGCGTCCCTTTCGTTTACCTTCAGAGCTCCAGCCATCAGCGCTCCTGGAACGAGCATCCAGAGCAGCAGACCGTGCACCGGGAATCCCGGGGAACCTGTGAGCATGCGGAGAACGGGGGAATAGCGGGAGCAGTAGTACACGTCGTAGTTGCTGGGAATCGCCACCGGAGAGATCATGTAAAGCAGTTTCTCAGTGTAAAGGGACAGGGTTCCCCAGGGATCGCCTGCGATATGCTCCAGCGTCCTTCGGGTCCACCAGGCGGATACCTGCGACGGCGCCGTGCCGGTCTCGAGGGGTCTGACGCTGCTCTCCCAGACATTGTCCACATAGGGCATGGTCTCATCCAGGGTCCCCGGTCCGGTTGCCGGCGGTGCGAAAGAGGTAAAGCCGTCCGCCTCGGGGCCGCTTCCGATGTAGAAATTCACGCCCCCCTGGCTGGAGATCACCGTGGCCGGGTCGCCGCTGGAGAAGTTCACCGCCCAGACGGCCAGGACAGGAGGCAGAAAAAGCCAGCACCACTTCCTGACCCCGGGGTAGATCACAAGGGCAAGGGGAGCTATCAGCACCGCTGAAGGCCTTGCCACCGCCGCCAGGCCCAGGATCGCCCAGGCAAGGGGGGACGGTCTGTCACCCTGGAACAGCTTGAAGGAGAGGAGCAGAAGGAATGCATATAAGGAAGTAATAAGAAGAGCGGCGGAATAGAAGAGCAATACTCCGTTGACTCCGGCAATGGCAGCGGCGAAGAGCGCAGGTCCCCTTCCTGCGCCGGATTCCACTATCCTGTACACCAGGATCACCGAGGCCAGCCCGAGGATGAAACCCGCAATCGCCCCGGAAATGACAGAAACGCCGGTAAGTGAGAACACGGCCCCCAGGAAGAACGGATACAATGGCGCCCTGAAGTATGGAGAATAGATCAGCGTGCTGCCCCGGGCTATCTCACCGGCCCACTCCATGTGCCAGGAGGCATCGACCACGGGGTATCCCCCCAGCGGGGAAAGAAGGTACGGGAGGATCGAGGCGGCCCATAGAACGGTAAAACCCGCTGCCAGATAACCGGCATGCTTCCGGGGCACTAACTGGTTCCCTTCAATATCCCCGTTGTGGAATGCCCCGGGAAAAGGGGCACGATCCTTACCTCTCCTCCAAGGGCGGTTACTATGTCGGCCCCCACCACCGTTCCCGGGGAGTAGTCACCCCCCTTGACCAGAACATCCGGTTCGAGAAGGGTGATCAGCTCAAGTGGTGTGTCCTCCCCGAAGGGGACCACGCAGTCCACGAACCTGAGCGCCGATAGTACCGCTGCGCGGCTCTCCAGGGACTGCACCGGCCTTCGTGAACCCTTGAGCCGTTCCACGGATTCATCGGTGTTCAGACCCACCACCAGGAAATCGCCCATGCCGGAAGCCGCTTCCAGTATCATCACATGCCCCGGATGAATAATGTCGAAGCACCCGTTGGTGAAGACCACCCTATCCCCGGAAGCCTTCCTGCAAGCCACCAGCGATGCGGCTTCCCCGAATGAAAGGATCGGAGCCCTCTCCCTGCTATTCCTCAAACCTGCGGGCCTCCCTCAGGATATCCTCCGGCTTCACCGCGTAGACCCCGGGCTCGGCGCATACCGCCGCTGCCGCCAGCCCGGCGGTGATGGCAGCGTCCAGGAGCGAAAGGCCGCAGCACGAAGCAAGACCCATCACCGCTATCACCGAGTCCCCGGCACCGGAAACGTCGAAGACATGCCTCGCGGCTGCCGGGATGTGAACGGCACCGCCTGTGGAGCCTTCAAGGAGGACCGACCCAAGAGCGCCCAGGGTAATCAGCACCGCACCGGCGCCATTCCTGTCCATTATGGTTCTTGCGGCAAGGATTGCCTTCTCCGGCGTGGCGGCCTCCATCCCCAGGGCGGCTTCCGCTTCGTGGAGGTTCGGTTTGAACAGATGCACCCCCCTGTACTCCCAGAAGTTCCTGCTCTTCGGATCTACCGAGACCGGCAGCCCGAACTCGTTCGCCATTAGCACCATCTCCCCTATCAGTTCAGCGGTGAGCACTCCTTTGTTATAGTCCTCCAGTATGATGCCGTGGACGCCTCCAACTGCTCCGCGGATCCTTTCCATGAGCACGCCTGCCACATCCCGGGAGATATCCCCGGTCTTCTCCCTGTCTATCCTTATGAGCTGCTGGTTCCTGGCCATCACCCTGGTCTTGACCGTTGTGGGTCTCGTTCCGTCGACCACAACTCCACCAACATCCACTCCCCTTCCTGCAAGGAGGTCAAGGAGGAGTTCTCCCTGGGTGTCCCCGCCAACCACGCCTGCGAGAAGGGGCCTGCCCCCGAGTGATACCACATTCAGGGCAACATTGGCCGCACCACCGGGTATCCACTTCTGATAGTCCTCCCCCAGGGAAACCACAGGTACGGGAGCTTCCGGTGAAACACGGCCCACGGTTCCTTCCAGATAGTGGTCCAGCACCAGGTCTCCTGCCACCAGAACCCTTTTTCCACTGAACATCTCCAACACATTCTTAACGCCTGCCTGGGGAATCAATGCAACCTCCGGGGAATATCCGTTCAGTTCGATACCCGCCCATGCATGGGTACCGCCGTTTTTCTTATTATACGTGGAGAGGAAAGGAGACAGGAGAGCAGATGAAGCAGCAGCCCAGAATAAACGTGAAGCCGGAGGATGTGGACGGGACATACAGCAACCTGGTTCTGGTTGCGTTCTCCAGGGCGGAATTCGTTCTGGACTTTGCCAGGGTAATGCCCGGAGGAACCGCAGCCAACCTGAAATCCAGGGTGATAATGAGCCCCCATGCGGCAAAGCATTTCGCGGCCCAGCTCACCGCACAGGTGGAGAACTGGGAGAAGAAGAACGGCTCACTGCAGGATTCGCAGGACAGGGGAGCCATAGGATTCGTAACGCCGGGCCATGAAGACAAGACTGACGGCAGTTGAGCGAAGCAGCAGGGTGATCCTTGCGGCTATAACCGGACTCCTGATATGGGGCATGGCCATCAATGCCGAAACCTTCGCCGTGGAGGCAAGACTTCCCCTTTCGGTGTCCGTGGGAAGCGGAATGGTTCTCCTGTCGTCCTCAGCCGACTCGGTGACGGTACGGTATTCAGGCAGGGGCTGGGAAATGCTGATGTTCCAGATAGGTGGCCTTCCAGGGCAGATAACCGCCGAATGCGTTACCGAGAGAAGCGCCGCATACCCTGTTCCAGCCGAGGTCCCGGTGCTGCCGGCGGTGGCCGACCCCGACGGCCCGGTGAACGTGGAGTTCGTAACTCCTTCATACGTGACCTGTACCGTGGACACATCCGTGACGGCCAGAGCGCCGGTAAGCCCCGTATTCACCGACGGCATCCCGGCAAGGTTTCGCTTCACGAGGGTCTCCCCTTCACTTGTAACCCTTAACGGGCCAGCATCTTCCGTATCAAGGGCAGACAGCGTGGCCACCAATGCCCTTGAGCCTTCTCATGTGCCCCGAAGGGCATCTCTTGCCTCTTACGGAGAGATGGTTGCATACTCCAGGGATTTCGTTGAGGTCTCCGCTTATGACCCGAAGGTTCCATGGGTGAATTCCGGATCGCATGGAGAAACCTTATTGACACCGTGAGAGTAACCGTCGTAAATTACGGAGACGGCCTGAGGAAGAAACTTACAGCAATTAGTTAAATACCTTTCGGAGGGGTTTAAATGGGTTCAAAGGTTCTTGTGAGAGTACTGATCGTGCTCCTTGCTGCGTTGCTCATCTTCAGAATTCACCAGCGAGTAGAAATGTACAGGGTTCCTCGCGAGAACTGCCGGGTCCAGATGCTTTCCCTTGCCCAGGCCAACATCGATCACATGTATATGTACGCCGGCTCCCCTGCGCCCACCATGGATTCACTCCTGGTATTCTCGGGCCTCGCCGACAGCATGGCAGTCTGCCCGTCACTCATGGCCGCCGGCTACACCGACTCTTTGTACCATTATGATCCCAAACTTGCCCTGGGAACCCAGTTCGCCATCTCATGTCCCAATCTCGACAGACACGGCGGCGTTGTGGGAGGCCTCGTGGACAAGGACTACCCCGATTCGCTCTTCCTCGAGGCAGACTGGATGGAAACCTTCCAGAGGATCCCCTTCCCCGAATACGCGGAGAACAAAAGGGTCGATGTCTCCCGGTCGGCCCTCATCAGGGTAAGCGAAGAGGAAGCCTCATATCTTGCCAACAGGTATCCATCGGTTCTCAGGCCCACCGAGGTTGAGAACCTGGACATCAACGTATTCGAGCTTTCCGACCCCCTGGGCGGAGAGTATGTGTTCGAGATAGAGGAAGACACCCTTCTCACCTTCTGGGAGTTCCCTGAGAGAAGGGGCCGCGCAAGGGGAGACTCCATCAGCGTCCAAACCTGGAGATTCATAGCCTATACCACATCGGATCCTGATTCTTCCAGGGTCGAGGTCTATTACCGTCAGCCCCTCAACTTCCCCAGCAGGGCCGATGGAGCCCTGGCCGGAGACAACGACAATATCACCGTGGTCAGGTACTGGGACTATACAGAGCTCGGCTATCTCAAGACCGAACTCAGGGAGGTCGACCTCGTGGAGGAACCCCGCTGGGAGATGCTGATGCAGCATCATTCCCCTGAAGCGGCAAACCCTGAGGACCCTGTGGAATAGCCCCGCTTAAGCCCTTCAGCCCCGGAGGAGGAAACATATTCCATCCTCCGGGGTATGTTTTTGTATATTCCGGTCGAATCGAATATCCATCTTAATCAGTTCCTTCAGTGGAGGATGCCAAAATGAAGCACTTTGAGAAGGTCGAAGAGCTCTCAGCCGAGAGCGAGAATCAGTACAAACTGGCCCTGGCCATGGCGAAAAGGGTAAGGGCCCTCAGGGACGGCGCTCCTTGTCTGGTCCCAGATATAAGCGATTCACGGCACAATGCCGTGAAGGCCGCAATGGCTGAGTTCGCCAGGGGCCTGATCTCATACGAAGTACCCGCATCAGACAACCAGGGGGTAAATGCATGAAGACCGCAATGCTGGCAATCATTCTGATATCAACACTGATCGTTCTCTCCGGCTGCGGTTCGGATCCGCTGGAAGCCAACGAGGCCGCCAGGGTCGGCGACAGGACCATCACCATGGAGGACATAGACTCCGAGATCAACCGCATCCCTCCCTACCAGAGGGGCGCCTTTGAGAGCCTCAGGGGAAGAAGAACTCTCCTCGACCACATAATCGAGCGGGAGCTTCTGATACTTGCCGCCATGGATGAAGGCCTGGAAGAGGATTCCATGGTACTTGCAATGATCGGCGATACTGAAAGGCAGATAGAGGAGGTCAGGTCCAGGGCCATGGGCCAGGTTCTTTACCAGACAAGGATAATCGATGGAGTGGAGATCCCGGACTCACTGGTCCAGGACTACTACGAAAGGAACCGCGACCTTTACTACAACTATCCCATGGCGCTGGTTTCACACATTCTTGTAACCAGCGGCGAAGCCCTGAACCAGGCACAGACCATGCTCGCCGAGGGAACTCCCTTCGACTCAGTGGCCGTTCTGCTCAGCGAGCACAGCGCCACCGCATCCAGCGGCGGAGACATGGGCTGGGCAGGCGACAACCTTGACATTCCTTACATCAGCGAGGATCAGGAACTCCTGGCGATGCTTCTTGCCGCCGAGCCGGGCACCATACTGCCCCCCTACGAAACCAACATGGGAACGCACATCTTCCTTGTGCGTGAGCAGCAGCCTGAATCATGGGACTCCATGGAAGACGTCAGGGGCAACATCGAGGATATGCTGCGCCCTGCCCTGGTGAACGACTATTTCAGGAACACGTTCCTTCCTGAACTGAAGGAGGAGTACGGGGTAACGGTATACGAGGATCCCGCCGACGGTATCTACGCCGTCATCAACGGGGAGAGCATAACGGAAGAAGACGTTGCAGCTGAACTCGAGGCAATCCCCCCCTATCAGAGACCCACATACGAAACCCCGGAGGGCAAGGCCCTGGTGGTTAACAGCATGGTGGAGAGGGAACTGATGAGGCTCGCCTCCATCGCCGAGGGCCTGGAAAGCGACAGCTCCGTCGTTGCCCAGGTCCAGCAGGCTGAACGTCAGGCCGAGGAGACGCTGAAGGGCGCCCTCATACAGGCCTACTACCAGAAATTCGTGGTGGAAGCCGTTGAGGTGCCCGAGGAAAAGATCCTGGAGTACTACGAAGCCCACACGGGTGACATATACAGGCAGGACCCCCAGACCAGGCTTTCCATTCTGGTTACCGAGGGCGCCGAGGATATGGACGCCGCACTGGCAGCGGTGGAGGAGGGTTCCTTCGAGGACGCGGTTGCCGAATACTCCACCCACATGCCCACCGCCGGCAGTGGCGGAGACCTTGGCTGGATCCCCATGAACGCCCCCATTCCCTACATATCCGGCGATCTGGACTTCTTCGACTCGCTGCATACAGCTGAGCCCGGAACCCTGTTCGGCCCTGCAAGGACCAATCAGGGGCTCACCCTGTTCATGGTGACCGACAGGCTCGAGGAGGGCGTGAAGCCACTTGAGGAAGCGAGGGAATCCATCGAAGCAGCTTTGAGGCCGCAGATGGTCAATGAGTATCTCTATGAGACCATATTCCCGATGCTCAGGGAGAGGTATCAGGTGGAGATAAACGAAGCCGCGTTCCTTCCTTCTGAGAGCATTGGTCCCGACAGCCTGATGACCCTTGCCCAGGAGACCATGGGAACCGATCCCGCCACCGCCGTGGAGTACTTCAAGCTCTTCATCGACAGGTATCCGGATAATGAGCGCTGCGATCAGGCACAGTTCCTTATCGGTTTCACCTTCAGCGAGCAGATGCGGGACTACGATTCCGCCAGGGCAGCCTTCAGGGTGCTGGTGGAAACTTATCCCGAGTCAGAACTCGCCGACGACGCCCAGTGGATGATCGAGAACATGGAGATACCAATCGAGGAATTCATCCCCGCCGACACGGCGGTGGAGGAACCTGACAGTCTGTAACCCATTACCGCTCCAGGCAGGGGGCCCCGCCGGGGCCCCTTTGCCGTTGCATGAAAAACGCTTTGGGCAGATATTTCATGCTGATGAAAGTATGCCTGAAGCGGGAGGACTGGCCCTTTGAAAACAATACCCTTCATTCTTTTTGTTATGGTGATACTGTCTGCCGTATCGTGCAGACCTGACGTTGACGAGGATGCCACCGCCGCGGAGATGGCCGCCCTTGCGGAAAGAGATCTCTCCGATGGAGACTACGAAGAGGCGCTCAGCCTCTTCCGTCAGGCGCTTGAGAAGGAAGCCGGCTCCCCGGACGCTCCGGTGTGGAGGATGGGTGCCGCAGAAGCCCTCCTGGAGCTGGGGAATCCCACGGAAGCCCACACCGTATCAGCAGAGTACAGGAATTCATCGAACCGGGTTCACGCATCAATGGCACAGCTGCTGGAAGCAATGGCCCAGGCGCTTTCTTCCCCGGTATCTGCCCTCCAGTCCCTGAGCCGAACTGATCTGGAGTCCCTGGACCGGCGCAGGGCGGAAACGGCGGTGGAGATCTGCAGGGAGCAGCTCGGCAGGGTGCGAACCGAGAATCTTGCCTCCTACAGGGAAACGGCCTGGTTCGAAGTTTACGTACTCCTGGAACTCGAAAAGAGGTACGCCAGGGAAGGCGACACCCAGAGGGCAATTATGTACGGAGCGGAGATAGACAGGCTCTACCCCTCCGCCCACGCCACCTATGGAAGGCCGGAGATCTCCGGCTCCCAGGGTTCTGAGGAATACTGGGTGGCCCTTGTGCTTCCCCTCACCGGGCAGGGGTCGGAATTCGCCTCCCAGGTGGCTTCCGGAGCCAGGCTGGCATTCGACAGGCACCGTGAAATGCACGAGAACTCTCCGGGACTCATGGATTTCGACACCAGAGGAGACTCTGAAAGACTCCTTGAAATAGTTGAGACCCTTGCGGACAACCCTTCATGCATCGCGGTACTGGGACCCCTTACAAGTTCTTCCACCCTTGCTGTGGCTTCCACTGCCAGAGAAGCGGAACTCCCCCTGCTTACCCCCACCGCCACCTCCGGCGACGTTGACAGAATAGGGGAGCCCGTTTTCCGCCTGGTGGTCAGCGAAGGCAACCAGGCGGCGGCGGTGGCGGAATACGCCGTGAGAACCGCCGGGCATACCAGGTTCGGGATCATCTATCCCTACACGGCCCAGGCATCAAGCGAGGCTGAACAGTTCAGGGCCATGGTCGAACGCCTGGGCGGAACCGTGGTGTCATCCCAGGGCTATCAGCCCGGCAGCACCGATTTCAGGGATCAGATAACCGTTGTAAAGGCGAACGGCCCCCAGGCTGTATTCCTTCCGGTCTCCGCTTGGGATGCGGTTCAGATAGCTCCCCAGCTCCGGTTCTACAGCCTCGAGGTACCCCTGTACGGAACATCGGGATGGGATGACGATCTTCTCCTCCGCCACGGAGGGGAATACGTGGAGGGAGCGGTGTTCACCGCAGCTTTCGGTCTTTCCTCGCTCTATCCTGAAACAGCCCGGTTCGTCTACACCTATTCGCGGACCACCGGGCAGGAACCCACCGCCATCGCCGCCCAGGGATACGACGCCGCCGGGATAATCCTGGAGGCATGGGACAGCCTCTCAAGCCCCACAAGGAGCAGGCTGGCTAGGAAACTCTCCTCCATGGCGCCCTACTACGGAGCATCCGGCCGTTGCGTTCTGGGAACCGTATCGGAATCCCGGGTCTCCTGGCCCATGATGACCGTGATCGATGGCGAGATAATCGGTGTCGAGTAGAGGCTGCTACTGGGGGGTGGACGTAGGTGGCTCCTACGCTAAGATCGGAAGACTTGTCCAGGGAGGATTCCAGCTCACGGATTCAATCCCCACAGGGGCGGGTTCCGAGCCCGCAAGCGTCCTTCAGGCAGCTGCTTCCGCAATACGCCGGTGGGACAGTGAACCACTCGGGGTGGGTCTCGGCGCTGCCGGTCTCATAGACAGGGAAGGCGGCAGGATCGTCTTCAGCCCCAACCTGCCGGGCTGGGGAGGTTGCCCGGTTGCCTCGATACTGGAAGCCATGCTGGGAGTTCCTGTTCTGCTTGACAACGACTGCAATGTTTTCGCAACAGGCGCCCTTTACTCCGGCGAGATACCCGGGAAGGGCCTCTGGCTCTTCATCACACTGGGAACCGGCATCGGAGGAACCATAATCAGCGAGGGCTCCATAGTCTACGGTACTGGAGGCGCAGGGGAGTTCGGCCACTCAACTGTCAGGGAAGGCGGTCTTCCCTGCCCATGCGGTTCGGTGGGCTGCTGGGAAATGTACGCCGGGGCCAGGGCCCTCGAGTGGTACTACCGGAGGGTTTCCGGCGGGGCATCCTCCCCCAGGGGGATAGCATCCCTCGCCCACGGTGGCGACCCTGCGGCCCTCGAGGCGTACAGGGAGTACGGGCGTTGGTTCGGGATAGGCCTTGCAAACCTCGCCAACATCTTTGCCCCCCACGGATTCTTCATAGCCGGAGGCCTTTCCGCCGGTCTCAGGCACTTCGGGATCCCGGCTCGAACCGAGTTCCTCCGAAGATGCAGGCATCCCTGGAGCGTCTCCATGCTTGAGGACTCCCCGGAGGCCGGCGCCTTCGGAGCCGCATCAATGGCGAGGGGCAGATGCTGATACTCCTTCTCGGCCTAATCCTCCAGCCTGACTCCCTGGATGTCCCTCCAATGGAGAGCATGGGTTACGCAGCGGATTCGCTGCATTTCCTCATCGACTCCGAGAACCTTATCCTTATCGGCGAAGCCTCGCTTGAATACACCGGAATGGGGATATCCGCCGATACCATCAGGTATGAGGCTGAGAGGGAAACCGTTACTGCATCCGGCAACATGGAGCTGACCGATGCCGGTGAGACCGCCAGGGGGACCGGCCTTGTCTACCATATGCCAACCGCCACCGCCAGGACCTGGGACACCTCCTCCCTCTACGACAGGGCCATATACAGCGCCGAAACGATAACCATGCTCTCCAGGGACGAGTTCAACCTCACCAACGTGAAGTTCACCAGCTGCGAGAAGGACACCTTCGACTACTACTTCTGGTCCAGCAGGATGAAGGTCTTCCCCGACGACAAGGCGGTTGCCGGGCCGGTGACCCTCTTCATCGAGGAAACACCTGTCTTCTGGGTACCCTTCGCCGTTTTCCCCATAAGAAGGGGCCGGAGCTCGGGATTCACCATCCCCACAATAGGAGCCTCTTCCAGGGACGGCAGATACCTCAGAGAAGTGGGGTATTACTTCGGTTTCTCCGACTACGCGGATCTATTGCTCAGCGCCGACCTCATGGAGAAGACCAGATTCCAGGTAACGGCAACTGAAAGGCATTCCCTCCGCTATGTGATGAACGGAAGAACGAGACTGCAGTGGAGAAGGCAGTTCGAGAACAGCAGGGACAGATGGCTGGTGGAGACCCTGCACACCCACGAACTGCCCGACGGCACCATGGTCAAGCTCACCGGGAACTTCGTGAGCGACCGCTCCTATCTCGAAGAGACACAGCAGGATCCCCAGGAGCGTATGGAGAGCGAGCTCCGCTCGTGGCTCTCCTTCTCCAGGAACCTTGGCCGTGGAAGCGCCCAGATGAACCTGGAGTACACCGAGTACCTTGACGCCCTCCCGGACACCATCGACGGCGAGCTCCTTTCGGAACTCACCGCACCGGACCTGCGCTACAGCCTGCCATCGGCACCGGTCTTCCACACACCTGCGGACCCGGAGGACAGACGCCCATGGCACAGCCTCTACTGGAGCCTCTCCGGCCACTACCTGACCGAAAGCACCCAGTGGGAGGATTCATCCCTCTACAACGCCGGCCTGAGACTGGAGTCGAATCTCTCCGCCTCCGAGAGGCTCGGGGGCATACTGGCCATTTCCCCATCCATCAGGGGAAGGGGCACTCTCTACGACAGGGACAGGATGGGGAACGGCTATCCCGGCTGGTTCCACGGTTCCGCCGGACTTGCGCTCTCAACGGACATCTACGGCCTGTTCGCCTCCGACTTCCTGGGGCATTCCCTTCTTCGCCATACCATAACGCCGACTGTGTCGGCTACCTGGACCCCTGACAGGTTCATTACCACACAGGGCATGGAGAACACTGAAGCGGCCGACTCGCTGTACTACTCATTCAGCGATCTCTCCCTTCCCTCCTCGGGAACCGCGGTGGCCCTCTCCCTTGCCAACGTTCTCGAGGGCAAGAGGGTCTCCAGGGGCACCATCGAGAGGAACACCCTTGCGGAACTTACCGTGGGAACATCCTGGAACCCTGAGGCCGAAGAGGGGGAGAACGCATTCTCCAGGATCTCCGGCTCACTGAATCTTACACCGGCGAGATGGTTCAGCACGAGGCTGGACGGGTCGTGGGATCCCTACGGCCGGGAGACCCGGGATCTCTCCCTGACAACAGGGATAACGCTCTCTGGTAACGACCCCACCCTCCGCCCGGATTCAGGGGTGGTGATCTCCCCGCTGATGTGGAGACTCACCATTTCTCACAACTGGCGGCCGGAGATCGGTGAAGAGGCCATTGAGCTGAACAAGCTGAGAGTTTCCGCCGCGGTTGATCTCACAAGCAGATGGTCGGTGAACTACCGCGCCTACTACGACATAACTGAATCTGATTTTATAAGTCAAGATTATACCATAATGAGGGATTTGGACAGCTGGGAAGCGGTTTTCACGAGGCATGTTTCGGATGTTGATACCGGGTTTTACTTCAGGATTAACATAAAGGCTTTCCCGGATATCAAGGTGGAACAGCACACCAGCAGCTTCTAGCCTCGGGGAACACTTGACACAGGGCTTTCACTGCTCTAGTGTAAACGGGTCAAAGGGCTCTGGTGTTAAACAATTAGAAAGGGGTAGGGAATTGAACAAGAAAGAACTCATCAACCATGTGGCCTCCAAGGCCGATCTCTCGAAGAAGGATGCGGCCGCCGCGGTTGATGCCTTCATCGACGGCATCAGCAACGTGATCGAATCCGGAGACAAGATCACCCTCATCGGTTTTGGTACCTTCGGTATCAAGGAGAGGGCCGCAAGGGTTGGAGTCGTTCCCGGAAGCGGAAAGAAAAAGGAATACCCTGCGAAGAAGGTTCCTTACTTCAAGGCCGGCAAGGCTCTGAAGGACAAGGCCCTCTAAAAGGGAAGCTCGTTATCAGGGGGAAGGGCGCCGCCCTTCCCCCTTTTTTATATTCACACCATGAAATGGTCAGCGATAATCACGACCTACAACAGCGGTTCGGTGATCGGAAGGGCGCTGGAATCCATCCTTTCCCTGGAGCCTGATGAGAAGCCCGTGGACATCGTGGTGGTGGACAACGATTCAAAGGACCACACGGCAAAGGTCCTTCAGGATTACGCAGACAGTGTGAAATTCGTTCGCAATGAAACCAATCTCGGGCTTTCAAAGGCCAACAACATAGGCGCCGGACAAGCCCGGGGCGATTCGCTGTTCTTTCTGAATCCCGATACCGAGGTCCTTCCCGGAGCCGTCAGAACGCTGTTCTCCTTCCAGGAGTCCCATCCCCGGGCGGCCCTGCTCGGGCCGGGCATGGAGGACTGGAACGGTGTACTTCAGCCCACAGCCAGAACCTGGCCTACTCCACCGGTGATCGCCGCCAGAAGGACCTTCATCGGCGGAACTCCCGCTGGTGCCCGTCTGTCGGCAGGCCACCTGCGCAGCTATCACAGAGAAGACTCACCGGTGAGACCCCACTGGCTGGTTGGAGCCGCCCTCTGGCTGACACCGGAGGGAAGGAAGAGGGTTGGGCTAATGTCCGAGAGCTACTTCCTCTACTTCGAGGATGTGGAGTGGTGCCACAGGGCATGGAGAAGGGGCATGGAGGTGTGGTATGTTCCAGAGGCCAGGATCCGCCATGTATGCAGCAGGGAAAGCAGCAGAAGAAAGGGCGCCCTGGGACTTCACCTGAGAAGCATGACAAGGTTCCTGCTCACCCATCCCCTGACGGCCCTGGGACTCGGACCAGGGGGAGGAGACGAATGAAAAAAGGAAGAAGCGCTCTGTGGGTCCTTCCACCGTCTGACCTGCTCCTGATCGTCCTTGTCTTCATGGGGGGCTTCTGGTTCAGGCATTCCCTCCTGGCAGGCGTCATGGGAACCGACTTCCGTCTCTCTGTCTACCACTATTTACTCAGCGGCCTGGTGCTCGGCGGTGTTCAGGTAGCTTTCATGGCGGTATTCGGCGTCTACCGCAAGGAGTTCGGCCTGGGCATGATCGAAGAGACCGCCGGCATCATCAGGGCTGCCCTTATGGCGGTGCTCTTCACCCTTGCCACCACCTTCGTTACCAGGCAGCTGTTCTTCTCCAGGTTCGTTCTTGTATTCTCCTGCCCGGCATCGATCATTCTCCTGTGCATCTGGCACGGCGCAGTACGAAGACTGGCCATGAGAACGGGCTCGCCATGCTCTGTGATCATACTGGGTATCTCCCCGGAGGCGAAGCAGCTGGGAAGCTTCATGGAGACAAGGGCGCAGCTGCCCTACCGTGTGGCGGGTTACGCAGATCCGGGGATGAACGCGAAGGATGTATGCGGACTGCTTGAAAGCAGCTCCGCGGAGGAACTGGTGATTGCTGAAAGGAACCTTCCGGCGGACAAGCTCTCAGAGCTGATACTGTTCTGTGAGAAGACAGGCATCAACTAC
>Ga0209408_1000183_pt1 | contig 52614 bp, 57 predicted proteins | sample AD_UKC107_MetaG_FD_184422 | JGI IMG/M metagenome (GOLD analysis project Ga0209408, IMG submission 184422) | Active sludge microbial communities of municipal wastewater-treating anaerobic digesters from Hong Kong - AD_UKC107_MetaG (SPAdes)... | ecosystem: Engineered > Bioreactor > Anaerobic >... | reverse complement strand
CATGGTGTTTTATGTGTCCTGTGACCCTACTACCCTGGCGAGAGATACCGCAAAGCTCAGAGAGTCAGGCTACAAAATCTCTTCGGTAAAGGCTTTCGATATGTTTCCCCAGACATGGCACGTGGAGACGGTAGTATTGATGTCAAGAAATGGCTGAAAAGCCTTGAAATCAAGGGATTAAAAGACTGGTGAGTTCGTGAAAATGAGTGTCAAGAAAGCATGCTAATAAAAAATGGAGTCTGGAAAGGTATGGTTGTGTGTACAGGTTAGATAACAGGTATTTTTTCGCTCTTGAGACTGTACGTTAGATGTTTTTTGCTGCTGAGACAGTGAAATGGATGTTTTTTGAGGTGGAGCGTGTGGAGTAGATGTTATGAAAGCAAAAATAGGATTTGCAAGCGAGGAAAATTATGAATGTATATAATTTTTGGAAAGCCGTGCTGACGCAAGACGAGCAGACACTTAGGATGTACTTTCATGAAGACGCTTCTGTTAATTGGCATTGTACCAATGAGCACTTCAGTGTTGATGAGTTTTTAATTGCTAACTGTGAATATCCCGGTGATTGGGATGGGAAGGTTGAACGACTTGAAGTGCTGGATGACTTGCTCATAACGGTAACAAAGGTGTACTCTAAAGACAGGAGTGCACATTTTCATGTGGTATCGTTCATAAGAATAGCAGACGATAAAATCATTTCAATGGATGAGTATTGGGCAGATGATGACGTTGCTCCCCAATGGAGATTAGATAAACACATCGGCACGACGATCAAGTGCCAAGATTAAATTAATCAATAAAACTCCTAACAGAACATCAACCATCTGTCTGTTACCCATCAATCCTCACACAAGTACCCGTCTTGAAGGTCACCTCGATTGTTTCGTCGAGTACCAGTATTTTATCTACAAACTGTCTGACCAGTTTGTCTTCAAATTCTAAAGTCTCTACGTCCTGGGTTTGGATAAACTGCTCAATAGATTGTAGATTTTTCTTATGATTTTCTTTGCCGGCTTCTTCTTGAAGAACTCTTTCTTTCTCATCTTTTAGGGCGTAAATCTTTTCTGCCAAATCGTTGTACTCTTCTTTTGAGGAAGTGCGGGCGATAAGTTGAAGTTGAAGCTGATCCAACTCTTCCTCGATATCGAACAGGGAGCGACTGTTTTTTGCCCCCATGCCTTCTTCAATTGCTAGCATCAAACGGTTCAAGAATTCTTTCTTATCGGTAAGCATTTTCTTGAAGGAGGTCATGGTTGTGAGAATAAGATCATCTTCAGGAAGAGTCCTTGCGGTGCACTTAGTACCTCTATTTTCCAGCCGACTGACGCATCGCCAGACAATTGACTTTTTGCCTCGGTTGTTCCAATGAACCCGGCGAAAGATATCACCACAGTTTCCACAGACTACAATATTAGAAAAGCAATTGTTGGAGCTGTAGCTTCTTTTCACGCCGTTTTTACCTCGTTTTCCGCTTTGCCTTCGGAGCATTTCTTCCTGTACAGCATAAAAAATATTTTTGGGGATGATCGCTTCGTGATGATCTTCTACATAGTATTGGGGCACTTCACCTGTATTCTTAACTCTGTGTTTACTTAAAAAATCTACAGTGTAGGTTTTTTGTAAGAGGGCATCGCCTATGTATTTTTCATTTTGCAGGATTTTTCGAATGGTTGTATCATACCATTTTGTCTTTCCAGCACCCGTTAAAATGCCATCTTTTTCTAAGTTTTTAGCAATCGCATAGGGGGACTGTCCTTCCAAATACTCCCGATAAATACGGCGGATAATTTCTGCTTCTTCAGGAATGATGATGAGTCCTCCTTCTTCGTCTTTTCCATAACCCAAAAAACGATTATGGTTCACGAGGACTTTTCCTTGTTGGTAGCGGTATTGGAGCCCTAGTTTGACATTTTGTGAAAGGGACTGACTTTCCTGCTGAGCTAGGGAAGCCATGATAGTCAGAAGGACTTCTCCCTTAGAGTCCATGGTGTTAATAGACTCTTTCTCGAAATAGACGGGAATGTTCTTCTCCTTAAGCTTTCGGATGTAGCGAAGGCAGTCTAATGTGTTTCGGGCAAAGCGGGAGATGGATTTAGTAATGATGAAATCGATTTTTCCATCCATCGCATCCTCAATCATCCGTAGAAATTCCAGACGTTCTTTTGTACGGGTGCCGGATATTCCATCGTCGGCATAAATCCCGGCAAGAGTCCATCCTTCATGGTCGTTAATGTAGTCAGTATAGTGATTTATCTGTGCATCGTAGCTTAGGTTTTGCTCTTCCGTCTCCGTAGAGACACGACAGTAGGCTGCCACTCGGAGCTTTTCTTTTTCTCTGGATGAGTGATGCCTCTGTGGTTTTGCAGGTATGATCATCACGTTATTCTTTTTCATGTACTACCTCAATTCTTTCGTAAATAAGTGCCGCTTGCTCGTAGGGATCTTTTTTGCTCGCAGGCACCAGCGCTAGGTTAAATTTGGGAACTTTGTAAACAATTGGTTCCTTTTTGGTCTTTCTTGGTTTACTTCTTTGCTTAAGTTTTTTCTGTACGGCATGAAAACAATCGTTTTTAATAATTTGCGGATAGATACCTTGCCCCAGATAAATGGGATTTGATAGCATGCGTTTAATGGTGGGATGGGCAAAGCTTATTCCGGCTTTATTCCCCGCCTTTTGTAAGGAAGAAAGCTCTAAATAAGCTTGGTATAAGTTTTTTAGCACTCTTGCCTCATCCTCTTGGATGACGATCTTTCCGTTTTTGTAGCAGTAAGCATAAGGAACGGTTCGCATGTTAGAGAGCCTCCTTTAATATCAGTCCACATTTCAGGTAAAAGATGATGGTGGTTCTTTCATAAACCTCGGCGCTATCTATGAATCTCTCCCATATATCCTCATCAAAATCAGTGATCGATTCCTTCTTCTTTGCAAGCAGAAAGAGATCTTCCAATGCCGCTTGTTTTTCGTGAGTCTTTTTTCTCGTTTTTCTGAGTGTTTCCAATTCATTGGTTTTTCTCAGATGCTCTTGGAGCAATTCGGCTTTGACTTTTTGGAAGTTTTTCTCATTTAACAGCCCCTTTCCTTTTAACTCATCCGTGGCTTGAAGCTGTCCTGCGATATCTTGAAGATACATTTGTAATTCATTGATTTTTTCTTCTGCCTTTTGCTCCACTTCTTCCGCTTTAAGCTCAAGGAGAGGGCTTAAGATTTGTTCACTGGCGAACATTAGCTTATTTAGCATCGTGAGGAATGCCCACTGAATTTTTTGTTCTGCGATAGATGGCTGTGTGCAATGATCTTTTGATTTCAGATGCTCACTACAAGTCCAGTGAATGCTGGAATACTCTCCGCTGTAGTGGATTCTTCTTTTAAGATTTGCACCGCATTTTGCACAGCGGAGCATCCCGGTAAACGGATAGGTCTTATTACGCTGATTCTTTGTCTTTCTTCTCGCTTCAATTCTTTTTTGCGCTTGGTTAAAAAGCGTATCATTCACTATGGCCGGATGATGATTTTTTATGAGATATTGTGCTTTTTCGCCCTGGTTTCGATGTCTGCGAAAATGCTCATCGGTATAGGTCTTTTGACACAAAAGATCTCCGGTGTAGAATTCGTTTTTCAAAATTCCAAGGATAGTAGAATCCGACCAAGCTCTATTTCGAGGTGAAGGGATGCTTTGCTGGTTTAGCTCTTTTGCAATACGAAAGCTGCCTTTTCCATTAATACTTAATTGGTAGATGGTATGAACAATCTCCGCTTCTTTGGGAACAACCTTGATTTCGTTATCTACATAACAGTACCCATAAGGTAAATAGCCGGGAAGATAGGTGCCATTTTTAAACTTTTTCTCAATAGACCACTTGATATTTTGAGAAGTGGATCGGCTTTCATCTTCAGCAAGACTTGCCACAATGGAAAGGATCAATTCACTTTCCAACGAAGAAGTATCGATATTTTCTTTTTCAAATCTGACAAATACACCGAGTTTGGTTAGCTCTCGGATGAGCGTTAAGGTATCCACCGTATTCCTTGCAAAACGAGATAAGGACTTGGCTAAGATGAGATCAATTTTCCCGGAACGTGCATCCGCCATCATTTCTTTTAGTCCGAACCTGCGATCTGTCTTCGTCCCACTGATGCCTTCGTCCGAGTAAATTCCTACAAACGTCCAGGAAGGATTGGCTTGAATTAAGGATTGATAATGCTTCTTTTGGGCTTGAAAGCTATCCAGCTGATCCGGACTGTCTGTAGATACTCGGACATAGGCACAGACACGAAGAATCTTTATTTTGGACACGCTTTGTTCTATTTTCTTAATCACTGTCTCAACCTCCTTTCGTCACTGTATGTTTGCTCTAAAAGCCACGAATAGCAAGGCTTTTAGGCCATATCTCTGCTAAATAGGGAGGAAATTGTTGTCGGATATTTTCCTCGATCGTTTCCTCTTCTTCATCAGAAATTAGGCCGATATTCTTCATTTCTAGAACAAGATGAATAGCCCTTCGATAGTCCAGTTCTGCCTGTATTTGTTCGTGGGAAAGCGGGTTCTTATTCATAGAAGACCTCCGCTTTTTCTTTCAGCCACTCAGCCGCACAGGATTTGCAATAGACACAGGTTGTATGAAGATCGGTATCTTCTTCTTTCAAAACGTCACTTAGGTTTACCTGGATTTCTTTTCCGCATTTAGGGCAAATGGAGTAGACGTTTTTATCAGATAGACGGGTGATAACCTTACTGTTTTCTGAAAGCGTCAATTTGGTATAAAACATGATCTGTCCTCCGTTTTTTGTGATAGGGAAAACTCCCTTCACTTCCCCCTTGGACAGATCAGCTGTTTTTGGGCAATTAATCTTTCTGATAAAACGAACAAGTAAATCCATCCGCATCAAGCTTTAAACCATTAGCCCATTTTGGTGTCTTGCTCATCTGGTCGCACACAGCCTGTACCGACATGTGAGGATCGGCTTCAATCACGATCTCATCGTGAACATGCATGACAATGTCGGAGTATTTAAAAGTCATAAGGGCACTGCATAAGATGTCCCTGGAAATAGCCTGCACGATGTTTTCGACAAGCTTTGCGCCGTAGGTTTCAATTCGTTCCCAGCGCTTACCCGTTCCTACGCCTTCATAGGTGATGGACTCACCGCCGAAGCGGTTTTCTTCAATGCGGGGTTTTGCATAGAAAAGCTCTCGACCGGACGGAAGGGTGATGATGAGCATGCCGGACTCATAGCGAAAGCGGATATTTTTAACTTCCTTTTTCTTAGAACGTTCTCTGACAGTAGCTATAGCTACCCGGTCAATGTCCTGCCAGAGCATGACAATATTAGGGTTCGTCGCACGCCAGGCACTTACCAAGTTCGGCAGCTCCTCTTCCAAAAGCCCCATCTCAAGGGCACCCATCGCTTTCAAGGCTCCGACTGAGCCGCCGTAGCCGCAGGCGAGTTCCGCTATCTTTCCTTTTTGCCTGAGATGTGCATTCACACCGTGTTTTTCTACAGGAACACCGAACATCTCACTTGCCGACCTGCAGTAGATATCACCACCCTCAGAGAAAAGTGCCATCCGCCATGTTTCTTCCGCCAGCCAGGCGAGGACTCTGGCTTCAATGGCTGAGTAATCAGCGACAAGAAAAATGCGTCCTTTTTTCGGAATAAAGGCGGTGCGGATAAGTTCTGATAAGACTTGCGGGATGGAGTCAAAGAGCAGACTTAAGGATTTAAGGTCACCATCTTTGACCAGCTTTCTTGCCAGCTCCAAATCTCCCATCTTATTTCTCGGGAGATTTTGAACTTGAATGAGCCTTCCTGAAAAGCGGCCGGTGCGGTTGGCCCCATAGAATTGCAAAAGCCCCCTGGCACGGCCGTCGCGACAGACACAGTCTCTCATCGCTTCATATTTCTTAACGCTGGACTTGGCCAGCTCCTGCCTGGTTTCAAGAACCTCTTTGACATCGCCTGAAGCATCTTTAAGGAGTTCTTTTACTGCCTTTTTATCAAGAGATTCTGTTGGGATACCCTTTGATAAAAGCCACTCTTTCAGCTGCAGGACAGAATTGGGATTTTCAAGCCCGGTGATTCTTCTCAGTTTTGCCATGCTTTCTTCACGCACGGCTTCATTCATCCGGATAGCATTCTGAGCGAGGTCTTTATCCAGCAAAATGCCGAGGTCATTTATTTCCTGATCTCTGTGATAAATTTCCCATTCCTGATCCGGCATAGGAAAACGGGAAAGCTTATCGTGGATGAGAAGTTCCGTTTCCACATCTCGTTTGTTATAGGATTTGTAAAGTTCCCACTTTTCCGGATCGTGTGAGGGCAGGTTTCTTGTTCTGCCGCCATTTGTTCGAGTTGCTTTACAGGGAAGAGAAAAATAGCGGATGAGATCTTTCCCGGTCTTTAGCTTTTGTTTATCCAGTCCTAAAACCTCACCGACCCCTTCCAAAGATAAGGGAAGCCCCAGATAAGCAGACCAGGCCATATCGCAGTACCAGGACTTAGGAGATAGGTAATGCAGGTACTCAGGATCGTGGCCAAAGGGTAGCGGCTTTTCTAACACATAGCCTTGTCTTTTCAGCCATTCCGAGATACAAACCCGCTCAAACTGAGCGTTAAAAGCCCACTTGATGACATCATCTGAAAGAAAGGCATGGATAAGCTCATCCGGCACCTTTTCACCCTGAGCGAGGTCAATCGTCTTTATCTCTCCTCCGTCGATGGCATAAGAAAGAAGCAAAATTTCAAAGTCCGGCTCCTCGACATACCTGAAAACTCCTGTTTTTCTTAAATCGGCAGAGGAAAAAGTTTCAATGTCTAAGCATATTGTTTTCATTTATTCCCTCCATAGAGAGAAAGGGCGGAGCCTTTGACCCCGCCCTCCCGTCATCAGTTTTTCTTTTGCCTTTTTGCCTGTCTCCATACTGCTTTGCAAAACCTGTAGACAAGGTAGAAAGGTAAGAAGGCTAGTGTTCCGGCCAAAAGCGTTGCTGTGAAAAGCTGATAGAGCTGAGAAAAGTATTCGCAAAACATGAGACTTCCTCCTTAGCTCAAGAAGTCATCTTCTTCAGCAAAATCAGCAAAGTCATCTTCTGCGCTGGTGCGGCTTCCCAAGGGTTCTCCGTCACGGATTTTCTGCAGGTTATTTAAGCCACAGGCGATTCCTCGATTGCCGTTGGAGTTGAAGGCGTAGAAGTTGATCGACGCTCTGCCGTAGACTCCGCTGTAGACTTCAGAGCGGGTCAGAATCGGCTGCACATTGGCATCGACAATACCCGGCTGAGTGGTTGAGTTGGCGTTGAGAAAGAAGCTGTTTGCGTAGGCTTCGTCATCCGGACGCTCCGTATCACCGTCACGAAGCGGTGTCTTGATGGACTCAAGCGGCGGAACAGAGCGGCTGTTGCCTTTCAGTTTCGATTCGCCTTCCTTGTAGGCGGCCTGAATCGCTTTCTTGATGGCTTCAATGGTTTTCTTGTCGCTTTTTGGAATGATGAGAGATACCGAGAATTTCGGCACTCCACCGTTGATGGATTTTGGCTCCCACACATTGGCGTAGGACCAGCGAGTGTCTTTACCTGTAATTACCTTCATTGGATTCTTAGTCATGGATCGTTTCCTCCTTAAAATCATCAAATATGTTTGTCATTTCCGGTCTTTTATCGCTTTCCGGTACAAGCGTCGGTTTGCCCTGAGGCTTAATCACGAGATCTCCCAAGAGATCGCTGAACTGTTTCCTGCCGAGAAGCTGAGTCATGGCAGTGATGCCTAAGACCTTCTTTTCATAAGGGTCAAAGCCTGCCTGCTTAACCGTCTCGGCGACTTTTGCTTCATCGCTGTACTTGCGGTTTGACCTGCCCTCGACGAGCTTGAATCCCGCCCATTTCTTACCGGATTTGGCAGCTGTCAAGGCATAGTCTTTGATGTCTTTGGCCCATGCGGAAAGCTCGTCAAGTTTGTCTAGGACAGACTCGATTTCCTCATCAGTCAGGAGCGGTGACCTGGCAAAGTCATACTTAGCCAGTTCAAGATTGGCACTTGCTCGCTCTGCACAGGTCGCTTTTACCTTGCAGAACTGACACCAGCTGCCGGCAGCAAAGTCGCCCTTTCCCTCAAAGGCCAGTGTGGCGATGGGCTTTACGGTCTCTTCAGCCCATAGGTAGAGTTCTTCTTTTGGCAAAGTAAAGCTTGAGATATTGTCTCTTCTCGGCTGAAAGATAGTCATTTTGACTTCGTCAAAATCGTAGATGCTGTCATAGAGTAAGCTTGCCGCCAGGCCGTAGAGCATAAGCTGGGGATTTCGCTCCGCTTCGACCAGCACCCCTGTTCCGTACTTAAAATCCCAGAGATAGAGCGTATCGTCAGCGATGATGATACAGTCCGCTGTGCCAAAGCCCTCCGGCACGATGTCAGAAAAATCGAGCCTTTGCTCAATCAGGACAATCGGGTCGGCGGTGGTTTGCTTTATTCCTTCAAGGCTCTCCATAATATGGTCGGCATAGAAGGCTGCTGCATCGTCCATTTCTTTTGAGTAGTAGGAGAGGTTTTCCGTCGGGTCATCCGCTTTCATGCCGAGAGCAGATTTCAGCTTGTATTCCGCAAGCTCGTGTGCCGCTGAACCTTCTAAGGCATAGGGCGATGCTTCGTCTCTGACCTTTGCGTTCAGCCTTGCCGAGGGCGGGCAGTGAAGCCACCTGTAGGAAGAAGAAGCGGATAATATGGCATGTGCCGTCATTTCTTTAATCCCTCCACTTCCTTTAGCAAGGCTTCGTAGTGCCCCGGTTCTACCGCTGAGAGTTTCTCCGCACCGTACATTTCAATCAGTGCCTTAATCTCCTTAGTGAAACCTTCCTGCGACTTTTTGGCGAGAACGGCTCTGATATCGGACAGACTGAGTTCGGGTTTTGTAGGCTTCTCCGGAGCCACAGGCTTGTCGCTCTCGAGTGCCGATGCCAATGTGCCAAGGCTATCCGCCAAAGCGTGCATATCATCAACAATGTCTTTTAGTAACTTGATTCTGCTCATGAGACACCTCCTTCGAGTAGAAGACGGAATGTCTCACGGCCTTTCGGCGTAATCAGTGTCTGATAGCCTTTCCAGTCGGTTTTCTCGTTGAAACACTCCTTGATTTCAAAAAGACCGTCATTTTTCTCGGCGTAAGGAAAGAGCGTGCCTTTCGCATCCCTGTAGATGTAGCCGTGGCTCAGGAGATAGTCGATAAACTCCTTTTGCTTTACACCGAGAGCCTTTGCTGTGTTTCGGAAATTAGAGAGCAGGTTTCTGTCCACCAACTCATCAAAGTAATCCGCCTTAGGCTGCATGACCGTGTTTTGAACGGTGAGTTCCGAATTTCGGATGAAAAGGACATCACGTTCTTCTCTTGCTTTTTTGAGTTCCGTTGCCAGCTGAATTAAGGTGTCCGGATTAAGAAGTACTTCTTCCAACTTCGCAGGAGTCAAGTAGGCTCCGTGTTTTCGAATGTCCGGCAGCACCTCATGGGTGATCCAGCGTTTGAAGGTTTTCGCTTCAGGTTTTCGGCTGGCCAGGATCAGGTTATATAAACCGTACTCATTGATGCAGTTGGTCATTCCCTGACGACCTAGATTGAATCTAGACCGTTCGTCATCATCCAGGCGCTTAACAGCATCAGTTGTGTTTTTGATATCCAGTGCATCGCAAATATCCGTTGCGACAAACCAGATATCTCCGTCTTTTGTCAGTGTTCGGATTTTTCCGAACTGTTCGTGTTCATAGATTTGCATTTGCTCCATACTTGGCCTCCTTTCTCTTACTCATGAGTTCTTGTGCTAATCTTTTTGACATGATGCTGATGGTGATAAGTAGTCCAATCAGCTGTTTGTCATCCGGGTCTCTTGCTCGTTTCATTGGCGTTCCTCCTATCCGAAGGGCAGGTATCGTTTGTCCCTTCACCCTCCCCTTGGACAAGAGGAGGGATTTTGGGCAAACGAAATTTAAGAAAGTTTTTAATTGGCTAGAACCAGTCACTTAATTTCTCTATCAGGGTTTTGAAAATGACCGATTTTCGATAGTTCACGGTTTTTCTCGGACAGTCGATTTCAGATGCGATAGCTCGTTCACCAAGACCTTCCATAAACAGTCGGGTTATTTCCCGGTCACGGGGAGACAAACTTTGAATTGCAGCATGGACAGCTTCTTTGAATGCTTTTTCTTCCAGTTCTTCAGATAAATCTGATTCATCTGCGATTAGGTCGATAAGCGTACTCATATCCTTGCTTCCACCTGCAACTTCCACATCCAGTGAAAGAAATTCTCCTTTTTTGTGATAAGGGCAGACATCGCAGTCAGCAGCACACTTCCAAAAGAGATGTTTGGGGCAGAAGCAGCGACCAGCCCTCTGTTCCTGCTTTCGGATTCGATTGATGCTTTGATTTAGTTCCTGATAGATTTCTTCACTGACCGGGATAAGGTCGACGCTATAGGGGTCGTCCGGTTTTCTTAACGGGTAGTAGCGCTGTTTCTTGGATTGACTTTGTTTGTCTAAATTTTTCATCTTTTGTCCTTTCCGCCGTCCGGAAGAAAGGGCAAAGGAATATAGAAAAGGTCCCGTGCGATTCAGTACACGAGACCTTTAGAGCCGAAAAATGGGCACAGAAAAGAAAGGTACTGAAATCGCCATTGCTGCTGAATGCAGTGTTTTGACGTTTTCTGTATCCTCTGCCTTTCCGTGCACAGATCGGCTTTAGATAATTTTTAGGTTAATTACGACTTTGGCAATGCAGGCTGTTCAGTTAAGGGCTGTCTCTGCACTGCCAGGTGAAATTACTTGCGCTTAGGCTTGGTTTGCGATAAAGCGCTGCCTGCCACAGACTTTGACTTCTTGCTGTAGCGTCCGTCTCGCAAAATGCGAGAGGCTTTACGAGCAATTTTTCTTGAGGTCTGCTTCGAGTTTCGCTTGGCCATACTTGTCACCTCCTTTTCTTTGCGTTAATTATTTCGCGTTCGCAAAATAATATTGGCAATTTGTCGATTTTCGAGGTATAATAAATCTGTGTTTGTATCACACCTCGAGTGCAAGTACAGGTTACAAAAAGTGGGTTAGTTTGCTCGAGACAGAATAAGACACGACGATAATCTGGATTATCGTCTGATTACCAGAAAGGAGGCAGGTCATGACACTCAGTGAATTTATCCGCTTGATGTACGGATATATTGGTTATAAAAAAGGGAAAGCGGATTTTGTTGAGTACCTGTTTTCTTTGTTTGTAAGGGAGCCTGTAACTCAGGAAGAACTGCAAGATGACGAAGTCGACAAATTTAACCCTATGTCTGGATTAACCGGCGATTACTATAGAAAAATCTTCAGAGGAGAATCAGGTATCCAACTTAATGCGGCTCAACTACATCGGTTACAAAGCAAAACAAAATTCATAGATGAACTTGACGCATTAAGTTATGACGCTCGAGAAAGTTTAATAAAAGATTTATCGAATTTAGGATTTGTCACTACTGATGAACTTTTAGATGAATATTGTGCTGATATTTTCCTGATGATTATCAAGTATGCACCTGATGGAAAAAAGAAAATCACGCCTGAAGTGATTCCAGTGCGTGATGGAAGCGGCATGATTTTAGCTCCAGCCATTGGTATGAGTGCGTATATAAAAGATGGAAAACTTTATATCAATGGAGAAGTGCTGGATCTTCCTCCAGCGCTTAATGCACCTGACACTATTCAGGCGGATGAACAGCCATATGTTTCTGCTCTTTTTGAGGCGTATTCTGAAGTCTTGGATAGGGAAATTAAGCCTAGTGAAATCGAATCTCTGACTAATAGATATAAACGTGATTTTGATCAGCAAAGAAAAGCGTATTACAGTATCGAGTCAATCGTTCGAGGATTTCGGGATGTTTACGATGAATCGGATAAACAGGTACAAATATTAAAAGAGGAAGTTTACGAAGGAATCTATGAAGTGTATATGGGTGATTATGAAAACGGATGTGAGCGTTTGCGTCAGGTTCTAATCAAAATCACAAGCACAACACTTGATAAATCTACTCTTTCACACATTAAAAATTTGATTGGAAATTTAGAAAAGAAAGGGCTTTGTCATCTTCTTGTAAATGACAATGTCATACATTCATGGGTGAACATCGATGAGTAACATTTACAGTAACCCCATTGATACAGCATTTAGATTACTTTTAGTTTTGTACAATCATGAAACTGACAAGCTGACAGAAATGCGACTACTATCTCTAGATTTCATCGCTACCTTTGGTCGTTCTTTCCAGATAACAGAATCCAGTTTGCATGGTGAAAGTCCCCTGAATTTAGCTGAGCTTCCGGCAAGAAAAGCGCTTGTAAACAAAGCACTGAAATATCTAGTGACACATGACCTAGTGAGAGTCTTTGATACAAAAACGGGATTTTGCTTTGTGATTAATGAAGCTGGAAAAAGACTTGTAAATGCTTTGGAAAGCCGATACGCAATAGAATATTCTGCTGCTGTTCAGGCGGCTGAACAGAAATATTCAGCAAAGACTGATGAAGAGCTTATGGTTATGGTGCAAGAACAGTGGCAGCTCCAAGAGGAGGCTAACAGATAATGAAAAAGTTTCACATTAAAAAAATATTGGTATCTGGTGCCGGGCACGAAGATGCTGTCATAACTTTCTCCAAAGGTTTAAATGTTATTTCAGGTCCATCTAATACCGGGAAATCTTGCGTTCTTCGTTGCATTTACTACTGCTTTGGAGGACAGGAGAAACCATTTGACGATTCATTTGGATATACAACCATCAAATTGTTTATTGAAGCTGATGATGGAGAGTTGATAATCAGTAGAGAGCTTTCTTCTAATAAAGCTGAGGTTACGAGCAACGTTGATTATATAAATAGTGATACCTATTTTGCCGGAACGGGCAAATCAAAATTACAGCCACTAAGTGAGATGTTTCTTTCTTTGATTGGCATAGATGAACCTCCTCAGGTATTTAAAAATAAGCGTTTCGAGACAAATACCATGAGTTGGCGTATGATCTCTCCTCTCTACTATTTGGATGAGGATAAAGTTGGAACGAAACAATCAGTTTTGCTTCCCGAACAGAATACTGCCAGAACTTCATTTCTCTCTTCGTTAATATTTCTATTGCATGGTAAATCCTCAAATAATGAAGACGCTGTAGATTCAAAGGAAGTAAAAACTGCCAAACTACAGGCAATTCAGGAGTATGCACATGCCGGTATTGAGAAAATCAATGCTCGTTTAAATCAATTAGAAGAGTTTTTGAGTAAATTCCAAGATATTAATATCGAAGGCCACATATCTTCAATATTAGAAGATCTCCAATTAACAGAACAGAAATTTGTAGAAGCCTCTAATACTAGCTCTGCTCTCTATGCTAATTTAGATGAGCTAAAGCAGAAACAGGCAGCTGATAATGTTCTTTTTTCAAGATATGAAGATTTAAGAACACAGCTAATTTCAGATCTTAATCGTCTGTCATTCATCCATAACGGTGAAATGGTCGTCCAGTCGATTGACAAGCCATCGCAATGTCCGTTTTGCGACGCACCGCTTACTGCAGATCATGCAAAAGGCCATAAGGAAAGCCTGGAAGCGGAGCTTGCTAAAGTTGTAACTCAGCTCAATGGTCTGGAGGGTACTTTATCTGCACTAAAAGACGAAATGGATGCAGATAATTTAAGCGTAAGTGAATTACAACAAAAAATAAGCAGCATTCAAGCTCTTATCAACAAGAAACTTGCCCCGAGCCTGAGCGAGCTGAAAGGCCAATATCAGGACTTAAAAAACATAGTAGAACTCAGAAAGGAAAAAGCTGTATTGGAACAAGTTCGCAACGCTTGGCACGATGAAATTAATGACTGGCTCGATAAAAGTGAGAAGAGAGAAGCTGAATATCATCCAAAAGATATTTTAGGGATTGATTTTAGCAAGGGAATGACAGACATAGCAAAAACGATTCTAAAAGAAACGTGCTATTCAGATCTTGAAACTGCACGATTTAAGATGACTTCTTTTGACTTAGATGTAAATGGAGCGCCAAAGAGTACCTTTCAAGGTAAGGGATATAGAGCCTTTATAAACACGGTTCAGTTATTAACAATGCGACGCTACCTATTAGAAAAAGCTAAATACGCTCCTGGCATCCTTCTGATCGACACTCCCTTTTTAGGATTGGATGAAGGTATTTCAGAAGAAAATATTTCAGACAGTATGAAGATTGGAATGTTTACTTACTTTATGCAACATCAGGATGAGGGGCAGTTAATCGTTGTAGAAAACACTGAACATACACCGGATCTTGATTATGAGGCAGCAGGTGCAGAATTGATAACATTTACGAAAAATCCAGAGTATGGTCGCTACGGATTTTTGCCCAATATACGTTAGGAGAAGAGACATGTATTTTTGCTACAACAAGCTTTGGAAAATATTAATCGACCGCGGAATGAAAAAACAGGAACTGAGCCGAATTAGCAATGTGAGCTCCACCTCTTTAGCAAAATTAGCAAAGGGAGAAAATGTCACAACAGACATTCTTCTGCGTATCTGCAAAGCATTAGATGTTGAACTAAACGATATTGTAGAGACGGTGCGCAAAGACGCACCAGACGAGGAAACCGAAAGATGAGCATGACCTTTGATATTAATGAACAAGCATTGCTCGAGAGGAATCCGGATGTACTTAAATCTCTTCTTGCTGATAGAACAACGAATAGGAATATTATTTGGGGTACAGATGATTATTGTCATCTAGGTGAAAGCTATGCGGCGGATCAACCGATCTTAGTTCATTCTATAACCGGTCTTAACACAGGAGTGATTCAGCCGAGAATTGCAAAGTCACAAGAGCAAAGAGGTGTACGGACAAAGGAAAAAGCAGAAGTTTTCACGCCTACATGGCTTTGCAATACACAAAATAATTTAATTGATGAGGCTTGGTTTGGCAGAGCTCGTGTTTTCAATACTGAGCTGGAGAAAAGTTGGGAAACTAACAGACAGAAAATCATATTTCCTCCGGATAAAAATAGAGACTGGAAGCACTATATCGACGAAAGGCGTTTAGAAATCGCATGTGGTGAGGCGCCATATCTGGTTAGTCGATATGATGTTACGACAGGGACACCCATACCACTTAAAGATCGGATAGGGTTACTTGATAGAAAATTACGTATCGTCAATGAGAATGCAGAGAATGAAGATGAATGGTTAAAATGGGCTGAAAGAGCTGTCCAGAGTATTTATGGCTTTGAATTTCAAGGAGATAATCTGCTTATTGCAAGGGAAAATGTTTTATTTACTTACGTAGATTATCGTGAGTCATTCTTAAACTCTCCAATTCCTTCAAATGAATTATCAAGAATCGCTCGTATTGTTTCTTGGAATTTATGGCAGATGGATGCATTAACGTACACCATACCATATCAACGGGTAAAGAATCAGTTTACGCAAATGAGCCTTTTTGATCTGATAGAGCCTGATCCAACAAATGAAGATAATGATTCATCAACTTATTGCGTAATTAAGGATTGGAGATCGAAGAAAAAAATTGAATTTAAAAGTTTGTTGGAGGAGGCCAAAAGATGAAAAATGCCGTGCAGAATATAGATTTATTGGATCAAATTATTGTTGGGAGAGTAACACCGCATATATATGCCTTTACAACAAACACTGTTCCTAATTATTTAAAGGTTGGGGACACTTATAGAGCCGTTGCTACGCGGCTTGAAGAGTGGAGCCGCTATTTTCCTGAACTCAAAAAGGAATATGCCGAAAAGGCAACGATTGATGAAAATGTATATTTTAGAGATTTTGCAGTCCATCAATTTTTGGAGGAAGATCTACAAAAGCATCGCTTAGAACCGTTTGATTTACCCGAGGGTATTTATTTTAGTCGTGAGTTTTTCGAACACGCAAGTGCTGATGATGTTCGAGAAGCGGTACAAGACATTGAAAATCAGTATAAAAAAAACAGCGGTAAATATGTGTATTACGATGCTGAGAAAAGGCTACCTGAGAGTTATCACTACGAACGTGGGCCAGCTTGGGAATTGAGACCTAATCAGAAAGAAGCGGTCGATAATTTTTTGATGGCTGTCAATAACGGGCGCACTAACCTTCTCATGTATGCAGTCATGAGGTTTGGTAAATCTTTTACATCATTGTGCTGTGCAAAAGAAATTAATGCCCAAACAATACTTATTGTTTCTGCTAAAGCAGATGTCCGCGAAGAGTGGAAAAAAACTGTCGAAAGTGCCGGAAACTTTTCTGATTTTGTATTTTTGGCTTCTGATGATCTACTTCGAGATGAGCAGGCAATTAAAAATGTCCATGATTCAGATAAAACGGCGGTCCTCTTTCTGACTCTTCAAGATTTACAGGGTGATGAAATTAAGGACAAACATCGGGAGGTTTTTGCTAATCAAATTGATTTGCTCATTGTGGATGAGACGCATTTTGGAGCCAGAGCTGAGGAATATGGAAAAGTTCTGAAAAATGCCGGTCAGCCCACCGATGACAAAAGGTCTTTAATAAAGGGCGAAGATGACAGCATTCATCTGAATGACGCGGAAGAACAGCTGAAGATTTTAAACGCTAAAATTCGCTTACATCTTTCCGGCACACCTTATCGAATATTGATGGGAAGCGAGTTTGAACCGGAAGATATCATATCTTTTGTACAGTTTGCGGATATAGTTCATGAACAGGAAGAGTGGGATGGAGAAAACTTAGCTAAAGACGATATAAATGAATGGGATAATCCATATTATGGCTTTCCTCAAATGATTCGATTTGCGTTTAATCCGAACGCATCTTCAATTAAAAAGATGGAGGAACTCAAAAAATCCGGCGTCAGCTATGCTTTTTCAGCCCTCCTTGAGCCATGTTCGATAAAGAAAGACAATCAGCATGCTCAGCATAAGCAGTTTATTCATGAAAAAGAAATTTCTGATTTACTACAGGTGATTGATGGTTCAAAGTCCGATGATGAAGTTTTAGGTTTCCTTGATTACGATAAGATAAAAGACGGTAAAATGTGTCGGCACATTGTCATGGTGCTGCCTTATTGTGCTTCTTGTGATGCTATGGAGGAATTGATAAAGAAAAATCAAGAACACTTTCTCAATCTTAATCAATACGAAATCATTAATATATCAGGTGTTGAGGGTGGAAGAAAATTTCCAAATCCAAATTCAGTAAAACTTAAAATCCGAGAGTGCGAAGCTGAAAATAAAAAGACATTGACCCTTACAGTAAATCGTATGCTCACAGGAAGCACTGTGGAGCAATGGGATACCATGATTTACTTGAAGGATACTTCATCACCTCAGGAATATGATCAAGCCATTTTCAGGTTGCAAAATCAGTACACAAGAGAACTTGTCGGTGAGGATAGCGTCATTAAAGAAAATCTTAAACCACAGACTTTGCTCGTGGACTTTGACCCTTATCGACTTTTTTATATGCAAGAGCAAAAATCCCTTATTTATAACGTAAACACTGAGGAGAATGGTAATAGCAAGCTCAAAGAGAGGCTGGATGAAGAACTGCGTATTTCTCCAATCATCACTTTGAATAAAAATAAGATCAAGCAGGTTGAAGCAATAAACATTCTCGAGATTGTTGGTGACTACAACAATAAGCGCAGTATTTTGGACGAAGTAAAAGACATTCCGGTTGATTTGAATATGCTAGATGATGTGCTTATTTACAACACCATCAAGCAGCAAGCGGAATTTCAGTCAAAGGGTGGCTTGAGCTTCAAGCCCTATGAAGGTGAAGGCGATGATATAGATGATGACACTACGGATCAGGGGAACGAAAGTGCAAAATCAGCCAAAGAATCAAAACATGATCCAAACCAGCAAGAAGACGAAGGACTTGATGTAGAAAGACAGGTACAGACATATTATCAGAGGATTCTCTGCTTTGCTTTTTTAACTAAGAATCGAGTCAATTCTCTTACTGAAATCGTTGATGTTATAGATGACGGTGAAAATATTAGACTGGCAAAAAATATGGGATTAAACAAAGGCGTTTTAGAAAGAATGTCTGAAAAGATCAATCCCTTTATGCTGAGTAAACTTGATTATAAGATACAGAATATTTCTCTCCTCGCTAACGATGAGAGCTTACTCCCCATCGAAAGAGCTTTGACATCATTGAAGAAATTCCCTCGTTTATCAGAGTCGGAAGTCATGACGCCCGCTAATATTGCGGAAGATATGGTAGGCATGATACCAGATGATTCCCTAAGAACGATGATCGAAAAGGATGAAAAAATCTTAGACATAGCAAGCAAGGCGGGCGAATTTGCCGTTGCTATTTATAAGCGTTTGACGGATAAGCTTGGCTTTTCTATGGATAAGATCAAAAATACGATGTACTCAATACCAACATCGACAATAGCCTATGAGTTCACTAGACGATTTTACGAGATTCTCGGCTTTGATGTTAAAAACATTGCCAAGAAATTTACTTCGTATGATCTGTTAGATGTGAAGGATGAAGAAGACATAATTGACTATGAGAGAGTAGCACTATTACTCAAACAAACAGGTAACTTTGCAGATAGAGTTTTACAGGATGAAATAATACAAGGAGAAGATTACGTGAAATTTGGAGCAGTTGTGGGAAATCCACCTTATCAAGAAAATATTAGTGCAGAAATTGCCAACACCTCGCTTTCAAAACAGTTATTCCCACGTTTTGTAAAAATGGCAATGAGCACAGCCGATAGATACTCTTCTCTGGTTATACCAGCTAGGTGGTTTACAGGGGATGCACAAGATAAATCTTTTTTGCGACTCAGAGAATACATTAGGAGCAATAACATAATTTCCGAACTGCATTATTTTGAGGAGGCTAAAGAGGTATTTGATTCTGTGGAGATCAAAGGAGGAATATGTTATTTTCTTGCTTCTTCTAACCATAATGGGAATATGGATTTTTATTCGCACGTTAATGGAACAGTTACCGCTGTTAACAGGCCCCTATTTATTGACGATTTAGATGTTGTATTAACTGACTCTATATATGTGTCAGTCTACAAAAAAGTTGTAACGGACGACTTTGTTCCACTTACAATAATGACAAAGGGCAGAAACGCCTTTGGAATTATTGGGAAACCATCTGTTGTAAATGCCATCTCGTCATCAGAGAAGACTGAAGAGGCATGCGAATTGAGGTGCAAGGCAAATGAGATAAGATATATTACCGAAGATAAAGTCACAAAAAACATTGATTTATTTCTAAATAAATATAAAGTGTTTATATCTAAATCTGCAGGTGCGCCAAATACAGATCGTAAAGTTATAGGACAACCATACTTGGGAAAGAAAAGAAGTGCCTGTACTGACTCATTAATTCCAATTGGGGAATTCGATAGTATTGAAGAAGCACAAAACTTATTAAAATATTTATGCACAAAATTTCTTCGATTTATGGTGTCTATTGTTAAGTCATCGCAAAATGTAACACAGATTGTGTATCGTTTCGTCCCAGCACAAGACTTTACAAGCTCTTCAGACATTAATTGGGCTGAGTCAATCGGCAATCTTGATGAGCAATTATATAAAAAATATGGTCTGACTAGAGAAGAGGTTAAACATATTGAATCTTCAGTAACAAGTATGCAGGTTGATAATTGAGGTTTTAGTCGTGAAGCAAGGTAAAAATATCAATTTATTCCTAATGGATGGCGAGGCCTCCGGCCGCATCAAGTGTACACTTGCCAATTGGACCGGCATCGCATACAAAATTCCGCGCACTATGCTGGATAAAGCAAGAGATATTTCCTATTTGGATCAAACGGGTGTTTATTTCCTCTTCGGCACAACTGAGACTGCAGGAGATCCTGTCGTTTACGTTGGCCAAGCTGGAATAAGAAAAAATGGTCGCGGTATACTTTGTCGTTTGGACGAACATAGGCGTGACAGTGAAATGGACTACTGGACGGAAGCTGTAGCCTTTACCACTTCGAACAATTCTTTCGGTCCTACGGAAATTAGCTATCTTGAAAATCGTTTCTGTAATATGGCAAAGGAAGCTAAGCGATACTTTGTGAAAAACAGCAATGACCCAAGTCCTGGAAATATCACCGAGGAAAAAGAAAGCGAGCTGGAAGAGTTTATTGTTTATGCAAAACTTGTGATGGGAGCACTAGGTTACAAAATCTTTGAGCCTCTGGTAGTGAGAAAACAGCAAATTGAGGCTACTGAAAAAACTGATGAACAGCCGCTATTGTTCTTCAAAACTCAAAAAGCGGATGCCTCCGGGAAAAGAACATCGGAGGGGTTTGTGGTCATGACCGGAAGCACTATTTCTTTAACAACAACTAAAAGCTGTCCGGAAAATATCCTTAAATTTAGAGAAAAGTTTGCCGAAAAAATCGATGATCAAGGTAAATTAACCGAAGACCTGCTCTTCCCAAGCCCTTCAGCGGCTGCAGGTTTCGTTGGTGGTTCCTCTTTAAGCGGAAACATAATGTGGAAAGATGAGTCCGGGAAAAGCTTAAAAGATATTGAAGCTACAGAATAAAATCATTTCCTAAAAAATTGCCCAAAACCGCATAACTTGTCCAAGGGGATAGTGAGAGGATCATTATCCCTTTTGTTTTGCTCCTCTCGAAAATTATCGAAAGGAGTTTTTTATATGAACAAACTCATTTATGTCTGCTCTCCTTATCGGGGAGATGTCGGGACGAACACGGAACAGACCAAGGGATACTGCCGAAAAATTGTTCAGGAAGGCGATATCCCCATCGCTCCTCATCTTCTCTTTCCGCAGTTTATGGATGACAGCAAAGCCTCTGAGAGAGAGCGAGCAATGGAGATGAACTTTGAAATTATGCGCCACTGCGATGAGGTTCATGTCTTTGGCCATCAGATCAGCTTCGGGATGTTTCAGGAAATACAGGCGGCAAAGAAGCTGGGAATCCCTGTGGTGCAGGAGGAAGTCGAATGAAACTATCCATTTACACAGCAGATACGTGCGGACAGGAATCGAATGTCTACTATCCGAACAGGCTTGACGTAACGAATGAAGCGGCTTTCAAGGATGCGGTCTCCTTTGACCATGTCGCAGCAAGGTATCAAAACAACTATCGCAGCAATGCAAATTTTATCGAATCCGACCATATCAGCATGGACTGTGATAACGAAAAAAGCGATGATCCTGAGACTTGGATTCTACCTGAGGATATCTTAAGTCTCTTTGAAGGTGTCTCTCTCGCTATCGCTACCAGTAGAAATCACATGAAGGAAAAAGGCGTGAGATCGGCAAGGCCGAGATTTCATGTCTACTTTCCCATCCCTGAAAAAAAGGACGGTGGCGGCTATGCAAAGCTCAAAGAAGAACTCGCAGACCTCTTTTCTTTCTTCGATGCCGGAGCTTTGGGAAGTGCCCGTTTCATGTACGGAAATCCTGATACGGAGGTCATTTGGCGTGAAGGAGATCAGCTTATCACGGACTTTATCCGAGATGATTTTGCTAAGTGGGATGAAGCGCAAAGTGAGATTCCGGAAGGCTCAAGAAATAAGACACTTTCACACTATGCCGGCCGCATCATCATAAGGCTTGGCGCAACGGAGGAAGCCCATGAGATGTTTCTTAAAAAGGCTTACCTTTGTAATCCTCCGCTTCCGGATCATGAACTTCAAACCATCTGGCAGAGTGCGATGCGCTTCGGAAAGAAAGTATCGGCACAGAAAGGCTATATTCCTCCGGAAGAATACGGCAAGGACTTCTCACTTATGCCACCCGATTTTTCAGACATCGGTCAGGCTAAGGTCTTGACTAGGGAAAAAGGCGAGATCCTCGTCTACACCGATGCGACAGACTACATGACATATAACGGGACACATTGGGAGGAATCGAGGCAAAGAGCGGTCGGTGTCTGTCAGGATTTTCTGGATAAGCAGCTGGAAGAATCAAAGGCTGTGCTTGGAAAAGCAACAAAGCTTCTCACGGAATCGGGGGTAACCCAAGATCTCATTCAGGCAGGCGGCAGGACGCTTGAGAAATCTATCGAGCCGGAGCAAAAGAAAACATTTGATCTATATCGAATCGCCCTTGCCTATAAAAACTTCGTCATAAAAAGGCGTGACATGAAGTATGTCACCTCCGCACTTCAGGCGGCAAAGCCTATGCTCCTTAAAATGATTCAGGATTTTGACAGCCAGGATTTTATGCTGAATACGCCTTCCGCTGCCTATGATCTCACAAAAGGCCTTCAAGGAGCGGTGCCACATAAGCCTGAAGATTACATGACCAAAATCACTCTGGTCTCGCCTGATACGAAAAATGAGAAGCTTTGGCTTGATGCGGTCTCGGGTTTTTTCTTAAGTGATCAGGAACTCATAGAATATGTCCAGCAGATTGTAGGTCTTTCCGCTATCGGCAAGGTCTATATGGAAGCCCTGATTATTTCCTATGGAGAGGGTTCGAATGGCAAGTCGACCTTTTGGAACTCCATTGCCAAGGTGCTGGGAAACTACAGCGGCACAATCTCGGCAGATGCTTTGACGGTCGGATGCAGAAGAAATGTAAAGCCTGAGATTGCAGAACTGAAAGGAAAACGCCTAGTCATTGCGGCGGAGCTTGAAGAAGGCATGCGGCTTAATACTTCCGTCATCAAACAGCTTTGTTCTACAGACCTTGTCTCCGGTGAAAAGAAATATAAAGACCCTTTCAAATTTACCCCGACTCATACCCTTGTCCTTTATACGAATCATCTCCCCAAAGTTGGGGCGAATGACGACGGTACTTGGCGAAGGCTTATCGTCATTCCCTTTCAGGCCAAGATTAAAGGCAAGGCGGATATCAAAAACTATGCGGACTATCTGGTGGAACATGCGGGCGGAGCGATTCTTTCCTGGATTATTGAGGGCGCGAGAAAAGCCATCGATAAAGACTTCAAAATCCCCATACCGAAATGTGTGGCTGATGCCATTCATAGATACAGGGAGAATAGCGACTGGCTCTCAGGCTTTCTGGAGGAATGCTGCGAACTCGATCCGTCATACACGCAAAAGTCGGGTGAGTTTTACCAGGATTACAGGGCCTATTGTCAGAGAACAGGCGAATGGACGAGAAGCACGGCGGACTTTTATACAGCCCTTGAAATTGAAGGCTATGAACGGAAGAAAACGAAAGCCGGAATGGTGGTTTTAGGGCTTCGTTTAAAGTCTGAATTTATGGACTAAAAATCAAAAGGTGCAGGTCGGTGCAGGTCTTTGTATAAAACCCCTTTAGGGCGAAAATTTTAGTCAAAAATTCTATATAGAGAAGTTTATTAGATGACTTGCACCGACCTGCACCCTCTCGAAGAAAAGCCTTAAATATCAACGTTTGACGGAGGAAATGAAAATGCTTGAAAAACAGATAGAACATAAATTATTGACGGAAACCAGGAAAAGATCCGGGCTTTGCTTAAAGTTCGTCTCTCCAAGCTGGAACGGTGTGCCGGATAGAATCATCCTTCTTCCCGGAGGAAGGATGGGATTTGTGGAAGTGAAGAAACCCGGCAAAAGTCCCGGAGCCTTGCAGCTTCAAAGGCATAAACAAATCAGGAGCTTGGGCTTTCAGGTTTTTGTCCTGGATGATCCGGGAGATATCGGAGGGATACTTAATGCAATACAAGGCTCATGACTATCAGGAATATGCCAAAGAGCAAATCATCAAGAAAAAGGCCTGCGGTCTTTTCCTAGAGCCCGGTCTCGGGAAGACGGTCATCACACTTTCCGCCATCTGGGAATTGATGTTTGACTACTTTGAGATTTCTAAGATTCTCGTCATCGCCCCGCTTCGTGTGGCGGAGAATACCTGGACGGAGGAGCTTGAAAAATGGGATCATCTGACCTTTCTTCGAATCTCCAAGGTTCTGGGCAGCGAAAAGGAAAGAATCGAGGCTCTTAAAACTCCTGCCGATATCTATGTGATTAATCGGGAGAATGTCGCCTGGCTTTGTGAGCTTTGCGACTGGGACTTTGACATGCTGGTGATTGATGAGCTTTCGAGCTTTAAAAATCCGTCTAGTAAACGCTTCAAGGCACTTCGGAAAAAGCGTCCCGGCATTGACCGTGTTGTAGGCCTTACGGGAACGCCCTCGACCAACGGGCTGATGGATTTATGGTCGGAGATTTATCTTTTAGATCAGGGTAAGCGTCTCGGGAAAACAATCGGAAGCTACCGGGCGGATTTCTTTGTTCCTGACCGAATGAACGGCTATATCGTCTATTCCTATAAGCCCCGTCCCGGTGCGGAGAAGTTTATCTACGGTCTTTTATCCGGTCTATGCGTTTCTATGAAAAGTTGCGACTTTCTCAAAATGCCGGAAAGACTGGAGCGAGATGTGAAGGTAAAACTTTCGGATACAGCAAAGAACATCTATATGGAGATGGAGCGTGAAATGGTGGCGAAGTTAATGGACAAAACCATTGATGCTGTAAATGCCGCTGTCCTTACTAATAAACTCATCCAGATGGCATCGGGAGCTGTCTATGACGATCAAGGAAACATCGCAGAGCTTCATTCATCCAAGCTTGATGCCTTCGAAGACCTCATCGAAGCGGCAAACGGCAAGCCCGTTCTTATTTACTACAACTATCGCCATGAACGAAGCCGGATAAATGAGCGTTTCAAGGAAGCAGTGGAAATTAGAACACCTGAGGACTTTAAGGCCTGGAACAAAGGCGAGATCTCAATCGCTATGGCTCACCCCGCTTCAATGGGACATGGTCTCAATCTCCAACACGGCGGTTCTACCGTGATCTGGTTTTCCCTTCCCTGGTCACTGGAGCTTTACAGTCAGGCCAATGCCAGACTTTGGAGACAGGGACAAAAGGATACGGTCGTCATCTTCCGGCTTCTTGCCGAAGGCACGATTGACTTGGATGTGGCTAAGGCTTTAGAGAAAAAAGATGTCACTCAGGAAGCTTTAATGCAGGCGGTGAAAGCGAGGGTGACGGATGGATAGCGTAAAGAAAGTCAAAGAAATGCTTAAATGTTACCCCGAGAACGCCAAAAGGATGAAAGAGCTGGAACAGGAAATGGCACAGTTTATTCCGATTACGGCAAGCGAGGTTTTGGAGATGCTGACCTTTCCCGGAAAGACCGGCGATGAGGTCAGAGTACAAAAGCAGCGTTCCAATAACCGCATCTTTTACATTGCTACTTCTTATCGCAGGCTTGCCTGGCTCATCAATCACAAGACGGAAAGAGAGATGACGGAGGAATACGAAAAGGCTGCCAAGGAAGTAGAATTCATCCGCTATGCCATTCGTGCCCTGCCGAGCTTTTACCGAGACCTGATGACCTATGACATTTTGGAAGGCAGACGCTGGGGCGAGGTCTGTGAGCGCTTTTCTTTAAGCGGCGTGGAGTTTTTAAGAAAAAAAGAAAAAGCCACCCTGCGAATGGCAAAGACACTGGAAAGACAATATCAATACTTCGGTTTTCGGAAGGAGGAATTTTACGATGAGAATTAACGAGCTTTTAAGTAACTACGAAAATTATCATAACGAACTTGAGGCAGACCTATGCCTCTTACAGGGTATGCTTCAACAGGACATGCCGGAACCCGGCGGTTCTCTGCCGGAGCTTAGCTTTATGTTGAAACAACTCAGCTGTTGTGCGGAATTTACCAACAATGCCGTTGTTGACCTACGCCTACAGCATGCGAAGCTTCGTATGCGTCAATTGTCCATTGCAGAGTGGGCAATCAACAGCCGGCCTGAAAGACAGAGATTGATTTTACAAGGTTTGTATCTTGAAAGTAAAAGCTGGCAGGAGTTACAGCTGGAGCTTCATATCAGTCAGACAACGATTGCCAGAGAACGCAATAAGGCTTTGAAAGACATTCAAAAGGAACTGGATACTTGGCCTGAAATCAGGAACTTAATGTTAGAAAGTTGCAAGGAAATGTGAGTGCTTTGTAACTAGTAACCCTGATACTATTAAGCTAGGAAAAAACTCAGAAGACCTGCGGCAATGCTGCAGGTTTTTTTATGCGGGAGGTGCTTGATGCCAAGAAAACCGAAGCGCCCCTGCTCTTATCCCGGCTGCCCCGCGCTTGTTGAGGGAAGACTTTGTAAGAAGCATGAGCAGGAGGAGGCGAGACGATATGAAAAATACCAAAGGGATCCAGAGACAAGAAGACGCTACGGCAGAGCGTGGAAACGAATCCGTGACCGCTACATCAAGGCTCACCCTTTGTGTGAGGAGTGCAAACGAAACGGGAAGCTCACTCCCTCTGAAGAAGTTCATCACATCATTCCTTTGTCCGAGGGCGGAACAAATAAACAGCAAAATTTGATGGCTCTTTGTAAGTCCTGTCACTCGAGGATTCATGCCGAGCGTGGTGACAGGTGGAGCTGACCCGGTAGGGGGATCTCAATCTCTGCGGAAGATTTTCCGAGCAACGGGCGGTGGGTCACGCGCGAAAAAAGTTCAATTCAAACGGGGGATTAAACCCCTTTTTTATTTTATACGGAAAGGAGGTGCCTTGTGGCAAGAGACGGAACCTACAGAGGCGGCCGACGTGTAAAGGCCGGCAGCAAGCCGGACCCTCTCGTTGATAAGATTGCCGCTGGAAAAGAAGCAAATATTTTAGAAACACACGATTTTGATCCGGATGCCCTTTTTGCTCCGGATGAGCCTAAAGGCATCTCGGATTTATATGGTGAAGACATGCCCGAGCCGTCGGACTACCTTTCCGCAAGGCAAAAGGACGGAAAACCTTTAGGTGCGGACGAGATCTATGAAGAAACCTGGCTCTGGTTAAAAGAAAGACGCTGCGAAAAGCTCGTGAACCCCAGGCTCATTGAATCTTACGCTCAGGCCTTCGCACGTTTCATTCAATGCGAGGAAGCAATCAGCACCTATGGCCTTTTAGGAAAACATCCGACCACCGGCGGCGCGATAGCAAGTCCCTTTGTTTCGATGAGCCAGAACTTTCAGAAACAGGCAAATCTCATCTGGTATGAGATTTTTGACATCGTGAAGCAAAACACAACGACCGCATTTATCTCCACTCCTCAAGACGACATGATGGAGTGGCTCCTGCGAAAGAAAAAGGAATGACCGACGAACTGACTTTCCGAGTAGTTAAGGCGGGTTCAAATACACATTATCGAAACGGAGGAAAATCAAGATGAAACACTATAAAACAGCGGAGTCCGTGACCAAGGGGCACCCGGACAAGCTTTGTGATTGTATCGCCGACAGCATACTTGACAGCTACCTGCAAAAAGACCCAGAGTCCCGAGTCGCCGTGGAAGTCATGGCAACGAAGGGGCTTATTTTAGTTGCGGGAGAAGTAACGAGTACGGCAAAAGTACATATTCGAAAAGTTGTAAAAGACACGCTTCGCTCTGCCGGATATACACCTTCGGAATTTCGCATTAAGGTGCGGCTTCATAAGCAAAGCCCCGATATCGCCCGTGGCGTAAACCGTTCAGAAGACCTGCTCGGTGCAGGCGATCAGGGAATTGTCTACGGCTATGCGACGGATGAAACGCCCGACTTTCTTCCTTTGGTCCTGGTGCTGGCAAGAAGGCTCACATCAAGACTCGAAGAAGTACGAGAAAACAACATCGTTTCAGGGTTGAAGCCCGACGGAAAATGTCTTGTGATCGTGGAGTACGAAGAAGATGAAGCTTCAAGAATCCACTCGGTGGTGCTTTCTACCCAGCACGATGAATCCATCACGACAAACGATTTGCGAAAAGAAGTCCTAAAACATGTCATCCATCCGGTGCTTAAAAATATTCTTCCCTTTGACGAAGAAGATATCCTTATCAATCCGACGGGACGTTTTGTTATAGGCGGGCCTACGGCGGATACAGGTCTTACTGGAAGAAAACTCGCTGTTGATACCTATGGTGGGCTTTCCAAGCACGGCGGTGGAGCTTTTTCCGGGAAAGACCCTACTAAGGTGGACAGATCTGGTGCCTACATGGCACGGCTCATTGCACGCAGTGTGGTATCTGCAGGATTGGCAAAAGAATGTGAAGTTTCCATAGCCTATGCCATCGGCAAGCCCGATCCTCTCTACTGGGACATCGACTGCTTCGGTACGGAGAAAAAGGCTCTTGAAACCATCAAGGAACAATGCGAGACGCTTTTCCCCTTGTCTGTCTTGCCTATGATTCAGTATCTCCGTCTCAGGCGTGGATCATATGCTCCCCTTGCTGTTAAAGGGCACTTCGGTGACGGCAGGCTGCCTTGGGAAAATGACCTGGCAGGTCTTTTGCTTCATACGGGGGTGAGTCTATGAAAATGACAGAACATTTCGAGAAAGTCCCCATCGATAAACTCGTCCCATATGCGAGGAATGCCAGGACGCACAGCAAGGAGCAAATTCTGCAGCTTAGAAGTTCTATCCGCGAGTTCGGATTCATCAATCCCTGCTTGATTGACAAGGATTATAACATCCTGGCAGGACATGGCCGGGTTTTAGCCGCCAAAGAAGAAGGTTTGACAGAGCTTCCCTGCGTATTTGTGGAACATCTGACTGAAGCGCAAAAGCGCGCCTATATTTTGGCCGACAACAGGCTTGCTCTGAATGCCGGCTGGGATGAAGAAATGCTTTCCGTAGAGCTTGCTGAGCTTGAAGGAGCGGACTTTGACCTCGACCTTTTAGGTTTTGCAGATGCCGAGCTTCATAAGCTCTTAGGTGAGATCGAAACGGAAGAAGACGACTTCGACCTGACTGCCGCCTTGAAGGAAGCAAGCTTTGTGAAGGCGGGCGATGTCTGGACGGTCGGAAAGCATCGTCTTATTTGCGGTGACGCAACAAAACGTGAAGATGTACAAAAGCTCATGGACGGGAAAAAGGCGAACCTGATTCTGACCGATCCTCCCTATGCCGTGAGCTATGAGAGCGCATCCGGTCTATCCATTAAAAACGACAATCTCAAAGCCGAGGAGTTCTACGATTTTCTCCTCAGCTCTTTTAAGAACATGATTGATGTTTCCGAAGCCGGAGCATCCGCTTATGTCTTTCATGCGGACACGGAAGGCCTCACTTTTAGAAAAGCTTTTGAAGATGCCGGTTTTCATTTGTCCGGTGTCTGCATCTGGGCAAAAGACTCGCTGGTTCTCGGAAGGTCGCCTTACCAGTGGTCCCATGAGCCGATCCTCTTTGGCTGGAATAAAAAAGGAAAGCACAAGTGGTATGCGGGCCGTGCGGAAAAGACAGTCTGGCAGTTTGCCAAGCCTAAAAAGAACGAGAACCATCCGACCTCAAAACCGATTGACCTTTTAAGCTATCCCATTCAAAACTCGAGCCAGACAAACAGCATCGTTCTTGATTTGTTCGGCGGCAGCGGTTCTACCCTCATTGCCTGTGAACAGACCGACCGTATCTGCTACATGGCGGAGATTGATGACAAGTATGCTTCTGTGATTTTAAGACGATATGTGGAGTATAAAAGCGGTGATGCAACAGATGTTTTTGTGGAGCGGAACGGCAAGAAAATCCCCTACGAAAAACTTGTGAAGACCGTCAAATCTTAACAAACAAGAAGCTGTAAATTTGTCGAATAAATCTTCCAAAAACCCTGCAAATAAAGGCTTTTAGGACTTGGCTTATCTTCCTTTTAGAGCGAACATGTACCTACAAAAAGAAGGAGGAAAAAACCATGCAAACAAGATTTTCCCTTGAGGGATACAAAAGAAAAGACCTCGCCAAAGCACTGGCGGAGAAACTCGAAATGGAAGTGAACTACCTTGGCATGCCGTCCATGAGCTACCACATTGGAAACTCTTTTTTAGAAAAAGACGGCACGATGATTTGGGGCGTTAATTTCTTGAGAGATGATGTTGAGAGGATTGTCGCAGAACTTGAAGCACAGGGCTTTGAGACTGTAAAAGACGGTTTTACCATTTCCTTTCCGGCCGAGTACTTTACAACAGAAACCATGCAGAAGCTGGACCGGATCTTGGAATCCAAGGGGGCACTCATAAAGAAAGCCTTGAACGCCGACCGCACCACAGCAGAACGAAACATTGAGACGGTGGACTTTCCCTGGTTTGACCGCATCCTTGGAGCTGACGAAGCAAAAGTCTATACGGAGTTTGTCTCCAAGCTCTGCCGGATGGCGAGAGAACAGACGAGGGTTCTGGAACGGGAAACCGTAACGGACAACGATAAGTACAGCTTCCGTTGTTTTCTCTTAAGGCTCGGCTACATCGGTGAGGAATACAAGGACGCAAGAAGAATGCTGCTTCAAAACCTGAGCGGTTCTTCCGCTTACCGTCATTCTAAGGAGGAAAGCCATGAGAACGATTAACAAACATGCTCTTGAAGCACTAAGGAAATCCTATCCAAGAGGAGCCAGAGTGGAGCTTTTAAAGATGGATGATCCGCAGGCACCTCCTGTAGGTACGAAAGGCACGGTCATTGCCGTCGATGACATCGGAAGCATCCTTGTCCGTTGGGACAACGGCTCGGGACTCAATGTCGTTTATGGTGTGGATTCTGCGAGGAGGATTGACGAATGAGCTTAAAAGAACAAATCATTACTATCCGTGATAGCGGCAAGACCAATATGCTGGACAGCTATATGGTGCAGCGCATCGCCAATGAGATGGACTTTTACGAATTGGTGATTTTCATCGAGGAAAACAGAGCTGATTACGGCAGGTTTATTCTTACAGGTGATGAGAAATACTTGTCCAATAGCGACAAGTAATCTTGCTGATAATTTGTGCATAAGTAGGCTTAAAACCCTGCAAATAAAGGCTTTTAGGACTTGGCTTTTACCTCTTTTAGAGCGAATATGTACATACAAAAACAAGGGAGGTCAAGGATATGACAAACAAGGAATTAAAAAGAAAGAGTTTTTTAGAAGCAACGAAGAGACTTGAAGAAAAGAAGCGTTTAGCAAAGGAAAAAGATCCCGCAAGAGCCGCTTATGAAGCCGGCGAAATCAGCTGGAACGAATACCTCAAAAGGAGCTGCCAGAAATGAGAGACTTTACAACATTAAGAAAACTTGGCAAGCATAGAGACCAGTATTTTGCAGCAGTTGTACGGTGGAATGACCAGGTGTTTTTCGCTGGTCCTGCAAAAAACGGCGGCTACCTAGCAAGAATCTATGAGATGGTCGACCTTGAAGATGCTCTGAGCGAGCTTGATGCAAGATTGTCTCTAATAGCGGAACCGGAAGAGCGATTTAAAGACAGCGGTCACGCCATCAAATGGTGCTTTGAGCACGCCTAGTTACAATTGAAAAATAAAGTGCATCAGCCCTTAGGGGCTTTTGCTCGTAGTACGGCCTAAGGGGTCGTTTTTTTATTTGGAGAGGAGGACGGCATGAGAAAACTTGAAAACTATACACCGACAAAATTCATGCTGCCCACATCCCACTACGATGAGGATATGGCGGATCGTGCTGTGACCTTCATCAATCTCCTTAAACATACTAAGGGCGAGTGGTACGGCAAGCCCTTTGATTTGATTGACTGGCAGGAGCAGATTGTCCGCGACCTCTTCGGCATCGTAAAACCTAACGGCTATCGGCAGTTTAACTTTGCTTATGTTGAGATACCGAAAAAACAAGGCAAGAGTGAGCTTGCCGCTGCCATTGCTTTGTACCTGACCTGCGGCGACTTTGAATATGGAGGCGAGATTTATGGCTGTGCTGCCGACCGTCAGCAGGCATCCATCGTCTTTGATGTCGCTGTGCAGATGGTGGAACAAAACCCTGCGCTGAAGGCCAGAATCAAGCCTTTGATATCACAGAAGCGGCTTATTTATAAACCTCTGAATAGTTTCTATCAAGTCTTATCCTCCGAAGCCTATACCAAACACGGTCTCAATGTTCACGGAGTTGTCTTTGATGAGCTTCATGCTCAGCCGAACCGCCAGCTCTACGATGTTATGACCAAAGGCTCGGGCGATGCCAGAAAGCAGCCGCTCTACTTCCTGATCACAACAGCGGGAACGGACAGGCATTCCATCTGCTGGGAAGTCCATCAAAAAGCGGAGGATATCCTTGCAGGGAGAAAGCGAGATCCGAGCTTTTATCCTGTCATCTTCGGAGCGGATGAGGATGAAGACTGGACTGATGAGAAAGTCTGGAAGAAGGCCAATCCTTCACTTGGCATTACCGTTGATATTGAAAAACTTCGGCTTGCCTGCAACAGCGCCAAGCAAAACCCTGCGGAGGAGAATATCTTCAGGCAGTTAAGGCTCAATCAATGGGTGAAACAGTCTGTTCGCTGGATGCCGATGGAAAAGTGGGATGCCTGCAGTTTCCCGGTCAGCGAAACAGAACTTCTCGGCCGTGTCTGCTACGCCGGGCTTGACCTTTCAAGCACGACCGACTTGACCGCTTTTGTCCTGGTCTTTCCTCCGGAAACAGATGAGGAGCCTTATTTTGTCCTTCCGTATTTCTGGATACCGGAAGAGAATGTACCGCTTAGGGTCAGCCGAGACCATGTGCCATATGACATCTGGAAAAAAGAAGGCTTCCTTCTTACGACTGAAGGCAATGTTGTGCACTACGGTTTTATCGAGAAGTTTATCGAAGACCTAGGCACGAAATATAATATCCGAGAAATTGCCTTTGACCGTTGGGGCGCAGTGCAGATGAGCCAGAACTTGGAGGAAATGGGCTTTACTGTGGTACCCTTCGGGCAAGGCTACAAAGATATGAGTCCTCCGACCAAAGAGCTGATGAAGTTAGTCTTGGAAGAAAAACTCGCACACGGAGGGCATCCTGTGCTTCGCTGGTGCGTTGACAATATTTTCGTTCGCACTGACCCGGCTGGAAACATCAAGCCGGACAAGGAAAAATCAACCGAGCGAATTGACGGAACGGTGGCTCTTATCATGGCTCTCGATCGGGCTATACGTTGCTGTGGAGGACGTAAAGAGTCGGTTTATGATGAAAGAGGGATTTTGTTTATTTAACTGTCACTGTTATGATCTTGTCATAGAAAGACCATTTGTACTAGAGTGACATTATCTAGGGCCTTTGTATTATTTCGAGGGAAACAAGATGACCTTAAAGAAAAAAGAAGATCACTTACTAGTAAAAATAGGCAAATCAAAATTCTCTAGCCCTGCAGAAAAATCTGTCTATTTTGTTAAAGATCGTGAGGCAAATGACCTGTTGAATGATCTTGTCAATTTCCCCCATGCATTTGTACTAGCTTGTTGCATGGACAGACAGATTAAAGCGGAGACTGCCTGGTTTATACCAATGAGGTTAAAAAAGATCATAGGCGGTTTTTCGATCGAAACCTTGAATGATATATCCCTTGAGGAATACATGAAAATATTCAAAGAGAATACGCTCCACCGTTTTAACGACACCATGGCTAAAGTATTTTATAGTGCGATAAATAGAATTGTCAGTGATTACGATGGGGATGCGTCAAAAATCTGGGCGGGAAGCCCTAGCAGTGCTTCTGTTGTTTACAGGTTTCTACAATTCGATGGAGTGGGAATGAAGATAGCTACGATGGCAGCTAATATTCTAGCCAGAGATTATAAAATTCCTTTCTCAGATTATTACTCCATAGATATCTCACCGGACGTACACATCCTAAGAGTATTACGTAGAAGCGGACTTGTAGATAAAGACGCTAATATTGACTCAATCATTTACAAGGCTAGGGAATTATGTCCTGAATTTCCGGGCATTATAGATTCTCCGTGTTGGGAAATTGGGAGAACTTGGTGTAGACCTCAAAATCCAAATTGCGAAGAATGCATTATCAGATCTGAGTGCTCAAAAAACATATAAATAGTATAGATGCTGTAAAAGTATTAACAGGATAATCTTTTCAGAAAATCGACCTCGAGCATCCCGTGAGGGGTGTTTTTTCATGTTCAGAAATGGAGGTGATGTCCTCTGGGACTTCTAAAAAATCTATTCAAAAGCCGAGACAAGCCGGAGCTGACAAAACCGTCAGTATTCCGGTTTTTCTTTGCTCCATCCTTTTCCGGCAAACAGGTGACGGAGAAAAACGCCATGCAGTCGGCGGCGGTTTACGCTTGTGTCAGAGTCATCGCTGAGACCGTTGCAAGCTTGCCCTTGCACCTTTATCGCTATGTTGATGAAGGTAAAAAGCGGGATACAAGACATCCTTTGTACTTTCTCCTGCACGATGCACCGAATCCGGAAATGACCTCGTTCATTTTCAGGGAGACCATGATGACGCATCTTTTGCTATGGGGGAACAGCTATTCACAGATACTGAGAAACGGACATGGCGAAATTACTGGGTTATATTCCCTTTTGCCGGACAAGATGCAGGTCAGCCGGAACGAGACGGATGAACTCATTTATCTTTACCAAAGCGGCATGAAGAACATAGCGTTTCGCAAAGAAGAAATCCTTCATATTCCCGGTCTTGGATTTGACGGCCTGGTCGGCTACTCGCCGATTACAATGGCGAGAAACGCCATCGGCATGGCTATGGCAACAGAGGAATTTGGGGCGAGTTTCTTCGCAAACGGAGCCGCACCGGGCGGTATTTTGGAGCATCCGGGGACGCTTAAGGACCCGTCCAAGGTTAGGGAAAGCTGGAACCAGCTCTTTCAAGGCTCCGGCAATGCAAATAAGGTGGCTGTCCTCGAGGAAGGCATGACCTACAAGCAGATCGGGATTCCACCGAATGAAGCACAGTTTCTTGAAACAAGAAAGTACCAGACGGAGGAAATCTGTCGTATCTACCGTGTGCCGCCACATCTGGTGGCAGACCTCGACAAAGCGACTTTTTCCAATATCGAGCATCAGTCTATTAGCTTTGTTGTTCACACCATTAGACCTTGGCTGGTTCGACTCGAGCAGGCGATGAACAAGACACTTCTTTACCCATCTGAACGACAAGATTATTTTGTTGAGTTCAATGTGGACGGTCTTCTTCGAGGTGACTATGAAAGCAGGATGCGCGGCTATGCTACAGCCAGACAAAACGGTTGGATGAGCGCCAACGATATCAGGAGGCTTGAAAACATGAACCTAATATCAAAAGAAGAAGGAGGAGATCTGTACTTGATCAACGGCAACATGACCAAACTTGAAGACGCTGGCATCTTTGCCGGCAGGGAGGTGAAAGCAAATGGAAAAACGTAAGTTCTGGGTCTTTCAACGAGGAGATCCGGAAAAGGGAGAAACCGTCCTAAGACTGGACGGACCGATTGCAAAAGAGAGCTGGTTTGGCGATGAGGTCACACCGGCTCTTTTCTTGTCGGAGCTGGAAAGACATCCGGGAGATTTAACGGTCTGGATCAACTCTCCGGGCGGCGACGTCTTTGCGGCATCACAGATCTACACCATGCTCATGGACCATCAGGGAAAAATCACGGTCAAAGTAGAGGGCCTAGCCGCTTCTGCCGCTTCTGTCATTGCGATGGCCGGCGGCGAAGTGTTGATGAGTCCCTCTTCCATGATGATGATCCATAACCCGACGACCATTGCCGAGGGCTGGAAAGACGAGATGGAAAGAGCCGTAAACATTCTTGAGGAGGTCAAAGCCTCCATCATCAATGCCTACGAACTCAAGACCGGGCTTTCAAGGCATAAGATCTCCCAACTGATGGACGACGAGACATGGATGAATGCAAGGAAGGCAAAGGAGCTGGGATTTTGCGACGGTTTTCTTTTCACCGGAGAAGAAAGCGAACCGGAGGAAGGCATGGTTTATGCCGCCAGAAAAATGGTGGCTCAAGTCCTAAATAAAATCGGCCCTGATGCTGTTTTTAAGAAAGAAGCGGAGGATACAAAACCCGCAGAAAAAACAGACATCCAAGAACAATCCGAAACAGGCACAAGATACACAGAGCTGGAAAAAAGGCTCGAACTTTTACGTCATTAAGGAGGACGAAGAAATGAATAAAATTCAGGAACTGAGAAACAAGCGCCTTGAAGTTTGGGAAAAGGCTAAGGCATTTTTGGAAGAGAAGCGAGACGACAAAGGCATCGTCTCAGCAGAAAACACGGCCGCCTACGAAAAGATGGAACAGGAAGTCGTCGATCTTGGAAAAGAAATCGACCGCCTGGAACGCCAACGGGACATGGACATGAAGCTTAACGAGGCGACCAGCCGTCCTGTGGTGACAAACCCTATGCAGGCCAAGGAAGACAAGACCGGCAGGGGCAGTGATGCCTACAAGCGTGACTTCTGGAATCTTATGAGAAAGAAGAACGCTGTTATTACGAACGCCCTGCAGGTCGGTACGGACTCCGAGGGCGGCTATTTGGCTCCGGATGAGTTTGAACAGACGCTTGTGGAAGCGTTGGAAGAAGAAAACATCTTCAGAAAAATCGCTCATGTCATTCAGACCTCTTCCGGCGACCGCAAAATCCCCGTTGTTGCAACAAAAGGCACGGCTAGCTGGGTAGATGAAGAAGCAGCTATCCCGGAATCTGATCCTGCCTTCGGCCAGGTCTCCATCGGTGCTTATAAGCTGGCGACCATGCTCAAAGTCTCCGAGGAACTTTTAAACGACTCGGTCTTTGACCTGGAGAGCTACATCGCTAAAGAATTCGGCAGGCGCATGGGTTCTAAAGAAGAGGAAGCTTTCCTCATCGGCGACGGCACAGGCAAGCCTACAGGTATTTTCCAAACCGTAGGCGGTGGAGAAGTTGGCGTTACGGCTGCGTCGGATAAAGCAGTGACGGCAGATGAGCTGATCGACCTCTTCTATTCGCTCCGTGCACCGTACAGGAAAAATGCCGTCTTTATTATGAACGATGCGACGGTGAAGTTGATTAGGAAGCTTAAGGACAATACCGGACAGTATCTCTGGCAGCCGGCTCTTACGGCAGGCACACCGGATACCATTTTGAATCGTCCCGTGTACACGTCAAGCTTTGCTCCTCTGGCAGAGGGCGGAGCGTTGGCGATTGCTTTCGGTGACTTTTCCTACTACTGGATCGCCGACCGCCAGGGCAGGTCTTTCCAAAGATTAAATGAGCTCTTTGCCGCAACAGGACAAGTGGGCTTTAAGGCTACACAACGAGTGGACGGCAAACTCATCCTGCCTGAGAGCGTGAAGCTCTTGCAGATGAAGGCCGGCGCTTAAGGAGGCAAACTATGAACGCAGAGGAGCTTCTTCATCCATTAAAAGAAAATCTGGTTGTGGAGCATGACGCGGATGATCCCCTCATGCTCCGCTGCCTTTCCTCTGCGATTTCCTATGCAGAGGGATACCAGAAAAAAGGGCCGGATTACTACTTAAACCACCCGATGACAGAAAGCACGAAGCAGGCCGTGATCGTCCTTGCCTCTTTCTTTTATGAAAGCAGGGACGGTTCTACGGCCGGCTTCTTTTCCGATTCTCCCGATGCCGCCAAACAGGTCTGGGAGACAGTAAAACTTCTGCTTCAGGGTGATAAGGATGTGATCCTATGAGCATTAAATTGACACATTTTATTGAGCTTTTCCGTGTAGAACAAGGAACAGACGAGGACGGTTTTCCGGTAGAGCGTGACGAGCTTTTAGCAAGCGTTAGAGCCTACCGGGAAGACCGCTATGGCAGTGAAATGTGGAAGAATAGAAGTCTTTTTTCCAAAGCGACGGTGCTCTTTCGCATCAGATCAATTCCCGGTATCGCGCTCGATACCCGGTGTGTGGTGCTGACGGAGGACGGCAGATACAACATCCTCTCCGTAGAAGATATCCGTCATAAAGGGCTCTACTGGGAGATCTTGGCTGAAAAGGTCGATACGGAAGGGGTGGTCAAAGATGGCTAGGTGTGAAATCAAGATGCCGGATGAGTTTTTGGACAAACTCTCAAAGCTCGGCGACCGCTTTGACCAGGCAGCCCCTAAGATTTTACAAAGCGGCGGCAAGGTTGTGCTTTCGCAGATGAAGGCAAACCTTGAAGGCAGGATCGGTAAAGATACCAAGTACCCTTCCCGCTCTAAGGGCGACCTTGTCAGAAGTCTCGGCATTACACCGGCCTTGCAGGATAGAAACGGCGAGTGGAATATCCGGGTGGGTGTCGGAGATTCCAAAGACCGTGAGGGCGTGCCGAATGCACTGAAAGCCCAAGTCTTGGAGTATGGAAAATCCGGGCAGAAGGCAAAGCCCTGGATGAAGCCCGCCAGACGAAAGGCAAGAAAGCCTGCTATCCATGCGATGGAAGAGACGCTGAAAAGGGAGCTTGACATATGAGTGCATTAGCGGAACTGAAAAGAATAGCAGAAGAGTTAGGACTTCCGTCAGGAGCCGTTTCTTTTGAAAAGAAGGCACCGGAAACCTACCTCGTCTTTACACCGCTTTATGATGACTTGTTGCTCTATGCCGACAACAGACCGTTAGTGGAGACGGAGGAAGTCCGCATCTCACTATTCAGCAAGGAAAACTATCTTCTTTGGAAAAGGCGGCTGACGGACATCTTGCTGGAGCAGGATTTCATCATCACGGAGCGGAGGTTTTTAGACCTTGAAGAAGACACGGGATACTACCATTACAGCCTGGACGTGGCGAAAGAATACGTCAGATAAGGAGGAATGAACTATGGCAACGATAGGCCTGGACAAACTATATTATGCAAAAATTACCGAAGACACATCCGGTGAGGAAACCTATGATGCGCCCGTACAGCTGGCGAAAGCCATCACGGCGGAGCTGTCGGTGGAACTTGCCGAAGCGATCCTTTATGCCGATGACGGTGCATCGGAAATTGTAAAAGAGTTCAAAAGTGGAACACTGTCGCTCGGTGTAGATGACATCGGCAGCACGGCGGCATCGGATTTAACAGGTGCCGTGATTGATACAAATAATGTGCTGATCTCCTCGTCGGAGGATGGCGGACTGCCTGTTGCTGTCGGATTTAGGGCAAAGAAATCAAACGGCAAATACCGTTATTTCTGGCTTTACCGGGTGAAATTCGGAATCCCGGCGACGAACCTTGAAACGAAGGGCGACTCCATCACCTTCTCTACACCGACCATCGAAGGCACGATCATGCGGCGAAACAAGCCGGATGCGGAAGGAAGACATCCTTGGAAGGCGGAAGTGACCGAGGGCGATGCAGGCGTGGCTCAAGAAGTCATCACCGGTTGGTATGACAACGTTTATGAACCGGTCTTTACACCGGTTGCACCATAAGGAGGTTGGCGTATGTATCAAGAATATATGACGAAGATTAAAGTCGGCGAGAAAGAATACGAGCTGCTCTTAACGACCAAAGCGACCAAGGAAATCGCCGGGCGCTACGGCGGTCTTGAAAATCTCGGCGACAAGCTCATGAAGGCGGAGAATTTTGAGATGGCTCTGGGTGAGATCATTTGGCTGATTACACTTCTTGCGAACCAGCCGATCTTAATTCACAACTTAAAACATAAGGATGATAAACAAGAGCTTTTAACCGAAGAGGAAGTGGAGCTTTTGACTTCTCCGATGGATTTGGCGGAATACAAGGACGCCATTACGGACGCACTTTTAAAGGCGACCAAACGGAACATCGAAAGTGAGACTGACTCAAAAAACGCAGTGGCCGGGTAAGTGACGGAGAGTTATTTACCAGGCTTTTATATTTCGGGCTGAGCTGGCTTCACTTGTCGCAGGATGAGGTCTGGCTCATGCCCTTTTCTTTGCTCTTAGACCTAATGGAATGCCATAGACAATATGAAGGAATAGCAAGGCCCAAGCGAGAGTTTTCCATTGATGAGGTGATCCCAAGCGGGACTTAAAAAGTATTCACTGTGCAGGACGGCATCTACCCCGAGGGAAGGTGCTTTTTTCTTGCTCTTTTTCGGGAAGGAGGTGGCATAGATGGCAGATAAATTCGGTTTAAAGATTGGTCTTGAAGGCGAACGGGAGTTTAAAAAAGCCCTCGCCGACATCAATCGCTCGTTTCGAGTCCTCGGCTCGGAGATGAAGCTTGTTGAGTCGCAATTCGGAAAGAACGACCAGTCTTTGGAAGGCTCTGCAGCAAAACAGCGGCTTTTGAATAAAGAGATTGATGCGCAAAAGGACAAAATCAATACCTTAAAAGCCGCACTTGAGAATGCAGCCACCTCCTTCGGAGAAAATGACCGCAGAACCGATAACTGGCGGATAAAACTGAACGAAGCGGAAGCCGCCTTAAACGATATGGAGCGAGAACTCGACGAGTCGGCGGAAAGTGCTGATGAGTTGGGTGATGAACTGCAAGAATCTGGCAAGGCTGCAGAATCTTCCGAAGGTAAGTTCAAAAAGCTCGGTTCGGTATTAAAAGGTGTCGGAGCAGCGATGGGGACAGTCGCTGTAGCCGCCGGAGCTGCGGCTATCAAGCTCGGAAAAGAAGTCGTGAAAGAGTTCGGCGAGCTGGAACAAAACCTCGGCGGATCGGAAGCCGTGTTTGGAAAGTATGCCGCGTCCATTCAAAAGACCGGTGAAGATGCATATAAGAATATGGGCGTTTCGCAAAGTCAGTATCTAGCAACGGCAAACGTCATGGGCGCTCTTTTTCAAGGCTCCGGCATCGAACAACAAAAGAGCCTGGAATTGACCGAAAAGGCTATGCAAAGAGCGGCCGACATGGCATCCGTCATGGGAATTGACATGCAGATGGCTCTGGACTCCGTAGCAGGAGCGGCCAAGGGCAACTTTACCATGATGGATAACCTCGGCGTGGCGATGAATGCGACCAACATCGAGGCCTACGCACTGGCAAAAGGTCTGGACTTTACCTGGGCTAAAGCGACACAGGCGGAAAAAGCCGAGATGGCCATGCAGATGTTCTTTGAGAACACGGAGCAGTATGCTGGAAACTTTGCCAGGGAATCGACCGAAACAGTAACGGGTGCACTAGGTCTATTGCAGGCATCCGTTCATTCCTTTGTCGGCGGCTTGGGAAACGCCAATGCCGATATGACGAACCTGACGGCAAATGTTGTTGATGCCTTTGGCGCTGTTGTAGAAAACATCGTTCCTGTTTTGGAAAATGTCATCACGGCAATCCCTATTGCTGTGGGCGGCATTATTGAAGCCATCGGCGAGCTTCTGCCGACACTTCTTGAAACAGCAACATCGCTATTTACGCAGGTTTTGGAAACACTCCTGTCTCTTTTGCCTGAGCTGATCCCCTTTGCGGTGGAAGCCCTTATGACGATTGTGACGGCTCTGATTGAAAACCTGCCGCTCTTAGTAGAAGCGGCAACGACGCTGGTCACGGCTCTGGTGGAAGGGATCGGCCTTGCCCTGCCGACTTTGATTCCTGCCGCTGTACAGGCGATTGTGACGATTGTTCAGGGCTTAATCGAGAATCTGCCCTTGCTCCTTGATGCGGCTTTACAGTTGATCATGGGGCTTGCTGAGGGTCTGATTACGGCCATCCCTGTGCTGATAGAAGCCCTCCCTCAGATTATTGAAGCAATTATCAGTTTCCTGTTAGGGGCAATTCCGCAAATTATTGAGACAGGCATTGAGCTTTTGACGGCACTGATCGAGGCCTTGCCTGACATTATTGAGCAGATAGTGACGGCGATTCCGCAGATTATCGATGCCTTGATCACGGCGATACTCGGTTCAATCCCACAGATCATTCAAGCGGGAATTGATCTTTTGGTGGCCCTCATACGGGCACTGCCCCAGATTATTACGACCATTGTCAAAGCGATCCCTCAGATTATAGCTGCCATTGTGAACGCCTTTGCCGGAAATATCGACAAAATCATTATGGCTGGTGTTGAACTCTTTGTTGCTCTCATTAAAAATCTACCGACCATTATTGTTGAGATCGTCAAGGCTGTGCCGCAGATTGTTACAGGGATTGTCCAAGCCTTCGGCTCATTAATGTACAAGATTGTGGAAGTCGGCGGCAACATCGTCAAAGGCCTCTGGCAAGGAATCAAGAGCCTTGCTTCTTGGCTCTGGGATAAGGTGACGGGTTGGATTTCCGGTATCTGGGACGGGATCAAGAACTTCTTCGGCATCTCCTCGCCGTCCAAGGAAATGGCCTGGATTGGTGAGATGCTGGTTAAGGGTCTGGCAGGTTCAATTGAAACATCCGGTGATGAAGCTGTGTCGGCTAGTGAACGGCTTGTCCGTGACATAGGCGATGTGATGAATAGCTTGGGTGAAGGCATGGAAACAGCAATCCCCACAGACTTTCACTTAAATGCCAAGAGTACTGTTCTTCCCGCAGGCGATACAAGCGCTTTCTCTGAACAAAGAATGCCGCTTATACACATTGAGCAGATGTTTGTCAGAAGCGAGGACGATATCCGGAAAGTTTCGCAGGAGCTGTATAACCTCATCGAAGCGGGTTCAAGAGCACAAGGCCGCTTCTCGCCGGCTTAAAGGAAGAGGTGATGATTGTGGGATTTATCTATGACGACGTTTCATCAAAAGATATGGGTGTGAAAGCAAGGCTTACCTCATGGCAGGTATCGGGCACACTTAGGAACTACTCCGCCGCTATTCCCGGAAAATATGGTGTGGCGGACTTTGGAGCAGATATGGATGCAAGGGAGATCCCTGTTTCCTGCTCTATTTTTCCTAAACTGCGTTTTTCAGACTTGGTGGAAACCTTGGACGGGATTGCTCTTTGGCTTTCTCCTGTGAACGGCTTAAAGCAGTTGATATTTGATGATGTGCCGGATCGCTATTTCATGGCCAGATTAAAAGACAAAGTGGACTGTGAACGGATTATCCGGGCTGCAGGCGTGTTTGAACTCTCTTTCTATTGTCCTGATCCCTTTGCATATGCTTTGGAAGATGAGGTCTTTACTATTATGACGACAGGGCAATCCGCAGTAACACGAAGCCTTGGAAACATCGAATCGAGACCTGTTTATTATCTAAAAGGAAGTCTGACGAAGGGTGCGGAAAATTATATCTCCATTTCCGTGGGTGGCATAGAGATGAAGATTGTAAACGCTGAGCTTTCTACAGGAGAGATACTTGCCATCGATACAGAGAAAATGACGGCCTATGTGGAGGATGGAAACGGCTTTGTACTGAGAAACGCCCTGCCTTACTTGCAGGAGCTGAACTTCCCGGAGCTTGCTGTCGGAGAAAACAGCATCCTGATTGAAGCAGTAAACGGGACATTTTCAGAACTTGAAATAAAGGCAAGAAGCCGCTGGAGGTGATGAAGCATGGCTCTTAAAATACATATCCAAACACAGGAGGATTTCACAGGCGAGTTTCCTCTTGAGTTTGCCAAGTCCGGTCTTTGGCGTTTTAACGAAAATGATATCGATGATCAGGGTTATCTTTTAGATTCCTCTGAAAACAATCGCAAAATGGAAGTCATTAATCGGGCCGGTACAACAGCGGGACTTCGAGCGGGGGCTATGGGCAACTATGTGCAGATAAACCTACATGATCCGGGAACGGAAAAGAGCTACCTGAAAGTCTCAAACGACGGCAGCATCTTTCAGAACATAGGCGATACAATTCTGGTTGGTGGTTGGATTAAGCCTACGATCTACTCCATTGGGAACACGTACTGTCCGCTCTTTAACACCCGATCCGGTCCCGGACATCCGATCTTTTATCTTTCCTTCTTTCAGGGAAGACCCCGCATTATGCTCTATAACGAATCGGGATCACTCATCTTGGACAGGACGACTTCTCCCTCTTTTTCTTTCGTGAATGGAGGAGTTTACTTTATCGCTTGTCTCATACGGCCAAACGCCAAGACGGCGCAGTACATCATAGGTGACAGGTCGGACGGCAAGTGCTGGATATCAGCGGTATATTCCTTTACAGGCGAGCTGAACCGCTCCTCAAAAGCCGATATTGTCCTTGGTATGCACGCCGGAAGCTACTGGTATGCAGGCGGTTTTGACGATTGGTTTTTGGATACCGATTCAGAGCTTACGATGGATGATTTGGAAGAACTGTTTCGCTCCTCCTATTTTGCAAACGGCGGAGACAAGGTATCCTCTGTGGATGCCTTGTCTGAACCCGGCAAAGTACTTTTAAAGAAAACGGAAGGTTCATATCCTTTATCAGGGGAACTGTTGACAAAGGCAAAGCCCCTGTCCCTTTCAGGCACGGGCAGGATTGCTATTACGAAGGAATACGAAGCAGGGGTAACAGATATCTCCTTAGTGGAGTATAGGACAAGCTCCGATTTAAATACATGGGGTGCTTGGACAGCTCTTCCGGAAGACGGAAAAATCGAAACCTCAGCTGATTACATCCGCTTTCGCATTACTCTTGCTACAACAGACCAGACAAAGACACCCAAGCTTGTCGATATCCGGATCTACGATATTCCGAAAGCACCTTATGAAAAGATGGGCTATGCCCGGCCGGTGCTTTTAACAGCTGCTGGAGCTTGGGAAGCAGTCTTAGAAAATGCTTACGACATTGTTGTTATTAGTGAAGTGAATGGTGAAGATACTCTGCACTTTAAACTGCCTTTTAGGGATCAAAAGCGTAGCTACTTAGAAAACGAGAAGAAGATTCAGATCGTAGACGACATTTATAAAATTCGCACCATCAATGATATCAAGGATTCTACAGGAAATACTGTGACGGAAGTCTATGCCGAAGCGGAGTTTTATGATCTGACATTCAGTGTCCGAAAAGAAGAAAAAAGCTTTGATGCGGAGACGGCGGAAACAGCGATGGCCTATGCCCTTGAGGGTACGGACTGGAGTGTGGGTACGGTGAATGTCAAGACAAAGCGTACTTGGGTTTCTTCAGAGAAAAACGCCCTCTCCATCCTTCGCGCTGTCGCAAGCCTTCACGGTGGAGACCTGGTCTTTGACTGTCCCAACAGGCTCGTTCATCTCTACACGGTGAGCGGCAGGGACAGCGGTGCGCTCTTTGCCTATAAGAAGAACATGAAGAGCATTGAACGGGTGGTCGATACGAGAAATCTAATAACGCGCCTATATGCGATAGGAGCAGATGGCATGACTTTCTCCGACATCAACAATGGAAAGCCTTATTTGGAGGATTTTTCCTACTCGAATGATGTACGCATCTCCACACTTGACTGTTCTTCCTTTACTAATCCCTACCAGATGAAAGAATTCACTGCGATGCGGCTTAGTCAGTATGCCAAACCGAAAATCTCTTATGTCCTCCATGCGATGGACTTATCTGTCCTTACGGGCTTTTCACATGAAGCCTGGTCACTGGGAGACTATGTGCTTGTGGAAGACAAGGAGCTGGGGATTTCTGTTACGACAAGGATTGTGAGGAGAGAATATAACCTGCAGGAACCTTGGGATACGGTGTTGGAGCTTTCTACGACTTTGAAAAATCTCGGTTCCTCCGTTGAAAGGCTGGAAACCATAGCGGACACCTTGGAAGGAGCAGGTGCTTTCGGAGGAGGAAACATCAGTGACATGGTGCCTTTTAACCATCTCAAAAACTCGAGAGCGGACGACGGCATGGCGTATTGGTTGAACTCCGGATTTGAAGCAGTGGCAGAGACAGGCGGTACGGGTACTGCTGCTTTCAAGGCAGAAGGTGCAGCAGGCCTTACTAAATCAATGGCGCAGACCGTCTATCCGTCAAACAGGCAAAGCTACACGCTTTCTCTTGCCATCGCTTCGGAAAATCTGGAAAAACTCTCGGATAATTCCCAGGTTGGTGTGGAAGTGGAAATAGAGTATGAGGACGGGACTGTCGAGACACGATTTATTGACCTTTACTAAGGAGGGATGCAGAGATGGCGTATTTTAGAAAAGTGAAAGATACTGTTGCGCCTAAAGGCTACATGTCACGGCTGAAATCCATCACGGTGCGCATCTTTATCTCCAACTGCACCGGGAGGATATTAGTGACGGACATTCTCCTGCAAGGTGGATCTGCCGCTACAGGCTGGGTGCCGCATCCTTCTGAGATTCGTTATTCTCTGGACGGGTGATGCTATGAAGAAGTTTTATAGGCTTTCTGAGACCATCAATAAAAAAGAAGATGAGCGGGTTGTTTCGGTGACGATAAAGCCGCTTTTAACAGATATGTCAGGCACCGTTTGGATCACAGACCTCATGCTGCAGGAGGGCGATCGGGTGACGGGCTTTCATCCGCATACGGAAACCATGCTTCAAAAAGAGCGTGAGGGTGAAACTATAAAAGAACCTGTCTGGTATAACGGCATCGTCCGTGGGGAGGAAACGCTGATTCTTTTTAATCTAGGAAAGACCTCAACAGGTCTTGATCTGAAGCTTTATCCAAAATCGGATATGGAAGGCATAACCATTTCGCAAGCGGCAGGCGGACAAAGAGCCTATTTCCCGGATGCCCTTCAAAAGGATGACGAGCTAAGTTTCTCCGCATCGGAGAGAAGCACAACAAAAAATGGACAGCCCTTTCAAAAAGAAGGCTTTTATTCTTACAGTGCGGCTTGGGACTCCAAGCACAATGTAGAACTCCCTCAAGGGAAATCTGCCAGAGTGTTGTTTACCTTGCAGGAAATGGATGAAGGGGGTGAGCTGTTTTGATTAACCCATTGAAAAATAAAGAGATCATGGTCTGGACCTTTATGGGAAATGCCAGGATGTATGAAGCTTTAAGCAAATATGGAGACCGCATCAGTCAGATCGGTCTTTTTTCTTTTAAGGTAAGGGCGACTGGCGAAATCTACGAATCAGGAGTCTCCATCTCGAACATGATGCCTTATATTCAGCAGTGGCCGCATATCCGCTGGCTTTTAACGGTGGCAAATGACGGCTACAATCCTATCTTTAAAGCAATACGGGAGAATACAAACGGCGCACAGGATATGTTCTTATCCGAACTTATCCGCATCATGCAAAAATACCCCTGGTGCGATGGAGTGGATATTGACCTTGAAGGTGGTGGAGATTATTCCACAGCGGCGAAGTCCACAGCAATGTTTCAGAATATCCATCATGCCGTGAAAAGTTATGATGCAAGAAAACGCATCAACATCTGCCTTCCCGGCATGACCAGCGTGAACGGCTCGGTCGGCGGAGAGAACTGGTGCGTTTATGCTGACCTTGCTCCTTACTGCGATACGGCATCCATTATGAGTTACGGCATGGCTTGGGCGGGTTCTGCTCCGGGGCCGGTGTCTCCAAGGGATTGGCTGGAAGGTATCTACGACTATGCCGTATCCGTGATGCCGGCGTCAAAGATTTACTTCGGTATGCCGGCTTACGGCTGGAACTGGCAGATTTACGACACGCCGGAGAACCTGGGAGATTATTACCGGGGCGTGTCGCATACCTATTACGGAGCAAAGAACTGGATGACGGGCTACTATCAGTTCAAAGAAACAACACCTGCATCTCCTCAGATTCCTATCATCGCTTATTGGGATGATTACGATAAAGGGCCGTTTGCCCTTCCGCATGTCTACGACTACATGGAAGGACAAGACGCAGAGCATTACAGCTATCCTTTAATGGGTGAGGTTTATAAGCGAAGGCGTTACCTTACCTCTTACGGGAAAACTCAAAAGACAAACTTTGACGGTGTTGTTGTCGATAGAAATGCTCAGCCGGATTCTTATTCAGGCATTGTTTCCATATCAGAATACATGGTTACGCTAGGCGATAATGGTGAAGTTGTATATGAGTTTGATATATCGGAAGCCGGCACATACGATCTGGTCATAAAGCTTGGCTTTCCTTTATGGGATAAAAACAGTGTTTATCTTTCGCTTGACGGCGCAAGCATCCTCGCCGAGGAAAACAGACTTTGGTGGCCATACTGGCGGTCGACTTTTTGGAAGTGTGCATGGAAGGAAGTCTCTCTTTCTGCCGGGACACATACACTCGCCGTGTCGGTTGCCGCCAAAGGCGTACAGTTTTATGGTTTTAAAGTCTGTCAGTCTTTCAGCGAGGAAACGTCCGTCAGTGAAGCAATCTACACCTTATCTCCGAGGAAATTTAAAGATATTAACGGCGTGATGGTGGGACCGAGGGAGGGCTTTAAACTCACCTTTGAAATGCTCCGAAGAAAAGCGGACTCCGCTCTTATCTGGTATGAGGACTTTAGAGACAGAATCATTTTGCCTGAAAGTTACTGGGCTGTTCTTTCCGGAGAATGGGAGGTCTGGCAGGAGGACGACTTTGAGAAAAACCGTCCCTATTCACAGCTTGAAGGCTATGGAGAACTTGCACTGAATTATGAGGGATTTCAAGATCTGCATTTACGAGCGCAGCTCATTTTCCCTGAAAGCTTTACCGGGAGAGCCGGGATTTTCTTAGGTAATCTTTTCTGTTGTCTCAACTACGGAACGCAGGCAGTGGAGCTTTATCAGGGAGATGTTTTATTGGGAAGCTATGAGACCTCTTTTCAAAAAACACCTGGTGCTGAGATACGTGATTCACCCAATATTTATACGATTGAGATGAGGAAGCGTGGAACGAGTGTCAGGGTGTATTCGGGTGCTTCAAACAGACTGCGTTTTCAAAGAACGGTGACGGATACATCAGGCTTTGCAGGCATAAGGGCGGATAGTAAAGTACACTGTCAGCTTTTTCGTGTGGGAGATAGTTATACCTATGAACCTTACGAGCGCTTCGATGTGGTGCTGCCGGACGAAAGCCTGGCAAGCTTTGGACGAATACAGAGAACAGGGGTCTTATGGGATGAAGAGTTTCAAGTCTTTACTGTCACTTCTGACATTGAGGAACACGAGACAAGAACCGAAAACATCTCTCTTGATTACGAGTTCTTTCATTCAAAACTTCTGCCACTGGTCTGCGGTAATGACTATCAAGTGACGGTGATTCCAAAAGACATAAATGTCTGGATATCTCGAATTTTCTTAGGCGATTCAGACGGCTTTTCCATCCTTTATTACCAGGATGTGGATTCGCTCATCTATTGGACTAATGAAGCCGCCTATCGCTGGAAGGTCAGAGGGATATGTATGTGGTCGCTCGGCCAAGAGGATTTAAGGCTCTGGGACTGGTTGCCCAAGCAAGTGTAGCTCGTATCAAGTAATTCATTTTTGACGAAAGTGTCTGCTAAAGGGCGGACATTTTTTTATTTGGAAGGAGGATCTCAACATGAAACAAATCTGGTCTGCCATTCAGGCAGCATACACGGCTGTAGGAGGTTTTCTCGGTTGGTACTTGGGAGGTCTGGACGGATTTCTCTATGCACTCATTGTCTTTGTCGCAGCAGACTACATCGCAGGAGTGCTCTGTGCCATTTACGACAAAAACCTCTCAAGTGAAGTCGGCTTCAAGGGCATCGCCAAGAAGGTGCTCATCTTTGTCTTGGTAGGCATTGGAAACATCATCGACGTATCCATCCTGAAAGAAGGCAGTGCCATCAGGACAGCGGTCATCTTTTTCTATCTCTCAAATGAAGGTATTTCCATTTTGGAAAACTCTGCACATCTGGGGCTTCCGATACCTAATGCCTTGAAAAATGTGCTGGAAACAATCTCAAAGGAGGATGAGGACAATGAATCTCAATAAGCTGATTTTCACAGAGAATGCCTGCTACAAAGCAGGAAGGAAAATAAAAGTAAAAGGCATCATGGTGCATTCGACTGGAGCGAACAATCCATATTTAAAACGCTATGTCGGTCCGGATGATGGGAAACTGGGAAAGAATCAGTACAACAATCATTGGAATCAGCCGATGGATCGGGCAGTCTGTGTGCATGGATTTATCGGGAAGCTTCAGGACGGCTCCATTGCCACCTATCAGACGCTTCCTTGGGATCACAGAGGATGGCATGCAGGCGGTGCGGCAAACAACACGCATACCAGTTTTGAAATTTGCGAGGATGGATTAAATGACCGCTCATATTTTGAGAAGGTATATAAGGAAGCGATAGAACTTTGTGCGTATCTCTGCAAGCTCTATAGACTTAATCCGCTGGCGGATGGAGTCATCATCGGGCACTACGAAGGGCATCAAAGAGGGATCGCATCCAATCACGGTGATCCAAGGCACTGGTTCTCAAAGTTCGGAAAAAGCATGGACACTTTCCGTCAGGATGTGCAAAAGTTGATGAGCGGAAGCTCAGTCACTCCGAGACCGAGTGATGATTCTCCCGCAAAGCTTGAGACAGGCTATTACCGGGTGCGTAAATCCTGGCAGGATAAAAAGAGCCAGATTGGAGCCTATAAGGTGCTTGCCAATGCCAAGAGAAAGGCTGATGAAAACAGCGGCTACTTTGTCTTTGATGATGAAGGAACTGCCATCTATCCGGAAAAGTCTGCTGCTGAATATGGAACTTATACGGTAGTCAGCGGCGATAGTCTTTGGCGGATTGCCGCCAAACTTTTAGGTGATGGAAGAAGGTATCCGGAAATCAAGAAACTGAACGGACTTACATCGGACATCATTCATGCCGGACAAAAACTCAAGATACCGGGAGTAGCACCAGATGTCACAGCGATAAAAGTTGGAGACACTGTTAGGGTGACGGCATCTAACTATGCCACCGGCCAAACGGTGCCTAATTGGGTGAAGGAAAGAACTCACAAGGTCTCACAGGTGGAAAAAGATAAAGTGCTCCTCGGTTGGCCGGATGGTATTGCGTCGTGGCTGCCGATTGATGGAGTGAAGAAAATTTGAACTTAGTGAAAAAACCCTGATTGATGATTGATATGCATGGACTCCTTGTTTGTCTTATACTGCTGACAACTGGATATTAATGAGCAGAGGGTAAAACAAAATGAGAACCATAACAATCAAAGTTACGAATGAGGAATATGCCCATCTTGAAAGCATGGTAGGAAATGATCTTCAGCCGGATCAGACACTAGAAGAGTTTGTGCTAGAAGTGTTAGCAGATAGTTTGCCGTATCTTAGAAGAAACCATTGGCCGAAATATAGGCTGCAAGACTAACGACAGACCATCACGATAATAGGTTTTGCCCCACGGTCTAAGTTGAACTTAGGTCGTGGGGCCATTTTTGTTTCTTGAACCTTTTAACGATTGCCATACTTTTTAACGATTCGTCTTCCGCTTTGTGGTAGGGGGTGCAAAATTCCGAACTTAAATAAAACAATTATCTGAAACAGGTGAAAAATCACTTCAGTTTTACAAAAGTTGACAGGCGTAAATCTGCTGAAATCCCGCTCTTTCAAGGCGTTTCAGCCGTTTTTAGGCATTTGAAAATTGTATCAAAGACGGTAAGAAGATAGATTCCCGTTATGCGACAGGAGAATTAGTGATGGGATGGGTGAAAGAATAAGTGCATAAAGTATCGCAGATAGGAAAAGATAAAGTTCTCCTCGGCTGGCCGGACAGCATTGCGTCATGACTTCGATTGATGGCGTGAAAAAAATATAAAGCTTGCACCACGGTCTATTTCGCTAGGCTTTGAAATCGTTTTTATATCTTGCCCTTACCGGATTTAAATTTTTGATAGCATCGAAACAAACAGAGCCATTGGATATATAATACCTCTCCGCTTTGGGAAAGGGGTGGTAATTTGTCAAGGCGAAGAGCAGTTGCAATTTGTTTTTTGGTCAACAGACTTCGTTTGCTGAACAAACCATGCCGGAATGAGTGTTCGATAAAATAAGTAAAAGAAGAATAGTCTTTCGCATCCACATCAGGACATCTCTTTTGAGTCAGTCGAAGTAAAACCGAATCTACCGATGGTTTGGGATGAAAATCTTCCCTTCTAAAGTAATAAACGATTTCGGTTGTCCAGTTGGATTTTAACAAAATCGAGCGTAAAGTTTCATTGGGTTGACCTATGAAACGTTTAGCGGCTCCTTTTTCTACAACTAGCCAGATATCCGTCGGCGGATTGTTGTCTTCCGTTAACTTTCGAATGATTTTTGTTGTGATGGAAAAGGGAATATTGGCAAATACTTTGTAGCTCCCCGTAGATGGTAATGGGTAGGTTAAGAAATCCCGGTGGATGAGGGATAGGTTGGGGATATCGGCAAGTTTCTGTTTGCTGTAAGCATACAGCTTTTGATCCAGCTCAATCGAGTAGAGATGCTTACAGTGCTGACTCAGCACTCGGCTCAAATGACCTTTTCCGGTACCGATTTCAATCACATGATCATTTTTTGTGATTGAACTTAAACGTACAATGCGTTGCAATATTTTTTGGCTCGTAAGAAAATTTTGAGAATGATGTAAATCACTCTGATTATATATATTGTTTAAACGTGACATGGTGTTATATCCTCCTGCATTTTTAGATTGCTACGAAAGGCAATAAAAATGCAGGTCATGTCACAAAATGGACCCAACCTGCCTGACGAATAACACAAATAGGAAACTATCCGTAGTCCGGAGGATTACAGAAGGTTACTATTCAATGCGCTAAACGAAAAAAGAGACAGGAAATATAGCCCACTCAAATGAATGAAACTGATTCTTATCGCCTGTTATTTTCTGATGCGCATGGAATATAACACCCTATTTTACCTCCGATTTTTATAAAATCACATTGCAAAAATTATATCATATCTATTGGAAGATAGCAAGCTTCGGTTTGGTAGATGGTATAATTACCTTGTAGGCGCCATTGAAAAGTTTCCCAAGACGAGTAGAAACTTATGAATTATTACCAAAGATGAGTGAAATTCATTGTTGTCTTTCCCAACACGAGCAAAAGCAAGGAAATCAAACAGACATCAATCCTACGACCTCCACGCACGTGGAAACAGTTGTGTGTCTTGTCAAAAAGCGATAAAGTCGACCGAGTGGAGTTTGCTTCACATAGCTTGGAAATCTGCATCTCCGAAAGCAAGGAACTGAGAGTCAAGAAATGAAGCGGCA
>Ga0209408_1000182_pt1 | contig 52633 bp, 51 predicted proteins | sample AD_UKC107_MetaG_FD_184422 | JGI IMG/M metagenome (GOLD analysis project Ga0209408, IMG submission 184422) | Active sludge microbial communities of municipal wastewater-treating anaerobic digesters from Hong Kong - AD_UKC107_MetaG (SPAdes)... | ecosystem: Engineered > Bioreactor > Anaerobic >... | reverse complement strand
AATAGCCGATCCCTCACTTTTTGTTTGCTTATCAACACTTGAATATTATCAACTTCTTTTATCGCAGCATCTCTCTCGGCGCCTGCACCAGCCTCTCGCCGAAGGCCAGAAAGGGTCCTTCCTGTCAGATGAAACTCCTTCAGGACCTAGGCGAGGAGCCTTCGGTCGAGGCTGTCCAGGCCGGTCCTCTCTCCTTTGAGCGGCTCGGCTTTTGTTGAATAAAACCTTCTAGAAGCTCCAGATTGGGGTGCCAGTCTTTGCACGGGACCTGGCCCTGCCCCCCTCTCGATGAGCTTGGTGTTGAGGCACTGGGGCCGAAGCTACTCTGAAGAGGGGGATCGAAATGTATTTCTTATAATTGTGAATAATATCAACCGAAGGGGGAATTCGATGAGGACCGAAAAGATCGCTTATATTGTGATTCTGCTTTTCTTTCTACCGCTGGTCGCCATCGCCTCGCCGGACGAGGCCAGCGGCACCGTCGTCGGGGTGGTCGACGGCAAGACCTTCGACATCAGGATCGAGAAGACCGATCCCAGGATCAGGCAAGACGTCGAGAGGGTGACCTTGGCGGATGTGGAGGTTCCGGATGAGTCGATTAACGGGTCGATTAACGGGTCGATTAACGGGTCGATTAACGAGTCGATTAACGAGTCGATGAACGAGTCGATTAACGAGTCGATTAACGAGTCGATTAACGAGTCGATTAACGAGTCGATTAACGAGTCGATTAACGAGTCGATTAACGAGTCGATTAACGAGTCGATTAACGAGTCGATTAACGGGTCGATTAACGGGTCGATTAACGGGTCGATTAACGGGTCGATTAACGGGTCGATTAACGGGTCGATTAACGGGTCGATTAACGGGTCGATTAACGGGTCGATTAACGAGTCGATTAACGGGTCGATTAACGGGTCGATGAACGAGTCGATGGACGGGTCGATCTCGAAAGGACCCACGGCAAAGGACCTCGCTGTTGCGATACTTCTGAACAAGACCGTATGGCTGGACATCGACGACAGGTCCGAAGGCGGGAGGAACTCCGACGGCGAGCTGGCAGCCATCCTGTATCTCTCTGGCCTCGACGGCAAGCCGGTGATATCGCCTTCCTTCAACAGGATGCTGGTGGACTACAAGATCGCAGAGCTGAACAACTCTGACGCAAACGAGTTCGATCCAGCAGACTGGTGGCCGCCTCGGGAGAACGTCTCTATCGATAACTCCAGCGGTGAGGAGGATACGGGGCCGAAAACCACAGGCCTCAACATCGACATAAACCCCACAAAGCCCAACGTCAACGTGGACATCTCGCCGCTCGACATAAACATAAACCCCACCAAGCCGAAGGTCAACGTGAACCTCTCCGGCCTCAACATAAATGTAAACCCGACCAAGCCCAGCATCAACGTGAACCCCAGCAAACCAGTAATTGACGTCAACCCCACCCAGCCCAACGAAACAGCAAACGATACCTCTGGGGCTTTGGGCTCCAACGAGACGACGGCAGGCGAGAATCATACGGGCATTTTGCCCCTCGTCAGCCTCAGCGAGCCTGTCGTTTTGAACAATTCGACGATGCCCATCACGCTGGTCAACCCGAAAGGTTCCATAACCGTGATCAACTCTACGGGACAGGTGACGGTGATCGACCCGGCCATACCGGTTAAGGTGATAAACTCCACAGAGACTTCGATGGCTGAGAACCAGACCGATTCAGAGCCTGCGATAACTGCGATAAGCTTCACAAAACCAGCAACGTCGACAAACTTCACCTGAACGGTGTCTGCAACAAGCTTAACAGAACTTGCAAAGCTGAAAGATTAGCTGAATCGGTGATTAAGCATATCCGGGCTCATAACTGCGGAGATCTATCGATATCTAGCGTATCTGTGGCTCTTCATCCCTCGCCCGACATAAAAACGGTCCCATTCTCGTCGAGCTTCGCGTAAGACCAATGGTCCAAGACGGTGGCGTTCCTTTTGCTCTGGTTTGTGAAGTTTCCGGAGATCCAGTTACGAACGTAGAACATCTCAACCCAGGGTGTGGTGTAGTTAGCAGACCTATTCTCCCCGAGGCTGAGATTGAAGGGGCTGTGTTCTGCCGAGACGTTCCTGAAGACCTCGATGGAGCCGTTTCCCTTATCGACCCTGACCATCTCGGTGCTGCTGTAGTTTCCGCTCCCCGTCTCCCGGACCCTCACCTCGGCTCCCGCCTCCCCGAGGACGGCGACGACGGTCGAGTTTTTGACGGGCTCATTCATCCCTTCGATCCAGGCGCTGACGTCGCACCGGATCTCGTAGGGCTCCTTTCCCGTGGTGTAATCTTCGGTGAGGCTCACAAACCCCTCGCCGGAGATGGAACGGCTCATAACGAAGCTCCTATCCTGCTCGGGCACCCTCGCCACCAGTTCGATCTTCCTGCAACTTCCGGCCTCCATCTCCTCGAACCTCCAGACCCCCGCCTCTGAAGGCATCATGGAGGCTGCCACCGGCTCAATGTGGCCATCAAAGTCGACCTCCAAAAATACGTTCTTCACCGTCCCAGGGCCGGGGTTACAGAGCGTCACGTTCCAGGAGACGGTCTCGCCGCGCCTCACCTCCACGGGGTTCACATCGCAGGATAGCTCCAACGGGCCTTCGCCGCCCCGGTCCAAGCCGCTCACCGCCGCCTGGGCGGGATCGCCAGCGGACTGAAACGAAGCCGAGAACAGAAATATGAGCAACGTCGCCTCCAGAACTTTGAGCCTCATCTCTCATCACGCCCCGGTCCTCTTTATCCCCCTCCTATGCGAAAAATCTTTGGGTTCTCAGAACCCCTGTTGATGCCATCCAGATCCTCTCCGACAAGACTTTTATCCTCTCTGGACGACTTTCCGGCATGGCATCCCTTTCGGGAGAGGTGGGAGGAATCGAGATGGATAACCCCGTCATGCTGGCGGCGGGGATTTTGGGAACCACGGGAGCCTCCCTCAGAAGAGCGGCCCTGTCTGGGGCCGGCGGCGTCGTCACCAAGTCGGTGGGCGTGGCCCCGAGGGACGGTCACCGGGGGCCGACGGTCGTCCAGGTGGAGGGGGGGCTTTTGAACGCCATGGGGCTTCCAAACCCCTCCTACCGGAACTTTCAGGAGGAGATCGATATCGGAAGAGAGGGCGGATCCCCGGTGGTGGCCAGCATCTTCGGCTCCGGCCCCGATGAGTTCGTTGAGGTGGCGGAGGGGCTCGACGCCGACGGCTTCGAGCTGAACCTCAGCTGTCCCCACGCCGAGCGGTACGGAGCCGAGATCGGATGCGAGGCCTGCAACGTCGAGGCGATCACCCGGGCGGTGAAGGGAAGCGTCTCAGTCCCTGTCTGGGTGAAGCTAACCCCCAACGTCGCCGACATCGTCGGCCTGGGCCTTGCGGCCCAGCGCGGGGGGGCCGACGGCGTGGTGGCGATAAACACCCTGAAGGCGATGGCGATCGACGTCGAGTCCGGAAGGCCGATCCTCGGAAACCGGTTCGGAGGACTCTCGGGCCCGGCGATAAAGCCGGTGGCGGTAAGGTGTGTATACGACCTGGCCTGTGCCCTCGATATCCCGGTGATCGGGGTCGGTGGCGTCGCCACCTGGCAGGACGCCGCGGAGATAATCATGGCGGGAGCCGCGGGGGTCCAGGTGGGGACGGCTCTTGGTCGAGCTGAGGGGTACGGGATCTTTCGGTCCATCGCCGAGGGTCTCTCAAATTACCTGGACCGAAAGGAGATGGCTCTGGAGGAGCTTGTGGGCCTCGCCAGGAGGTTTTCATGAGACCGAAGAGCGCCGAGATAGTCGAGATCGTCCGGGAGACCGCGAGCGTCAGGACGCTGCGGTTCGACCTCGACTTTGACCCGGTCCCCGGCCAGTACCTGATGGTCTGGATTCGGGGGGTCGACGAGGTCCCCATGAGCATATCTTACCGAAACGGCATATCGGTCCAGCTGGTGGGCGAGGCGACGAGGGCGATCTTCGATCTTGAAGTAGGAGACAGCCTCGGGCTCCGGGGCCCCCTCGGAAACGGCTTTGTCCTCACTGGAGACAAGATCCTCCTCGGCGGCGGCGGTGTGGGGGCCGCGCCCCTCGCCCTTCTGGGGGAGGCGGCCCGGGAGAAGGGGATGGAGATCTCGACCCTCCTCGGCTTCCGGTGCTGCGACGACCTCCTATTTCGGGAGAGGTTTGAGAGGATCGGAGACCTCGTGATAACCACCGACGACGGCTCCGAGGGGATATGCGGTCGGGCCTCGGCGGGCCTCTCGTGCTTAAACCCGCAGGAGTTCGACCAGATCTACCTCTGCGGCCCTGAGCCGATGATGGCGGACGTGATCGGAAGGTGCCGGGGCATGGAGACGAAGATCCAGGCGTCGATCGACCGGTACTTCAAGTGCGGCATGGGGATCTGCGGCTCCTGCGCTATCGATCCCTCGGGGATCAGGGTCTGCGTCGAGGGTCCCGTGATCAGGGCGGACCGATTGGCTGCGACGGAGTTTGGCAGGTACAGGAGAGGCCCCAGCGGCCTCAAAAAATGACGGAGAAGGTGATGATCTTTTGATGGCAAGGTTCCGATTCGGAGACGAGGTTCTTTTGGGAGAGGTGAAAGGAAGGTCGATTGAGGCTGGAGGAAGGGCGTACGACCTCGAAGAGGTGGAGATCCTCGCCCCGGCAGAGCCGAGCAAGGTGGTCTGCGTCGGCCTCAACTACGTCGAGCACGCGAAGGAGCTGAAGATGGACCTTCCCTCCGAGCCGATCATATTCATGAAGCCCCCCACGGCGGTGATCGGGCCGGGCGCCGACATCGTTATGCCACCGTCGAGCAGCCAGGTCGATTACGAGGGGGAGCTGGCGGTGGTGATAAAAGATAGGTGCAGAAACGTCCCCGCAAGAGAGGCGGACGAGCACATCCTCGGCTACGCGAACTTCAACGACGTCACCGCTCGCGACCTCCAGAGAAGAGACGGCCAGTGGACCCGGGCCAAGAGCTTCGACACCTTCGCGCCTATGGGTCCGTACGTCGTCGATCTCGATCCATCTTCGCTAAAGATCGAGACGAGGGTGAACGGCGCTGTAAGACAGAAGTCCAGCACCTCAGACCTGATATTCCCCGTCCAGGAATTGATCGAGTTTGTGAGCCGGATCATGACCCTCCTTCCCGGCGACGTCATAGCCACGGGGACGCCGCCCGGCGTCGGATTTCTTTCCGAAGGAGACGTGGTGGAGGTGGAGGTCGAGGGGCTTGGGACCCTCAGAAACGGCGTTGTCAGAGGAAGCTGATTCGCCGCCAACGTCAGATCGGGCCGGAAGAGGTCCGGGGAACCAAAGCCCCGGCGCCCCTCCGCGAGGATCTTCGCTATTTTGATATCCTGAGACCGAAAAATCTCAGCCCCTCCGCCGTCGTATGACAACAACCGCCACGACTGCGGCCAGGATGACGGCTGCGGCCAGGATCAATTTGGACGTCCCGGAGCCCTCATCATCCGCCGGGGTTTCGACGGTCGAGGGCCGAGGCGGGATCTCGGCCTCGATGATGCTCTCTTCGAGGTCGATGACGTCGCCGTCGTTTCCGAGGAGCTGGATGGTGAGCTGGTAAATCCCGGGGTCCAGGGTTCCGTTCCAGGAGATCTCCACCGTCTCGTCATCGCCGGCGAGGAGGATCGGCGTCTTCTCTTCGACTGAGGTGAGGAGCGTTCCGTTCTGATATAGGTCGAACTTCAGGGCGCCCTCGAAGGGAACCCGGGACCTGCCCATCACCGTGGCGCTGGCGCCGGTCTCGTCCTCATAGGTGTCGGTGATCTCGGCGTCGTCCCTGGCGACAAAGGAGTTCATGAAGGTCCTAGTCTGACCGTTCTTCTTCTCAACGATCTTGACGCGACCTTTGTACTCCTGGCCGTTCTCGAGGAGCTGCTTCCATTCGAGGCTCATGTCCGAGGGAGAGCCGTAACTTCCGGATATGGGGACGGACTCTTTCTTTGAGATGTAAACCGCCTCGTCGCCCTTGATGAGGGTGTAGTAGATGTCCACCACGGCTAGATCTCCGGAGTAGACGAGGAGGGTCATCCCCCGGTAGTCGGCGTGAGCGTCTCGGACGTCGAACCTTATGTCAACCCTGCCGCCGTAATAGAAGTTCTTGCACCTCTCGGAGACGACCTCGCCGTCTTTGATCAGTTTGGCGCAGACATCATAAGGTCCCTCCTCAGCTCCCGAAACGCCCCAGGCTACAATCCAGGTGCCCGGGCCGTCGAGGGAGAGAGTTCTCGTCTGAATCGGCCCATCTTTTGCAGAAGACAGATCCACCTGAAGACGGCAGCCAGCAGCGTCCCCTCTCACTGTGACGTCGCATGACTGAAGGTCCGAGTAGATGTCAAAAACCTCTTGCGCCTGAGCCGAAGCGGTGATGACCACCAGCGTGATCGCGAGCATGAATGGAAGAGACAGTTTCATAGCAAATCCTCGCATCAATCCCGTGTAACAGTATATTTGAAATAACCACCGATCTGATTTCGGCGTTCCGGTTCGGTGGAGGGTCCCCCTCGAAGTCGGAAGATTAGACCTCACCAGTTCTGACAGTGGAGGGTTTAAGACTTTTGGAAGGCAGGGGCAAAGTCGACTGCGATCTCTCCACCCCTGAGAACCTCCTCTTCGCCGACGTCGACGAGCCTGCTTTGCCCACCTGAAGAGACGAGGTAAGGTTCGATGGCGCGGACGTCACCCTCTCCCTCCGTCGAGTAGGGGACGGTCATCTCGTAGCCGCCGTTTTGGGGCACCACCGTCTTGTTGTAATTGAAGCGCCTCCCCAGGTTTGTCGTCACGTTCAAGGTTGCAATGATGCGCTCGTCTCCATTTGAAGCTCCCGAGATTCTGGCTCCAGAAACCCGCTCGAAGATCTTGACCTGATTCGTCGGAGGGCCTGATCCTTCCGGATCGGACTCGTAGATCAGCCGGAGGTGGCTCATCTCCCGGCAATCGTACAGATGGCAGCGGGCGAGGGTAGTTCTCAGAAACTTTTTGGTGTGGTCGTAGGCGTCTTCGGTCGTCGTGACGTAATCGGCCGGCATTTCGCCCGTCCATAAAGCGATCGAAGATAGGCCTGGACCCAACATCTTCGAGTCTGTAACGGCGTACCGTGATCTTCTCTCGTCCATGATCTCGACGGCCTTCGACTCGTCGTCGGATAGGAAGAACCGGGCCGCGTCCCCGGCTCCGGCCTGAAAGCCGTTGGCCACCACGGGCCTTTTGGATCTGTATAGGACCCAGTTGCCCCGATCCCACCAGGAGAGGACCCCGTATTCGGGGGTCTGACTCGGGTCTAGGAAGCTCGTGGTCTCCATCGAGTTATCCTCCAGCCAAAGGAGGGGCCTGTTCCAGCCGTCTTCTACGATGGCAGGACGGATCGAGAAGGCACCGACGAAGCAAGAGGTCGAGGGCATAATGAGGAGAATTAGAAGAGCTGGGGCGATAAATTTCCAGAGATCTCGGTTATTCCGGGCCCATTTCGAATCGCCGATGATGGCCGTCGCCCGGAAGAAGAAGAGGGCCATTAGGATCGACATGCTGGCGGAGAAGACGTACAGGAACCGGTTCTGGAAGACCGCCAGGACGAGGATAGAGACGGTCCAGACCAGAAAGAGCAGCTGAGGTCGATCTATGTCGGAGCGCCAGAGGTGAGCGAAGCCCATCACCGCTACCGTAAAGTTGAACCCAACGACTGAAAGGGGCTCAACAGCGCCGTAAAGAGGGACCGCCTCTGCCACCTTCGAGGAGAGGCCACCGCCGAAAAAGTAGCTCAGACCCAGGTCGAGGAGGCGACGGATCCCGAATGATAGGTCGAGGACGTAGGCGGATATCAGGAGCATGTATCCGAGAACCGCGACGACGAGGGGAAAGGCGGTCCAAGACAGGTTCCTCTCGATAAATGTGCGGGATAAGATCAGGAGGATCGAGATCATCAGCAGAACTGCGACCACGGCGAAGAAAGAGGGCTTGAGCCACGCCTCCCTCCAGAAGGGGAGCATCAATATCAGAGCAGAACCAAAGGCCAAAAGAAAGATCGAAAAGACGTCTGTCGAGGCCGACCTTTTCCGCAGGTCGATGGTGGTCTGGATGGCGACATATACCAAAAAACCCGGCAGATAGGCGGCAGCTCCAATCCAGGTGTAGCCTAGAGCCGCCACCAAAAATCCCGCGACGACCGCAGACCTGAGGCTTTTATCGCGCCTATTAAGGGCGATGGTGAGAAAGAGGACGATGTTCACCATAAGGAAGGTCTCGAAGACGTGATGATCGGGCCGGGCGAAGATGGAAGCGCTGGCGTGCTGGGGGTTGATGGCGAGAAACAGAGCGGCCAGAAGCCCCGTTCGCCTTCCGAAAAGCTCCCTGGCCAGGAAGTAGAGGGCGACGATGGTCAAAGACCCGAGGATCGGAGGGACGATGGACCCGACGATCTCGACCTCTCTTTGGGACTCGGCACCGAAGAGAAGGGCGGCCCCCGCGATAAGCTGATCAAAGAGCGGAGGCCACAAAAGCTCAAGGCCTCGCGGATAGTCAAGGTAGGAGTCAAACCAGAGGGTGGAGGGAAAGTGGTCGACGGTATATAGGACCCTCCTCATGTGGTAGAAGGAGTCCGAGCCGTAAAATAGGATGTCTCCGCCTACGAGGGCCCCCCTCAAAGGAGCCATCCTCAGAAACAGGCCGAGAAGAAATACGGCAAATACGGACACAAGCTCCCGCACCTCTCCTCGATCCAGTCTCAACGACCCCCAGCGTCTTTCTCACCTCACTCATCATCGGAAAGGGTATTTACAGGTTGTGACGGCATTGGCGTCAGATCCCAGGCTCGAAAAGCAAAAATTTAATGGGAGAAGATGGGCTCATTGGAAGGGTGAAGATGGGACTAAAGAAAGGTGAAGATGGGGCTCAGGATACGACCTTCGCCTTGACTATCACCACGTCCTTGAGGGGCCTGTCCATGGAGCCTGTCTTCACCTTCCCTATGCTGTCCACCACGTCCATGCCGTCGACGACCTCGCCGAAGACGGGGTGCATCTTGTCGAGGTAGTTGTTGTCGACGAGGTTTATGAAGAACTGGCTTCCGCCGGTGTTGGGGCCGGCATTCGCCATGGAGATCGTACCTCTGTCGTTTCTGTTTTGGCCTGTGAACTCGTCTTTTATCGTGTAGCCGGGACCGCCGCGGCCTGTCCCCGTCGGGTCGCCTCCCTGGATCATGAACCCGTCGATGACCCGATGGAATATCACCCCGTCGTAGAATCCCTTGTTCACCAGCTTCTTGAAGTTGCCCGCGGTGACGGGCATGTCGTCACGAAGCTGGATCGTGATATCGCCCATGTTCGTTTTCAGGAGGACCTTCATCCCCCCGGCCTCTTCTGTCCCCTTTTGATCGTCCTTAGTCATACAACCAGCTCCGAAGATAGCGAGCATTACAATGACTCCCACAACGAGATGAGATCTTGTCCTGGTCATCGGGGAAGGGTGGTTTGCCAGGAAAGTTAAAACTTTTCCCGGATTCTCGTAAAAAAAGCTTCAGTTCGAGGATTTATCGCTTCTCGTTTAAATCGATAACACATTGGTGACTGCTCAGGGGAAACCGATCGCAGAGTCGGTCGTGCAGATCAGATAATCTGGTCGCACGCAGTTTGAATTCCTCGCCGAACAAAGAGGCCCGGCCACCCCAACCGAGCCCCTTCGGCTTTCTTCCTTACTGATAGCCCTTCCACTTCGCCTTCAGGTCCGGATCCTGGAGCGTCTCCATCACGTAGTCGGCTAACTCTGCCCCCGTCGCTCCGTCAGACCGGCCCGTGAGGACGACCTTCTTCTCGTGCTGGCTGCAGATGTCCAGGGCCATCTCGAGCCTTCTCGCCTTCTCGGCGAAGCCTATGTGGGAAAGGAGCATCACCGCGGCCCTCATCATGCTGGAGGGGTCGGCATATTGGGCCCTTCCCTCCTCCACCATCCTCGGGGCCGAGCCGTGGATAGCCTCGAACATAGCGTATCTCTTCCCGATGTTTGCACTTCCCGCAGTTCCGACGCCCCCCTGGAACTCCGCGGCCTCGTCGGTGATGATGTCGCCGTACAAGTTGGGGAGAACCACGACCCGGAACTGGGTCCTACGCTTCATGTCGACGAGCTTTGCCGCCATGATGTCGATGAACCACTCGTCAAGACTGATCCCGGGATACTCCTTGGCGACGTTTCTTGCCACCTCCAGGAACTTGCCGTCGGTGGTCTTGATGACGTTCGCCTTGGTGACGGCCGTCACCCTGTCGATCCCGTTCTTCTTCGCGTGCTCGAAGGCGAGCTTCACGATCCTGTCGGCGCCCTGGCTGGTGGTCACCGTGAAGTCAAAGGCGATGTCGTCGGTGACGTTGAACCCCTTGCTGCCCAGGATGTAGGAGCCCTCGGTGTTCTCCCTGAAGAAGATCCAGTCGATACCCTGGCTTGGGACTTTTACGGGCCGGACGTTGGCGAAGAGGTCCAGCTCTCGGCGCATCGCAACGTTGGCGCTCTCGAGGTTCGGCCAGGGGTCGCCCTTCTTAGGCGTCGTTAGCGGGCCCTTCAGGATGGCGTGACACTTCTTCAGCTCGTCGATCACCCCGTCGGGGAGCGCCTTCATGGCCCTCGCCCTCTCCTCGATTGATAGCCCCCCGATCTTTCTGATCACGACCTTTCCAGCCTCGACCTCGTCTTTCAGAAGGTATTCGAGAACCCTGCTCGCCTCGGCGCTGATGTAAGGGCCGATCCCGTCGCCTCCCACCACCCCAATGACGATCGGCTTGACCTTGGAGTAATCGATCCAGTCATCAGCGGCCTTCATCCGCTCCACCCGGTCCATCTGCTCGACGAGGAGTTCCTCGAAATGGGCCTTAGCCCTCTCTATAGCCTCTTTATGCTCGCTCATAATGCTCATACCTCTGTTGGATCTCGATCCTCCTTATCCTCCCCTTTTTCTATAATTAACCCTCTGATCAAGAGGGGGCCTTCTACCTCATCGCCCCCCACCCATCAAAAATATAAACTTCAACATCACATGCGGGAACATGACAACCCAGGAGATTATATTCTACGTCATAATATTCTTGATAGTCTTAATGATAACCCGGATAATCCTCAAAATCAGGCGCGGCTACTGACGTCGATTAGGGGGAGACGATATGGAGATGTTTCCACCAGTAATCGCCACCGTCGGCGGCGGAGGGACTAGGCTTTATCCTCTGACCCTCGACCAGCCCAAGCCCCTGGTAGACCTCTGCGACACCGCCATAATCGCGACTTTGTTCAGGGTTCTTGCGACTCAGGGTTGCAGACGGTTCATCCTGGGAAGCAAAGGCGCAGAGAACACCCTTCCCCTCAACAACTACTTCAAGGCGGGAGAGGGCTTCTTCAAGAGGCTGGGCATGAACGACATCGAGGAGTTCGCCTATCAGCCCCAGTACGAAGACAAGGGAAGCGCAGATTCTCTGAGATACTGTGCGAACTACTTCGATATCAAAGAGGATATGCTCGTCGTATCGGGAGACAACGTCATCGACATAAATCTCAAAAATTTTATCGATATTCACAGGGAGAAAAAAGCGGTCCTCACCGTCGCCCTGAAAGAGCTCGCGGCCGGAGAAGATGTCTCTTCGTACGGCGTCGCCGAGATCGACACGAACTTGCGGATCAACGGCTTTGTCGAGAAGCCCGCCCCCGGAAAAGAGCCGAGCAGGCTGATAAACACTGCATTTTATTTGTTCTCCCCCAAGATCCGGGAGGTTCTCGCCGAGATGGGAGATTCGGCGAGGGACATAGGCGGCGATCTCATCCCCTACCTCACCGAGCACGGATATCCCGTATACGGCTATCCGGTCGAGGGATACTGGATAGACATAGGAACTCCAGAACGGCTCCTCCAGGCGGCGATGGACTTTCTCGGCGGAAAGGTGGAGCACTACGCCTTCAGAAACGAGTATCGTCCAGGCCAGTGGGTCAACCCCAAAACCCTCAGCAGAATAGGAAAGTACCTCGACTCAGGAGATATCGAGCTTCGAGGAAAGGTCTTCATAGGCCGAAACTGCAACATCGAGAGGGGTGCTGTCATCGAAAACTCTCACATCGGCCACACGAGCCTTATAGAGCGGGATTCGGTGATCAAAAATAGCATGGTCATGAGCTTCGCCAACATAAAGAGGGGATCGCTCCTGAACAAAACGATAGTAGGGAGGCACTCCACCATCGGGACGAAATGCGTCCTCGACGCCGACCAGCCCTACAGCAAGCCGGGCAAGATACCGGTGGTTGGAGAGAACGTCATCCTCCCCCAGGAGTCGGTGGTCGGGCCAGGGACCAGGGTGGCCCCCCTCAAGTACAGCTACAAGATCCTGGCCACGGGGAAGTTCTCGCAGCTGGGCACCGACGACGGAAATATATATTTCTGCGAGAAGTAATCTTACCAGTAGCGTTCCCAGCCACCGGTCTCCAGGGCCCTGACCCTATATTTTTTGTCGTTCTCGATCAGGAACTTGTGGAGATCCTCGGGGCTCTTGAAGAAGGACTTATCTCGCAGGTTGTTGTAGATATCCTCCGAGGTGAACCCACTGAGCTGGCTCTTTCCGTAGACGATCCTCTCGATGGTGTACCACAAGTCGTCGAACTTTCTGAGGCTTCCTGTCCATTCAACCATTCGTACCACCTTGGTGGGGCGTTTCTGGCTTAAATGAATAAGAACGTTTCGTTCCGCCAGGTGCATCAGATGAGACAAGACCAGAGTTCAGAGCTAAAAGGGCAGAAGCCGAAGACTGCAGACTCGCTACGGTCGCTGAATGAAGAGATAAGATCGTGCAGCAGGTGCCCTCTAGCCACGGGAAGGACAAAAGCCGTCCCGGGCGAGGGGCCGGTTCGGGCCGAGATCCTCCTCGTCGGCGAGGCTCCCGGAAGGGACGAGGACCTGGCCGGGAGGCCCTTCGTCGGCAGGGCGGGATCGATCCTCGACTGCTGCCTCAATGATGCGGGGATTGACAGGTCCGAGGTATTCATAACCAACGTCGTCAAATGCCGGCCTCCGGAGAACAGAAGGCCCAAGAAGGACGAGGTTGAGGCGTGCCGGCCCTACCTCGAATCTCAGCTCGAACTAATCCAGCCGAAGGTCGTGGTCCTCATGGGGAACGCGGCAACCAGGGCAGTTTTGGATGTGGAGGGCGTAACATCCCTCCGGGGTCAGGTCTTCGGGGACCTGTTCCTGGTCACGTTCCATCCCGCGGCCGTCCTGCGAAACGGAAATCTCAGAGAGGCCTTTGTCTCGGATCTGTTGGCCGCAAGGGATAGAGCGGAAAGGCTGACTCTCCAGCAGAGTTGACGCAGACGGCGCCTGGGCCGGAATTCAGGATCCTCGTTCGGAGGAGAAGAGGGGCCTAACCTTGGCAAGGGCCTGGGGCAGGGCCAGGATGAATACCCGGTCCCCATCCTTGATCTCGGTATCCGCTGTGGGGATTATCGGCTGGCTTCCTCGCATGATCATGCCGAGGATCGCCCCCTTCGGCATCTTCTCGGCCGCGTTCTTCCCTAGGATCTTCGCCTCCTTATCTGCCCGGAACTCCAGCACCTCCGCCTCGTCTTTTCCTATGATTATGATCTCTTCACCACCCCTTATCAGCCGGAGGACGGCATCGACGGTCACCCTCCCGGGGCTGATGGCGTGGTCGACCCCCACCATCTCGAAGAGGTCGATGTAATCGCTCCTGTCGACCCTCGCCACGATCTTCTCGGCCCCCAGCTGTTTGGCCAATAAAGAGCAGAGGAGGTTCTTCTCGTCAAAGCCCGTAACGGAGAAGACGACGTCCATGGACCCGACGTTCTCTGCCTTGATCAGCGATATGTCGGTGCCGTCGCCGTTGAGGATCAGGGTGTCGGGAAGCTCTTCCGCCAGCTCCTGGCAGCGTTCGTTATCGATCTCCACCAGCTTCAGATCCAAGTCCATTTTCTCCAGCCACTTGGCAAGGTAAAAGCCGACGACACCACCTCCGACGATCATGACTTTGTGGGAGGCGGTATCCTCGTGGATCAGCCTTCGTAGTTTCGGAACGGACTTCGCATCGCAGGTTAGGATCAGACGGTCGCCGTCCTTGATCGAATCCTCCTTCTTGGGGATCAGGATCTCTTCGCTCCTCTTGACCGCCGCGAGCTTGCAGTTCTCGGGAAGGTCGAGGTTCGCGATCGGACCGATCAGGGACATATCCTCTTGGACGGAGAGCTCGATCAGCTCGCCCTTCCCTCCTGCGAGCCCCCGACGCTCTATCATCGAGGGGAAGTAGAGGTCGGTGACGATCCTCTCCGCCATCACCAGCTCCGGGCAGATCATGAGGCCGATACCGATCTGTTTTCGGTCTTTCATCGGCTGGTCGATGTAGTCAGAGTTGCTCACCCTGGCTATGGTCCTATCGACTCCCAGATGGCTCGCGGTGATGCAGGTGATGATGTTCACCTCGTCGTTGCCGGTGACAGCGACGACGATATCCGCGTCCTGTACCCCAGCCTCGATCAGGAGCTGGGCGTTGGCGGCGTTCCCGTGAAGGACCTTGGCGTCGATCTCCTCCAGCCGCTCACAGGCCTTGCTGCTCTGATCGATTACTGTGACGTCATAGTCGCCGGAGAGCTCGCTAGCCAGATGAAAACCGACATCGCCAGCCCCGGTGATCAAGATGTGCATGGAATCCCTCCAGTCCCGAGCCTTGCGCCGGGAGTGAATGTAAGCGAAGAGTAGATCATGCCAACGGGAAAAGGCTTTCGCGTGGTTATGAGAAGATTGAAGCTCTGCCAGGCCGAGTCGGCTCAGCTCGGGGGTTTGAGGATGCGATCTTTCGAGGCTTTACGTCGCGGGTTTGACGGTCTCGATGGGGTCTTGGTGGCCTTCTCGGGGGGTGTGGACAGCTCGGTTTTGGCGGCTGCGGCCTGCTCTGTTCTGGGCGATAAGGCAGTTGCCGCCACTGTGAAGTCGGAGCTCCAGTCCGGCGTGGACATGGATAACGCCAGAAGGGTCGCCGCCGAGATCGGGATTCACCACCTGATTTTGGAGGTAGGGGCCCTTGATCTGGAGGGGATCCGCGAGAATCTGCCTTCGCGATGTTATCTCTGCAAGAGGGCGATGGCCGAACGGCTCCTCCGCGAGGCGAGGTTCTGGGGCATCGAGGTCGTGGTGGACGGCACCAACGCCTCGGACAGGTCCGAGGACCGGCCCGGCATGAGGGCCCTCTCGGAGGCAGGGATCAAGATGCCCCTCCGAGATTTGGGGATAACAAAGATCGGGGTCAGAGATATGGCAAGATATCTCGGCCTCTCCAACGCCGATCGGCCCTCGAGGTCCTGTCTTGCGACGAGGATCGAGGGGCTTCTCAGCCCCGATCGGCTCGCGCGGGCGGAGGCCGCAGAGGACCTTCTGCCCCAGGGATGGAGAATCTCGGATCGGGGTGACCGGATCGAGGTGAAGGTTCCCGAGGGGGAGAGGCTCTCCAAAGATGCGGTCGCGAAGCTGAAGCGGCTCGGATATCGAGAAGTCGTGATGAAGGGATGAAGACTGCTGAGCTGCTTGACGCCACAGACCTAGACGCGCGCCCCTTTGATTCAGACTAGATGCCCAAAACAACTTTTTTCTATCATCAGGGGGATCATGCTGCCGGATGCAGATTCGCGAGGACGAGTTCAAAGATCTGATTGGCAGGTACGAAAGGGTCCTTTACCTCTGCCACAGGAACGCTGATCCCGACGCTGTGGGTAGCGGTTTTGCCCTTCGGGAGGCCTTCGGGGGGGACCTGGCCGCGGTGGAGGGTGTGAGCAGGACCGCCGCTGCCCTTCTTTTGGCCATAGGCGTGGACGTTCTGATCGATCCGCCCCTCGAGGGCTACGACCTGGTGGTGGTGGTGGACACGGCGGTGAGGCTTCAGGTTGGCGACTTGAATCTGAGAAACTACGCCGTCGTCGACCATCACCAGGACAGGGATCTGATCGAGGCCGCTAGCTTCTACATCCAGAGGCCTGTCGACTCCACAGCCGAGATCGTCTGGGAGATCCTCGATAGAAGCGGAATCGTGCCGAGCCGAGAGGCTGCCATTGCGCTCGTAGTGGGGATAATTACCGATACCGGCAGGTTCAAGCACGCTCATGCTTCCTCTTTTCGGACGGTGTCCGAGATTTTGGAGAGGTCCGGGATCGAGTACAATGATGCTCTGGAGGTCCTCTCACGGGTCCCGACGGAAGTCTCCAGGAGGATCGCTGCCCTCCGGGCTGCCTCTCGGGCCGAGATCGAGTGGACCGGCGACTGGGTCGTCGTCTCCTCAGAGGTGGGAGCTTTCGAGGGGTCCAGTGCGATGACCCTCGTCGAGATCGGGGCGGACGTTGCCCTCGTCGGCGGGATGCACGCCGACTGTTGCAGGATCAGCGGTCGCGCGAGAAGGGGCGCCGTCCTCGCAGGCCTCGACCTTGCTGCGATCCTGAGGGATGTTGGAAGAGCCCATCGGGGGGACGGGGGCGGCCACCGGGGCGCGGCCGCCCTGGAGGCTTCCGGGCCACCGAAGGAGCTTCTAGCCGAGTGCAGAAAAAAAGTGATGGCGGCCCTGAAGGGGCGGCGGTCCATTCAGGGAGATCTCCAGCGGTGAACTCTTAGAAAGCGCTCTAGAATACCGGCATCGATTACTTCCGATACCTCTCGGCGGCCTTTTTCAGCGCCTCGATCCCGGGGAGGAGGTCGCCGGAGAGGTAGCTTATGGAGGCTCCGCCGCCGGTGCTGACGTGGGAGAACTTCGGCTCCAGGCCCAGCTCTTCGATGGCGGCGCTGGTGTGGCCTCCGCCCGCGATGGAGAAGCCGGCCTCGGTGGCGGCCTTCAGGATCTCGGTGGTGCCGAGGGCGAACTTCTCGTTCTCGAAGATCCCGGCGGTCCCGTTCAGGACAACGATCTTCGCCTCCTTGATCCTCCGGGAGAAGTCGACTATAGTCTCAAGGCCGATGTCGGCGATCTGGAGGTCCGGTGGTATCTTTTCCATGGCGACGTCCAGCCTATCGCCGTCTTTGTCAAGGGCGACGTCCTGGGGGAAGACGATCTTGCTGGGGTTCTTATCCAGGAGGTCTTTTGCGATCGAGACCAGTTCAGAGTAGTCGAGTCCCGCCACGAACTCCCGGTTCTTATCGCCGACGTTGATCCCCGCAGCCATCTGGAAGACGGTGGCTACGACCCCGGTGACGAGGACCTGGTCGACGCCGCCCCGGTTGAAGACGTTCTGGATCACCTTGATGGAGTCGTCGGCCTTCGTTCCGCCGAGGACGAAGATCGAGGGGTGCTCGTTCCCCCGGACGCCCATGTCCAGGGAGTCGATCTCCTTCTCCATCAGACGGCCTGCGGCGCTGGGGAGGACCTCGGTGAACCCGACGACGGAGAGGTGAGACCGGTGAGAAACGGCGAAGGCGTCGTTGACGAACAGATCGAAGAGAGGATAGAGCTGTTTTACCATGTGGCTTTTGGCGTGGTCTTCGGGGGGGCGGCTGATGTTCTCCTCGGAGTAGAAGCGGGTGTTCTCCAGGAGGATGACGTCGCCGGGCTTCATCGCCTTGATCGACTCCCGAGCGTGGGAGCCGAAGATGTCGTCGACGTAGGTGACCTCGCGGTGGAGGAGCTGGGAAAAACGGCGGGCGTGGGCCTCCAGGGTCGTGAAGTCCTTCTTTCCTGCGCGGCTCTGGTGGGCCATCAGGACGACCCTTGCCTCCTCCAGGTCGCGCAGGGTGGGCAGGTGGCCGCGGAACCTCTTGTCGTCGAGGATCTTTCCGTCCGGGTCCATGGGGGAGTTTATGTCGACCCTCACCAGGATCCTCTGGTTATCGATGGGGAAATCGTCTAGCGTGAGATAATCCTTCAACTGACACCCTCCTTCAGGGGGATTTTTCGCTGTGCTAGGGGTTGACTCTGGATCTATATCACCTTTAGCCCCTCCGGCGGCGCGGGGCCCGGCGGGCTGGAGCCTGGGGGGGCGGAGGATAAGGAAATGAAGATATAACTTGCGCGCGAACTTCAAGCTGCTTGGGGTGGTCGGAACGATTGAGGAGAGGGACTCTGAGGGGCGGTGGGTGGTTCAGGCCAAAGAGATTCTGCGGATGATCGAGAGAGACGAGGACGTAAAGATCGAGAACAGGGTGATCAAGGGCGATCTGGACCTGAGCAAAGTGAATCTAAATAGGGACTTGAATGGTAGATTTATCGTCACATCAGTGATAATAATTAGGAAATCTGAGATATCAGGATTCGTAAATTTCGAGAATACGAGCTTTGGAGATGAAAATGATCCAAATAAAATATATGTAGAATTTATCAATACCATATTTAAGGGAAATGTCTGCTTCAAAAATGCGCATTTCTTCGGACATGTTGAATTTAGTGGATCTCATTTTCGTAAAAGGCCTGATTTTGATTATGTTCATTTTGATACATATGTTGATTTCTACTATGCTAAGTTTATTAAAGGATGTGGATTTTATGAAGCAGTTTTTGGGAAATACGAAGCCAAATGCAAAAGTGATTTGTTTTTAAGGGGTGAAAATTTTCATGAGACGTCTTTATGTGCTGATTTTAGCCATGCTATGATTGGAGGTAATACGAACTTTGATAGAGCATATTTTTATAAAGTAGCATCATTTGCCTACACGACGTTCGGCAAAGGGAGTCTAATTCTTACAAATATCCTATTTAGCGCGAGTGCATATTTTGACAATGCTCATTTCAAGGGAGAGGTCTTTTTCAATAATGTGAAATTCAGTGATAATGCTATTTTTAGAGGCACTCAATTCGATGAAGACGTCATTTTCACAACTTCTGAATTCTCAGGATATTCTCGCTTCACTCGTGCTAAGTTTAACGGTGATGTTTATTTTGACCGCGTCGTGTTCAAAGATCATGTTCGATTTAGTCGTTCCAAATTTAACCTACATGTTGAATTTGTAGAGTCGATGTTCGAAAAAGCTGCAAGTTTTGAAGAGGCGAAATTTGAGGATAATGCTAATTTTAATAATGGCAAATTTAAAAAATATGCTGATTTTCGTGGCTCTCAGTTTGGCAGATACGCCGATTTCTTTGGCACACATTTTGATGAAGAATTGAATCTAACTCGTGCAACATTTACTCAATTGGCAATTAGTTGGGATTTGATCAGAGAACACCTGACTTATGATAGTGCTACGTATTTATTATTAGTTGAAACCTTCAAAAGACAAGGCATCGCTGACGATTCCGATAATTGTTATTACGAACACAGAAAGATAAGCCAAAAAGAAAAGAATTGGTATGAAACGGAGACGAGCTGGCTGCATCGGTTTAACTGGTCGAAGCTTTACGACCATGTAGCCTGGCGATCTTGTGGATACGGCGTCCGACCCAGTTTCACACTCGCCTGGATCTTTGGCTCGATCCTAGGCTTCGCATCCTTTTATCGCATCTTTGACGGGATCACCAAATCTTCTCCCCCAGAAATTGCCATGAGCGCCCTGAACAACAGCACCCTGCTCTTCACCTTCGCACCCAGCGGGACATCGCCCTCAATCAGAGATTGCCTTTACTTCAGCGCCCTCTCTTTTGCAGGTGGCACGCCCGCGGGCCTCTCGCCGGTCGGTATCTGGAAGTACGCGGTGATGTTCGAGAGCGTCCTTGGATACCTCTTCCTCGCCCTCTTCATCGTCGTCCTCGCCAAGCTCATCAGGTGAGGTGGCAGAGCCGCGGCTTCGGGCCGAGCGCCGATCGGCGCCGCCGGTGGGACCGCGCCGCCCGGGCCCCCGCACCTCATCCCACCCCCAGGACCTCCGGCATGATATCCTTCAGCCGGTCCACCCGCTCGTCTGGGTTTGAGGGCTGATACTCGACCACCCTTTTTGGGCTCAATAGCTCCGTCACCTTGCCGGTGGAGACCTCCCTCGAATAAGAGGGGGTCGTGAGCCGGACGGCCTCCATGTACCTCTGGGGATCGTAGACGGAGATCCGCCAGGGCTCGACGCCGACGACTAGGTCCAGGTCGCAGACGTCGCCTGCAGGAAAGGCGGCGTCGCTGTACCCCTCGATCACGAGGGCATCGTGCTCAGACGCGATCTTCCGGCGGGCCGATCCGATGGCGCGGCCGTAGTGCGCCTCCACGAGGCAGTTCAGGTCGCTTGCATCTTCAACGCAGTGGACCTCCGCCGCCTTGGGGTAGAGCTTTTTTAAGAGCTTCTTCTCGCCGTTGAGGTGGACGTTTGCGTTCTCGACCAAGAAGTTCAAGGCGCCATTTCCACCTTTGGCTTCGGCCTCGTCGTCATCTTCATTTTCGCCATCATCCTCGCCTTCGGGCCAGAAGGTGATCCTGTCGAGGATGAAGGCCGGGACCCCGGAGGCGGCGTCGATGATGGAGGGCTCCGCCCAGAGCCTGTGGACCGGGTTTATCAGCTCCTCGGGAACGTCTCCGCTCGACTCCTCCTTGAGCAGCCCAGCATCCCTTCCGAAGAGCCTTCCTTCGGAGAGCGCCCTGCTGACGACGTCGTAGTCGTACCAGATGTTGTTTCCCGCCATCGGCTTGAATCCGCAAACATCGAGCCCCTCGTCCCTCAGGTGCGAGAGGAGGGCCCGGGAGAAGGTGGTCTTTCCCGAGTCGACGCCCTTCAGTCCCACCACCAGAACCTGATACAACCTCTATCGCCCTCCCCTTCGTCCCTTTCGTCCCCTTCGTCTCATCGGTCTTGTATCGATCGCATTTGGAGGGGAACATCGCGATTTAATATCCATTTTGACCTGTTAAATTCGGCTTTTTTCGACGTTTTTATAAGTTTTGGTCGGCTAACCCTCACAAAAATGTTTATTTGCAGAGATGTTCGATGAAATTCGATGAAAGAAGAATGGGAGGGGATTGGACGAAGACGGACGGTGGGAAACTGAATGGCGAGGAGATGGAACCGGACGAAAATATTGAAGTTCGGCGGTTTTCATCTCCCGACCCTGATCTCGTACCCGGCGGCCAACAGAGCCTCTTTGATCTCTTCGATCTGGTCGAAGGACCGGGTCTCCACCTCCAGGTCCACCCTCGATCTGAAGAGGGAGAGGTCTTTTCCGCCCCGGGCGTGGTGGATGGATAGGACGTTTCCGCCTCCCTCCGCCACGAGGCTCAGAAGGCGGGCGAGGGAGCCGGGAACGTCCTCGATGCAGGCCGAAAACCGCATGATCCTCCCGTTCCTCAAGAGCCCCTGCCTTATCACCCTCTCCAGAAGGGGTGGGTCGAGGTTCCCCCCGCTGATCACTAAAACGACCTTGCTCCTCTCTGGGACCGAGACCTTCGAGCCGAGGAGGGCCGCCAGGGGCGCGGCTCCCGCCCCCTCCGCCAGGACCTTCTTTCTCTCAAGAAGGGCCAGGACCGCCGACGATATCTCTTCCTCCTCCGCCAGGACGACCTCGTCGACCTTATCTCGAATTATGGGAAAGTTCGCCTCTCCGACCTGCTTGACGGAAATCCCGTCGGCGATTGACTTTTTCGCATCGACGGCCACCCTCTCCCCGGCTCGGAGGGCTTCGAGGGCCGAGGGGCAGGCCGCCGCCTGGACCCCGACGACCCTCGTCTCGGGCCGGACCGCCTTGATCGCCGTCGCTATCCCGCCAATGAGCCCCCCTCCGCCGACGGGGACTATCACCACGTCCGGGTCCGGGAGATCCTCCAGGATCTCAAGGCCGATGGTGGCCTGGCCGGTGATTATCTCCAGGTCGTCGTAAGGGTGGATGAAGGCCCTCCCGTCCTTCGCCATATCCTGGGCGACCGATATGCTCTCAGCGAGGCTATCTCCGGCCAGGATCACCTCGGCCCCGTAGCCCCGGGTCGCCTCCTGCTTTCCTATCGAGGCCCAGACCGGCATCACGATCGTCGCGGGAAGGCCCGCGGCCTTTGCGGCCAGGGCCACCCCCTGGGCGTGGTTTCCGGCGGAGGCCGCGATGACGCCCGCTGGACCGATATCTCCGCGTCGGCTCAGGACCTTGTAGGTGGCGCCCCTCACCTTGAAGGAGCCGCCCATCTGGAGGCACTCGAGCTTCAGGTAGACCTCGGCCTCCGCCATCCGCGAAAAGGTGGGCGATCGGACGAGGGGGGTTCTGATGACCCTCCCCTCAATCAGCCGGGCAGCCCTCCGGACGTCTTCCAATCTGATCATGAGGTGGACCTCGTTTACAGTTCAGAGAAGGTCCAGGCCATCTTTGCCGCTCATCCCCGCCCTGACCCCGAGCTTTTCGGCCGCGGAGTTGGCATCCTTTATCTCGCCTGCCAGAAGGTCCTCGACGTTGGCGATCGAGCTTCCCCGCGTCGGCTTAACCCTCGCCGCTGGATATTCGAACTTGTCTAGGGCCTCCACATCGAAGGCCCCACATCCGATCATGCCCCTCTTCGTCACCACCACGACGAGGTTTGCCGGCCCCAGAGGTATGACGTACCCCTCCGCTACACCATTCTTGTAAGGCACACTTTCTTGTATCATCTCTCCGCCCTCCAATCCGCAGACATATCTTGAAATATTTCGAATGATCTGCCGCCAAAAATGCATCGGAGACGACGGGCCAACCCAGATCGATATATCAGAGTCTTTGACCAACGTCGTTTAGCTCGTCACCCGGACCGAGCCATGCCCCTTGATGGCGACTTATTTACAACATGCTCAAGGATTTCCGATATTAAATAAACAGCGCTTCTCCTCCTTTTGGCGAGGATCTCCCTTCATTACTATGAGAACCCGTCCCGACTGTAACCTCCAACTTTTGGAAAGGCATATTTGCTTAATCCGCCTCAACTGGATCTGCTCAATATATCCGCGATATATTATTCCCGCAGAAACTACTTAAAGATAAAAGTCGATGGATACCCGATGGATCAGCTCGTAGTCCTCCAGGAGATATTCGAGTCTTACATGAGGGGCGGATTTTCCCGCGCCATAGATCCAAAATCGATCAGCGGAGATTGTGCAGATCTGGTGGCAGCCCTCCTGGAGAGCTTCGAAGACGGACAGATCGACGAGAAGATCTGCATCAAGCTGTTGAACTGCCTCTCTGACATTTACGACATCAAAAGGCTGGGCGACATATGCAGGCTGGCGGGCCATCTGGGGATCGCCGCTCGGTGTTACAACAAAGCTCTCCCCCTCACCCAAGACCAACACGTGAGGTACGTCCTCCTCAACAACCTGGGCCAGGTCCACGCCCGCCAGGGCTACCTCGGTCGGGCCCTTCACTACTATGAACATGCTGCCGAGGGTTTTTCCACCCTCGGCGACGTAGGCAGCCTCGCTCACGTTCTCGGAAATACTGGGTCGGCCTACAGGAGCGGCCAAAACTACGATATGGCGATCGAAAACTGCCGCAAGAGCCTTGAGATCTTCAAAAGCCTTGATGACGAGTTCGGCGTTGCCCAGATGACCGGAAGCCTCGGCCGGATTTACGCCGAGATGGGCGACTTCGACCTCGCCCTCCAGCACTACGAGAAGAGCCTGGCGGACTTCGAGGGGCTTGGCGATCAGAAACAGGTTGCCTGGCTTCTAAATCGGATGGGACGGGTCAACGCCGAGATGAATGATTGGGACGTCGCGATCGGCTACTACAACAAGAGCATGGAGATCTTCGAGGGTATAGGACAACACCACAACGCAGGGGTCGTCCTCTCCAACCTGGGACGCCTATACCTTGACCGGGGCGACTACGACTTGGCCGCCGACCATCTCGAAACGAGTTTGGATCTGATCAGAAAGAACATGCAGCCGGTCCGCGCCAACGCCGCAAGCTGGCTTTCTGCCGTCCGATCGATCCAGGGCCGAGAACTTCACCAACGGGCCCTCCACCAGATCACGGGGGATGATACTGATCGGGACGTCGATGAGCTATTTTTTGAGGCGTCTGCTAACTACGCCAGGGCCTCAGACTGCTATATCGAGCTTGCCAGAACCCCGGGGGTGGGCCTCCCCGATTTGGAGATAGAGGCAGGGGTCGCGAGGTTGGCCTCGGCCTTCGTGATCCTCGAGAAAGAGGCAGAGCCGAGGAGGGCGGTCGAGCTGGCGGAAGAGGGGATATCGGCCCTCAACTCCGCCCTCTCTAACGCCGAGGACGATTCAGAGAGTCCCTCCGTCGAGGCGCTGCGTCGGAGCATGATGGGGATGAAGGAGGCTTGGCGGCTCGCCCTCACAAAAGATGAGCCCTGGAAGCTCGCCGACGTCGTCGCCGACGCCACCGAACACTTTTCTCAGGCGATCTTACAGCTCGGCTCGGCTGGCCGGGGCTGCCAGGAGGCCTGCGGACACCTCCTGCCAGCCTTCAAGACCCTGGGCAGGTTCATGACGGAGAAGCTGAAGGGCGAATCTCCAACAGACCTCTCAGAGACCGAGGTCTACCTCAAACGCGCCGAAAGCGCCTTCGAGCTGGCAGCTCCGGATCTGGGGATGATTAGCCCCTTCCAGATCAGAGAGGCCCGCCTGACGATAAAGAGGCTCGAGGAGATCTCAGGAGGCGGAAAGACGGAGAACGGACTTCTTCTGGAGACCTACCAGAGGGCCCTCCTCCTCATGGGCCGGGTTCTCACCAGAGCCGCCTTGAGGGAAGCGACAGATCTGGAGGTCATCAGGACCTGGAACGAGTCCATGAACCTGATCGAGGAGAGGTCGCCAGACAAGCTCAAGACAAGAACATCCCTTCCGATGGATAGAGAGTTCGTCCCAAAGGTCTCAAAAGAGGTCGGATCTTCCGGCACCCGGGGCCCGATCCATGTGGACGACGACGGGATGACCGAAGTCAGATCTTCGATTATCCATCCAGTCGACGAGGTTCTCTCTACCAGGCCTTCAGCCCGGGAAGGCGCCGAATCCTCGATGGCGCCGGAACGTTTCGAAGGGGACTGGACCAGGGCCCTGGGACCCAAAGCATCTACCGAAGTTGAAACGGGACCAATACCGCCTTTCGAGATCCCCGATAGCTCCGAATCGCGCCCCTCCAACGACGAAGTTTTGATGGGGGCGACCTGCGGGGATCTTCCGCTGAAGCCTTACCGCAGGTCTCCCTTGAGATCGATCTCCAGATTCGTCTCGAGCCTCGCATCGGATTTTGGCGACCTAGCCTCGGGAAGGGCCGAGTTCAAGACGCCTCGGTTGCAGAGACAGTCCTATAAAGCGCTCCTGGAGTTTCTCGTCTGGAGAGGTTTCAGGTTCTTGGCGGCCTTGGTTATCCTCTACCTTCTCATCGACCTGACCCGCTACTTCATATAGGTCCGGGCCCGAGGAAGAGTTGGACATAAACGTCGTGACCGGCCCTCTTGGGTCCAGAACGTCCATCGACCTTCCAACGATATCTCTTGAACTATGAAGAAACGAAAGCTCGACATGATCCTGGAACGGCTGGAGGGATTTTCCGCTCCCGACCCCAGGCTTGAACAGTACGCGACCCCCGCACCAATCGCCTCAGAGCTCCTCTATTCGGCCCTCCTGCGGGGCGATCTGGAGGGCACCGTCTGCGATCTCGGCTGCGGAACGGGGATTCTCGCCATAGGGGCCGCCCTCCTCGGCGCGAGGTCCGTGGGCGTCGAGCTGGATCCGGCACCTCTCAAGACAGCAAAAGAGAACGCCCGCCGTCTCGACGTCGAGGTTGAGTTCGTGAGGGGGGACGTGGCTTCGGTCGTCCTCAGGAACGTCTCCACGGTGGTCATGAACCCGCCTTTCGGCGCCCAGAGAGGAAGCGGAGGGGATCGGGCCTTTCTCAGAAAGGCGATGGAGATCGGCGAGGTCATCTACTCGATCCACAACAGAGGTAGCGAAGGGTTCATTAGAAGGTTCGTAGAACCCTGTAAAGTCGAAGAAGTCCAGAAGATCGCCTTCCCTCTGAAGAGGTCCTTCAAATTCCACAGCAAAGATGTCAAGATCATAGAGGTCGAACTATATCGGATATTTTGCAGGTGAACAATAAGATGGAATGCAATTTTGTTATTCCCGGTGACGTCGTCGGCTCTGCAGAGGAGTTTTTGCCCGGCGAAGGCACCTACGTAAAAGGAGAGCACATTCGCGCCACGACCGCGGGGGTGACGGAGGTCGACTCCAAGGAGAGGTCCGCAAAGGTCCTTCCCAGAACCAACGCCCCTGTCAAGCTGAAGACTGGGGATGTGGTCGTCGGTCAGATCACCGACCTCAAAGACAGCCTGGCCATCCTTCGGCTGGCCTTCAAGAGGGGATACGAGTCGAGGCCGATCCACAACACTGAGGCACTGATCCACATATCCAGGGTCAAAAACTCCTACGTCAAGGATATACGCCAGGTCTTCGGCCTTCGGGACATCGTAAAGGCCAAGATAATCGACGATACGCCCACCATCGGTCTATCCATAGTCGACGAGGACCTGGGAGTGGTCAAGGCCTACTGCGGAAGGTGCGCCGCGCCTCTGAGGCTTCAGGGAAAGCAGCTCGTCTGCCCCGAGTGCGAGCAGGTCGAGTCCCGCAAACTCAGCCCGGACTTTGGGATGGGGATGATCAGATGAACGTGAAGATCCTCAAGAAGACCGAAGACGAGCTCCACCTGGAGTTCGAAGGGGAGAGCCACACCCTGCTGAACCTGCTCAGGACTGAGCTGCTCGAAGACGATCGCGTCCTCCTCGCCACCTACGACGCCAAGTTTCCGATGATGACGAACCCCATCTTCCGGCTCAAGACAAGAGACGTCGACCCCGTGGTGCTCTTGAACGAGGTCGCTTCCAGGATAGCCGGGATGTGCGAGGAGTTCGAGGCCTCGTTCAACGCCGCGGTCGAATGATCGAGATAGACGGATCTTTCGGTGAGGGCGGAGGCCAGATCGTCAGGACGGCGGTCGCCCTCTCAGCGGTCGCAGGCAAATCCGTCAGGATAACGAGGATAAGGGAAGGGAGAAAAAACCCCGGCCTATCGCCCCAGCACGTTACGGCGATACGCGCCCTGGCAAAGGTCACGAACGCCAAAACCGAGGGCGCCAAGCCAAGGTCGCCCGAGATAACATTCCAGCCGGGAGAGGTCCGGGGGGGACGGCGCGAGATCGATATCGGTACAGCGGGAAGCATAACTCTTCTGATGCAGTGTCTGCTGCCTGCCCTCGTCTTCGCCGACTCTCCTACAGCTCTTACCGTCCGGGGCGGAACCGACGTCAAGTGGTCTCCGACGATAGACTACCTATCGCACGTCGCCCTCCCAGCCTTCGCCGAGTTCGGCGTCCGATGTCATCTAACGTGCGAGAGGCGTGGCTACTATCCGCGGGGCGGAGGGGTTGCGACCCTGGAGGTGGTTCCAGGAAAACTCAGGAGGGCTGATCTGTTGGCCCTTGAGCCCGGGCGGGTCGAGGGCGTATCCCATTCATCAAACCTCCCAGAGCACGTCGCAAAGAGGCAGTCGGAGGCGGCGGTCGAGGTCCTCGATGTGTCGGGCTTTGATGCGAAGATCGGGTGCGAAACCGGAGTCCTTCCCTCCACCGGAAGCGGCATCACCCTCTGGTCGGGCCGGAAAGGGTCGAGCGCCTTGGGCGAGCGCGGACTTCCGGCGGAGAAGGTTGGGGCTATTGCGGGCGAAGAGATGGTGGCGGTGCTCAGATCAAAGGCCGCGGTGGACCGATACCTCGCTGACCAGCTCGTCCCCTACCTGGCCCTGGCGGGCGGATCTTACACCGCTCCCGAGATATCGAGGCACACCTCGACGAACATCTGGACGGCCACCAGGTTCCTCGATGTCGAGATCTCCGCCGAGGAGGGCGAGGTGGCGACCGTCAGGGCGGACCTATGACCCAGTAGACGGCCAGAGCCAGTTGACCTTCTCCAGCCGAGCCGACGGTCCTGTCGTTCCAGGTTCGAGCCTAAAGGTGCCGATACCTTCTAAGCTGAGACTCGATGTAGGCTCGCACGTCCCCGTCCCTGAAGATTCCGGCGTGGCCTTCGCAGAGGAGGTCTGCCTCAAGGTCGAGGAGCTTTTCCATCGACCTTCTCCACTGGTTTATGTCAGAGCCCCAGCTCTCGCTGAAGGGGCCGTGAACGTCCTGGCCGAAGAGGGCCCGTCCTCCGTCGAGATCGATGATGACGGCGATGCTTCCCGGGGTGTGGCCCGGGGTGTGGAGGAACCGAAACTCCAGGTCGCCGAGGATGCAGGTCTCCTCCTCCCCCTCCAGGATGTGATCGATTTTAACAGGCCAGTATTCGATGCCGTAGAGGTCGGCGGCGGTGAGCCTCGGATCGCCGAGCTCGATCCCGTCCCGGTCGAGCTGGTGGCCGATCAGCTGGCATCCGGTCGCCTCCTTGATCCGGGATACGCCCCCTATGTGGTCGATGTGGCAGTGGGTGGCGACGATGTGACCGATTTGGCTTGAATCAAAACCGAGGTCATCGACGTTTCTCAGTATCGCATCGGCGCCGGGGCCCGCTCCGGCATCGATCAAAACCTGCTCTCTTCGTGCGTCGACGAGGTAGACGCAGCAGTCTGCGGGAGAGGAGAGGCCAGGACCTCCCACGACGTAGATCCCTTCCACGATCTCTTTCGGCTCCATGGTCTGGAAATGAAAGCGTATTGATACTTAGATCTGACCAGGACCCGAACTCGGGTCCGAAATCAGGTCTGACCTTTATTCCTCCTCCTCGGCATCTTCCCTGACCGACCTGAGCCTTCTTATGCTGGTCAGGTGCTCGAGGGCGAGAACCCCAGCCAGGAAGGCGAGGAGGAGGAGGAAGAGCCTGAAGGCCCTGGGCGCATCGTCTCTGTAGAAGTTGACGTCGATAATCGTCCTCCGTGCTGGGTTTTTCCATATGAGGACGGTCCTGTTCTCTGTGGTCTCGGCCTCGTCGGGCCCGGGCCTCGCCTTCCCGAGGAGCGGATCGCCGGTGTCGTATCCTGCTGGAAGGACGACCCGGACCGGCACCCCCTCCTCGGCGGAGGCGACGAACCTCTGGTCTGAGATGGGGAGGGTGTAGTTGAGGTGGCCCTCGACGGACTCCTCGGAGACGACCTGGTACCTATAAGAACCCCTCCGGAATTCGACCTCAGTTTCGACGGGAACCTCCGCGCCTTGAGAATCGAAGAGTCTGATCTCTGACTTGAAGGGAAGGGTCAGATTGAAGCTGCTGCCGTTGGCGGGAATGACCACCTCAGCCTCCGACTTCGTGAGGATGTAGGTGGTGCCGTTGAACCCGTCGGCCTCCATCCCCTGGGTGCCTGAGACTGTGGCAGAGACAAAAAAGAGGGCCATCAGCATCAGGAGCCCAAAACCAATTTTTCGGTTCATATCCCAACCCATTTCCGGAAGTCCTGTTTTGACGCTTTTTGACGCTATCTGTATCGAGTTTCACAGCCGCCTTCTCGAGGCCGCAGTCCTCATCGGAGTTCGTTCTCGCCTTCAACAGAACTGGATCGGATAAAAAGCTTGAGATATCTATCCCAAACGGGGCGAAGTGCTCCTGGCTTTCCTCCTCCGTCGATAAGCTATTTTTATCTTGAGGTCGATGGGCCTGGTGCGGTGGCCGAAGATGAACTCGGTTAACTCCGGCGGAAACCTGAAGGTGGGCGTTACGGTCAGGAGGTTTGAGCCTCGCGACTTTTCCGAGGCGGTCAAGCTGGATGTCGAGGCTGGGGGAGACCATGACCCTTATCTTCTCACCTTCTTCTTCGAGAACTACCCCACCACCTTCCTGGTGGCGGAGACGGGCGAAAGGGTCGCGGGGATGGTCCTGGGGTTCAGGCAGTCGCCTCTGGAGGGGAGGGTCTTCTGGCTGGCTGTGAGGTCCGGGGAGAGGGGCCAGGGCGTCGGCCGAAGGCTGATGACGGAGCTCTTGGAGATCTTCCGGAGGCTGGGGGTCATCTCCGTGATCCTGGAGGTGAGGGCCGGAAACAAAAGGGCTCAGAGGCTTTATCTCGATCTCGGCTTTGAGATCGTAACGGCCTGCAATAACTACTACCCCGACGGCGAGGGGGCCATCATCATGAGAAGGTTGCTATAGCATCAGAGCACAGTTTTACGTTCAATAACGCAGTTGACGTTATACATTTCGCGGAAAAATGTTATGAGGTTAAAGACATTAAACTCACCAATGTCTCCATCCCACGACTATTGCCACGTCACCTCCACCTCGTCCGTCCGATACCCCGGCCGGACCCTCGACTCGGCGAGAGGCGTGGTCACCCCGCTCTTCATCATTATGAGGCCGGTGTAGGCGATCATCGAGCCGTTGTCGCCCATGAACTTCTTCTCGGGGACGTAGAACTTCGCCCCCCTCTCCTCGCACATTATGTTGAGCATCTCGCGGAGGCGGGAGTTGGCGCCGACGCCCCCCACCAGGAGTACCTCCTTCTTCTCGGCGTGGGCGAGGGCCCTCTCTGAGACCTCGACGAGCATGGCGAAGGCCGTCTCCTGGAAGGAGGAGCAGACGTCGGCGAGGTCGTGCTTCTTCGCCGCCTGGGCTGCGGCGGTGGAGAGGCCGGAGAAGGAGAAGTCCATCCCCTTGACGACGTAGGGGAGGGGTATGTACTCCTTCGCCGACTTTGCGAGGCCCTCCAATTTGGGGCCGCCGGGATGGGGGAGGCCCACCTGCCGCGCGAACTTGTCGAGGGCGTTTCCGACGGATATGTCCAGGGTCTCGCCGAATATCCGATACCTTCCGCGCCTCAGGGCCAGGACCTGGCTGTTTCCGCCGCTGACGTAGAGGACGACCGGATCGGTGGCGCCGGTCTTCCACTTCCCCACCTCGATGTGGGCGATACAGTGGTTCACGCCGACGAGGGGGACGCCGAATCTGAGGGACAACGCGCGGGCCGCCGTCGCCACCGTCCGCAGGCACGGCCCGAGCCCCGGCCCCTGGGAGAAGGCGACTCCCTCGATCTTGAGGTCATCCTCTCGCGCCACGTCCAAGACGGCTTTGACAACTGATGCCATGTGCTCTGCGTGATGCTGGGCCGCCTCCCTCGGGTGAATCCCGCCCTTGGCGGGAACGTAGGTGGCGCTCTTCTCGGCGATGACGTCCTCCTCATCCACCAGGGCGCAGCTGAGGTTCCAGGCGGTCCCTTCGAGTCCCAAAACGATCGTCCTTCGGTCAGCTTCCATCTATTGACCAGCTCCCAAGCCTTCTATCTCCCATGTTCTCCCGTCTAATTCTCCGTCCATTTTTCAGTTCAAACGGATCGCCCGATGTCCTTCCGATACCTGATCCCGTTGAACCTGATCTTTCGGATGTTCCTGTAGGCCTTCTCCCTCGCCGCGGCGAGACTCTCGCCCCTTCCGACGACGGTGAGGACCCGGCCGCCGGTGGTGTAGAGCTGCTCGTTCCCCTGGGCGTCGGTCCCGAAGGCCGTCCCGTTGTGGTAGACCAGGACGTCTGAGTCGACCTTCTCAAGCCCCCGGATCGGCATGTTGGTGTAGTGGGCTCCGGGATAGCCGGGCCTCTCCTCCTCGCCGCCGCCGCTCGTCACGGGCTTCACAACTCTTCCGCTGATGGCGCAGACCCCGACGCAGGCCTCGGGGGACCATTCGAGCTTGATGGAGTCGAGCTCTTTGTTCAGGATCGCCCTTGAGAGGAGGTACATGTCCGTCTGGAGGCGCGGGAGGATCACCTCGGTCTCGGGGTCGCCAAGCCTCACGTTTATTTCCAAAACCCGGGGCACCTTCTCTCCGTCCTCCTCACAGATCATCAGCCCGAAGTAGATCATCCCCGAGTACTCGAAGCCCGTCACTTCCTTGAACTTCGTGATGGTGGGGACTGCGATCGTCTCCATGATCCGGTCCGTGAGGTCAGAGTCGAGCCAGGGGTGGGGCGAGTAGCCGCCCATGCCGCCGGTGTTGGGGTTGTTGTCGACGTTCGGGTTTCCCGAGAGCTTGTTGAAGAGGCGGATCGCCACCTCCTCATCGAGGGAGAAGGCCCGCTTGTAGTCCATCGCCGACTCCAGGGGAAGGACCGTCCGCCCGTCGGTGACGGCAAAGAACATCAGCTCCCTTCCATAGAGCCTCTCCTCGATGTCGACTCGCCGGCCTGCATCGCCGAAGAGCCTCGGTTCCACCATGATCCTCTCGATCGCCGAGACCGCCTCTTCCTCGGAGCTGCAAACGATCGACCCCTTCCCCGCGGCGAGACCGTCGGCCTTCACCACCAGGTTCTTTTCCGGGTTTTCCCGATAGAAGGCGGAGGCAAACTTTTTCGCCTCTCCGGGGTCGCTGAAATTTCGGTGGCTTGGGATGGGGACCCCGATGCTTTCGAGAAAGTCTTTCGCGTCGCACTTGCTCCCTTCGAGGATCGTCGCCTCCCGTCGCGGACCGACGATCTCAAGCCCCTCCTTCGAAAAGACGTTCACTATTCCGTCGGATAGGTACCCCTCGGGCCCGACGAAGGTGAGATCGATCCCCTCCTTTTTGGCGAAGGATACGAGATCCTCGATCTCCTTGATGGGGTTTCCCTTATTCAGGGCGATGCCGCACTTCTCCATCATCGAGCTTCCCGCGTTTCCTGGGGCGACGTACACCCGCTCCACCAGGGGGCTCCTCGCGAAGGCGTGGGCTATGGCGTTTCCCCTGCCGCCGGCATCAACAACCAGAACCTTTGCACCAGACATTTGATCTACCGCCGAGTTCGTGGGAGATGCCAATAGATAAGGGTAATTGATGGTGGACTCTAACGCTTCAAGATGGACGAGTTGCGAGGATTTTTCCAAACAGCACGCAATAAGAACCTCGCCGAAAATATTTTATCCCACCAATGGTATAAATGACATTTGAATTGAATGAAACGAAGATCCCGTTCGGCCATCCTGATCTGTATAATCTGCATATCCCTCGCCCTTCAGGCTGCGGCGATCGGTCCCGGCTTCGGTGAGGCCAGCCCGGTGGAGGCCGTCGATCTGAACAACAGGGGACTCGCCCTCTATGCCTCGGGCGACCTGGCGGGAGCAAGGGCCTGTTTTGAGAGGGCTCTTGAGATCGTCGAGGGAGCCTACGGCTCTGACCACCCCAAAGTGGCCACCGTCGTCAACAACTTGGGCCTCACTCTCCGTGACTCGGGCGATGCTTCGGGAGCTAGGGCCTGTTTTGAGAGGGCCCTTGATATCGGCGAGAGGGCCTACGGCCCTGACCACCCGATGGTGGCCACCTACCTCAACAACCTGGGCCTCGTCCTCCAGGACACGGGGGACCTGGCTGGCGCCAAAAGCTTTTTTGAGAGGGCGCTTCTGATCGACGAGGGAGCCTTTGGTCCCGACAACCCCAACGTCGCCATAAACGTCAACAATCTCGGCCTCGTCCTCCAGGAGATGGGAGATTTGGTGGAGGCAAAAAGGTGTTTTGAGAGGGCGCTTCTGATCGACGAGCGTGCATACGGCACAGATCACCCCAACGTCGCCACCGACGTCAACAACCTTGGCGGGGTCCTGTGGGATATCGGCGACCTTCCGGGCGCGAAAGCCTGCTTCGAGAGGGCCCTTGCGATCAGCGAAGGGGCCTTTGGCCCCGACCATCCGATGGTGGCCACCACCGTCAACAACTTGGGCTGGGTTCTCCGAGAGATGGGAGACCTTCCGGGCGCGAAAGCCTGCTTCGAAAGAGCCTTGGAGATCGGAGAGAAGGCCCGCGGTCCCGAAGATCCTATGGTGGCGACTTACTCCGAGAACCTCGAGATCGTCCTTGAGGATATAAGGAGCGACGAGATCGCCAGACTGTGTTCTGAAGATAACTCGACGACCAGCGGTGCCGCTCCTGGAGAGACGTCCCTGAATCACATTTAGGCCTCTTCCAGAACAACCATCAAATCCCGGATTGAAAGCGATCCCAGGAGAATATCCCGACCCAGGGAACTGATGCCGAATGTCTATCATTGAGGACTACGAAAAGCTGAGAGAGATCCTGATGAGGAGCAGAACCGTCGCCGTCGTTGGGATTTCCCCCGACGAATACAGGCCGAGCTACTTCGTCTCGAAAACGGTGATGGGGTACGGCTTCAAGATGTACTTCATAAACCCCGAGCACGAAGGGGAGGAGATCTTGGGGGAGAAAGTTCTCGGATCCCTAAAGGACGTTCCCGAAAAGATCGACATCCTGGACGTCTTCAGGCGGACCGAGGCGATTCCCGAACTGGCCGAGGAGGCCCGAAAGGTCGGCTTTGGGACCTTCTGGCTCCAGCCCGGGACCGAGAACCGGGAGGTGATCGAGGCCCTGGACCGTGAGGGGAGAAACGTGGTCCCGGGCCTTTGCATCAAGACCTGCTGCCAGCTACTGCTCCGAAGTTGATGAAAATGCCGAGAAGGGAAATGATGAGGTGACGAGCATATGGAACTGAAGGGAAATAGGATCGCAATTTTGGTGGCAAAAGACTACGAGGACTCTGAGTTCTGGTACCCCTATTACAGGATGATGGAGGCTGGAGCCGAGGTGGTGGTGGTCGGGACCGCCGACAGCGATGACGTCGTGGCGAGCAAGCACGGCCGCCCCGCCGAGATCGATCTTCGAGCAGACCTGGCGCTGGAAGAGGTGGATGAACTCGACGGCCTGATCGTTCCCGGAGGCTGGGCCCCCGACAGGCTCAGGAGGTGCGAGAAGACCTTGGAGCTGGTGAGAGCCGTATTCGAGGGCGAGAAGACGGTGGCCGCCATCTGCCACGGCCCCCAGGTCCTCATCTCCGCCGACGTCGTCCGAGGAAGGAGGATGACCTCTGCCCCGGCGATCAAAGACGACATGAGAAACGCAGGAGCGGTCTGGGTCGACGAGGAGGCGGTCGTCGACGGAAAAGTGGTATCCTCGAGATCTTCGCCGGACCTTCCAGCTTTCTGCAGGGAGACGATCAGGGCGATGCGGTGATCAGAAGTTGACCTCGACGACCCTGCCGAGGAGGACGGCCTCCTCGCTCACCTCGACGTCCCTGGATTCCCCTCCTGCGAAGTCCTCTACGGGCCCCACGAGGTAGGGGCCGATAGAGTGGGTTTCGAGACCTCCATCGGTCGAGTAGGGAACCGTTATCTTGTAGCGGCCATCCACCGGCATCGCCGAGTTGAAGTACTGAAACCTCCTCCCCTGGTTTGACTCCATCTCCAGGATCACTCCTATCGGCTTATCGTAGGGTGTCGTCCCCGCGATCTTTGCTCCTTCAACCCGCTCGAAGATCTTTATCTCGCTCGTCGAAAACTTGAGGCCCGTGGTAGTCTTCGACTCGTAGACGAGCCGGAAGTGGCCCAGGTTTGTGCAGTCGAGAAGGTGAAGCCTGGCTAGGACGGATCCCAGAAACCTCTCGGAGTGCTCGAAGGTGACCAGATCCAGATCTGCGGATATCGCGATGTAATCTTCGGGATCTTCGTCGATCCATCGGACGATGGCCGGAAGCTTTCTGTAGATCATCTTTTCGTCGGTCACTACATATCGGGCGTCCCTCAAATCTGCTATAGCCACGGCCTCCTCTTCTCTCTCCGAGAGGAAGAACCTGGCAGCGTCCATCGCCCCAGCATGGAAGTTATTTGCCACCACCGGCCTTCTCGACTGGTAAAGGATCCAGTTGCCGTAATCCCACCAGCTCAGAACGCCGTATTCTCCAGCTCGAATGGGCCGCTCGAACCCCTCGGTAGCTGGCGTATTTTTTTCCAGCCAATCGAGAGTTTCGAGCCAGTCTCCCGCCACCTCCGGCCGGTCCTCAGCGATCTCGGTGAGTCCGGAGACGTTTGGTAGAAGAATGACCGCCAGGAGGGCGAGATGAAGGGCTCTGACCTTCAAAGAGTCCGCCTTCACCGAAGCCCTCGTCCGGTCAGCTCCCCAGAAGAATAGGAGGGCGACCAGGATCGACCCAGAGATGGAGAAGAGGTACAAAAATCGGGCCTGAAAAACCGTCAGGGTCAGGGTGAAGACCGCCCAGACGAGAAAAAGAACCTGATCTTTGGGAAGACGAGAGCGCCAAGCATAATGGATCGCGACACCAATCCCGAAGAGAGAGAAGGCAAAACTAAGGCCGGGAAGTGAGACGAAATCGAAGACCTCGTAGATTGGCGCAGCCTCCAAAATGCCCTCCTTGGCAGGACCACTCAAGAAGAAGTAGCCAAGCCCCCGCCAGAATAGCGAACCGATCTCTCGGGTTGTGGCGGTGGCATAGCTCAGGATCACGCCGAGGTAGCCCAGGATCGCCACCAAGGGGACAAAGGCCTGCCACGGGGCCCTTTTCGCGACAAAAAGGCGCGATAGTAAGTAGAGGAACGCCAATGCCGCCAGACCCCCCAGAGATCCAAAAAAGGAGGGGACGAGCCAAGCCTCATCCCGGAAAGGCAGCAGAAGGAGGAGAGCGACGCCGAAGGCCGCCATCAACGGGACGACGGTATCTTCAGAGGGAACGCCATCTCGCAGGTCTAAGGCGACCTGTATCGTCGCGTAGATCAGGATCGCGCCCATGTAGATCGGCGCTCCCAGCCAGGTATAGGCAACGGCAGCCATCAAAACCCCCACCGCTGCCCCAAACCAGAGCCGTCTGTCCCGTTCGGTGAGGGCGTACGCCAGGAGGAGGATCGCTCCAAAAATGAGGAGTGACTCCAGAGCGTCGTGATCTGTGCATCCGAATTGGGTTCTAGCGATGTGTTTTGGATCGACCACCAGGAGGAATGCCGAGAGGAACCCCACCCTAGCCCCGAAGAGCTTCTTTGCCAAGAGGTAGAGGACCAAGATCGATCCCGCTCCCAGGACTGGTGGGACGAGAGCTCCCGTCATCTCGACGGCGCGATCGCTCCCCCCGAAGATCAAGGAAGCTCCCGCGACGACCTGATCGAAGAGGGGCGGCCACAGAAGCCCGTGACCGAAAGGGTGGTTCAGGTACGAGTCGAACCAGAGGGTATGGGGAAAGTTCTCGACGGTGTAGAAGATCCGGCGCATGTGATAGAAGGAGTCGTACCCGTAAAAGAGAACGTCACCTCCGACAAGGGCGTTTCTCGCCGGAACAAGCCTCAAAAATAGGCCCAGCATTAAGGCCCCGAGAACGATCAAAGCCTCGTACAACTTTAGCCTATCCATGAATTTCGACCTCGTGACGCGAAAGCCAGGCTCGACCGCGCTTCCAGCCTTCGCCTAAGGCGCGACTCCTTTTAACACTTATGGATTGGCCAATGGCTGTCGTGGTCTCTATATCGGCCTCGAAGGTCGTGGGATCTCTCCCCTCAAGCGGTCCAGCCTTTCGATCAGCGCCGAAAAGGTATTTAGGCTGGGATGCGAGTCACCCCTTCGGTCAGCTTGATGAGAGATATGGAATCGAAGACGGAACCTGCCTGCGACTTCGACCTGTGGGTGATCTCGGTCCTGGGAAAGGACAGGCCAGGTATAATTCGCGACCTCCTTGAGGCTCCGGCGAAGATGATGGTCAACATAGTCGATCTGGACCAAAGGATCCTCCAGGGCCTCTTCGTCATGTCGATGGTGGCGGACTTCGGAAAGGCCACCGCGACGCCGAAAGAGCTGGAGTCGGCTCTCCAGAAGCTCGCCGCCGATCTGGAACTTGAGATCAGCCTCCTTCCCCTGGAGCAGTATCGGGGCAGGCGGAGGGGGAGAAAGAACCTCCAGGTGGTGACGATCCTGGCGAGGGACCGGGTGGGGATAATCTACGACGTCGCGAGCCTCGCTGCTGGAAGGGGTATCAACATCGAGAAGGCTCTGGTCACGGCCCGGGGCGAGCTGATATCGATCGAGTTCGTTATGGACTTCGGGTCCGCCGATGCCGGGAGGCTTCGAGAGGATCTGAAGACGGAGTGCGAGAAGCTCGGCCTCGACGTCGTCGTCCAGGACCTGGACAAGTCCGCGAAAGAGAAGAGGCTCATAGTCTTCGACATGGACTCGACGATAGTCGACTTCGAGACGATAAACCAGATGGCATCGTTCGCGGGAGTCGACCGGGAGGTGGAGGAGATCACAGAAAGGGCGATGAACGGTGAGCTGGACTTCGAGGAGGCCCTCCGGAGCCGGGTCCGCCTCCTGAAGGGAACTCCCGCGGGGGCCCTGGACGAGATCGCAAAGAACATCCAGCTAACACCGGGGTCCGAAGAGCTGATCCACCACCTCAAACAGGTGGGTTACAAGACCGCCCTGATTAGCGGCGGGTTCACATATTTCACCGACATCCTGAAAGAGAGGCTCGGCTTCGACTACACCTTCGCCAACGTCCTGGAGATAAAGGGCGGCGTCCTCACCGGCGAGATCGAGGGAGAGATCATCGACGCATCCGCCAAAGGGAGGATCGTGAACGACCTCGCGAAGCTTGAGGGGATCGGCCCCGAGAACGTGGTGGCGGTGGGCGACGGCGCCAACGACTGCCTCATGATCCAGAACGCCGGCCTCGGGGTCGCCTTCAACGCCAAGGATATACTTAAGAAGGTCTCCGACGGCAGCCTCTCCAAGGAGAATCTGATAGGCCTCTTGAACGTCCTGGGCCTGGCGGACAAGGGCGGAGATCTCCTCTAGATCCGCCACTACCTTTCAGCCCGCAGAAACGGTCGCCATCGGTGGGCGGCCAGCCCCCAGAGGCGAGCTTTTCCGAGGTCTCAAACGTCCCGCAGGGATTTCGCTGGGGGTCCGTCCTCGGTGGTCGAGGCCCGGTTGGAGACGCCGAAGTCTCTCGATCGCGATTCCTTCCAGATGGTGCGGAGGTGTGGCCGCCAGATCCGGAAAAAGCATTTATACTTGACGGATTTTAAGGGTTCTGATTCGTTGATTATCTCGTAATCGGAGGATTGAATGATTTGACGACTGTTTATGACGTGCCACCAACGAACCTGATAGATGCGGTGGCACAAGAGCTGAAGACCAGCGGGAAGATCGAGCCGCCAGAGTGGTCGGCCTACGCCAAGACCGGAGTGAACAAGGATATGCCGCCCGTCAGCCCCGACTGGTGGTACGTGCGGTGCGCATCGGTGCTCCGCCGCCTCTACATCGACGGGCCCGTGGGGGTATCGAGGCTTCGGTCCTACTACGGCGGAAAACATCGAAGAAAGACCGTCACCGCCAGCTTCGCCAAGGGGAGCGGGTCTGTCGTTCGGGTGGCCCTCCAGCAGCTGGAGAAGGCCGGTTACGTTAAGAAGATGAAGGCAGGACGGCAGCTCACTCCCGCGGGCCAGTCTTTCCTGGACAACATATCTCATCAGGTCAAAATAGAGGTACAGAAGTCGATCCCGGAGCTTGAGAGGTACTGATTCATGGATATGGATGATGAGCTTGCAGAGCTGAAGCGCAAAAGGATGGAAGAGCTCCAGAGGCAGCAGTCGGACTCTCAGATGTACGCTGCCCAGCAGGCCCAGCAGGAGCAGATGCAGCAGGAGATGGAGGCCCGAAAGCAGGCGATCCTGAGGACGATCCTCACCCCCGAGGCGAGGGAGAGGCTCAGCAGCATAAGGATGGCCCGGCCGGAGTTCGCATCTCAGATCGAGTCTCAGCTGGTGGTCCTGGCCCAGAGCGGCCGGCTCCAGAGCGCTATAACAGACGAGCAGCTCAAAGCCATACTCAAACAGATTCAGCCCAAGAAGAGGGAGATCAACATCACCAGGCGATGAAGGTCGTAGTTCTCTTCAGCGGCGGCAAGGACAGCGCCTTAGCCTCGATTCTTCTGGAACCGTTCTTTGATGTGGAGCTGGCAACCTTCGCCTTCGGCCCCTACGATACGGGCGGGGCGGCGAAGGAGGCCGCCGAGGTTCTGAACCTTCCCCACAGGACGATCGTCTTCGATGACGAGGTTCTCGAGGAGGCTCTCGTGGCGATCCGCAAAGCGGGATATCCGAGGGACGGCCTCAACCTCCTCCATCGGCGTGCCCTGGAGGTCCTATCCGGGAGAGAGGAGTTTCTGGCCGACGGGACGAAGAGAGAAGACCGGGTTCCAATGATGACCCCGGACGGTGTCCGGAGCCTCGAGGACAGAACTAAGGCCCATTACATAAGGCCCCTCGCCGGCTACGGAAGCAAGACCATCAACGCCCTGGCATCAAGCTACATGGATTTCGAGACGCTCGATAGCAGTCTTCGACCCGCTTCCGACTTCGAGGTGGGGCTGAGGATGGCGCTGGAGGAGCGGTATGGGCAGGACGCGGTAGCCAGGATATTTCCTGCCCACCACATGCATACAAGAGTGATCAGGAGGAAGCGGATTTGAGCAAGAGAACCAAAGGCAAGAAGATCAGACACGCCAAGGCCTTCGGCCAGAACAGGCGCGTCCCCGGCTGGGTTATCATAAAGACGATGCGAAAAGTGGTGAGCCATCCCAAGAGGCGCCACTGGAGACGGAGCACCATAGAGTGAGGGATGATTAATGGCAGAGACAGAACGAGTTTATACCATTCCTTTGAGAGAAGTTAAGAAGGCTCCGAGATGGAAGAGGAGCAAGAGGGCCGTGGACGAGGTGCGAAGGTACCTCGCAAGACACATGAAGACCTCCGTCGAGGACGTAAAGATCTCAAGCGGCCTCAACGAGGCGATCTGGGCGCGGGGCGGCCAGAAGCCGCCGGCGAAGGTCAGGGTCAAAGCGGCGAAGTTCGACGACGGCGGGGTTGAGGCTGAGTTTGCAGGCGAACGGGTCAGATAAACGGCTGAAGATAGCGGGAAGCGCCCTCCTCGGGGTCTTCGCCTGTTGCACCGAAAGGGCGGTCCTGGTGCCTCCGGAGACGGCGCCCGGGGCGATGAGGACGCTGGAGAGGTACCTGGGGGTCACACCCCAGAAGACGCTGGTGGCGGGAAGCTCGGTGGTGGGGTCCCTCGTCTGCGGCAACAGCCGCGGCTTTGTTCTTTCGCCTCACGCCAGCGACGAGGATCTCGCGAGGTTCTCTTCCCTCGGCAATGTGGCGAGGCTCCCGGGAAAGATAAGCGCCGCCGGCAACGTCATCCTCGCCAACGACACCGCTGCCATGGTCCATCCCGGCCTCTCAGACCGGGCCTGCGATAGCATCGCCAGGACCCTGGGGGTCGAGGTGCGGCGGGGGACGATAGGGGGGCTGAAGACCGTCGGAATGACGTCGATCGTCACCAACCGGGGCGTTCTCGCCCATCCGAGGCTGACGGAGACGGAGCTGGCGGAGCTCGAAGATCTCTTCGGCCTTTCCGTGGACGTGGGGACCGTTAACTTCGGCTCGCCCCTGGTGGGGTCGGGGATCCTCGCCAACGGCCGTGGGTACGTCGCCGGAGACGAGACGACGGGGCCGGAGCTGGGCCGCATCGAAGACGCGTTGGGTTTTATGGGGTAGTCTTATGGTCGATTTTGAGGTCAAGGGAAAGTTCAGGGTTAGAAACGAGTGGCAGTCCTTTTCCAAGGTGATCGAGAGTAACAGCGAGAAGAACGCCAAAGAGAAGGCCTACTCCCTCTTGGGAAGCAAGCAGGGCGTTAAGAGAAACCTGGTCAGGATAGAAGAGGTGAAGGCTCTTGGCTGAGTCTCCGGCTGCTCCCAGCGAGGAGGATGTCAGGAGACTCTTGATGGTTTATCAGCAGTACCAGGCCGAGGCCGAGGCGATCGTTCGGCAGCTCGGCCTCTTCCAGCTCTCGGTGGAGGGGTGCGAGAAGGCCCTCAAGGCCGTCGAGGCTATGGAGACCGCCGAAGATGGGCAGGAGATGCTGGTGCCCATCGGCCAGGACTCTTTCATCCACGCGAAGCTCGCCACCAAAGATAAGGTGATCGTTGGCGTCGGTGCCGGGGTGAGCATCGAGAAGAGCAATGCTGAGGCGAAGGAGTCCCTCAATAAGAGGAAGGAGCAGCTCTCGGAGGCCTCGGCCAAGCTGAACCAGACCCTCTCCAAGATCGAGCAGGAGATGGGCAAGATCCAGTCGATCGCTGCCCAGTACGAGCAGCAGTTTTCTGAGTAGGAGCGGGAAGGTTGTTCAACAGGTTCAAGGAGAGGCTGAAGGGGTTCAAAGAGGCCGTCTCCACCAAGATCCAGGAAAAGGGCGAGGCTGAGGCGAAGAAGGCCGAGGCGAAAGCCGCCGAGACGGCCGGAGCCGAAGAGAAGATGCCCGCCCCGGAGAAGGGCACAGCCGTCCTATCAAAAGAGGCGGAGGCGGGACCTCTCCCAGAGAAGAACGCCACCGGAGCTGCGAAGAAGAAGGAGTCCTTCAGGTCCAGAGCGAAGTCCCTGATCTTCGAGCAGGAGGTCGTCCTGGACGAGAAGGATCTGCAAGATCCGCTCTGGGAGCTGGAGATGGCCCTTCTCGAAAGCGACGTCGCCCTCCCCGTCGCCGAGACGATCGTCGCCTCAGTCAAAGACGAATTGGTGGGGCGAAAGAAGAAGATCCGGACCGACACCGGCGAGATCGTCGAGGAGGCGCTGAGGTCCGCCCTCTACGAGGTCCTCTCGGAGAACTATTTCGACGTCGATGAGTTCATCGCCAAGGCCGAAAAGCCCGTGAAGATCGTCTTCGTCGGGGTTAACGGGACCGGCAAGACCACCTCCATCGCGAAGGTCGCCAAATATCTCAAAGACCGGGGCTATTCCATCGTCCTCGCCGCCGGGGACACCTTTCGGGCCGGGGCGGTGGAGCAGATCGAGGTCCACGCGAATAACCTCGAGGTGAAGCTCGTCAAGCACAAGGATGGCAAAGATCCCGCCGCCGTGATCTTCGATGCCGTGGAGTACGCGAAGGCGCACCACAGGGACGTGGTCCTCGCTGATACCGCGGGAAGGCTCCACACCAACGTCAACCTCATGGACCAGATGAAGAAGATCGTGAGGGTGGTGGATCCGGACCTTTTGATATTCGTCGACGAGGCGATAGCAGGAAACGACGCCGTCGAGAGGGCGAGGCTCTTCAACGAGGCCGTGCCGATCAACGGGACGATCCTCACCAAGACCGACGCCGACGCCAAGGGCGGGGCCGCCATATCCATATCTCACATCACAGGAAAGCCGGTCCTCTTTCTGGGAGTGGGCCAGGATTATCCGGACCTAGTGAAGTTCGAGCCAGACTGGCTCCTCGACAGGCTCCTCGGATCCTGAGGCAGGGGCTTTCAGCCCCAAAATTTCTTTCTTATTCGTTCTTATATATTCAAAGTTACAAAGTTAGAATGTATCGTCCTCTCCGGTGGGCGGGACGTAAAGAGGCAGGCCGTCGCTTTTTTTGATCGCCCTCGCCCGGCTGAGGTACTCCTTGATCATGACCGGAAATGTCCTCGCCTCCAGGTACCGGAGGCCGAGCTGCTCCGCCCACCTCTGGACCCCCAGGTCCTGGGAGATGACCGCGGCGTTCAGCTCTTTTGCCAGGAGCAGGATGTCGATGTCGGGAGCGCTGTCGAGGATGCCATAGCGGAGGGCGTTTCTGTACTTCTCCCGGAACTTTCTAACGATCCCTCCAACCGCCTCCCGTTCGATCTCGTCTTTCATGGCCGTCAGGTCGCCGTCGTTCGCGCTCAGGGCGATGCACCTTGTCACCGCCTCCCATATCGCCTCCTCGGCGACGTTCATACCCTTGTTTATCCTGCTTCGCATGTAGAAGACGTACTCGTAGAATACCTTGGACGGGATCTTCACCTCGTAGCGGTCGGGGGTCATCTTCACAAGCCAGGTGTCGACCTTGATCAAAACCGCCTCGTCGCACTCGTTGTGCCTGACGAAGTCCCTGATCTCGTTGTAGACGGAGGGGTAGGGGATGTAGCAGCTTATGCCGAGGTGGAGCCTCGCCTCGGCTACGCAGTCGAGGATGAAGTTCATCCCCTCGCAAATGTTGGTGCAACCCTCTCCCTCCCAGGCGAGGGAGTCGGTAAGGGCTGTGGTATCGAGCACGAACCTCTGGCGCAACATCTTGGCCAATTATGTAAGAAGTGATATAAGACGGCTTTCCCGCCCCATCTTCACCGTATTTAAAGGATGAGCTACTTTAGATCTCGATGCGCTGTCGCTCCCCGGATGACGGGCGCGTATCGGCAGCAAGAAGGGTTCGGTGGTAGGTTTTGAAACCCCTGGTCTTTTCCCTGAGCAGAATTGAGAACCTGATGCAGAAGGTGAGCTTCGACCCCCGACGGATGGTGGGCGAGATCATCACCAACACCTCTCTGGTGGACCTGGAGATGCTCGACCCCACCCTCCGAATATTCCGGGACGTCATGGCGAGCGGCCTCGCCGTCAGCCCCTACCTGAAGCTGGAGACTTTGGGCACCAAAGCCAAGATCATGTCCGCCTGTAGCATCACAATAAGCGGGGTCCTTCTGAAGGCCGGGATTCCCGTAAGGCCCAAGGGCGGGGGCGTCATCGAGGTTATCGACCGCGAGCCGGTCCGGTTCACGGACATGCTGATGTACTGGGCCACCACCATCGATCCGATAGACGTCCTCATCAGCCAGGAGCTGACGAGCGTGGTGGAGATGATGGAGACCGGAAGCGGCAGGGTCCTCGGAAACCTCCAGGAGGCTCCGATGCTGGCTTTAGAGAGGATTGAGGAGAGGCTCGAACTCCTCGCCGAGGTCGGGTTTTCGGGAGTTTTGGACCTGGGGGACCCGAACATGAACGTCCTGGGGGTCTCGGTGGAGCGGGATCACGTCGGCATATCCCTCGTCGGCGGAACGAACATCATCGCCGCCGCCATGAGCCGCGGGATCAGTATAAAGACCGAGTCCATAAGCGGCCTCACCGAGATCAGGGAGATGACCCACATCGAGGATCTCGTCTGATGGGTGAAGCAAACGCAAAGCCCAAGTCGGGCGGAGCGCTCCGGCCAAGCTCTTTATAAGATCCCCGTTCAACTCTTTTCTGTGAAGAACGAAGAGGTTGCGCGCCTGCTCCGGGAGATGGGGGAGCTGCTCGAGCTTCAGGGCGAAAGCGGGTTCAAGGTCATAGCATACCAGAGGGCGGCGCGGTCCGTGGAGTCTTTGAAAGAGGACCTGGAGGAGGTCTATCGCCGGGGCAAGCTCGAGTCGATACCTGGCGTTGGCAAAGCCATCGCCAGCAAGATTTCGGAGTTTCTGGAGACGGGGAAGATCGAGGCCCACGACCGCCTCTTCCGGGAGACGCCGCCGGGGATGGCCGAGCTTCTCTCGATCTCGGGGCTCGGCCCGAAAACCGTTTCGATGCTTCACCAGAAGCTGGGGGTATCCAGCGTCGAGGAGCTGGAGCAGGCGGCTAGGGCGCATCAGGTCCGGCGACTTCCAAGGATGGGCCCCACCTCCGAGAAGAACATCCTCAGGGCGATCGAGAGATGGAAGAAGCGGAGCGACCGAATTCCCCTGGGGGTGGCGCAACCATTGGCCGAAGAGATCCTCGGCCACCTCAAAAAGGTCGAGGGGATCGGAAACCTCACTCTCGCGGGGAGCCTCCGGAGGGGGAGGGAGACGGTGGGGGATATCGACATCCTCGCGACATCGACCGAGCCCGCTGCGGCGATCCGGGCCTTCGTCGAGATCCCGGCGGTGGAGGAGGTTCTGATGAAGGGGCCGACGAAGGCCTCCGTCATCGTCGACGAGACGGTCCAGGTGGACCTCCGGATAGTCGAGCCCCGGTCCTTCGGGACGGTGGTACAGTACTTCACAGGCTCCAAGGAGCATAACGTCAAGCTGAGGCAGGTCGCCCTATCGAAGGGATACTCCCTCTCCGAGTACTCCCTGACGAGGGTCGCAAATGGCGAGGAACTATTCTTCGACCGGGAGGAGGATCTGTACCGCCATCTCGGGATGGACTGGATCCCCCCCGAGATCCGGGAGGACGAGGGGGAGGTGGAGGCGGCCCTCGCAGGCAGTCTTCCCAAACTCGTGGAGGTCACAGACATCAAGGGCGACCTTCACGTCCACAGCGACTGGTCGGACGGTCGCCACTCCATCGAGGATATGGTCGCGACCGCCAAAAAGCTCGGCTACGAGTACATGGCTATGTGCGACCACTCGCCGGGCCTGGGGATCGCTAACGGCCTTGCCGAAGATAGGCTCAAAAAGAAGATGGAGCTGATCAGAAGCCTCAACGACTCGATCGAGGGGTTTTCGATCATGGTGGGGACGGAGGTTGACATCAGGGCCGACGGGAAGCTCGACTACCCAGACGAGATCCTTGAGCAGTGCGACGTCGTCGTCGCCTCGGTCCATTCCGCTTACAACCAGAGGGAGAGGGAGATGACAAACAGGATCATCTCGGCGATGGAGAGCGAGGAGGTCGACGTCATCGGCCATCCCACCGGGAGGAAGATCGGCGAGAGGGAAGCCTACGAAGTCGATATGGAGCGGGTCCTGGAGGCGGCGGCAAGAACAAACACCGCCATGGAGATCAACGCCCATCCCAGCAGGCTCGACCTGAACGGCCGGTGGGCGAGGCGAGCAAAGGAGCTGGGGGTGAAGCTCGCCATAAATACCGACGCTCACAGCACCTGCGGCCTTATGGCGATCGAGTACGGGGTCAAGACCGCCCGGCGCGGCTGGCTGGAGAAAAAAGACGTCCTGAACGCCCTCGGCTTTGCGGATCTGATGAAGCACCTTAAGAGGGGCTGAAGAAAAAGAGGCTGAAAAGAGCTGAAAAAATGAGGCGCGTGCGATGAAGAAGAACGAGGGCCGGGACGGAGGGGCAGTCGGCGGATATTTGGCGAGGTTTCTTCTCGGAATATTCATCATGGCCGCCATCTTCGGCGGCCTCCTCCTCGCCATCGACCACCTGGGGCTCGTGAGCCCGGCGGGGTACGATCGAGAGACAAGCCCGCCGAAGATCGAGCTGTTCGAGGCAGATCCTGCCACGATCCGGCCTGGAGAGAGCTCCATCTTGAGCTGGAAGGTATCCGGCGTGGGCCTTGCCGACGACATATCCATCGAACCTGGGATAGGCCCCGTGGCGCCTGAGGGGGATTTTGCCCTCCTGCCAGAGGAGACGACGACTTATAAAATCTCGGCCTCAAACGCTGCGGGAAGGGCCGAGGCGAGGGCAGCGGTCACGGTGCTGGCGGTGGGAGATGGGGAATCTCAGCCAGCCGCCTTCTCAGAATCTGAGACGAGAAAAATGTGATTTTGCACCGCTCGCCTTCAGTAATAGTACCATATGCTGCTGTACTTCTCCGGGTCCTCGCCCCGCCGCCTCAGCTTCTCGAGGTAGCTACCTATGCTGACGTCGTCGTAGATGTAGGGCTTCACCTGGACGATGTTCTTCTCCCAGGGGAGGAAGCGGTAGGTCCTCCGGCCGTCGGGCTGGATCGCTATGATCTCGTGGTTCTGCCAGGCCCGGAGGTGGTCTTTTCCGAGGAAGGGGACGTTGAAGACCGGCTCGTCGGTCCTGAAGATGCCGGGAAGGAGCCGGGCCTCCTCCTTTCGCTCCTGGAGGATCCGGGCGATGGGGACGGCGTACTCCTCCATCTCGGTCTTCCCCTTCATGTTGAAGGTGTAGTAGGGGTCGACCCCAATCTTCTTCATGACGATCCTGAGGGCTGCGGTCTCAAACCTCCTGCTGTTGGCGAAGGTGAAGACCTGCTGGTTGTAGACGTCCATCCCCAGCATCCTGATCCTCTTCACCGCCTCCAGGGTCTCGGGGGTCACCTCGTAGGGGTGGGAGAAGTGGGTGACGACTGAGAGGCTCCTTCTGCCCAGGTCGTGGTAGCTGGCGAAGATCTCGCATAGCTCTTCGGTGATCCTCTGGGGGACGGTGACGGGGGTCCGGGTGGCGATCCTGATGCTCAAAAGGTGGGGGATCTCAGCCAGGCGGCCCAGGATCTTGTCGATGAGGTCGTCGTTCATGACGAGAGGGTCGCCCCCAGTGAGGAGGACGTCCATCATCGCTTCGTGGTCTGCGTACCAGTCGAGGGCGGAGTCGATCGACTCCATCGAGGCCATCGCCGAGGGCATGAAGGGAGAGGTGATCTCCCAGTTCCTCTGACAGTAGACGCAGATCTGGGGGCAGGAGTCGTAGGGCTTGATGATGGCGACCCGCGGGTAGCGGCGGGTGACGAGGTCTGTGGGGGAGGTGTCGTGCTCCCGCATGAAGTCGAAGGCCCACTTTCGGTCTTTTCTGTGGGCGATCATCTTATCTACGTATCTCAGGGGCGGGAAGACCTGGAGCCGGACGGCAAAATCGAGGTCTGAGGGCATCCTGTCCATCAGGTGGAGGTAGTGGGGGGTGACGCCGAAGGGGATGCCGTTTTCCAGGGCAAGGCTGATCGCCCGATCGTGCTCGGGGCTGATCGTTATCACCTTTTTTATTGTCTCAAGCCCCTTTTCGTCCTTGAAGACGTGGCGGTACTGCCACTTCCAGTCGTTCCAGTCGTCGGGGTCTCCACCGAGGACCGCGAGGATCCTGTCCCTATTCTCGATCCTCTTTTCGACGACCTCGGGGTCGAGGCCGCTTATGTACCTTGAAATGTGTTCGTCCATCCGGCGGCTCATCTCGTCGAGGTAGTCGGACCTTCTTTGTCCCGCCTCCCTCCCCTCGTACTTGTCGAAGTCCGGGACTTTGTGCCCCACCATCAGCATCGAGGGGTAAACCTCCGCCTGGACCTTCAGGGCCTTGAAGAGGTGGAAGAACTCTTCGACGAAGTCGTCGGCCACCTCGGCGTCGCCGGTGACGGCGGCCTTCCAGAGCAGCTCCAGGGAAGAGGTCTTTGCCGCCCGTTCGTTTCGAGGGGAGAAGATGTTCTTGAGGCACTCGAGCGCCTCGTTGAAGAGGACGTAATCCCAGGGGTCCATCTCGGCCGCCTCTCGTCGGTGGGCCCAGTCCAGGGACTGGAGGTAGCCCATGACCAGGTCCCGGGCGGCTTCCAGGCTGTCGCTGCCCTTCAAGAGGAGGTGAATCTCAGGGGCCACATCCCAGCATTTCTGCCATCTGCTCGCCATGTCCACCCTCTAAATCTGATCTGATGATATTTAAAAATCACTTTTGATGCCGGGGCGGCTTTTCCCGGAACTCCTGGGGGCTTTTGACCCATTCTCCAATATTGGTCGAGTTTGATTTCACAGCCAGATCAAGACGTATTTTTGTGAATCAATTGATTTTATGTATATCTTTAAGCGTCTAATATCAGATATTTATCACATGAATATATAAGATTCCTAAATTAGATTATATTTTCTATATCGTTAGAACAAAAAATTCATAAATAAGGAGAATAATTGTTGATTTCGTAGTACATAATCTCGCAGACGGAATGGAGGTATTTAGATTGAGAAATTCGTTATTATGGGGGCTGGCGGCGGGGCTTTTGCTCCTCTTAGCAGGATGCTCCGCAGCCGTCGCCTCCGATGAAGGAGGATCGGTTCCCGTCTACACCGTGGCAGACACCACCGGCGACTGGGGCTTTCCGAGCCCCTTCGCCCACTACGCCCGGGGGCCGGGGTACACCCGAATGAGCTATCTATTCGACACTCTGATCTGGAAGGATGACGAGGGATACGTTCCCGCCCTCGCCGAGGAGTGGGAGATGGAGGGCGACGAAGTCTACCTCTTCCACCTGAGGGACGGCGTCACCTGGCATGACGGCGAGCCTTTCACTGCCGAGGACGTAGTCTTCACCGTCGAGTACATCAAAGAGCACCCCTACCAGTGGGTCGACTCCGGGATCATCGAGAGCGCTGAGGCCCTCGATGACAAAACGGTGAAGATCACACTCTCAGAGCCCTACGCTCCCTTCCTGGACCAGGTCGGAGGGACCCTCCCGATCCTGCCCGAGCACATCTGGGCGGATGTTGACGACCCCATCAACTATCGCGACCAGGAGGCTCTCGTCGGGACCGGGCCCTACACGCTGGACGTCGACGATTACGATCAGGTCCAGGGGACCTATCGGTACCTCGCCTACCAGGACTACTACGTGGGATCTCCAAAGGTCACCGAGCTGAGGTTCGTCAAGATCTCGGCGCCGAACGCCGCAGCCGAGCTTCAGCAGGGTAATGTGGACAACGCCCCCATCGAGCCGGAGATGATCGATCAGCTGGAGGACGATTTTGAGATCCTGGAGGTTCCGGCCCACTGGTGGAACTACAAGCTGATGATCAACCACCAGAAGGCTCCCATGTCGGACAAGAGGTTCAGGCAGGCTCTCGCTTATGCCATCGATCGGGACGAGCTGGTGGAGATCGCGGGTCGCGGGTATGGCCTTGCAGGAAGCCCCGGCTTCGTGCCCCCAGACAACGACTGGTATAACCCCGCGATGGACGACCTCTACCCCCACGACCCTGCCAAGGCCGAGGAGCTTCTCGATGATATGGGCTACGACGGCCAGCAGATCCAGCTTCTCGTCAAGGGCGGCGATGCCGAGGCCGAGAGGATCGGCGAGCTGATCGAGGCGGATCTGGAGGCCGTCGGGATCGACGTGGACCTCCGGACCATGGACTCGAAGACCGTCGACTCCAAGGTCGGTGATTGGGACTTCGACCTCGCGGTCAGCGGTCACGGCGGGGTCATCGGCGATCCGAACTTCCTTGCCAAAAACACCATCGATATGGATAGCTTCAACAGCGCTCGGTACGATGACGACTCAGACCTCGTCGCCCTCCTGGAGGAGCAGGTGACTGAGACCGACGAGGACGACCGGCATGATCAGATCGACCAGGCTCAGGTTCTCTACGCCGAGGACGTTCCGGCCATCAGCCTCTACTACACCGAGTCGTTTGTGGCTCACGACGGCCAGGTGGACCTCTACTACACTTACAACGGGATGGCTCTGGGCATTCCGATCGCCCTGAACAAGCTGTCCTTCGTGGGAGTCTAAAAACGTCCTTAAACGCAGGCGGGCGGCGACCAATTGGGGCGTCAGCCCGTCCAAATATTTTCTGGATATTTTATTAATCTCTTTTAATACGCTCGGTGGCGACGCAGGCCCGACTGGCCGCTTGGGGTCCTCCAGGGCCAGGAGGCGAGCGAGGGGCTGGCTGTCGATCCCGCGCCCCTGAAACACCGTCCGGATGCGAGCGTGCATGATCGGGGTCGCGTTGCAGACGTCCCCGCATCCACATCAACGATATAATGAAGGCCACCTCCTTGAGATTGGAGGAGGTTTTAGCGCTCTTGGGCGGCTTGGGCGCGAGAACAAGATAGCTGTAGAGTTACGCGGCAGGGCGAGGGAACACGGCCGTTACAAATCGTAGCCCTTAGCCCGATCCGTCCTCCACTACACGAAACCGGCTTTTTGGGAACTGGGGTGGAGGAGAGAATTGCAGGCGCAGTTGGCGGCTCGGATGGCGGCGTTCATGGAGCCGCATGTCTCCGAGGAGATGCATCCAAAGCTAGCGCGATGGACGGATTTCTGACTGAGTTACTATCCCTCGCCCCGGCCGAGAAATTTGGCGGGGATGATATCTGCTGAATCGGCCCAGTGATACGTCTTAAAGTTTCGCAACAATAATTGCTACTGTCGCAGCGGCATTTGTGATGAAGGTTTATTTGGCGCTCAGGATTGCGATTTCGCTTTCATGAATTTGGTTATTTATGCCCATATGACGAACAACTGCGGCATATTGGAGACGGCGGTCCTAGTGATGCGCGAGGACTCATCGGAAAAAATACGGTTCGGAATCGATGATTATCTTTAAGATCGCTCCCGTTCCGATCCCGTGGCAGGCTCTGCGGCTTGCGGCGGCCGAACCCATTTCTTTTAATTTGTCACAAAAGTCAGCCTACTTTAATACTAATTATCCGACTTGATCAAAATTGGAGAAATAATTATGCGCTTCAAGATCAGGATAGCTACGATTAATGTCCTTTTCACCTCATAAGATTGACCATTTTCCTCGATATCGATCGCAAAAAGGATTTTATAGTCAAATTCGGAAGGATATATTGTGCAAGATCGGAAGAAGGAGGTGATAGTAAATGTGTTGTCATACAGGAGATAAACACGTCCATCCCCACGAGCACGAAGGGAAGGTCCACACGCATGAGCACGTCCACGATGCCGAGCATCACAAACACACCCACAAGTGCTGCCACAGCCATTAACCGAAGTCTCATCGGTCCGTGCTGTGAAAAGAAACAGAAACGAAGATGAGGAAGAAGATGAAGAAGGCCCTGGTCCCTCCTTTTCAGCTGGAGGTCAACTGACTCGACCTGCCAGGGCTGCCATCCTTTAATAGATTGTAGTTATCCCCAATCTCTAATCTCACGTCCGCTCTTTCATCTGATCGTCCTCTCCCTCTCACCTTCCCCTCTCCCTTCTCTCCACAGCCTCATCTTCACCCATCCCCTCCGGCGGCGCCGAAGGCTCTGCAGGCCGAGAATCCGCCGCCCATCGACCGGGACCACGAGGTATCCGCCCGCCCGGTCGGCGCTGGCCCCGGTGCTGGCCGGGACCGGCCGCCTGGGGTCCGCCGGGGCGACGAGCCGAGCGAAGGGCTGCCCGCCGATCTCGCGCCCACAAAACGCCATCCGAAAGAGGGCGTGCAGGATCGGAGTCGCGTTGCAGACGTTCATGGTCTACGCCACGCCGATGAGGTTCCTGGAATCGTCTTCGATGACATCAGAACCGGGCGCCGCCTGCCAGTTCTCCGTCAATCATTTATTTTAATAACTGTGCGAGGATTTCGAAAAACCTAATTATGGCAATGTTTAAATAGTATTAATTACAATTAAATATTATAGATACTTTTTCATCGTGGACTTTCCGAGAAGTTTACAGTAAGCAGAAATCTGATAACCGGCTCTTGCAGATAGTTGATATCATAGACTGGAAGCCTATTCGCGATGTACTTGAGGAGATGTACAGAAACAAAAGCGAGAAGGGTGGGCGGCCAAACTGTGACGTT